>Ga0075120_10000068_pt1 | contig 72421 bp, 67 predicted proteins | sample AntAceMetag02UKL_FD_69792 | JGI IMG/M metagenome (GOLD analysis project Ga0075120, IMG submission 69792) | Saline lake microbial communities from Ace Lake, Antarctica - Antarctic Ace Lake Metagenome 02UKL | ecosystem: Environmental > Aquatic > Non-marine Saline and Alkaline > Saline | place...
GGCAGTGCCGGAAATGTGTTTTACTATCCTGATTATATATCCTTATGACACCCCAGTGATAGTATAATGAATCAGTATCCCTGGTAAATCGGATGCTGTCTGTTTCCGTGCCAATCGTCTCCAGTTCTCCATGCACAAAGATATTTCCTGTATGATTTGCAGAACTATAAAGTGCATTATTTAAGAAATCATCATGGTCATACATCATCATGGACTTCATCATTACCAGCACTCCCGGTTCAATAGTTAATTTTGCTCCTTCTTCCACCGTGATATCACCCACAACATGATAGGGATTGTTCTCCGGACTCCACACAGTATCTTCATAAATGGAACCAGCTACATCAATACCAGATAACAATGAACATAAAACAATGAAAATTATCAAAAAAATTACTCTCATTACTACTCCCGGTTTACATTAAGGGAAGCGGGAAAAATTCCCGCTCCCCATTTCATTCATAATTCAACACTCAAAATTCAAAATTACTTTATGAGCATCATCTTCCGTGTTTCTGCCATATCCCTGGTTTTTATCTGATAGAAATATAACACATAGAGCTAAATATAACTTCATAACATTTCCTTTTTTTCCCTTATCTCCCAGCAAGTTATCGAGTTAAGACAATTTCCTCAGTGGATTGACTTGAGAACGACCATCATTGTCATCCCCAGCCAAACAGAAGTTTTGAACGGTACTCCGGACAAAGCTTGTCCCGATGTATCGGGAACTTCTGGTAATCAGTAATTCCCACAAATCTTAAGTCAATCTACATTCGTATCTTAACTCAATATTTCCGCCCCTGATATCCCTGGTCAAGCGTTTTCTCATTCTCCTATTAACTCATTTTTTCCTTAATTAACTTTATAAGAAAACCAATTTACCAAAATTTATTTAACCATAACATGCTGTAAACATTATTTACAGTAACCAGTTACATAAATAATATCCCTCAATTTATATAAACTACTTATAATAAGTATATCACACTCTCTTTTGACTATAATTTCATAGCGTTTCAATTAATTTCAATTACTATTTCAAGCAATATTCATTCCATTATAATATTTATTGTATTACCTAACATACTGCTAATATTTATCATGTAGTAATACCATCGTCCCCTTCCCCAAATTACCTTCCATAATAGAAATCGATCTGATCAATAATATACATTGTATTATATCAAATACGAGAAGGTTCAATTTTCATATATTGATTAACCAAATAGTTTATAATATTATTATCTGTTCGTATTGATAGAAATCTTTATAATTCTCATAACTGAAATTTTGTAGTAGAAGAGCAGAAATCCCTGATAAATTCAGCGCATTCCCATGTATATAAGTGATTTACAATATCAATTGTACGCAATTCATGCCCCCAGTACACTCCCTGTGGGTTCCCTGTGGCTTGTTTGATGGTTTTTATAAGTTATAAGCTAATTTTATCACACTTGTTATGTTTGTTAAAACAGTTTTTCCCAATGGAAATCACCATTGCTTTCATTAAAGTCATGATCTACAATCCTCAGACCTTACAGCATTTATTATTTTCATCTTATTTTAAATTATACCCCTGTTTCATTATCACCCCATAAGCGAACTTAAGGAGGAACAACAAAGAACTATCTAACAAAAAAATGTCACTACGTGCTTTGTTGTTCCTCCTGATTTGCACTTGAAGAATGGAAAGAATTTTCAGCTTAATATAAAGTGTTGCAATAATAGGAGTTATTACAGAAGTGAAGGAGATGAATTGTGCAAGGTATGGGATTTTTCAATAATTGCTTCAAAATCTGTCAATTCAGGAAAAATTTATCAAATAGCAGAATTGTTTCATCTTTTTTCTGTAATAACGTATTATAAAGTTTGTCTAGTATTGATGGCTGAAATTTTTGAGTATAAGGGTTATATTCTTACTGCCTGAATTTCAAGGGTTAGTTACCCGGATACTTAGCAGAAATAAATCTAACTTTTCCTGCAGTTAGATAATCCTGATTAATTCCGGCAGGATGTCAGGTTAAATTATAGCTTGACAATTGATTAGGTATTTTATTTATGCAAATAATAGGAAAAATGTAGGAATAAGGTAATATATGAGCATGAAATTTGAAGAAGGTACAGATCTTAGACTTAAGCTAAGTTTGAGAAAAAACATGCTGATAGCAGTGAGTATCACAGTGCTGCTGCTGGTAGTTTTAATTGTATCAGGAGTAATATATATATATCATGGATATGGTGATATGCGAAAATCATATCTGGTGATGGAGGAAAATTCTTTGCTGAAGGATAAGATAACCAGTTTGAATTGTGAGATAGATTCGATCATGATCCGTCTGGAACTGATGCAAAACTGGGAAGATGATATCCGTTCGCGGGAGAATTTTAAAGAGATCAATAAAGAAGTGCGAAAAATGGGTATTGGAGGATTGCCGCAGATAGATAATGAACTAAGCTTGAGCGATCCTAAAGCCAATCTGGAATATAATCTGCTGGTCAACCGGCTTAATGATCTAAGGGGTAAGGTGGCATTTAATTATCAAACCCATGAGGAACTGCATGAGAATTATCAGTTACGAAGTGATCTTTATCGCAGCACACCTTCCATCTATCCCACCTTCGGGAGAATATCTTCAAGATATGGCAACAGGCGTCATCCTGTAACCAATAAAAAAGATTTTCATTACGGTGTAGACCTTGCTAATAAAGTGGGAACACCGGTATATGCCACAGCATCAGGCAAGGTGACGGTGACTACGCGAACCGCAATGATGGGAAGATACATAAAAGTTGCCCATGATTTCGGCTTTGAGACGATTTATGGTCATTTAAACAAGATACTGGTGAAGAAAGGTCAGGAAGTGGAAAAGGGACAAATTATTGGCCGCATGGGAAATACGGGAGATTCTACAGGACCACATCTTCACTATGAAGTGCACAGATATAACCGTTACCGTAACCCAGCCAAATATTTCATTCAGGAAAGAGAAGATATAGCTTTATCAAAATAGGGGAATTAATGAGCCAAGACAGGATGTTACTGAAAAGAGATATAAAAGAGAAAAAAGAATTAGTAAATATAGAGATGGATCGGTTTTTACCTCGCAAGGATGAATATCCCAAGCAGATACACAAAGCGATCCGTCACACGCTTTTTGCTGGTGGCAAACGTCTGCGTCCCTATTTATTATTGCATACTTACCAGCTTTTTGGAATAGAAACTGATAAGATATTACCAGTAGCAGCAGCTTTGGAAATGCTGCACACATATACTTTGATCCATGATGATCTGCCGGATATAGATAATGATGATTACCGCAGAGGCAAAAAGACATGTCATGTGCTGTATGGAGCAGATATAGCGTTGCTGGCTGGAGATGCATTGCTCATTAATGCCATTGAATCTATCAATAATGCAGAAATAAATGACAAGCTGAAATTACTGTTATTGCGTGAATTCTGCCAGGAAACAGGGCATCGGGGTTTGATCGCGGGACAGATGGTTGATATTGAGTCCGAAGGCAAAAATATTGATGAAAAGACTCTTAATTATATCCATAAGAATAAAACCGGGCGTTTGATAAACCTGGCGATCAGGTTTGGCTGCATTTTGGGCAAAGCATCGGAAGCAGATACTGAAAATATGCGAATTTTTGGTGAGAAGATTGGTCTTGCTTTTCAAATCATCGATGATATCCTTGATATTGAAGGTGATCAAGAAACTTTAGGCAAAAGTCCCGGTAAAGATAATCAGCAGAAAAAGGCTACTTATCCATCTATCAATGGATTAGAAGAATCAAGGACGAAAGCGGAAAAACTTATCGAAGATGCCCGAGCCAGACTGGAAAGATATGGTGAGAAAGCTATTTATCTTGATCATTTGGCAGAATTTTTATTAACAAGAAAATATTAGAAATGAAGGTTGAGATAAAACTGCTTTCAGAAGCAGCCCAAATGCCTCAGAAAATGAGCACCAGCTCATCTGGATACGATTTGTTTGCTGCCAATTCAGAAGAAATTATCCTTAAACCGGGAGACATCAAACTTGTATCCACAGGAATAGCGATCAGCTTAACCAGCGGTTATGAAGCTCAGGTACGTCCCCGCAGTGGTCTGGCGTATAAGCACGGGATCGGGATTTTGAATTCTCCGGGCACTATCGATGCAGATTACCGCGGAGAGATAGGGGTGATCCTTTATAATTTCGGTAAGCAGGAATTCAAAGTGCAGTCAGGAATGCGAATTGCCCAGCTTGTGATAGCACGCTATGAGAACGTGGAATTTTCTCAGGTGGATGAATTGAATGCTACTGATCGAGGTGAGGGGGGATTTGGTCATACAGGAGTGTAAGTAAATGAATAATATAGAATTACAATCGAAGATATTAAAACTGAAAGAAGAAAAACAAGCCATTATTTTAGCCCATAATTATCAAACACTGCCGGTTCAGCAAATTGCTGATTTTACTGGAGATTCGCTGCAGCTCTCGCGAGTGGCATCTGAACTTAAACAGGAACTGGTGGTATTCTGCGGAGTTCAATTCATGGCTGAAACCGCTAAATTATTGAAACCCTCAGCACAAGTTCTGCTGCCAGTGAAGGAAGCGGGATGTCCTATGGCAGATATGATCACCGGCGAGCAATTGAGAAAATTTAAGGCACAATATCAGAATCCTGTTGTTGTCTGCTATGTAAATTCATCTATAGAAGTTAAGGCAGAATCTGATATCTGCTGCACTTCAGGCAATGTTCTTAAGGTTATCAATTCCATTCCGACAGATAAACAGATATTATTTGTTCCGGACCGTAATCTGGGCAGTTATGCAACAAAACTTACAGGCAGAAATATTGTTTTATGGCAGGGTTTTTGCAATGTGCATGAAAATATCACTGAAGCTGATGTCTTAGAGGTGAAATTAAAATATCCCGGATATAAACTGATCGTTCATCCAGAATGTCGTCCGAGTGTAGTGGAAATGGCAGATTTTGCTGCTTCTACCAAGGGAATGATAGATTATGTGAAAGATCATGATAAAGTTATCGTGGGTACTGAGACAGGACTTTTTTATCAATTACAGGATAAATATCCTGAAAAAAAATTAGCACCTATTAGTGAGCGAAATATTTGTGTAAACATGAAAAAGACACACCTGGAAGACGTATTAAGATCACTTGAGCGGGAAGAATTTGAGATCAGTATTCAAGCTGATATAGCAGAAAGAGCTTTGCGTTCCGTAGAAAATATGCTGAGTATTAGTTAATTGCAAGGATCACAGGAAACTAAAGCAGTAGAACTTCCCTTTGGGAAAACCATCTTTCAGTCAGCAGTAGGTCAGGGAATAAGCTCTGACAGTGCGTTTCTGGTGGAAACAGTACTGCAGGAAGAAAGTGAAATGCCTATGCAAGTTCTTGATCTGGGCAGTGGTAATGGAATAATTTCCCTGATGCTGAAACATTATCGACCTGAATGGGAAGTATGTGGTATAGAGATTCTTTCATCTCTGGTGCAGCATGCAGAAAATAACAGCAGGTTATGCGAAGAGGATATTGCTTTTATCGAAGCAGATATTAAGGATTTTACTTCTCAGCAGCCTTATGATCTGATCGTGTCAAATCCCCCTTATCTGCCACGTGGAAAAGGGAGGATCAGCCCCATATATGAAAGGGCAATTGCCCGGCATGATATTTTGTGTGAACTTTTAGACATTATACAATGTCTGAAGCGGAATTTGGCTGATGAAGGCAGAGCATATTTCTGTTATTTAAACAGCAGAGCCACGGAAATCAAGGAGTTAGCGGAGCAGGAGAATATGGTTCTTGACAAAATATACCCAGATCTATCCTCACAGAAAGAGAAAACGAGTATTTTCAGGATAAGAAAATGATTGAACTAAAGAATTTTGAAATTACGGGAGCAGGGAGCTTCCACCTGAAAGCTGATGAGTTACAAATAAAAAGCGGTTTATTCATTCAGATATCTGGCAATAATAATTCTGGTAAAAGCCTGCTGCTTAAGTGTCTGGCTGGACTTTATCATAATTATAATGGTGAGTTGCTGTATAATGGAGTACCTGAGAAACCAGGACATTACAGCGTAATCCTGATCAATGATTTCACTGCTGTATTACCGGAAAAAAGCGTGAAATATAATTTGTATTTGCCTTTTGCCAGAACCACTAAACGAAAAAAGAAGCTTCTGGAAGAGATGCTGAAAGATTGCGGTCTGGATAAATGCCTTGATCGAAAAATGAAAACCTTGTCACGCTCAGAAATCAAGATCCTGGAACTTATCAGAGCCATTATTCAGCAGCCTCACTTTCTATTGATAGACGATTTTGATACCTATTTTGATAATTTCAGCCTCGAAAACCTTACGAAAACATTTGATCATGCTGCCAAGGCAGGTACAGCAATCGTGATAACTACCAGGAAGAAATTCGAGGGTATCACCAATAGCTATACAATAAATTCAGGGGAAATACATAAATTATGAAACTAAGATATCTGCTTCAAATATTAATTATACTGGTTCTACTTATTGTTGATGATGGTATTTATAATTTGCGTCAATACAGTCAGGAAGAGCTCAATTTTAGGGCAGAACAGGTCTATCTGGAAATCGAAGAAAAACCGGCAATCCTGATAGTAACTGAAGAACAGTCTGAGCGTATCAGTGATGATATAGGTAATCTTTATTTTGTTAATAAGGTCAGTAAACAAAATAAAAGTGAGATCATCGATATTCTAAGCAGGCAATATCATCTGGATGAAGCCAATTCACTATTAGATGAACTTAATCTACCTGCTGTTCTGGAAATCCAATTTAAAGGTGCTGCTTTCAGGGAAACGGAATCCAGCCTTTTCTGGCAGGCAACAGAAAAAGAAGAGGGCATTTTCCAGATTATTTACACCGATGAGAATTATCTTGATGACTGGTCGAAACTGGATAAACTGCTGGAATATAGTGGACTGATAGAAAATTACTGGCAATGGATATATTGGGGTCTGGCGATATTACTATTATTGATAGTGCTTTTATTCAGGATAAGTTATGAAAACCGGCAGGTGAGATATTGGCAGGTTTATAGACGCTCAGGCGGTAAACCCGGATTAAGCCGTATATTCAAGATATTAAATAGTATATTCCTTGTTTTTATTCCCCTGGCGATTGCCATGGGAGTGGAATATTTTCTGTGGGTGAATCATACTTTTGGTTATATGCCAGATTTCCGATTTCATATTATCCGCTCAGCAGCCTTGCTCACCGTCAGTCTGTTGTCACTAATTTTGATCAGGAGAGAAAGTTATGATTAAATATATTCCTAATATATTAACAATGCTGAGGGTAGTACTGGTGCCGGTCTTTGTCTGGTTTTTCTTTTTTGCCCCTGTCACCAATAGTCTGATGTGGTCAGCAGTGATTTTTGTGATAGCAGAAATTACGGATTATCTGGATGGCAAAATTGCCAGAAAATATAATGCTATTAGTAATTTTGGCAAGATTATGGATCCGCTGGCAGATAAACTGCTTACCGGAGCTGCTTTGATCGGGATAGCCGTGCCACCATTTCAATTGATCAGTATTGGAGCAGTGTTTATTATCATTTTCCGGGAAGTAGCAGTATCTGTTCTACGTCAGGTTTATGTGAAAAGAAAAATATATCTTCCTGCTAATAACTGGGGCAAAATTAAAACAGTCACCCAGATGGCAGGATTGACCTTTGTGATTATCTATCTAGCAATTACACAAGTGGAAAACAGCACAATCTATATGCTGATATATTATTACTTCTGGCTGGTGGCATTTATCACAGCTTTTTCAGGGATCAATTATTTTATGCCCCTCATATTACCTAAAAGCGGGAAGGAAAAATGAAGAAATTTATCCTGATCCTGGTCGTACTGATGGTATTATTCTCCTGCGGAAAACAGGAAAAAGGTTCTGCATCGGCTATGAAAGGGGTAGTAAAAGATAGAAAGAAACCCCTGGCATGGGGGAAAAAACAGAAAATATATGTTTTTGCGGATGATAATGTCTGGAAATATGCTGAAGATGATCTTCGCCAAACTATTGAAAGGACATATTATACTACACTTAATGAAAAAATGTTCGAGCTGGAAAGAATATCATTTAGTAAGCTTGAAGATTATTTCCGGTTCAATAATCTGATATTTTATTGTGATGCATCCTCTGAACAGGAAGTGTCAAAATACGTTAAAGAAAGACTGGGAAGCAAGATTGATGAACGGATTGCTGCCGATGGTGGAGCAATTTATCCCGTTTATAATCTCTGGGCAGATGATCAGTTAGTTCTATTCATCGTTGGTGAAACCGAAGAAAGACTTTTAAAATTGAATATGCTGCAAGCATCTAAGTTTTGGGAAATCTTCAAGCAGAGATTGTATAAAAGGATCGAATATCAAGTTTACCGTTCCCGGAGAAAACCCATGAGCAACTTCACAGAAAAGATCTGGCAGTTTGACCTTCCAGACAGATACGTGAAGTTTCGAGAAGATAATATAAATCATTTCACTTCCTACCTGGCAAGATCAAAATCTCAACCTGACCGGTATATCTCTGTCTATTATGAAGATATGCCAGAGAATATCATCTCCCGTGACTGGCTGATAGAAAAGAGAAATGAAATAGCCGGAAAATACTATGACGGTGATAAATTCAGTAAACAGGATGTGACTATCAGCAATACTGAGATTTCCAGATATAGTGGCTTGAAACTAATGGGACGCTGGAATAATAAAAAATATTATATTGGTGGTGCTTTTAGTTGTTTTGCATTTTGGGAACCGGAAAGAAAACAGGTCTTTATCATTGATAATTCTGTTTATTATCCTGAAGGTGATAAACTGCCTGCTTTGATCGAACTGGAGATCATCAGTAATTCATTCCGCTTAAAATAATGAAATCTGTAATACAGAAGATAAAGAGAGCTATCAGAAATACTGAATTCGATGGAAATACCTATATAGCAGGTGGTTACGTGAGAGACCTGGTATTAAAAAATAAGAAAAGTGACCTTGATATTGCCGTCTCATTACCCCAGGGTGGGATTAAATTAGCAGAATTTCTCCATGAAAATAATATTGCCTCAAAACCAGTGCTATTTGATCAGTTTGGTACTGCCCTGGCAATGATCGGCAAACATAAGATAGAATTTGTAATGACCCGTAAAGAAAGCTATCGCAAGGGAAATAGAAAACCATCTACAAGTCCGGGAACACTAAAAGAAGACATTTATCGGCGTGATTTTACTATCAACTCTATGATAATGAATATCATGACAGATGAAATTCTTGATCTTACGGGAAAGGGGAAGATTGATTTACAAAATAGAGTGATCAGAGCTACCTCAGACCCTGAATTTATATTCCATGATGACCCTTTGAGAATACTCAGGGCTGTTCGTTTTGCTAACAGGTTAGGGTTTAAAATTGAAAGTGTTACTGCTGAAGCCATGAAAAAAGACAGCTTCGAACTAGTATCTATATCCTGGGAACGCAAACGGGATGAATTCATCAAAATACTACTTTCAGATACTCCCAAAAGGGGGCTTGAACTCGTATATGAATTTGATCTGATGAAATATATTATTCCGGAATTGGAAGAAAAATCTCAAGATATTTACTTGAATGAGATCTCCTGTTTGCCAGCAAAGCAGGAATTACGGATGTCAGCTCTTCTGCAGGTTCTTGCTGAATTACCAGATAGAGATGACACAATTGATACTATTATTGAAAGACTAAGATTATCAAATAAATTAAAGGCTGAAGTGAAATTACTGGTTCATTACTGCCATTACTTTTCCTCTGATATATACAGTGATGATGACCTGGCAATTAGAAAGCTGATTTTCAACTATCCAGCTACAATAGAAGATTTTATTACATATTATACTTCTTTTGAAGATACTGAAAATTGGCAGAATCAACCGGATAAACTGGGAAATAAGATAAATGTCATCCAAAATGAACTTAAAAATCGCACTTTTCCTCTTAATGGTAATATTATTAAACAGGAATTAGGATTGCCGGAATGCGAAAAAATCGGCTGTCTGATGGAGGAAGCGCTCAGCGCCTGGCTGCTGAATCCCAATCTTGATAAAGAAGAATTAATTCATATCCTGAAAAAAGATTAGTTCAAAGACTCCAAAATTCTTTACTGATGATACGGTAATGAGGATGATAAAATAGCCGATAGATCTCACTGTGATGTAATGCTTTTTCTTGCTGAGCATAAGTTGATATTTGTTCAGCATTATCAAGGTTATAATCAGGATATTCTTTAAAGATGATTTCAGATACCTGCTGCCAGTGAACGTCCCACGCTATAGGTTGATCCAATTTCACACAAGAACTCTTCCAAAACATCTCCGCCAGTTCATCCACGGTTAATATTCCCTGACTTATCCAGCGAATATCAACGCGAACAAAGTTGTTAAAACAGGCTATGTCCTGATTCTCTGGTTTGTCATCAGAGGGTGAGATATTATTTAATTCTGCAGTTAAATAGCTAATAATTCTTTCTTTATCGGCAATGAAGTGCCCCGGACCAAAATAATCCTGATGAAATAGCTTATATATATCTACAAGTTGTGCTTGAGGGAATATTTTCAATTCACGATGGATCAAGTTATTAATTTTGAGTATAATACTCTTCTGATAGTAATTATTCATAATATGACAACTGATAATAATCAGAAGATGGCAGCGGATTGCACAAAACAGGGAGGAAAGTCATGCATATCAAACTGCCACCTTCATAAATATCACGTTATAATCTACTTTTTATATCTTCAAATATAATATTAGCTTTTTTTTTAATTTTAGCAAGTATTATCTCAGATTTTGACATAATTTCCTGCTTGAAATTATCATCAGTGATTCCAGCCATATTGATTTTCACATTCAGAAATGCACTCTGTGCTGCTGCGGTTGCCGTTATAGCAGCTACTCCCGCATCAGAGAGAGCATTACTATTACCTATTGCAGCAATCTCAGCAGCCAGTTCCACTGCTTTCACCGCCAGTTCAAGAGTTTGAAAAGGAACCATGATCGCTTTCTTGGTGGCTTCCTGCATGGCGTCTTCTCGCAATGCTTTCTCCTCATCGGTCTTTTTAGGTAATTTCATTGCTGCCATCATTTCATTAAAAGCCTCAGTATCTTCATCAATAGCAGCCATTGCTTTGGCTTTGATCTTCTGACCACGTTCAGCAATTGGTTTTACTGCTTCCCAATGTACTTCATATCCCTTCTTATCAAAGGTAAGATTTGCCACCATGCTGGATAATGCTCCTGATATTGAAAGACACAGCGCAGCCACACTACCACCACCTGGAGCAGGAGAATTTGTAGATAATTCATCTGTGAATTCTACCAGCGTCAGTTCTGCAAGCTTGTCATCTACTTTTATAGCATATTCAATCACTTTTTTATCAAGCTGAAATTTATATAGATCATCCAGTCCCATGGACTGCACCGCAGTAGTTAAGATCATTTTTTCCGGTTGTCCAGCGCATTCTCCTAATCTATTTAAATAATACTTCCCCGCTTCCAGCATAGCTTCTTTAGGCAAAAGCCCCACAATTTCGCTGCCTGTGATCTGAATACCCTTTTCAACTGCCAGTTCACGTACTTTTTCCAGTACTATATGAGGGGGAGTGATCTTATAATTAGTAAGGTTTATGGAAATCTGAGCTCTTTGAAAATCATCCACATACCAGCCCACTGCTTTGCAATTGGCGAATAATCCCTCTTCTCTGAGCTTATTTCCATCTTTATCTTTGATAAATTTTCCTTTTTCATTCTTAGCAAAACGGCCCTTTTCACGGATTGTGAGTGCCAGATCATGGGCTTTCTTTTTATCTCTGCTATTAAGGTTAATATTATAAGCAATCAGAAATTCTCTGGCTCCAATTGCCAGAGCACCGCTTTTAGCATTAAAAGTGTGAGGTCCGAAGTCCGGCTGCCATTCCGGTTTCCCAGCTCTGCCAGCCAAACCCTCATATTCGCCTTTACGCACTTCTGCCAGGTTCTGCCATTCTGGTTTACTTGCGGCATATTCATATAAATATACCGGTATTTGCAGTTCTTCACCTACTCGTTTACCCAGCTTTCTGGCTAATTCCACGCATTCATCCATTGTCATATCAGACACAGGAATAAATGGGCACACATCAGTAGCTCCAAAGCGGGGATGTGCTCCTGTATGTTTGCTCATATCGATCAATTCTGCTGCTTTTTTAATTGCTTCAAAAGCAGCATCCACAACCAGATCCGGACTGCCAACCATTGTAAAAACTGTCCGGTTTGTGCTTTCACCAGGATCCACGTCCAGTAAAGTTACACCTTTTACCGTGTTTATTGATGCAGCTATAGCATCCAGAATACTTTGATCTTTACCTTCCGAGAAATTCGGTACACATTCAACTAATTTCATCAATTCCTCCAGATTTATCTTTATTATATAATTCTTTTCCCTGAATCCAGGTACTTTGTATTTCCATCTCATAATTGAGATAGATCAAAAGTGCAAGGATATCTTCTAATCCCTTTGATGTCTTGAGAATCTCAGGATGGCTGATAAAGACCAGGTCCGCATCTTTTCCAGGCTCAATGGACCCTATTCGATCTTCCCAACCCAGCAAAACTGCATTACCCAGAGTGCTGTAATAAAATGCTTTTCCTGGAGTAAGGCTTGATTTGTCCAGAATATAATCTGCCAGTTTCATGATTTTGAGCATACTCAAATCAGTTCCTGCTCCCACATCGCTTGCCAGGCCAATCCTAATCCCGCTTTCCTCTATTTCACTCCATTTAAAATGACCACTTTTTAAAAAGAAATTGGAATCAGGACAAAAAGCAATACCAGTATCTGAAGCCTGCAAAATCCTCATTTCTTCCTGATCAAGATGTATCCCATGTCCCATGATGCTCCGCTTTCCCAGTAAGCCAAAATGCTCATAAATTTCCGTATAGCTTCTATTGCCGGGAAATAAATCCATTACCTGCTCTATCTCAAAAGTATTTTCCGATAAATGGGTTTGCATTCTTGCAGATAAATTTCTGATCATTCTACCAGTTTCCTGAAGCAGTTCAGCACTGCAGGTTACAGCAAATCTGGGTGAAAATATATAATCAAGCAGTCCCTGATCGTGCCATTTTTCCCAAAGTTCATAACTCTCATTGATCGCTTTATCTGTATCCTGGCGCAGATAATCAGGACAATTGGTATCCATCATGGTCATCCCGATAATGCTTCGAACTCCCATCTCTTTTGCCACTTCAAATGCTGTCTCGCAAGCTATATGATAAGGTGAAGTATATACCACACTGGTAGTAGTGCCCTTTGCCAGGCATTGCTGATAAAAATCTATTGCTATCTTCCTGCTGAATTGAGGATTATTTGACATCTGCTCAGCTGGAAAAGTATACTTGTGAAGCCATTGCATTAGATCCGGGGCATACCTGCCCCGAATATAGTACTGCGATAGATGCACATGCGCATCTATCATTCCGGGAATGCAAAGGTAATCTCTTTTATCTATCCAGTCCATTGCTGGCTCAGTATCACTTATTTCAATTATTTTACCTTCATTGATTGTAATATAGTGATCAGGCAGATAGATTATTTTATCCGCAGCAAGCGGGGTTAATATATTAGTGGCTATACATTTCATTGCCAATTCAATACTTCTTGATCAATTTTACCTTTTTGATCTTTTTTGCTGTAACTTTGTTCACCAGAAGTGAGTATTTACGCAATTCTAATCTTGTGTTATTCTTAGGTATTCTCGCCAAACGGTTGATTATTAATCCAGCAATGGTCTCATAATCACCTTCCGGTAATTGAAGGTCATATTTATCATTCAAAATATCAATTTCCGTATCGCCATCAATCAGATATGAGCCATCGGGCAATATCTCAAGTTCGCTTTCTTCCACATCATATTCATCTTCTATCTCGCCCACCAGCTCTTCCATAATATCTTCGATAGTAATCATTCCGGCTGTGCCGCCATATGAATCTACAACTATTGCCAGGCTTCGCTGCTTAGACTGCATCTCTGCCAGAAGAGCATCCACTGTCATTGTCTCTGGAACAAAAAGTATCGGTCGAATAAAATCAGATGCTTTTTCCTCGCTGTTGTTCTGACGTCTTAAAAGATCATAGATAATTAATATCCCCTTGATATTATCGAGATCATCATCATATACCGGAAAACGAGTATAACCTGCTTCCCGTGATAATCTTATCACATCATCTATGGATGTATCTTTATCAAATGCCACGATCTCTGTCCTGTGTGTCATGACATTCTCTGCTTTTAATTCCCCAAATTCCAAGGCTTCTTCCAGTAAATCCTTCTGATTGATCTCTGTAGTGCTTTCGCTGGTCTCGCTCTCTGATACCATAAAACTCAAATCTTCACGACTTACCCGCAATAGATTTTCGGTTTCTTTTAATCCAAACAGTTTAGATATCCGTAGATTTAGAAATGTAACTATCCTGGTGAAAGGTGAAAACAGAAAACTATAGAATTTCAAGGTTTCAAAGTTTTTACTTACTAATCTGTTCGGGTGCTCTCGATAGAGTGCCTTGGGTATTATTTCTGCAAATATCAACAGGATAAAAGTCACAATTAGTGTTCCTACCTGATCGGATATTTTAAAGACAGATTTTTCTGGAATAAATTGTAATAACAACATCGTCAGAGATGATACTATAACTATTGAGATATTTGTCCCAATAAGTGTCGTACCAAAAAGTTTATCCGGAGTTTTCAAAAAATCCAGTATCTGTTTCTTTTTTGTGCTGTTCTTTGCTTCCTGTTCTAATTTTAGCTTATCAAGTGAGATCAATCCTGTTTCCATTCCTGAAAAAAAAGCTGACATAAATACAAAGAAAATTATCAGCAAAGTTATTATTGCAATTATCATGTGCCTGAAGGGTTATACAGTCCCAACTGCTGAGCATCAGTAATTAAATAATGCTCAATATCTTCTTTATCGCCGTTTGCTTTTTTCTTTTTACCCATTTACCTGTTCATTCCGATGAGCTAATTTTAGTGCTTCTATAAATTCTTCTAACTCGCCTGTCAAAATCGCATTCAATTTATAGGATGTCAAATTTATTCTATGATCTGTAACTCTTGATTGAGGAAAATTATATGTCCTGATCTTAGCACTGCGGTCACCTGTACCCACCTGGGTTTTGCGATGAGCTGCTATTTCGGACTCATGTTTTAAAATTTCCTGATCCAATAATCTTGAGCGTAACACCTTCATTGCTTTATTCTTATTCTTCAGCTGAGATTTCTCATCCTGACACGTAACCACTATCCCTGATGGCAAATGAGTGATCCTTACTGCTGAATCTGTGGTATTCACACTCTGTCCTCCATGACCTGAAGACCGGTAAACATCTATCTTTAGATCCCTCTCATTTATTTCAACATCCACTTCATCTGCTTCCGGCAATACTGCAACTGATATTGCTGAGGTATGAACTCTGCCCTGTGACTCCGTTACCGGTATCCGCTGCACCCTGTGCACTCCACTTTCCCAGCGCATTGTCCCATACACATCTTCTCCACTCAAGGAAAAGATGATTTCCTTAAAACCACCCACACCAATCGGATTAGATGAGATCACTGTCTGTTTCCAACCCATCTTTTCACCAAAATAGGTGTACATCCGAAATAGATCTGCACAAAAAAGAGCCGCTTCATCGCCTCCAGTACCAGCCCTGATCTCCACCAGTACATCTTTATGATCATTGGGGTCCAGAGGTATTAATAGCTCTTTCAAATTCTCATGCACTACTTCAAGTTCCTCTTCCAGTCGTGCATTTTCTTCTTCCGCCATCTCATGCAATTCTTTATCTTCTTCAGTTTCGATTAATTGCTGGTTTTCATCTATCGTCGATTGAAGCTTCTCATATTCATCAACTACCCGCAATATCTCCTGCAATTCCTTATAGCGCCGTGATATCTTTGAATATGCCCGTTTGTCAGACATTTTCGCCGGATCATATACATCCTTCTCTAATTCACTCATCTCATTTCTGAGATTTGATAATTTCTCCTCTGGAATCATTACTTATTTCCCTTATAATCTATAAATGTCACTTCCACGTCTAGTTCTAAATCAAGGGCACTCTGCATCGCAGTTAAAGCTATTTCTATCTGGTCATCATCTGGAGGTTGTGTGGTGATCCGCTGTAATGCCAGACCAGGTGCCGTCATAATTTTCACCAAAGGATGATTGATATTTTTTCCTGAAAGTTTCAGCACTTCATAGGAAATACCAGAAACAAAAGGGAGTAATAGCAAATGATAGCCAAGTCGATATATTATCGCCGGCATACTGCCCAGTAAATGTCCTACTATAGTATCTACTATTGAAAATATTAATATCGAGATCAATAACACAAAAAACATGAAACTTGTTCCGCAGCGGGGATGAAGAGTACTGTGTTCCTGGATCTTTCCTGGATTGAGTTCTGTACATTTTTCATAGGCAAACACTGTTTTATGCTCTGCTCCATGATATTCAAATAATCTATGTACATCTTTCATCCGACTGATCACCCACACATATACAACAAAAAAGACTATCCTGATGCTACCGGCAAACAGATTAAAATATAAATTCTCTTTCCCAAGACCTATCCAGGCAGATATCTGATAGGGCAAAAATCCAAATAACAGAAATGCCAGACCAAAGGCGACAACATACATAAAGATAGTTTCACGCTTTTCCGTTGAAGCACTCTTTTCCTTAAATGTCTTGCCTTTTGCTTCTTCTTCTTCTTTCCAGTCCACGCTTGCCCGTTCTTCAGAAAAACTCAAACTGCTGATACCGATATTCATCATCTCTATCAACGAGACAAATCCCCGTACTAACGGCAGCCCCAGAAATTTATTATTCTTAGTTTTACTGATGAATTCCTTTTTCCATATCTCTATCTCACCGCTTTTTCGCCTTACAGCAGTAGCTATATGGGCTGGACCTCTCATCATCACGCCTTCTATTACTGCCTGACCACCAACCTGGATATCTTTTTTATCTGCCAACCAAATCTCCTTTAGAAAAAAAATGCACCACATCACCAAATTCGGTGGGTGTGGTGCTTATCTCTGTTTATTTAATCTAACCTTCGTTTGCTTGCTCTTCCACGTTGTATTTCTTATTAAATCGCTCTATCCGACCTGCTTTCTGTACTGAACGTTGTTTGCCAGTATAGAAGGGGTGGCACTTCTCGCAGATCTGAACCTCAAGCTTAGCAGAGGTTGACTTAGTCTCAAATGTGTTGCCACATACACAATGTACTGTCACTTTTTCATACTTAGGATGAATCTTATCTTTCATTGAGAACTCCTTTCTCTATATATTCTTATCTAAATGACACTTTTTTTGCCCAACGCCAATAATGTCAACCATTTTCATTAAAGTTCAAGCATCCTATCCCAATTAAAATTATATATAGTTACAGAAACGTTGTGTGTAATCAATGTTTTTCTGAACTTTCAAATTCTATCTATTATACTCGAAAAAGTCCCAGTTACAAATGGGGGATATAGGAATAGAAGAATATAATGTTTTACATGAGGATGGTGATGATAAAATTGAGAAACTGCTAAAAAGGCTATAATTAAGTAGAAACGTTACAGCAATATATGAAAATAATTATAATATTTTACAGAGTAAAGATGAATATTGATACACTTGTAACCCACAGGGAACCAATAGGGGGGGTACAGGGAGATTAATTGTGACAGATAAATCAGTTAAATAATGATATTTTAAATATTTATGATAAAAAGCATGTAAAGTGGGAAGAAATGCGTAAAATGTAACATATGGTCTAAAATATATAATGATTAATATTACAAAGACAGGAAGTGAACGAGTGTATGTCGATGTGGTGAAATCATGTAGGTTAAAAGTAGGATTATTTGATCTTATTTTTTCTGGAATTTCTTTTCAGCCCGGGCTAGATCTTCGGGGGTATCGATGCCAATACCAGAATATTTTGTTTCTATCATTTTGATTTTAATGCCATTTTCCAGCAGACGGAGCTGTTCAAGTTTTTCTATATTTTCCAGTTTGGCGGGAGGCAGTTCAATAAATTCAAAGAGAGAATCTTTTCTGAAGGCATAGACGCCCACGTGACCATAATAATGGGCTTCTGGATTATAATCTCTATTACAGGGGATTACGGAGCGGGAGAAATAGAGAGCATTTCTCTGGTTATCGCAGACAACTTTTACTAGATTTTTGTTATCAATCTTGCCAAAGATAAGGTTCATAAGAGAAGCAACCTTAACCTGTGGGTCATGGAAGGCATCAGTGAGAAGTTTTAGCGGCTCTGCAGAGATAAAAGGTTCATCTCCCTGCACGTTAACCACTATATCAAAATCAAGGTTCCGGCACACTTCGGCTACGCGGTCAGTCCCGCTGTGATGCTCAGAACCGGTCATTTGAGCTGAACCGCCAAATGCCTGAACAGCATCGAGGATATTCTGGGAATCCGTGGCAATAATTACCTGCTCAAAAATCCCTGAATTGAGAACATTTTCATAAACATGCTGGATAATGGGTTTGTCATTAAGTAAAGCAAGCGGTTTTCCTGGGAAACGTGAAGATTGCCATCTGGCGGGAATTACAGCGATAAATTTCATATTTATACACCCTTTTCCATAGACATGCGCAGCCAGACTGAATAGGCTGGTCCACCACTGCCATAATATCTGCGGAAATATATTTTATCAATCTCAATCTGGTTCATTTTGAGGCTGGTTTCCAGAGAGATCAGTTTATCTCGTTCATTATTAATATGCCATACTGAGGCATCCACTTTTATTTTATTATATCCAGCGAGCTTCACTCTACCTTTATCGACAGCCTTTTGCCAGGCATCAATCAGATCAGAAGAAGTGGTATGGACATCACATAATACTTGCTCTTCTTCTACTATGAGATCACCAATATACCATTCAGGATTTGAGCCGGGATATGCTTCTTCACACCAGATATCAATCCGGGTGGAATCTATCTGCGTTTGACCTAAGGAAAAGATACCAATAAAATTATCATAAAACCAGAAATAATCGAGAAGTTGGAGTCTGTCCCTGATATCATATAATTGTTGAGGCTCGCTGGAAACTATTACCTGAAATTCCTGTTCACCAGAGCCAGCACCTATCTGGGTATCGCGGATAGCTCTTTTATTTACCACATAACAATTATGGTTGCGGCAATATGTAACTGTTGCATCCTGAAGTGCTGAGATCATCATCGCTTCTTTATTAACTGTAAGTTTGGCAAAACCGAACGTGAAATCACCTTCGGGTATATTTATAAACCATTGAGGTATTTTCAGATAGCGTCCAACCGGAGCTTCTGGAATAACTGCTTTCCGGGGCTGAGAGGCACAACCGGTAAGGAGTGGAATTATTATTAAAATCAGAAATAATCTTCTCATCGGCTCTCCTTGGCAATTTTTTTTAGATAAATGATAAGGGCATTAATATCGGTAATATTCACCCCGGGAATTCTGGCAGCCTGTCCAATTGAGAGGGGTTTGACCCTGTTCATTTTTTCTCGCGCTTCCCAGGCGATACTTTCAATTTTCATATAATCCAGATCAGTAGGCAATTCTGATTGTTCCATTTTATTGAAGCGGACAATATCCCGCATTTGACGCTTGAAATATCCGGCATATTTTACTTTGAGCAGAATCCTGTTGGCAATATCTGGTGTGATATCTTCAGGAATAGTGTAGCCGAAATTCTGCAGGTCGCTAAATTTCATCTGGGGACGTTTGAGAAGATTTACCAGTCGGGTGGGTTCAGAAAGCTGATCGTTAATGGTGGTATTATTCTTTTCCAGATAATGCATTTCACGCTCCATCACCTTTTGCACCTGCTGATATCTTTGCCAACGGGTATCACTAACCAGTCCCAGTTTATATCCCAAAGGCATCATACGTTCATCGGCATTATCCTGCCGCAAAAAAAGACGGTATTCTGAGCGGGAAGTAAAGAGGCGATAAGGTTCATTTGTGCCTTTGGTCACCAGGTCATCAAGGAGAACACCAAGATAGCTTTGGGAGCGGTCAAAAATGATCGGAGGTTTATTATCCAGACTGACTACGGCATTAATACCGGCAGCAATGCCTTGAGCAGCAGCTTCTTCATAACCGCTGGTGCCATTTATCTGACCTGCCAGATAAAGTCCCTTCACCCTTTTGGTTTCCATCGTGGGGGTGAGGCTGTCAGGGATAACATAATCATATTCTATGGCATATCCATAGCGCATGATTTTGGCATTTTCAAGTCCCGTGATAGAGGCTATCATCTTTTCCTGGATATGCGGTGGAAGACTGTTTGATACTCCATTCACATACGCTTCATAAGTGTGCAAACCTTCTGGTTCTATAAATACGTGATGATGCTCCTTGGTGGAGAATTTAACAACTTTATCTTCAATAGAGGGACAATAGCGGGGACCTGTGCCACTTATAAACCCACCGTAAAGCGAGGATTTATCAAGGTTTGAACTGATGATCTGGTGTGTAGTAAGATTCGTCCAGGTGAGGTAGCAATCAACGAGATTTTTCAGCTCAATATCACGGTAATATGAAAATCCAGTAGGATTTTCATCTCCTGGCTGGAGTTCCATCCTGCTGATATCAGCGGTTCTGATATCTATGCGGGGAGGCGTACCTGTTTTAAATCTTGCCAGGTGTAAACCTAATTTCTCCAGCGAAAGCGAAAGCTTGTCTGCTGAAGGTTCTCCTGCCCTGCCGGCACTATAGGACACATCACCCACAAACACCTTGCCACGCAGGAAAGTGCCGGTGGTAATGATCACGCGGGGAGCAAAATATTCTTCTCCCAGATGAGAGCGAACCCCTGTAACCTGATCATCTTTCACCAAAATGTCATCAATCGTGGATTCAATGATCAAAAGGTTAGGCGTATTTTCAAGCTCTTCCGTGATGAAACGGGTATATAATCCGCGGTCATTCTGGCAGCGTGGTGCCCATACAGCAGGACCTTTCTTGCGGTTAAGCATGCGAAACTGGATACCTGTGACATCAGCAGCCATCCCGATGAGACCACCCAGTGCATCGATCTCACGGGCAAGATGACCTTTTGCAGGTCCGCCTATCGTAGGATTACAGCTCATCCGGGCAATGCTTTCCAGCTTGATCACAAAAAGAAGCGTGCTGGCTCCCATACGTGCAGCAGCCGATGCAGCTTCAATACCGGCATGTCCGGCTCCTACTACTATTACATCATATTTATTCATTGATATATTTTTACCTTAATTACAGGTGTAACTGTCAAGCAGATAATTGTCATTAGTTAAAAATCCGTGCAGATTAGAAGTACAATTTCTAATTTGCACAAATCACGCATCCCCCGAAATTAAAAATGAGTCCGCTGCTAAGTTATATGTGCACCGCCGGGTATTTCCAGGTGAGGCCCAGATAACGACCACTATCACCCAATCACTGAAAATAATATAGCTGTGGTGTAAAATAAGAAATTGCTGCTAATAAACGCCCGTAGTTCTCGCCCCACTTCCGGAGTACCGTTAGCGGTGCACGTCCTACTTTTCTGTTAATACCATGCTATTTAGTTACTTTTGTATAGAAATCTTCTCCTGCTACTGAACCAAAATAGCCGATACCGCCTTCTATCTCAACAGCTTCACGCACTAGATCAATATTGATTATCTTACTCTCCATCAGATCAGTGAAATTTAATTCTATTGTCTGTGGTTTATAGGATATCTGATTGAACAGCAGCTTGTATTCTCCCGGTTCATTTATCGGGATCACAAAATATCATTTAGCATTCGATTGAGTTCCGGTTTTTTTGTCTATCAGCACAACATTTGCATAGGGCAAAGGTTCTCCACTTTCATGGCTGCGGATAAACCCACTTATAGATGCTGCTGAAAGCCCTGCAGAAATAATATACTCTTCTCAAGCTTTGGAATAAGATCCATTATTTTGTTCTCCTAATATAGAATTTATCCACGAATAAAGAATTAGTTTTCCTGACAACAACTTTTTATTAAGAGATTGAATTGACAAAAAAACTAACAGAAGAAAATATTAATTTCAGGGAGTATAGGATATGAAAGTCGGATTTATTAAACCTAAAACACCCGGAGAAAAAAGGGTTGTTCTTTTACCACAGGATCTTGGTGGAATAGTAGACGAACTCTATTTTGAGAGGGGATACGGAGATTCTTTAGGAATTGAAGATGTGGAATATATCAATCGTGGTGCCAGAATGCGCCAGAGAGAAGAGATATTTGCAACCTGTGACGGTATTTTCAGTTTGAAACCAATTGAAAAAGAAGATTATGAACACGTCCGAGACCGCCAGGTTTTCATTGGCTGGATACAACCTCAATCAGCTGGAAAGCATTTTTATGATACTCTATTTCTGGAAAAAGATCTTTTTATATTAGATACTGACATCAAAACAAGGCTCTTTCACCGGGATAAGATATTACCGGTTAAATGGGTTCAGGATTATTTCAGTTGGGAAAATTCTTTGATGGCAGGTTATGCTGCCATCTATCATGCCACTATGTCACACGGGATACTGATCAGTCCCCAAACCCGCATTGCCGTCCTGGGTACTGGCAATGTGGCTCAAGGTTCATTTAAATTTGCATCGCAGTTAGGAGCAAAAGTGAGAATGTTCTACCGTAGAACCTTAAAAGACTTCAAATATTCACTTGGCATCTGGGACATCATAGTTTCAGGCATCAAGCTTGATGACCCCTCACAGCCAGTATTAACCCTTGAAGATCAACGTCAGCTTAAACCCGGATGCCTGCTGATAGACGCTGCTGGAGATCCTGGTATCACCTTTGCCGGAACACATTTTACTGATCTGGAAAATCCCATATATGAAGAGGATGGAAGATTTTATTACCTGGTTAATAACACTCCCGCATTATTCTACCGTTCTGTTTCCGAAATACTATCCCAAGAGTTTCGACTGAATATCTTTGATCACCCTCTGCAGGACTATATTAATCTGGTATAAGTATAAAAAAATTAACTGCATTAGCTAACATAATTGACAAGTATATTGATAGAGCAATTTTGACCCTCTATAAAAAATTGAAGGAAAGAAGATGAAATTTGCCGAGGAGATGAAATTAATTCGTCAGGGAGTTGAAGAAATCATCCCTGAAGAAGAGTTATTGAAGAAACTGGAAAAATCAGCTAAAACAGGAAAACCATTACGTATAAAATATGGTATTGATCCCACTGGCTCTGATGTTCATATCGGACATCTGGTTCCTATCCGCAAGATGCGTAATTTTCAGGATATGGGTCATACTGGCGTGATCATTATTGGTGATTTTACTGCTCAGATTGGTGATCCCACCGGCAGAGATGATTCTCGTCCTCCCCTCACCGCTGATGATGTGAAAAAGAATGCTGAAAAATACATGGATCAGCTTTACACTGTTCTGGATAAAAATAAAACTGAAGTACGCTGGCAGACCGAATGGTTTGGTAATATGAGCATGAGTGACGTATTGAAGCTGATGGGAAAGTGGACCCTGGCTCAATTCATGGCACACGACACTTTCCGGCGCAGATATGAAGAAGGGTTAACTCTGGGTATGCATGAAATCATGTATCCTATCCTGCAAAGTTACGATTCTGTTGCCATCAATGCTGATGTAGAGCTGGGAGCAACTGAGCAGAAATTTAATATCTTATGCGGTAGAGACATGCAACGCTATTTTGGTCAGGAACAGCAAATCGCCATACTTTCCCCCATACTTATGGGTACTGATGGCGTTAATAAAATGGGGAAATCTCTGGAAAATTATATTGCAGTATATGACACACCTCAGGATAAATATGGTAAAGTGATGTCTATCCCTGATGAACTGATCATCAATTACTTTAATTATGCTTCTCCTCTGGGACCAGATGAAGTTGCTGAGGTAGAAAAAGAACTGAAAGCAGGAAAGACAAATCCCAAATTGATCAAGCAGCGCCTTGCCCGGGAAATTGTGGGCATGTATCATGGCAAAGATCAGGCTCTGGAAGCAGAAGAACATTTCAATACCGTATTTAGTAAGAAAAAAATCCCTGATGAAATGCCAGAATATCAGATAACCCCACCAGCAAAAATTACTGAAGTACTGGTTGATGCCGGATTATGCGCCAGCAATGGAGAAGTAAAAAGACTGATCAAACAAAACGCAATATCAATAGATAATGAAAAAATAAAAGACTTTGATCTGGAGCTTACGAAACCAGTAATTATCAAAGTAGGAAAGCGGAGATTTATCAAGATCACAATCTAAAGTGAGGAATTCATGAACACTATCACAGGTTTACTATATCAAATACCAATTCTGCTGTTTTCATTGACAATACACGAATTCAGCCATGGCATAACTGCTTATTATCTGGGTGATGACACTGCCAAACGAGCCGGCAGACTTACTCTGAACCCCATCTCTCATATCGATCCCATAGGATTGCTGATGCTTTTTATCGCCCACATCGGCTGGGCAAAGCCCGTTCCGATCAATCCTTATAATTTCAAGAATTATAAGCGTGATACTGCTATCACGGCAGCAGCGGGTCCAATTTCCAATTTTTTAATTGCGATCATATTATCTATCTTTTTTCATATATTGCAAGGCATTATTCCTGCTGAGAAGCTGATGGCCGGTTTCAATCAAACTGTGTTTTTCGCTTTATATTATGCAATCCTGATAAATCTTGCCCTGGGACTTTTTAATCTGATACCTCTCCCACCCTTGGATGGTTCTAAGATTTTAGGTGGGTTTCTCACTGATCAGCAATATGCTAGATATACAGCAAAAGAACGTCAAGGTGCAATGATCCTGATGATAATATTTGCCGCTGATTATATTTTGCGTCTGGGATTGATCAGATCAATTATTGAAGTTCCTTTGAGCTTCTTTATCAACTTACTATTAAGATAATTATATAATATATTAGGAGAAGTAAACTATGGACCTTAAAGAAGTTTTGCAATTGATTGAGAAACACCAGATAACAGCGATTGATCTCAAATACACGGATTTAAAAGGTAGCGGTTATCATATCACCTTTCCAGCCAGAAGTCTGGAAATGATCATGCAGGAAGGAATTCCTTTTGACGGCTCAAGTATTCCTGGCATGAAAGTTGTGGAAGCTGGTGATATGGTTCTGATTCCAGACCTTGACACTGCTGTTATTGATCCATTCAGTGAACACCGCCAATTGCGTATACTGGCATATATCTGCGATGCAGACACCCGAATCGGGGTGAAAAAAGATCCCCGCAGTGTTGCCAAACGCACCGTGCAATATATGAAATCCACTGGTATTGCTGATGAATCATACTGGATACCTGAATTTGAATTTTATCTCTTTGATGAAGCGTATTACTATAATGAAGATTATGCTGCCGGATTTGAATTCACTTCAGCAGAAACCAAACGCCATCTGCCTTCTGATTATGAAGATAATGACGGCACTGCCAGCGATCTCCGTAAAGGTTATCACATGGATACTCCCTTTGATAAATATGCTGATATCCGTCAGGAAATGGTCAATTTGATTGAAGCTATTGGTTGCCCTGTCCGCTATCATCATCATGAAGTGGGTCTGGCATCTCAGCAGGAAATTGAAACAGAGATGATCGAATTTAATACAGTTACCAATAAAATGCTCTTTATCAAGGATATTATCCGCGAAGTTGCTCTTAGAAATGGTCTTGTTGCCACGTTGATGGCAAAGCCTTTATATCATGAAGCAGGTAATGGATTGCACTTCCATATCCAGCTGCGCAAAGATGGAAAAAATCTCTTTTATAAAGAGGGTAATTATGCTGATCTTTCCGATACAGCTCTCTATTTTATTGGTGGAATTCTCAAACACGGCAGATCACTCACTGCTTTCACAAATGCCAGCACAAATTCTTATAAAAGGCTTCTCCCGGGTTTTGAAGCACCCACAAAGTTATTCTTTGGACTGGCAAATCGTTCCGCAGCGATCCGTATCCCCAAATATACCACAACAGAAGATACTAAGCGAATAGAATTCAGAACCGGAGATGCTTCCTGCAATCCTTATCTGGCTACCAGCGCCCTGATCATGGCGGGATTAGACGGGATCATCAATAAGATAATGCCTACTCCAGAAAATTGTTTTGGACCCTTTGATGATAACGTGTTCAACTGGAATGAAGAACAGCAGAAAAAATTATGCAGTGTTCCTGCCAGCCTTTCTGAAGCCCTTATCGCTCTGGAAGAAGATCATGATTATCTTTTAGCTGGGGATGTGTTCAATAAAGAACTTATTAAAAGCTGGATCGTGGAAAAGAAAAAAGAAATCTATCAAGTCACCTCAAGACCTAATCCTGTGGAAATGGCTATGTATTTTAATGTCTGATCTTTAACTGATTGAAATAAATAAAGGGTGCAGAGTAATCTGCACCCTTATTATTTGGGGTTTTCAGAAAGCTCTATTTTACTACCTTTGTGATAAACCCTGAATTCATCAATCTGGCAACTGCCATATAATCCGGTTTAAAAGCCACTTTCTTCCCATCTTTGTAAGTATTCCTCATGGATTTCTCTGATTTATTGAAATTAAGTACCGTCATATCGGAAGTAGTTCCAGAAAATGATAGCTTTGTATCTTTGATCGTCAAGTGAGTAGTATCCACATCTACTAAACCAAAATCAAGGATCATGCGATATTGTTCCACTATATTATCTGTTTCCTCAATACCTTCTGCATGTCCCACATTACCATCACCAATTATTCCATCAGGAACACCTTCCTTTAGCGCCATTTCAATTATATTGGCTTTAAACTCAAAGGCATTCGTAGAAAGATTGCGGAATTTACGGTTATCTAAGGGAGATTTGCCCATGAAAGCTGCTTCTCCTATTCTTAAATGATTTAAATTAGCGGGAATCCGCTTTTTACGGATCAAAGGTAATGTGATCGAACTACCACCAGAGATCAACTCCAGCTTTCTGTCAAATTTGATCTCCAGCAGTTGCTTATAAAGCGATAACTGGATCAGCTTATCATAAGTGGGCTCCACGCCATACATGCATCCCAGATTAGTCCCCAAGCCTATTATCTCTATATTGCAAAGATCAAATACGCTTTCATAGAATTTCAAGAGTTTATCCCGGATCACTCCTTCCCGCAATTCACCCATTTCCACCATTACTATCACCCGATGAATTTTATTTTGGGCTACTGCTTCCCGGTTCAATGCCTCTATGGTGTGATATGAGGAATTCAGAGAAATATCTGCATATTTAACTACTGTATGTGCACTGAGTATAGATGGAAGCTTGATATACATTGTTATAATATCTGGTCGTATGGACTTGATTGTTTTCAAACTGGAAAGCCGTGAATCGCCTATGGAATGACAATTCTTGATCACAGGACTATTAAGGATCACATCCAATACTTCTCTGTTACCACTCATTATCTTAGAAACCAGTGTCCACTTGATATCATTCTCTTTCAAATAATCATCAAGTTTACTGATATTATCAAGGATTTTTTTAGTATTTATGTGTAGCTCTGCCATCATTCTTCCTTATGATAACGCATCTCTGCATACTTGGATTTAAATCCCACTCGCTCATATAACCGCTTAGCTGGATTCTCATATTCCACGTGAAGAGCAATATCCCCTTCTGTCAGCTCAAATACTCTGGATACGAGTTTCCCTCCAAGACCTTGATTTCGAAAATCATGATGGACGGCAATATAAACCAGAAAATATTCCGGTATATAATACTTCATTCCCGTTCTGATCATGATCACTGCTCCAACTATCCTCTCAGCATCTATTACCAGAAGCACATATCCGCCTCTGGCTTCCTCATCACTCATCGCATAATCAAGACATTCTGAAATAGCCTCTTTACTATCTCCAAAATTATCCAGATGCTGATATAAAAAATCTATTAAATTCTCTGAACTGATATTTCCTTCAAATTCCGCATAAGAACTTATAGTAATTATCTCAATCATGTTCACTCCTTCATTTAATTGCTAATTTTTATCTTTCAACTGATTAAATATCTTACCTAAGTCAATATTTATATTATTTTTATAATTGTCAACTGGTTTTTTTACTAATTAATATTTGTGAATTTTCATTGGTAGTTACAGATTTATATATGGTATAACGTTATGATTTATATCTGTTTTATTTACCAGTATTCAGCCGATATGACAATCACAATATCTCATTTTTATCAAGCCATACAGAATCTGGATATAACCAGGCAAAGTTTAAGCATGTAATTGATAAACAGTATTATTATATTATTAAAGTAACTTGTTAGATTAAAAGAGACTGGAGAATAATCTATCCAACTTTTTCCGTTAATTTCATCATTATCTCAGGAGGTATCTTTATCAATCCCTGACGATCTTCTGGAAAACTTTTCATAAGTGATGATAATTCCCTGGCAGCCTCTGAGTTTTTTGCCAATTTTGCTATTTTCCTCTGCTGTTTAGGCAGCCCGGAGATTTTCAACTGATTTTTTTCATTCAGGAAAAAAGAAAATGTGATATTATTCATCTGCTGCTGTGAATCAAGATAAAAAAGATAGATCTTATATTTGCCATCACACAGGATAACTTCATAGTCTTTGATCTTATCAATATCAAAATTCGGTTGATAATTCTGCGTGTTGGATTCCGAAAAGTAATAAAACATCTTATCTATGGTATTTTCATCAATATTTTTTTTAAGCCGGCGCACAAACTGGATGATAGCTTCATGTAATTTAGGTACTACTATTTTCTTAGTTGCTATATAACCTAGATTCTTATAGGTCTCGGCTTTTAATTTCATCTTAATGCGGGATATTCGTTTCCTGAGACTGGCATGGCTTTCACCAGTCACCTCCGACATCTTCTTGATGTTCTGGCCGCAATTAAAATAAAGTACTAATGAACGCGTTTCCAACTCATCCAGATCTTCCATCGATTTCCGGAAACTCGAAGTTAAATCACTATCATGCTCCACTCCAAAAAAATCTACCAGGTTGTCACGAAGCCCCTTTTGTAAAAAATTGTCTCTTTTTTTATTATCATAATATTTTCGACAATAATTAAGGCAAGTCGAACGGATCCAGGAACTAAATTTATCAGGACTAATAGTACCACTCTTTAAAACAAATAAGTTAACTGTTTGTGCCGCTACATCTTCTGCATGACCACTGTTGCCCAGCTTATATAAAGCAAAGTTATATGCAGCCTGATATTGCTGCTGAACAAAAGAATCACTAAAATCCATAAAATCCACCTTTTTTAAAAAAAATGACAAAAATATAATTTTTTTGGCGTGGTGTTGTCACACTTTGCCTTTTCTCTGGACTATATATATAGAGAGAAGAAAATTTAGTTTAAGGAGATCAAGATGAAAAAACTCATAACTGTATTCATAGCCCTTATTATCACGTTATCTGCCATCGCTGCACCAATAATATCTGTGGATAATAACCCGTCAAGTAATAAAACTGAACAGGAAATAAAAGATCTGGTAGCTCAATGTGTCGGAGTACTTTCACTTGAAAGTCTGGAAGATACAAATTATATATTTATAGCTGTCACTGATGATGGATGGGTTATTGTAGAAATCGATGGTGATTATTACATAATACCTCCTGAAAGCGAATAAAACCGGCAAAAAGTAATAGTTAATCTATTCAGCACTAAGGACTTTTGATGAGTCCTTAGTGCTTTTTTGGTGTATTATTTTCGATACTTCTTATTGATTCCATAATTTATTGTAAGTCTATTGCAAAAGGTGGATAATAGTGTCATCATTATTGCTACAAATAGATAACATCTACGATGTAAAATATTTTGGTTTATAATATTTACCGAAATTTCTGCCGTTTTTTAGTAATTCATCATCAAGAGCAAACCCTTTTATAATGTAACTACGTAAAATCTGGGTAGCCCATTTGCGAAATTTTGTAACTTCATGTGAGTTTACCCGGTAACCAACAGCAATAATGGCATCAAGATTATAAAACTCAGAAGTATATACCTTATTGTCAGTTGCAGTATGTGCAATTTTTGCACATACTGATTCTTTGTTTAATTTTTTGCTGTTAAAAATATTTTTAAGATGCTTACTGATCACTGAACGATCTACTTGAAAAAAACCAAAAATTACTGATTACCGTCAACATCTTTATAACCTGAGGAAATCGAGTTTAGAAAATAATTAACCTGCTTTTTCCTATTTTCGTGTCAGTTCGTGGTTTTCGTGGTTCAAAAAAAAAGAAAGAAATTTATCAACCACTAATGCCGCGAAATGGCACGAAAAAATGTAATGTTGTAGTATATTGCAATTCTGCCTGATCATTGTGACGCTTTCCAAATTTTCTGGACTTCTTCAATTTCTTATGTAGCTTAATCGTCCTTGATTAAGTTCGTTTTAAATCAGTCAGTCGGGGATGATTGACCTACGTTGAGAAGGATCAAGCTGGGGGCAGTAACTGATCGCCAGAAGTCTTGCCCGGAGTACCGTTCAAAACTTCTGCTAGCTGGGGGAGAATTGTGCTGTTTGTAGCTTAATCGTCCTTGATTAAGTTCGTTTTAAATCAGTCAATCAGGGACGATTGACCTACATTGAGAAGGATCAAGCAAAAATTAATTTGACAAAAGATCAAAGAATAATGATATCTTGCTTTGGATAAAAAAAGTTAGTATTTGTGCTATTTAGAGAGGTTATTATGAAAATTTATGTTGTAATACTGGTAATAATTCTTTCAGTTATTCTTTTTGCCGGGATGGGAACTGAATTGGAATTGGCAAAAAGAAATCAGCTGCATAGTAAGTATAATGTATCGCGGGATTTTATTACGATTATTAGTGAAGATTTTGAGAACGGAGCAGAAGACTGGGAGACTTTTGATGAGACCGGAATATCGGACTGGATAGAATACTGGCATTTAAGTACGACCGGAGCTTATGAGGGCAATTCCTGGTGGATGGGTGACGAAGAGCTGGGTGGTTATACTGATAGTCGCTATCTGGTTTTAGATACCCCAGAATTAGTGCTGGCAGATGAAAATCCGGAATTGCATTTCTGGTTCAGCTTATGCTGTGAAGATGTTGGGGGAGACCCTCCTTATGATGCCTGGGATGGCGCGAATATCCGAATCTCAACCGATGGAGGAGAAAGCTGGTCAGTTCTGTCTGGTACACCGGAATATAATGCAGAAAGTTTTTATTCATATGGTTATGAATTTGGTGAAGGTCAAGGCATTCCCGGCTGGGGCAGCACTACGGAGTGGGTAAACTGGACAGAAGCAGTGTTTAGCTTAGCAGCTTATGCGGGAGAAAGTGTGAAAATACGTTTTGCCTTTGCCTCAGATCCAGCCTATAATACGGGAGATGATGCCAGTATGTTCGGATTCAGGCTTGATGACATAGCAATTGATACTTCTACGGGGATTTTTGAATCCAATGGAGATGGAGCTTCCGGAGATAGTGAAATGGTTGCCGGATATGGCGTAACCAGTACAGGAAATCTCTGGCATATTTATGAAGACAGCGAAGCTCCCAGTCCCACTCATGCCATGGGCTGTTTTGATGATGAAACCGATACTTACCTGCCGGGGATGGATAATTATATCGCTACTCCGGAATTCTATTTGCCTGCTGGTGGAAATTTCTTCTGGGATGTAGATGTAAAGGTGATGATTGATGATGACAGTACGTTTCCAGAATGTGACTATTTAGTTGTGGAAAAAAGTTTCCAGTTAACTTCAGGGAACTGGTCTACCTGGTTCATGATCTCATATCCGGGACCCCATGTTTTCACAGGAAATACAGAAACCTGGCTGCCCTTTACTGAGCATTGGAGTACTCAATACAGCAATATATCTGATTATGCCGGACGAAACGTGAAGTTACGCTTTGGACTGCATTCAAATGCTTCTGATGAAGTTGTTCCCGGTGGATTTAGAATAGATGATTTTATTGTCCAGCAGGAAATGTATTCTGGACCAGCACCAAGAAACCTGATCGCAGTGACAAATGATGAGAATCAGGTGGAATTAAGCTGGGATGCCCTCAGTGAAGGAGGAAGTGAAGGTTGGATTCAATGGGATAATGGTGTTAATGATGACGCTATTGGTCTCTCTATTGGTGGAACTATGTACACTGCTGCAAGCTTTGATCCAGTCGATATGATGCCTTATGTTGGTGGAGAGATCACTCAGGTTGAATTATATATTAATGATTTACCTTCAAGCATGATCCTTCATGTATGGTCAGGTCCAAATGCTGCTATAGAAATTCTTTCACAGACATTTACTGCTACTGGTATGGACTGGGTTATTATTGATCTTGATACTCCAGTAACTATTGAAAGTGAAACAGAATACTGGCTTGGTTATGAAGTTACTCAAACTGCTGGTCAGTTTTGTTGTGGTGTGGATGCCGGACCTGCTATCGTTGAAAAGGGTGACTGGGTTGCCTTATCTCCTGGTGCATGGCAATCAATGGCTGGTTTAGGTTTGAATTACAACTGGAATATTCATGCCTATGTAGATGGTGGAGACCGCCTTTTACCCCGATTCACTGCAGGCAGTCGTGAACGTGAAATTAACGGGTATACTGTCTGGAGATCAACTGAAAGTGGGATGAATTATCAGAATATTGGGTTTTGTGAGGTGATAGATACCCCATATTTTCTTGATGAAGATCCTGTTGCTGCGTCCTGGAATTATTATGTGGTCACGGCTATATATGATAGCTTAGATGGAGCTTTCAGCAATGAGGCGAGAGCTTATATATTTGATGATGAAATGATGGAACTGGCTTATGATGACGGATCATGCGAAGCAGGATTAAACGTGGGAATTGCCCAGTATATGGCAGTAAAATTCACACCACCATGTAATTATATAAGAATTTTAACGCATCTAAATATATATATTGAAACTCTTAATTCTGGTCAATTAGTATTCAGAATTCTGGAGGGCAGTACCGGGCTTCCAGGCGAAATGTTAGGTCAATTCAATGTAACACCGGATAACCTGCATGTAGGTTGGAATATGATTGAGATTCCCTATATTTCTATTCCAGACTCCACGAGTGAATGTTTCTTCATTTCAATTTTTGAGATGGCATGCCTGGCTGCGATAGGCAAAGATACCGATACTGCTGGAAATAGCTGGATGACAACCGGACAAGAGCATATCTGGGAAGAAATCACTGATGGCAACATGATGCTGCGAACTTATATTGAACCCTATGATGATGGTTCAGATGTTATTGAACTTGCTCCCGCATCTATTTCCATCAGTTGTTACCCAAACCCTTTCAATCCGCAGACGACAATTTCTTTTTTTACCACAGAGGGCACAGAGAACACAGAGATTAGCATATACAATACAAAAGGGCAACGCATTCGCGAATGGAAAATTGAAAATGTAAAAAGTAAAATAAATTCTGTTGTCTGGGATGGGAAAGATTCACAAAATATCTCTTGTGCGACAGGTGTATATTTCTGCCGGATCAAGGCAGGTAAGCAGACGGCTACAAGTAAGATACTCTTGCTGAAATAATAGGTTTATTCCGGTACTTCAGGAAAACATCGGGGCAGGGGTTTTGAATGACCTGGGAAAACTGTTTTTTTATGAACATAGCGGACTTAGAGGACATAGTGAATTTCTGAATATCACCATAATTCAATCCTGACTACGCTACTAGTTCACCCTTAGTAACCAATAACTACCACCAAATTGCTGGTCATCCAATCAAATATATACTACTATTTCAGCAGGAGGCCTTTTTTTGTTAGGGAAGTATTGCCATTGATATTTAGTTTGTAGAAATAGATGCCTGAGCTGACCGGGGTTTCTGAGTTATCTTTGCCGTTCCAGAAGAGGGAGTGGCTGCCTTTTGAAAAGTTTTCGTGGGCTAAGGTTTTGATTATTTGTCCTTTAAGGTTGAAGATGGTGATATCTATATTGGCATCATTTTGTAGTGAGAAAGATATCGTGGTGGAGGGATTGAAGGGATTGGGGAAATTATTGATCATATTGCAGATCGGATCAGTGATAGATTCCGGGTTTGATGAAGTGGCATTATAAGAAATTAGATAAGCAGCACCTATGTAATCTTCTGTAGTATAATCATATTCTGAGCCAACTATGGCATTAGTTCCAGAGAGTGAAACTGCACAGCCGAAACCACCCCAGTTTTCATTGATGATCTTATTTTGCTCAACCCATTCTGCATTCTGTCTGTTGAAGAAGTAGGCAGAAGCTGAACAGGCAACATCTGGACGATCACAGGCACCAATAACGGCATAATCACCAGAAATTGAAACTGAGCAACCAAAGTGATCATAATAGAAGCCATCACTGGCAGTTAATATAGCTTCTTCATTCCAGGCTGAGCCATCATAATTAAAGATGAAGGCTTCGCCCTGATCATAACAGTAAGTTCCAGCAATTAATAAATTATCGCTTACAGAAATTGAATAGCCAAACTTATCTGATGAGGTATCATGGGAGGCGATCAGTTTGGAGTGAAATAACCATTGGGTACCATTATTTTCATAAATATAGATGGAACCGGAATCATCACCATTATCATCATCATGCGAAGCAGAAATAAAGAGGAAATTATAGGTAATATAAGTTGACCAGCCAAAGGACTCGCCTAATTCTCCATCATCAGCTATTATTTTAGATAGTAGTATCCATTCAGATTCTGAGCGTTGATAAAGATAGGCAGCGCCGGCAGATTCAGCATTTTCGTCATCATTAGGAGCACCCACAACAGCGTATTCACCATCCTGCGAAATACCTGCGGAATTGCCATACTGGTCACATATTGGTGAACCTAAGGCAGTTATTATATCCATTTCCAGCCAGTTTTCTCCGTCATAGTGATAAATATATGCTGAACCGGAGGAATTACTATAACCCTGATCATCAGCAATGATCATGTAATCTCCATTTATGAAAACAGATGAGCCAAAGAACATTGTACTGTCTGAAGGGGTGATGATCTGTTCCTGGATCCATTGATCATCAGTTTTTTGGTATAAATAAGCTTCATTTGAGTATGAGCCAACTATAGCAAAATCTTCGGAAATTGAGACAGAATGCCCAAAATAATCAATTGAACCATCTTCGTTAAATACTCTCTGATCAATTGACCAATCAGCCGATAAAGATAATGTTAATATGAAAGTAATATATATAAGCCCTATGTATTTCATTTATTCCTCCAGAAATTAGATAAAAAAATACTTTTCCTGTTCTAAATATAAGTCAAGATATATTTTTAGGCAGATACAATTTTAGATTATTGACTTATTTGGTTATTTATGAAAATTAGACCTTAATAGAAAAAGATGAGGTGTTTATGAAATTTGGGCGGATAGATGAGTATAAGATCCATTCTTATGATTGTGATCTGAAGGGCAAACTAAGTCTTCCAGTATTAACCAGATTTTTGCAGGAGACAGCCTGGCTGAATTCTGAGGATATGGAACTGGGCTATGAGAAAATGAAAGAGAATAATCTGACCTGGGTATTATATAAGCAATATATAGAAATGGACAAATGGGCATCCTGGGGAGATACTATATCGATCAAAACGTGGCCCTCACAAGCGGATAAGCTATTTTGTTATCGGGAATTTGAGATATACATAGGAGAGGAAATACTGGGAAAGGTATCCACCTCCTGGCTGGTGATAGATCTATTAACAAGACGACCGGTGCGGACATCAAAATATTATCAAAACAATTATAATATTGATATGCCGATACTTTTTCCTGAGAAGATAAAAGAAAAGATGAAAGCTGCCTGCGAAGCAGATTCAATAGCAGAAACACGGGTAAACCTGACTGATATTGATGTAAATTACCACGTAAATAATTCCTGCTATCCGCAGTGGTGCCTGAATAGCTATTCTCTGGAATTTTATAATGATCACCGGCTTCACAGGATTGAGCAGCAATTTGCCTTGGAAGCAAATTTTGGAGATGATCTGACTATAGTTACATATCAAAAGGAAAACCTGATCTTTGAGCATAATGTAAAAAGAGATGATAAGGAACTTTTTCTTTTGAGACTGGAATGGAAACAGGATAAAAACTGATGAGTTGAGAATGTTTTATATCAATCTCAACTTAATATTATTAATAGTTTTAAGCATGCAATTTAGTTGACTGGTTAGATATGATTATTATATAGTTTGAAAAAATATATAAATACAAATAAATATAAATTTTCAGTAAATAAGTGATAAAGTATTAGATCATTGAAGAGAGGAAAAATTGAGGAATTTAAAAAAAAAATTAACCTTTCCTTAACAATCAGAAATATGATGATTGTACATAGGTTAATCGTGTAAAAATATTAAATTTAAGCAGAGCATTATAAAACTTAAAATATTGCTAAGTGAAAGAAGATGAATTTCACAGAAAAATAAGTTATAAAGTAATATACAAGAATAGTTAAAGCATTTATCAAGGGTGGCAGTCAACGGTGATCAAGAGTTATAACTCATTATATTAATGATAATTGCTAACCTTGTTATGGATGAAACTATTCAAAAGTAATAAATTTTTCTTCACTTGACACGAAAAAAAAAATACTCAAATTGACGTTTGAGTAGGGAGAATGGAAAAGTTATCCACACAAAATCAGGAAGAGGGTGGATAAGTATCTATAATAATATATCTGCTTGGAATATATGCGGTTATGAATATATTTATATAAAATTATATGTGGATAAATAAGAGGACGAAGTCAAAAATGCAAAGAAGAGAAAATGTTTGGAGTCAAGTTTTAGGGGTATTACAGGAACATGTAAATGAGCAAACTTACCGGACGTGGTTTCAAGAAACAAAATTATTAAATTTTGATGACAGTAAAATCACTGTGCATGTTCCGACGCAATTTATAGCACAATATTTGAATAAGAATTATAGTACAATAATAACGGAGATCTGCAATACATTATTTGATCAGAAATATGGAGTGAAATTCATCAATAATGCCAGTTATGCGGAGATGGAAAATCCAGAGCTTGTGCAGGTGGTGTCAAAACAGACGTCTAATGATGATAATTATCCTCAATTAAATAAAAATTATAAATTCAAGGATTTTGTGATAGGAGCGAATAATCGATTTGCCTGTTCAGCAGCAGAGGCTGTAGCAGAATCTCCGGGAACTACATATAATCCATTATTTATCTATGGTAATTCCGGGATGGGGAAAACACATTTAATGCAGGCAATCGGACACATGGTGATGGATCTTCATGAGGATAAGAAGGTTTTTTATATCACAACAGAGCAATTTACAAATAATATGATAGAGGGTATCAGAAGCAATAAAATGGATAAGTTCCGCAACAAGTATCGCTATTTTGATGTACTTCTGATCGATGACATCCAGTTTTTGTCCAAGCGGGAAGGAACTCAGGAAGAATTTTTTCATACTTTTAATGCTTTATATGAGAATGGCAAGCAGATAATTTTAACCAGTGATCGCTTACCACGAGATATACCTGAATTAGAGCAACGACTTATTTCCCGATTTGAATGGGGTTTACTCACGGATCTTAAGCAACCAGATTTTGAGACTCGAGTAGCAATCTTAAAGAAGAAAGCAGAGCGTGATAATATCAACCTAAATGAAAGTGTATTACAATATATAGCTGAGAATATATCTTCCAATGTACGGGCACTGGAAGGATCACTGGTGAAAATACAAGCCTGGATAGGGTATAAGGGGATCAAGACTGAAGAGATCAGCATTGATCTGATCAAAAACATATTAGGAGATATGTTTACAAATGGCAGCTCACGGGTAACATTAGACCTGGTGCGAAAGCGTGTATGCAATATTTACAATCTCAGGAATGATGTATTATTCATGAAAACCCGCAAGCGTGAAGTGGCTTTTCCGCGTCAGATAGCGATGTATTTATCAAATCTGTTTATTCCATCATTATCATTGAAAGAAATAGCAAATTATTATCGCTTAAAAGACCATACTACTGTGATCCATGCCATCAAGTCAATTAAGACGCAAATGACTGATAATGTGGAAGTTAAACAGCAGGTAGAGCAATTGATGGACGAGATGAGAAATTAGTTTTTTAAAGTTATTCACATATCCACAATAATATATGTTGATAAATGTTGATAAGTCTAAAAAATGGTATTCAGATAAAAAAATGTGGATAACGGTGGATAAAATGATAGAGATAACCACTTAATATCCACAAATAAATAATGTGGTGAAATAGTGGATATGAAGCGGATTAGCCGGATCAAAAAGGTATTTTTCCACTAATCCACAATATCTACTACTACTACTGTAGATATTATAATATATTAATAGGAGTAAATATGAAGAGAATCTGGGGAATCATGATAATTATGACAGCAGTATTACTTACAGGGTGTACAGTCAAAAAAGATAATCCAGTAGGATATAATCCAGTGGGAGAACCACAGTACATCGAAATCGGCACAGAAAATATCAGTAATGTTTACAGTTTTGAAGACAGTGTAAATAATTATGTTAATTCTTCAGTATTGACTATTGGAAATAGAGAACAATACGATACAATGCTTTTATTGCATGTGGGCGATTTACCAGATACACTGGCAGAAATAACTGATAACGAGATAAAATTAAGCCTGGTTATCAGCAAACAGACTAATAGTGAAACTAATACTTATGAATATGGCAGGATCAATCAGCTTTGGGATGAAGATGAAATAACATATAAAACCTGCACAGACACTTCTGACTGGGTAGATCCCTTTACAGAGGAATATGGTGTATATGAATTTTCTGGAGAATATAGTGCTTATGACACTCTGGATATTTTATTACCGATGGAGCTTTTTTATACTTTGAATGAAGACGTATATGAAGTAGATAGTTTAGCTTCTAATTACGGGTTATATTTTAAGCGTCAAAATCCAGATACAGAAAGAAGAGATTTTATTGAATATTTTTCTAAAACCAGTGACAGTAATATACAGCCTCGTTTGAGATTCAGTTATAAGCTTGCTATTGAGGATTCAGAATATGTAGATTGGGAAAGCATCACAATCAATGATGCAACGCTTTACAGCCAACTTGATGATAATACAGCTCTGGAATATTATGAAGTTAATGAGGACGAATTAATGCTGCGTAATATCAGTCCCGTGAAAATGTATATGGAGATATCACTGGATAGTTCAGATTTTGCTGATACGCTAAGTAATACTATTATAGATAGTTATCAATACAACAATATGACGATAAACAAAGCATATCTTGTGCTTCATGCCAAAGAAGATTATTTCGGAAGCAACAGCTATATCTATACTCAACCTGCATTATTAATCTCTGAAGTACCAGCGGTTGATAATGAAATTCCGATGTATAAAGATGATTATAATCTGATATCAGGAGTAGTAACCACACAGGATAGTCTGGATACTATTGGAGAAGACAAGATATTTAAGATTGATGTAACATCAGAAATTCAGGCAATAACTACAGATCATGATGATAATGAAGGTATTGGATTAGTGATTAGATCATTGCGTGAGAATCGAGATTTTTCTTACGTGAAATTTTATAGTTCAGCAGAGGATGTGAGCAAAGGACCTTATCTGGAGATATATTTCAGTTTACCATTGGAGCCATAAATGAAAATACTGGTATTATTAGCCGTGGTATTGCTTTTGATGGGATGTACCAGGGAAGCGAAAGAAGAAGAAGAATACCTGGCAAAAGTAAATAATGAAACATTAAGTTATGAGGATTTTAGAGCTTCTTTTGATGATGCAACCTGGGAAAATATGAACTGGGATGCTAAAGAGGAACATATCCAAAAATGGGTTAATTTGACCGCATTAGCACAAAAATGTGATAATGAAAAATTATCAGAGCAACTGGTTATCAGAGGTAGGATAGAAAGTGCGGTAAAAAAGATCAAGGCAAATACGGTGATAGCCAGTCAAATGAATGCGATCAAGATAACAGAGGAAGAATTATTTAGTTATTATCAGCTTCATAAGCGAGAATATCTTAAAAAAGTAAAAGAATATAAATATCAGCGGATAGTGATATCATCAGATTCAATATTTCAATCCGCTGTGGCAGAATTAAAAGAAGGAAAGAAGTTCAAAGACGTAGCTGAGAAGTATTCAGAAACCAGAGAAGGCACTGGTGGTGGATATATGGGATTTACTTCCAAAGGAGACGTAAATGAGATTATCTGGAATACATTGGATGATTTGGAGCAATACCGGTGGAAATCAGTGAATATAGAGAATAAATTCTATTTACTGAGGTGGTATGAGAAGCAGGAGGCAACGATTGAAAAGAACTATGCAGAGCTTCAGGATAGTTTACGTGAGCGACTATTGCAAGAGAAAAAAGACAAAAAATATGAGGAGCTAATGAAAGAGATCAGGATGAATTTTGATATAGAAATTAACTATTTAGGTAATGGAGACAGCGAATTATGAGAAAGATCAGCATATTTTTATTGATATTATTATCACTATGTTTTATGATCCAGGGAGAGACAGTAGAAAGAATAGTGGCAAAAGTAGGCAGAGAAGTGATCCTGCAATCAGAACTGGATAAGAGATATCAGCAGATGATAGCTTCGGGGATGTCGGAAGAGAATTTTACTCTTGAATCAATTTTGGATGAGATGATAGAATCTGAATTAATATTGATAAAAGCCAAAGAAAGTGATATAGAAATCGATGAATATACAATTAAAAAAATGGCAGAGCAGGAATTGGAGTCATTGAAGTTACAGTTTGAAAATGAGCTGGAATTTCGACAACAGTTAAAAGCGGAGACAGGATTAACAATTACGGAACTAAAAGATTATTATGAGGATCTGATCAGAGAGCAGAAATTAAGGGAAAATGTGATATCAAAGGAAATTACGAGCCAAATACATGTAACTGATGCCGAGATAGAAGAATTTTATCAAGAGAATCTGGCAGATATTCCCATCAGGAAAGAAACTGATAGATTAGGAATGATATTACTAAAAATGGAGCCAAGTAAAGAAACTAAAGAGGAATTAAAGCGTGAAATATATGATATCAAGAATAAATTGAATAAGGGAGCGGATTTTGCAGAACTCGCCAAGGAATATAGTGATTGTTCCAGCGCACCCAGTGGAGGAGATTTAGGTTGGATAGAACGTGGCTTGATGGTGAAACCATTTGAAGATGCTGCCTTTAAACTTGAGGTAGGTGAAATCAGTGATCTGGTAGAAACCCAGTTTGGTTATCATTTGATCCTGATGCAGGAAAAGAAGGATGATCAAATAAAGATAAGTCATATCCTGAAGACTCTGGAGGCTTCACCAGAAGATAAGACAAGGATACGAACACTAGCAGATGATATTCATGAGAGGATAATAAATGGAGAGGATTTCACTACATTAGCACGAGAGTATTCCCAGGACGATTCTTCAGCAGCTAATGGAGGAATTATTGGAGAATATCCTCCAGAAAATTATCCTGAATTATTCAGTTCATATTTACAGAGCCTTGATTATGGAGAAATCACAGATGTGATAGAGGAAGGAGATAATCTATATATCTTTGGAAAACTGGCAAAAGTGGAAGCCAGACCATATACTTATGAAGAACTCTATGATCAATTAAAAGACCAGGTTTTTGGGAAAAAACAATTGGAACTGTATAATAAGATGATAGAGAATTTGAAGAAGACTATTTATATAGAGATCTATTTGTAATGAAGATAAAGTTTTCTGTAGCATATTCCACTTGTCTGGGTTGCGGTTATTTTCCCAAAATGCCTGGAACAATGGGAACTTTACTTGCATTTATCGTATATCTGTTTTTACCGGATAGTATTTTTAAAGGTACTGAATCTAATTTTATTTTTCTGGGAGTATTATTATTAATATCCATAATATCAGTGCCAATTATCACAAGGGCAGAGCGATATCTGGGACATGACAATGGAAAAATAGTAATGGATGAATTCCTGGGTTATATGCTGGGAGTGGCGTTTTTGCCAAAAGGCATTATAACAGGATTAATAATATTTGTTTTATTCAGGATATTTGATATATTTAAGATTGAACCTGTAAATATGCTTCAGAAGCTGCCAGGGGGTGCTGGAGTGATGGCTGATGATCTAATGGCAGGTGTTTATTCAAATTTAATAGCAAGACTAATAATAATATTTATATTATAAAAAAGGAGAAAAAATGATTTTAAATTTACTGATGGCAACTTCAGCAGCAACATCCGGAACAGGAGAAGCTGCTCAGGGGAACCCGTTTATGCAGTTCATACCCTTTATTTTCATGTTTGTGATCTTATGGTTTTTAATAATCAGACCACAAAGAAAACGTCAAAAAGAGACGGAGCATATGCTAAATGAGCTGAAGATCCAGGATAAAGTGATCACAACAGGTGGTATATATGGCAAAGTAGTTAATATCAAAAAAGAGAAAAATATTGTAGTTCTCAAAATTGATGATGCTACCAATACAAAAATTGAAATACAAAAAAGTGCCATTGCCGGTGTGATAGCAGGTGATAAGGAAAAAAATGCAGTTAGTTGATTCTGAAGTATTACCAATCAGGATAATTGGTGATAAGGTATTGCGTCGGAAGGCAGATGAAGTAGCAGAATTAACAGATGAAATCAGGAAGTTCATCAAAGATCTGACGCTGACGATGTATGAAGATGATGGAGTGGGTCTTGCAGCACCTCAAGTGGGAAGATCACTGCGTATATTTGTAGTAGATCCTTACTGGTATCGAGAAGGTCATCAAAAAAATCCTCTGGTTCTAATCAATCCACATTTCGTGGAGTTCAGTGGTGAAGAAGAAGAAGAAGAGGGATGCTTGAGTCTGCCGGAGATATGGGGTAAGGTAACCAGAGCTGAGAGAGTAGTGATAGAAGGATTGAATGAGAATTTTGAACCAGTACGATATGAAGCAGAAGGTTTTTTTGCTCGCAGCCTGCAGCATGAAAATGATCATCTGGATGGAATTCTTTTTATTGATAAGATACCTCCCCTGCAGCGAGTAAGATTTGCCAGGAAAATCAAAGAATTAAAAAGCACAACTAATGAAGAGGGAGTAAATATAAAACAAAAACAGCATGAAGATCAATAAGATAATTTTCATGGGCACCCCTCAGTTTGCTGTTCCTGCATTACAGCAATTAACAGAGAAAGGTTATAAACCATTATTATGCGTTACTCAGCCAGACAAACCACAGGGAAGAAAAAGAAGGTTAACAGCTCCAGTGATCAAACAGAGAGCATTGGAACTGAGTATCCCGGTGATTCAGCCAGAGAATATCAATGATCAGGAAACATTGGAATTTATCAAAGAATTGAATCCTGATCTGATAATTACTGCTGCTTATGGTGGATATATTGGCAGAACTCTTAGAAAACTCCCAAAACTGGGAGCAATTAATATTCATCCATCATTATTACCACTCTGGCGGGGAGCAAGTCCAGTAAATGCCAGTTTATGGACTGGTGATCAGGAAACCGGAGTGACAATATTTAGGCTTGTGGCAAAAATGGATGCTGGTCCTATGTTATATCAGTCCATATATACTATCAAGGAAGAGGATAATTACACAAAATTGCTTGAAAAGTTAGCAATTGCAGGTGCTGAAGACCTGATAAAACTAATTCACCAGTTTGAAAATGGAGAAGTGAAAAAGAGGATTCAGGATGAGAGTAAAGCAACTATTTGCTGGAAACTGAATAAGGAAGATTTTCACATAAACTGGGCTGAAAAGGCAAGATATATCTATAATCAGGTTAGAGCTTTAGCAGAGAAACCAGGGGCATCAACAGAATTCAGAAATAAACAGTTAAAAATAATTTCTACCAGACTAACTGGTAAGAAAAGTAATATTACTCCCGGAACAATAATTGAAGTGATAAAAAGCAGTGGAATATTAGTGGCAACTGGAGATGAGGATTTATTAATTAAATATCTACAGCCGGCCGGAAAAAAAATAATGTACGCTTATGATTTCAATTTGGGTGCCAGAATAGAGAATGGGGAAAGATTTGGAGAAACTAATGGAAGTGAATAGTAGAAAGAAATATCTATTTTTGATATTATCTCTAAGTTCACTTTTTCTATTAATGGGACTCACAACTATGCTCTGGTGGTTCATTGCTCCACGTCTGGAAGATATTTATGAGATACTAAGACCAATATCTCTGACCTTATTGAGACTATTTTTTATAGTTCTGATGATAGGAACAGGCAGCGTGATGCTCACAAGTATTTTTGAGAAGAATTTTTTGATAGCAAAATTTGCTGTAAATCTTTATAACATAATAATGTATCCAATCACGCTATTTTTAGGGAGTTTGACTGGATTCAGCCGTGAGAAAATAAGAGAATCTTATATTCATGTTAATAATAGTTTCATAAAAGCGATCAAGCAGCGATTTCGTCCTAATGAAATACTGATCCTGCTACCTCATTGTCTGCAGAATAATGAATGCAAAATCCGTTTAAGCAATGATATATTTAATTGCAGAAGATGCGGGAAATGTGATATTGGGGATTTGATCTATATTGCTGAAAAATATAAAGTTTCTATTGCAATAGCAAATGGAGGAACTTTAGCCAGGAGAATAGTTCTCAAATTCAAGCCGAAATTTATCGTAGCTGTGGCTTGTGATCGTGACCTTGTAAGCGGTATTCAGGATGTATTTCCTTTGCCGGTTTATGGAATTCTCAATATTCGTCCAGAGGGACCCTGCTTCAATACCAGAGTCGATCTGGAAAAGCTTTCTGATACTCTTGAGAAAAGTATATATGAAGAAAAGAGATAGAAAGAAATTCAAAAGACAGGATATCAGCATCACTAATACAGAAATATCTGATTTGGATGATTTTATTGATGAAGAAGTGATCCATGAGAGGAAAGCAGAAAAGAAGCTTTTTAAGAAGGGAATTAAAAGCCAGAAATCTGATCTTAACCTGGAAACTGGAAGAGTTATTGAAATATTTTCAAATTATAAATGTTTGGTGGAATGGAAAAATAACCGACTTATCTGTCCAATCAGCGGGAGACTGAAACATTTGAGACTAAATTCAAGGAATATTGTTGCAGTAGGGGACTGGGTGAAGGTTGATATTTCCGGAGAAAACAGGATAGAAGAAATTTGTGAACGCAAAAATACTCTGATAAGGTATACAGAAGATAATTTCCAGAAAGAGATCTTAATAGCTGCTAATATTGATAATGTGATCATCATGACCTCATGTCATAATCCTGAGTTAAATTTTGGGATTGTTGACAGGTTGATATGTGCTGCGCGCCTGGAATCAATCACACCAGTAATATGTATAAATAAGATTGATCTGGCAGAGGATCTGGCAGAAATCAAAGCGGAGGCAGAATTTTACCTGAAACAGGGGATTGAACTGATATTTTGCTCAGCCCTGGAAGGTGTTGGGAAGGAAGAATTGAGATCAGTCTTGAAAGATAAAGACAGTGTGTTCGTGGGGCATTCAGGAGTGGGAAAATCTTCATTGATCAATATTTTGCAGCCAGGATTAAATCTGAAAGTATCTACCACCAGCGAAATAACAGGCAAAGGCACTCACACCACTACCCGCAGCAAGATATTCAAATGGAAATTTGGAGGGAATCTGATTGACACACCTGGCATTAAAACATTAACTTTGCATGAGGAATCCAAAGATGAGATAAAATACGTCTTTCCAGGGATGGCAGAGATCGGAGAGAAATGTAAATTTCAGAATTGTACGCATACCCATGAAATTGATTGTGCAGTAAAAAATGCTGTCGAAGAGGGCGAATATGATCAGGAGAGGTATAATTCTTATTTGAGAATAATGGATTCATTTACCGGAGTTAATTATGAATAATTTTCTGCTCTATTTTAATTTGTATGATGATAAATTTGATAATACCTGCCAGAAGCTTCAGGAAATCAAAGAGAATAATACCCTTAATTTTTATATTCTGGAAGAGCAAAAGGAATATGAGAAGTATTTTCCATTGCTTGCTCAAAAAAATGAAATCGATTGCATTCTGGTGTTTGGTGGAGATGGAACCATATTAAGAGCTGTGAAATATGCTTTATTATATCGGGTTCCAATTATGGGGATCAATCTTGGTCATCTGGGATTTCTATCTGAAATTTCTATAGAGGAGCTGGAAAAATCTATTAAAGAGCTCAAAAAAGGAAAATATAAAATTCTCTCCAGAATGATGCTGAAAATTACGATCAAAGGCAAAGATAAAAAGATAATCAATGATCTGGCGCTTAATGATGCTGTGATTTCCAAAGGAGACAAGCCAAAGCTAATTAATCTCAAAGTTTATGATGACAGACGATATGTGTTTTCCACCCGATGTGACGGGATAATTGCAGCTTCTCCTACTGGTTCCACAGCATATTCCCTTTCTGCTGGAGGTCCTATAATATCTCCGGTTATGAATGCAATTGTGGTGGTTCCTATTACTCCTCATGTACTTACTGTGCGACCGATAGTATTTCCCGCCAGCAGCAATATTTCATTTGTGATTAATGAAGAGTCTGAAACGAGCTTGCTGCAGCTGGATGGTCAAAATCGAGCTCAGTTATATGCTGGAGACAGGATAACAATTACCTCAGCTCAGCAGAAAGTCGATTTTATCAAGTTCTCCAATCGGACATTTTTCAAGACACTAAGAACAAAAATGCATATGGGAAAAAGATAATGCTGAAATCAATCAGAATATCCAATTATATTCTTGTGAAAGAGCTTGAAATTGAGTTAACATCAGGATTGAATATATTTTCTGGAGAGACGGGAGCAGGAAAATCTGTAATAGTAGAAGCAATTAACACAGTTTTAGGTGGAAATCTCAGAGCAGGGATGGTGTTTCAGGAAGATAGACCTGCAGAAATTGTGATTTGCTTAACTGTTAAAAAAAATAATCATTTATTAATGAGTCTTATCAATGAATATGAACTGGATTGTGAAGAAGGAGAAATATTTTTCACTAAAATTATCAGTCCCGCTTTAAAAGCAAAAACATATTTAAATGGGATAAGATCAACCAATGCAGTAGTTAGAAAATTCAAAGATGCTCTGATTGATTTTCACAGCCAGCGAGATCAACAGAAGTTATTCAATAATGATTATCAATTGGAAATATTAGACGCTTTCGGCAGGCATGAAAATGAAATATCTGACTTTCAGAACAAATTCCAGATACATGCATCTAACCTGAAACAATATCAAAAACTGATCAATCAGGAAAAAGAAAACAGAGATAAATTTGATCTTTATTCATATCAACAGGAAGAGATAGAAAATGCAGATATCCTGGCAGACGAGGATGTAAAGTTAGGGGAAGAATTAAATCTGCTGGTTCATTCAGAGGAATTACTGGAATTGCAGGAAAGCTATACCCAGGATTGTTTTGAAGATGAAAAATCACTGTTTGACAAGATAAATTATTTCCTCTCCAGATTAATTTCTTATGAAAAAGATAGTGTGAATATCAAGAATTCCAGCTCAATTCTACGTGACTGTCTGGCAAATCTGGAAGCAGTAAATGACGAGCTTCTGGAATTGAAAAGCAGTATTGACCTTGAACCTCAAAGATTGGAAGATGTTACCCAGAGACTTGATTTTTTAAATTCACTTAAAATGAAATATAATCGTTCTCTGGAAGATATATTAGGTTACAGAAATGAGATCAAAGAATTCATCGAGAACTATAGCTCGGACCAGGATAAGATCAGCAATCTTAAGAAGGAACTGTCTATCAGCCTGGAATCATTAAAGAAAAGTGCTGAAAAATTATCAGAGAAACGGAAAAAGACAGCAAGGCAATTTGCCAGACTTCTGCAGGAAAATATCGCTCTTCTGGCAATTCCAGATGGTAAAGTTGAATTGAGATTTAAAGATTTGACTAAGGAAAAGGAAGATTATTTTCATAGTCTGAATTCAACAGGCAAGGATCTGGTGGAGATATATTTTACAGCAAACCTGGGAATTGACCTGCAACCACTGAAAATAGCTGCCTCTGGCGGTGAGTTATCAAGATTTCTATTAGCAGTAAAAAAGCTGCTTGCTGAGTATTTATTCTCCAAATCAATTATTTTTGATGAAATAGATACAGGGATTGGTGGTAAAACAGCAGAATATACCGGTGAATATATAAATACAATTGCCCATCATCATCAGGTTATCTGTATTACACATCTGGCACAGATAGCGGCATTTTCTGACGCGCATTTCCTGATTGAAAAGCAGTCTGAGCAGAATATTTCCCATATTACAGTGAAAAAACTGGACAATAAAAATAAAGTGCCAGAGATAGCACGGATGCTTTCCGGTTCAGATTCAAATCTTGCTTTGGATCATGCCGGTGAATTGCTAAAAAAGGCGGGAAAATAATAATGTTCAGACTAAGAAAGAGCTCTAAATATATAGTAGTTATTGTTATAATAGCAGTTACGGTATATTTTGCAGCCAAATTATCTGGTATTCAAAATATCTTCGAGACCAGGATTTCTATTAGTAAAATTGATGATGAAAGGGCTGAAAAAGCTTTCAAAAATGCTGGGAATGATACAAAAATCCAGTTAAACTATACCACATCGAATCTAAAAAATTTTAATAACTCTCTCCAGAAGATATATGCAGATTATGATATAAACCCTTTATATGCCAATGATACAAGAAACTACTATGTGTCAGTATTTGATTTTCCGGATTCTCTTTCTGATCAGGTGATGACAAAATTGCGGGGTTTGGAGAAGCTTAATCAAGAATTTCTGGAAACTGCTGACCCGGAGAAATTTAAAATCAATATTGAAGATCACATAGAGAACAAGGAAAGAGTTAAACGCACCCTGGAAAACAAGATAGATAATGCAGTGCTGCTTACAGAAGACAGGATCAGTAAATACAATGAAAATCTCACAAATATTCAGTTAGAGATAGATAGCTTAAGAAACCAGCAGAAAATCTTCAAGAATCTGGTTAACAATAAACTTGTTTATGTTGCTACAATTTATCAGGATGCATCGCAGCAGGTTACTCTCAGAAGTAGAAGAATGAATATGGTAAAGAATTTCCTTATTTATTTTTTAATATTTTTGATTATCTCAATATTACTTTTGATAATAGGGAATTATTTTTTCCTGATGATATTTAAACTGATGCGGATGCTGGGAATAAAAACATCCCGTTCGTCATCAGGTGGCTACAGTTATGGTGGAAATTCTTATAAAAGCAAGTATTACTATCGGAGACCTAAGAAGGTGAAAAAGATCTACAAAGACGAGAATGGTAATATTATTAAACAGAAAGTGACCAAAGAATAGTATATTTATTATTTTAAGGAGGAATTATGAATTTTACAGACCCTTGGATGATCTGGATAGCCATTGGAGTGATATGCATGATCATAGAAATATTCACTCCCGGGTTCTTATTCCTGAGTTTTGGACTGGGAGCAATAATCACAGGATTAATCACTCTCACGCATATTCCCTTGTGGGCGCAGCTGGTTGTTTTTATTGTGATCTCAATTATTCTATTTCTAAATCTCAGAAAGCTAAGTGTGAAGCTGACAAAAGAAACAATTCCTACAAATGTAGATGCTCTGATGGGAAAGAAAGGATTTGTGACTGAACAGATACCAGAAGCAGGAAAAGGGTATGTGAAAATCGGTGGCGAAACATGGTCGGCAATCAGCCAGGATGAAACAATGATCGAAGTTAACCAAAAAATAGTGGTTAAAAATATTGATGGTAATAAACTAATAGTTAAAATTTTTGAGGAGGAAGCATGACAGTTTTACTAATAATTATTGCTGTATTCGTAATTTTCTTTCTTGCAAAGGGAATAGTAGTTGTGAAGCAGGCTGAAGTGATGGTTCTGGAAAGATTAGGTAAATACAGCCGCTCTTTAGGCCCTGGATTGCATATTATCTGGCCCATTATCGATAAATCAAGAAACATTAACTGGCGCTATGTGCGCACTGACCTTAAAGGCAGAAATTTTGTGGTAACAAAATATGAAAGCAGAATTGATCTGCGCGAAACTGTCTATGATTTCCCACGTCAAAATGTGATCACTGCTGATAATGTGACTATAGAAATTAATGCCGTTCTCTATTTCCAGATCACTGATCCATACAAAGCATTATACGAAGTGCACAACCTGCCAGATGCTATCGAAAAACTCACTCAAACTACTTTACGTAACGTGATTGGTGAACTGGAACTGGATAAAACACTCACCTCTCGTGATACTATTAATACCAAACTTCGCATTATCTTAGATGAAGCAACTGATAAATGGGGTGTAAAGGTTAATCGCGTGGAATTGCAGGATATTAATCCGCCCGATGACATTCGGAATGCCATGGAAAAACAGATGCGGGCAGAAAGAAATAGAAGAGCACGTATTCTGGAAGCCGAAGGTGAAAAAAGATCACAGGTTCTGATAGCTGAAGGTGATAAAGAAGCCAAAATCGCCCGCGCTCAAGGTGAAGCACAATCAAAAATTTTGGTTGCCCAGGCAGAAGCCGAAGCTATCCAAAAGATCATGAACATTGTCCAAACCACAAAGACAGACCCGGCTCAGTATATGTTGGCTATGAAGTATATTAGTGCTTTTAATAACATAGTCCAGAAGAACGATAAGACGGTTGTGGTTCCTTATGAATCATCAGCTATTCTAGGTTCACTGGAAACTATAAAACAACTTTTCAATAAAACAGTAACATAAACTATCAGGGGAAAAAATCCCCAAATTATTTTAAGGAGAAATTGATGTCAGAAATTATTGGCGTATTTGGAAGAGAAATTCTCGATTCCAGAGGCAAACCAACTATCGAAGTAGAGGTATTTCTTGATACGGGTATCGTTGGCAGAGCAGCAGTACCCAGTGGAGCTTCCAAGGGTATTTATGAAGCTCTCGAATTAAGAGATGATGATATGAAAAGATACAACGGATTTGGTGTATTAAAAGCGGTAGATAATGTGAATAATAAGATAGCTCCAGAATTGATTGGTTTTGATGTAACAGAACAGGCTTTGATAGATCATATGATGATCGAGCTTGATGGTACACCAAACAAAAGCAATCTGGGAGCTAATGCTATTTTAGGCGCGTCACTGGCATGTGCACGTGCTGCAGCAGAAGAACTTGAAATACCACTTTATCAGTATATTGGCGGCACAAATGCCAAAATGCTGCCTTGTCCCATGTCAAATGTGATCAATGGTGGATCTCATGCAGATAACAATGTGGATATGCAGGAATATATGATAGCACCCTATGGAGCAAAGAGTTTTGCTGAGGCTATCCAAATGAATTCTGAGATATTCGTGGCTTTAAAAGAAATTCTTAGATCAAAAAAACCACCTCTTTCCACTGGTGTAGGTGATGAAGGCGGGTTTGCTCCTAATTTGAAATCTAATAGAGAACCACTGTTGCTTATGAGAGAAGCTGTAGAAAAAGCTGGTTACAAACCAGGAAAAGATGTATTTTTCACAATGGATCCTGCTGCATCTGAATTTTATGATGATAAAACTGGGCTTTATGAGTTATCTGGAGAAAGAGGAAAGCCAAAGAAAACATCAAAGCAAATGGTCAATTACTATGTGAAGCTTGTGAAAGAATTCCCAGAGATCATTTCTATAGAGGATGGCTTAGCTCAGGACGACTGGGAAGGCTGGAAAGAATTGAATAAAAGGCTTGGTGACAAAATCCAGATAGTGGGTGATGATCTGTTTGTAACTAATACCGAAAGACTTAGTAAAGGTATTCATGCTGAGGCAGCAAATGCAATCCTGATCAAGCTTAATCAGATTGGTACTTTAACGGAAACTCTTGATGCTATTGAACTTGCCCGTGAGAATAAGTATAATGTGGTAATTTCACACAGAAGCGGTGAAACCAGTGATGATTTCATTGCTGACCTGGCTGTTGCCGTTAATGCCGGACAGATAAAAACTGGTTCGCTTTGCCGTTCAGAAAGAATTGCCAAGTATAATAGATTACTGCGCATCGAAGATGAACTGCAGGGTGTAGCTAAATTTGGAAATAAAACATATCTGGGATACTAAGCTATCTCAGGTTGATATTATATCCCTGTCTTTGGACAGGGATATTTTTTCTGGAGGTTATTATGTATAAATTAATAGTGTTGCTGGCTGTTTCGAGTCTGCTGTTTGCCTGTTCCAGTGATGGAAAATTAAAGGTGATTAACCGCACCGGTCATGAGATATATTTTAATGTCAAAGGTAATGATTACACTATTGAAGGCAGCTCAGATGTCACTCAACCAAATTCTAAATCAGTTTCTCTTGATGCCGGTTCTGATTTTATAAACACTCCCTCAAAAACCTATCTTCTGGAAATCGATGGTGAAACTTTTGCTATTTATAATGAAGAACAGCAAACAACTGTCCCGAGCACAGAGGTCACGATCAATGGTGGTGAAACTACCAATGTATATTGTGATCCCAATTATGCCTGCTTAAGGATTTATAATAACAATGAACAGGACGTTATAGCTGCATATTACACAAAAAGTTATCAGGGTATTCAAATTCCGATTTCTGAAGCTGAAAATATTAGTCCAGGTGATTCAATATATAAGCGTCTGCAATATTCTCTGGAAATAGCTGAAGAGCCTGAGGACATATTTTATTATACTTTCCGGGTAGTTATGCAGGACAGTACAAATTATTATTATGGAAACTCAAATACTATCCTATATCTTGATGATCTATATGAGATAAATATTGAATAGGGAATACGTCAGAGTTTAAGATTCTTCATGGTGCGTTCATTTTCACGTTTAATGGTCTTTTCCTGCATCACTTCACGCTTATCGTAGAGTCTTTTTCCTTTCGCCAGACACAAGGTGAGTTTTACTTTTCCCATGCCGTTTATATACAGGTTCTTAGGTATCAAGGTCATCCCCAGTTCATCTATTTTTGTTCGCAGTTTATTTATCTCTCTACGGTTAAGCAGCAGCTTACGTTTGCGTTCCGGGTCATGATTAGCGTATCCTCCATGTGAATAGGGACTGATGTGCAGATTATACAGCCACACCTCTCCATCATCAATTGCAGCATAGCAATCCTTAAAACTTAGTTTGCCTTCCCGCAAAGACTTGATCTCTGTTCCCATTAGTACTATTCCAGCTTCGATTTCCTGCACAAAGTAATAATTATGTGCTGCCTTGCGATTCTTAAATTCCTTTATTCTGATATCCTGTTTTTCTGCCACGCTAATTTCCTCTACAATATATTCTCAACCACTAAGAACTCAAATATAGTTAAAAATGTAAAGGAAACAATTTTCTGTCACCCACCAAAAATGCAACATTCTCTCTAAATCATTGTGATATATAACTTTCACATATATCCTGGTCAGTAGCCAGAACAACAAAGCACGTACTCACATTTTAATGTCACTACGTGCTTTGTTGTTTTTCCTTAATACCAGATCAATGCAAGGGGTAAAAGGTAGAAACTTGGAATTTAGTGAGTAAGGTTGACACAAATGACTAGGGAAGAAGTTTTTGTAACAGGTTACCGGTGAGTCCCTGTCAGGGAGATTTACCGGCTATTGGTGCTTAGTTAAAAATCAGGAGAAGTTAATGCAATATTATGATCTGATCAAGCATGATCTGGATAAATCAGCCTTTTTTAGGAATTTTGGGAGTATCCTGCAGGAAGATGTGCGAGGCAATCTGTTTCATCATTTGAACCGGACAGTGAAAGCACTGCTACTTAGCAGAGCGTATTTTGAGACAGGCAAAAATATCATATTAGTGTGCGCAGATGACAAACTTGCAGAAGATTTTATGGATGATCTGCAACTATTAGCAGGAAAAGAAAATGTGTATATGCTGCCTGATTACGAAACGCTTGCTTACGAGCAACGCTCTCCGCATTATACAATCCGGGCTGAGCGTATTCGCACCTTAAGCAGAGCATTTACTGCTGCTCCGGCAATTTATACGGTATCAATCCGGTCATTATTGCGTAAGATCGTGCCGGCAGAAGTATTTTCTCGTTATGTGATAAAGTTGAAGATATTGGAGACCAAAAATCCTGATCATTTAATATCCGAGCTGGTGGGAATGGGATATAAAAATGAATTTCAGGTGACCAAAGTGGGGCAATTAGCACGCCGGGGAGGTATCATTGATATATTCAGTCCTAATTTACCCAATCCGGTCAGGATAGAATATTTTGGTAATGAGATAGAATCCATGCGATATTTCAGTATTAGCAGCCAGCGCTCAATTGGTAAGGAGATAGAAGAAATAACTCTGATCCCTTCACGGGAATTTTCACTTCATGATATCAGTGCCAGTGACAGGCTTTGGGAACGGATCCACGAGCAAGGGTTTTATGAGGGGATTGAGCAGGACATAAGTCTTTTACTAAAGAAAACGAGTGGATTTGCTGATTATTTTTCTGAGGAATCAACCATATTTTTCTGGGACGAATATCAGTTTTTCAGTGCAACATATCGTGAGATCCAGGATGAAACTCAGCAGTTATATTTGAAGGCCAGGGAAAAAAAACATCAGGATGAATTGCCTGAGCCTGAGGATCTGTTTTACAGCAGAAGCTATATTCAGCGATTATTCCAAAGGTTTTCACACTATTTTTTAAGTAACAGTTATCAGGAATTCAAGCGGATAAATATCCAGGTGGAAGTGCCTGTATCCAGCCAAATAAGTCAGCAGGGAAATCTGGAAAGTCTGGAGCAGGAATTAATTGAGAAACTTGATGAAGGTTACCGGATAATAATTCAAAGTGATAATAAAAGCCAGAGCAAGCGGATGAGTGATCTTCTTGATAATCTGGAAGGCAAGCTTCATTTTCAGATAGGGGTATTTCAGAAGGGATTTATCCTGCCTGATGCCAGGCTGGCGATATATACCGATCATGAGATATTTGCGCGTTACCGACAGCGCACCAGAAGTGCAAGATTCAATCGAGAGCAGGCTCTGGTGGATTATGAAGCCTTAAAGCCAGGGGATTATATAGTTCATATTGATTATGGGGTAGGGATATATAAAGGATTACGCAAGATGCCCTCTGGGGGATCGACCATTGATTGCCTGACGATCGGCTATGCTGAAAATGATGTTGTATATGTGCCTACATTTCAATTGAACCGGGTATCCAAGTTCGTAGGAGAAGAAGGCTCCACACCCACTATCCATAAACTGGGTGGCAAGATGTGGGAGCTGGCAAAGAAACGGGCAAAGAAGCATATTGAGCTACTGGCAGAAGATCTTATCCAGCTTTATGCAGAAAGGCAGGTCAGAAAGGGCATCAGTTTTGATAAAGACAGCGTCTGGCAGCAGGAAATGGAGGATTCATTTATCTATGAGATCACGCCGGATCAATTGCAGTCCACGAATGAGATCAAGCGAGATATGGAAAAAGATAAACCTATGGAGCGTCTTCTGTGTGGAGATGTGGGATACGGTAAGACGGAAGTGGCAATACGTGCTTCATTTAAAGCAGTGATGAGCGGATATCAGGTGGCAATTCTGGCACCTACAACCCTGCTGGTGGAACAGCATTATAATACTTTCAAGGAAAGACTGGCACAGTATCCCATGCGAATAACCATGTTAAGCAGATTTCGCAGTAAAGCTATGATAGGCAAGGATCTGGTTGATATTTATGAGGGTAAAATAGATATCGTGATCGGGACGCACAGGTTACTTTCGAAGGATATCAGATTCAAAAAACTGGGTCTTTTGATAATCGATGAAGAGCACAGATTTGGAGTACGGCATAAGGAAAAGCTGCGTCAATTAAAATCAGATGTGGATACGCTTTATATGAGTGCCACACCAATCCCGCGAACTTTGAGCATGTCACTCAGTAAGCTGAAAGAGATGTCATTAATTCGCACATCTCCCAAAGCACGGCTTCCCATTAGGACAGTGGTGGTTCCCTTTGATGAGGAAGTTATCAAAGATGCCTTAAACCGTGAGATAGATCGTGGTGGTCAGATATTTTTTGTCCATAATCGAGTGCAGACAATTGACAGCATGGCAGAGAAACTGCGAAATCTTTTGCCTCATGTAAGTTTTGGGATAGGCCATGGGCAGATGCCGGAAAAGCAGCTAGAAGCTATAATGCTTGATTTTTCGGAGCATAAATTTGATGTTCTATTGGCATCGACGATCATTGAATCAGGGCTTGATATTCCCAACGTAAATACCATAATCGTGAATCGGGCGGATACTTTCGGACTGGCACAGCTTTATCAGATACGTGGTAGAGTGGGCAGGAGCAATCGCCGGGCTTATGCCTATTTGATCATTCCCAGCAGGATGACAGATATTGCGCGGAAAAGACTGGAAACCCTTACAGAATATGAATCTCTGGGTAGTGGTTATCAGATAGCAATGAAGGATCTGGAGATCAGAGGTGCAGGGGCAATGCTGGGTACTAAGCAAAGCGGAGCGATCAATTCTATAGGCTTTAATTATTATAATCGATTACTGGAAAACGCGGTTGAGAGTATTTCACAGGGAAAAGGGAAGATCGAATGGGAAGAAGAAGAATTAGAGGAAAAGCAAGATATTTCTGTTACAGAAGATTTTTATCTGCCCAAGGAATATATCGAAGATGAGCAGGTGCGTCTGGATATTTACCGGAGAATAAATGCTTTCAACTCCAAAGAAGAATTTGAAGAATTACCAGGTGAATTGAGGGACAGGTTTGGTGAGGTACCCGAGGTAGTGCAAAGAGCATTGGATTTTTATCTGCTTCGCTGGAAGGTTTCGCAAACCCGCTTAAAGAAATGCAAGATAAAAAGCAATATGATTGAGCTGGAATTTCCGGCAAATAATCTGCCCGGAAGAGAGTTGCTTACCAGGTTGATAAGCAAGGTGAACTATCCAGTCAAGTTTGAGACGATACATGATCTTAAGATAACTTTTGATTTGAGTAAAAGTAACAAAAACGTGCTGGATGTTGCTTCAGAAATAGTTAGTTTCTTTAGCTGAGTTTTCGGAAGTCAAATAGTCTGATAATCTGTTAAGATGATATTCTGTAAAAGATTAGTTTTAAAGTGTTTGACAAGATATGGGGTTAATAGTTTCTATCCCTGTAATTTTGACATCAGATCGATGTTAAACAGAATGTTAAAAAAAGATATTAAATAGCAGTTATGCATTTGAGATTGCATGATCTCAACCACGTGTCCGTGGTAAAGCAGAAAATTTTGTCATAAAGGATAAAGACAGGTAAATATGAAAAATAAAGGCAGTATTATATTAATACTAATTATAATATTTAGTTTAAGTGCCCAGCTTCCCACTGATTTTTCAGCAAAAATGATGATCAAGGTATCCATTGTGGGTGCTGTGGGAAACCCGGGAGTATATACTCTGGAAGCGGGTAGCCGATTATCAGAAGCAATTCAATTATCAGAAGAAAGTAATATTGAGATGAATTCACTTTTGGCAAAGCAGAAGCTGCCAGAGCAGGAAAGTGAACTTGAAGTGAAGAAAGAATATTCTTTGCGTCACATTGAACTGCGCAGGAAAGATGAAGTGATCAATATTGATCTGGAGAAATATTTTACTTTGGGAGACCTGATAAATAATCCTCAATTAAAAGATGAAGACCTGATCTATATTCCCGCAGCTACGAAAAATCTGAGTATTACTGGAGCGGTAAATGCTGAAGGAGATTTTGAACTGGCTTCAGGAGACAGAATTTCAGATCTGATCGCGTTGGCACTGGGTTTGAATGAATCTGCAAGGTTAGATAGTGCCAGTCTGGTGCGACTGGATTATCAAACAGGAGATATTACTGAGTTTACTTTTTCTCCAGCAGTGATATTTGCTGATGAAAGCAGCAGAGAAAATATGCTGCTGCAAAGTGGAGACAGGCTCTATATTCGCAGTATGCAGGATTATGAAAGCAAATTCAGTGTAGAAGTAGCAGGTAAGGCCATTCATCCCGGAGAATATGCCATAGAACCTGGCAAAACTGCATTGTATGAGATATTGAAGAAAGCCGGTGGAGCGAACCGCCTGGGTAGTCTTAAATATGCTTATTTACAGCGGATTTCCGAGCGTGACACGACCATAATCTATGATCCGGAATATAAACGGTTGATGGATAGGAGTTTACTGGAACTAAGTAGAATGGAAATAGAATATTTAAAATTTAAGAATCGAGAACTGTCAGGAAAAATCGTAGTAGATTTTACTCAGCAGTGGCAATCAGAAGGCAGTGGGGAGGGAATTTATCTTCAGGATAATGATTATATCTATATACCGGAGTCAATAACAACAGTGGAAGTAAGTGGTGCTGTGCTCTATCCGGGAGCATATAAATGGGAATCCGGAAAGAATTATGAATATTATATTGCTTTGGCTGGAGGTTATACAAATCGGGCGAAGAAAAGTCAAACCCGTTTGATATTGGCAGAATCAGGTGCCTGGCTGAAGAAGGATAAAGAGCAGGCTATAGAGCAGGGAGATAAGATTTTTGTTCCGGAAAAAGATGAAAAAGAATTGTGGGAGATATCTAAAGAAGCTTTGAGCATAATGGCACAACTGGCAACAGTAGTACTTGCCGTTATCAATATATATACAAATTAATCTGATCAGGAGAAAATATGAAGATATTAATAACCGGCGGGTCTGGTTTTATCGGTTCACATTTGGTGGAAAAGCTATTAAAGCGAGGACATGAAGTATCAGTGATTGATAATTTATCAACTGGTAAGTTTTCTAATATTAAACCATTTTTGAAGAATCAGCGGTTTTCATACACGATTGATTCTATCTTGAACCGAAAGGTTTTAAAGAAATTGATCGAAGAAAATGATCAAATATACCATATGGCAGCAGCCGTGGGAGTGAAGTATATCATCGATAATCCGCTTCAGTCATTGAAGGTGAATATCACGGGTACGGACAATGTGCTGGAATTCGCCAATGAATACAAACGGAAATTATTGATTGCTTCCACCTCAGAGATTTATGGAAAGAGTGATCAGATTCCTTTCAAAGAAAATGCTGACCGCTTTTTAGGTTCTACTCATATATCCAGATGGAGTTATTCTTCATCTAAGGCAATAGATGAATTTCTGGCACTGGCATATTTTCGTGAAAAAAGACTGCCGATCGTGATAGTTCGCTGCTTTAATACAGTGGGACCCAGACAGACCGGTCAATATGGGATGGTAATACCCAAGTTCGTGAAAAGCGCACTTCTTAACCACCCGATCACAATATTTGGCGATGGAAAACAAAGTCGCTGTTTCTGCGATGTGGATGATGTTACGGAAGGAATGATAACCTTGATGGATACCAAGGAAGCTGAGGGAGAAATTTATAATATTGGCAATGATGAGAGTATATCAATTGAGGAACTGGCGCACATTATCAAAGAAATGACGCACAGTAAATCCAAGATAGAATACATTAATTATGAAGATGCTTATGAAGAAGGTTTTGAGGATATGAGACGCAGAGTTCCTGACCTTACAAAGATTAAGAATCTGATTGATTATCAGACAAAACATGATCTCAAAAATATATTAACCAGAATTATAGATTATTTTGAAAAATAAACAGGTGTAAAATGAAAGTTCCTCTTTTAGATCTTAATGCACAGTATGATGATATACTGGATGAGATAAAAATAGCTGTTGAAAAGGTTTTTGCCAGTCACAGATATATCCTGGGACCAGAAGTTGCTGAGATTGAAGCTGCTATTGCCCAATATTGTCAGGTTAATAGAGCGATTGGCTGTGCTTCTGGCACAGATGCTCTGGTGCTGGCACTTAAGGCGATTGATATTCAACCTGAAGATGAAGTAATAACTACTCCATTTACCTTTTTTGCCACTGCCGGTTCAATTCATCGGGTTGATGGTAAACCGGTATTTGTAGATATTGATCCCAGAACTTTTAATATTGATCCCGAAAAGATAGAAGCAGCGATCACAGATAAAACCCGGGCAATTATTCCGGTTCATCTATTTGGTCAAACCTGTGAAATGGATAAGATTAAAAAGATAGCAGATAAATATGATTTGAAGATAATTGAAGATACTGCTCAGGCTATTGGAGCAAAATTTCAGGGTAAACCGGCTGGTTATTTTGGTGATATAGCGACCCTGTCATTTTTCCCCAGTAAAAACCTGGGAGCAATGGGAGATGCCGGTATGTGCATTACTGATGATGATGAACTGGCAGAAATAATTACTATGCTGCGTACCCATGGTGAACATCCTAAATATATTCATAAATGGGTGGGATTGAATAGCAGGTTAGATACTTTGCAGGCAGCAGTATTACTGGTGAAATTGCCCTATCTGGAAAAATGGACAAAAGAACGCCAGGAAAATGCGCAATATTATTATGAGAATATGGCTGATATCAAAGGCATTGAGCTGCCATATATTCATCCAGATGCTGAATCTATTTTCAATCAGTATACACTAAAAGCTGAACGTCGGGATGAGCTTATGGAATTTTTGCGTAAGAATGATGTGGGCTGCAATATTTATTATCCCAAATCATTGCATCTGCAGGAGTGCTTTGCTTATCTTAACCATAAGAAAGGTGATTTTCCAGTGAGTGAAGCCGTCACTGAGCAGGTGATTTCTCTACCTATTTATTCTGAGCTGAGCAGAGAGCAGCAGGATTATGTTATCAGCAAGGTCAGAGAATTTTATCACAGGAGTTAAATTATGAACTGTATAGTATGTATAAAGCAGGTACCAGATACTACAGAGATCAGGATTGATCCAGTAACTAATACTTTGATCCGAGAGGGAGTGGAGAGTATTATCAATCCATTTGATCTGTATGCTATTGAAGCAGCAGTGAGAATCAAGGAGAAATTTGGCGGAAAAGTTACTGCTCTCAGTATGGGTCCTCCCCAGGTGGAAAAGGCATTAAGAGATGCTGTGGCATTAGGTGTGGATGAAATCATTCTTCTGAGTGACCGTAAATTTGCCGGTGCTGATAGCTGGGCAACTTCACACACACTTTCTGAGGCAATAAAAAAGATTGGTGACTTCGATCTTATCTTTTTTGGCCAGCAGGCGATTGATGGTGACACGGGACAGGTAGGACCTGGAGTTGCTGCTTTTCTTGATCTGCCTCAGGTATGCTTTGTGAAAGAGATTAAAGAGATTTCAGAAGAAAGCGTTACTCTTCACAGATTAATGGAAGAGGGTTTCGATGTGGTCAAGTCACCTCTGCCAGCAGTGTTTTCGGTTGTAAAAGACCTGAATATTCCCAGATTGCCATCCTTACGGGGAAAACGGCAGGCGAAGAAAGCAGAACTAACTATCTGGAATGCCGATGATCTGGCATTAGATGAAAAGGAAATTGGCTTGAATGGTTCTCCCACTCAGGTAGTGAAGATATTTTCACCCAAACTGGAAAAAGAAGTGGAAAAACTGGAAGGATTAACTGCTGAGGATGCTGCTAATAAAGTATATGACCGATTGAAAGAATTAGGGAAATAAATTGCATGATACACAATATTAATCCTGTGATCTTAGATTTAGGGATGGTACAAATCCGCTGGTACGGTTTCTTTTATCTACTCAGTTTTGTCTTAGGATATATACTGCTGAAAAAGAATTTAAAATATCGAAATATAAATCTTAAGTCAGAAGATTACGAAACATTCATTTTTAATCTCTGCCTGGGTGTGATCATTGGTGGCAGGCTGGGTTATATTTTATTTTATAATCTGGGATTCTATCTGGAAAATCCACTCAAGCTCCTGGCTGTCTGGGAAGGTGGTATGAGCTTCCATGGTGGAGCTTTAGGAGTTATCTTTGTAGGCTGGAGATTTTGCAAAAAGCATGCTGTAAGTTTCTGGCAGGTGGCAGATGCTACTGCTCCCATTGGCACTATAGGGCTTGCTCTAGGCAGGCTGGGAAATTTTATTAATGGTGAATTGTATGGCAAGGTTACTGACCTGCCCTGGGGAATTATCTTTCCTGGAGGTGGTGATCAGCCTCGGCATCCCACCCAGCTATATGAGATGCTTTTTGAAGGGGTAATTCTCATTATTATTACGCAGACTATATTAGTAAAATCCCGTAGAAATGGACTGGTTTTCTGGAGTTGGCTGCTGGGATATGGGATTTTCCGTTTTCTCATTGAATTTATCAGGATTCCTGATGAACAGCTTGGTTATATTTGGGGATTCACAACTATGGGACAAATTTTAAGTACATTTATGATCCTGGCAGGTCTGGCTGGCATTCTATTTCATAAACCGGACAGGAAATGCGTTACAAGTCAATAATACTTCTGGGTATATTAATACTCCTGTTTTGCAGTTGTTCCATATTCAATGTAGATACTAATGCACAGAAACAGAAGCTTTTCTCAGAAATTGAACTTTGGCAGGATTTCAGAATTGATGGTATCATTAAGCTATATATAGCGGAATTTAATCTGATCAAAGATGTAACAATAATCAAAGATTCCACTATGCTTAAGATGACTTTATATGACACTGGGCTTTTTGGATTTTCACCCCAGCCTTTTGCTAGTTTGACAATTGCAGACAGCATCAATATAAATATCCCTTCCATAGAAGACCCTATGCAATTAGCTCAGATAAAAACAATGATCACTGGTTTAACTGTTTTCCAGGACGGTTTTTTTGAAGAGCAGGGGATAAGAGAGAACCTGGTGGAAATCATCAGAACCCGAAAATATGAAACTGCAGATCGGACTCTGAAATTCAACAGAAATATGCAACTGGAAGATATAATATTAAAAGACAGTCAGATTAAATTGAAAATTAAGCGGGAATTCTCTTTGCATCCTGAAGCAATAGAGATATATTATCAAAATAAAATATCAATTATGATAGAAATTGATAAATTTATCAATAATGAATAGGAGTATATTATGATAGAGCGCTATTCAAGACCGGAAATGAGCAGGATATGGGAATTGAAAAATCGTTATCAGTGTATGCTGGATGTGGAACTGGCTGCCTGCCGTGCTATGAATGAGACCGGTATTATCCCCGATGAAGATCTGGAAAATATCCTGGAAAATGCAGATTTTAACGAGGAACGAATTGATGAGATAGAAAAGGTTACCAAGCATGATGTGATCGCTTTCCTCACATGCGTGGCAGAATATGTGGGACCTTCTTCACGCTGGATACATTATGGCATGACCTCTTCTGATGTGCTGGATACTGCCACATCTCTGCAACTGCTTCAAGCTGGCGGCATCATTGAGCGGGACTTAATGAAACTTTCAGAAGAATTGAAATTGAGAGCAGAAGAATATCAAAACACGCTTTGCATTGGCAGATCACATGGTATTCATGCTGAGCCCACCTCTTTCGGTCTTAAATTTGCTCTCTGGTATGATGAAATGCAGCGTAACCTGCGCAGACTGGAAACTGCCATTGAAAGTATTTCAGTGGGACAGATTTCCGGTGCTGTGGGAAATTATGCCCATCTTTCACCTGAAATAGAGCTGCTTACCTGCGAATATCTTGATCTGACACCGGTAAATGTATCCACTCAGGTGATCCAGCGGGATAGAATTGCTGAATTTCTTTACGCTCTGGCAGCCATAGGTTCCACAATTGAAAAAATATCGGTAGAGATCAGGCATTTGCAGCGTACTGAAGTGAGAGAAGTGGAAGAAAATTTCAGCAGTGGACAAAAAGGTTCTTCAGCAATGCCCCATAAAAGAAATCCTATCACAACAGAGCAAATGACTGGTATGTCGCGGTTATTACGTTCCTATGCCCACACAGCTATGGAAAATAATACACTCTGGCATGAACGTGATATCAGCCATTCTTCCGTGGAGCGCATTATTTTACCTGATGCCACTATAATGGTTAATTATATGCTCAATAAAATGATCACGCTTATCGAAAACCTGCTTGTTTATCCTGAAAATATGATGAAGAATCTTAAGCTCACTAATGGACTGGTATTTTCTCAGGTTTTACTCCTGGAACTGGCAAAAACTGGTATTTCACGCGAAGAATCTTATGCTATAGTACAGAAAAATGCCATGCAAAGCTGGAAAACCGGAGAACAATTTATTGATCTGGTAATGGTTGATGAACAGATAAAGGAATATTTGAGCGATAAGGAGATCAAAGATATCTTCAGCTATGGCCGTTATCTGAAAAATGTAGAATTTATCTACAAAAGGGTATTTAAATAATGAACGAAAAACAAAAACAGGTCATTTATGAAATCCGCAAGGAAAAATTGAAAGCACGTATGCCGTTGGTAATATTGATAATAATCTCTTTCCTCATTTATAATTTCTGGATTCCTATGGAAATAATCAAATGGCTGGCAGTTGCCATTCTACTTTTCTATTTGGGAGTGGGATTTTATTATCAAAAGAAACTCAGAAAAGAGCTTGATCAGATTGCTGAAAATGAAAAGGAAGAAACCCAGACTATAGATCAGAATTAGAGATATAACTAACCATGTTCCTGAAAGCTTTGTTTGATCTTATTTTCCCTGAAATCTGCTTTTGTTGCGGAGACAGGATCGAGTATCAGCCAGCAGGAGATTTTGAAGACGAAAGAAAACAAAAATTGTGGGAGATCAATCGCTATTTATGCCCTGCCTGCCTTGAACATCTGGTGGTCCTCTCTGATGATATCTGCCCCAAATGCGGTAACCCAATTCTACCATCTGGCTGTCCTCACTGCACTAAAACAAAATTTCTCTTTAATGCTGCCCGTTCAGTTTTTCTCTTTGATGACCGCACCAGAAGATTGATCCATGGATTAAAATACTACCGTTTCCGCAAAGTTGCTCCCGTTCTGGCTGCCTATGCCAGTCTCTATCTGGAAAATCACTGGCAGTGGCCAAAGCCTGATATCCTAATCCCGGTACCTCTTCATAAAGTGAAATTTCGCGAAAGAGGCTTTAATCAAAGTGCTGAAATCGGACGCTGGCTGGCAAAATTTTCAGGTCTGGAGTATCATGAAGATATCATTACCAGAAATCGTTATACCAGAACACAAACCAGCTTAGGGAGATCTGAACGGCTTAAAAATGTAAAAAATGCCTTCACAATCTCAAATTACCAGTCTCTTAAAAATAAAACCATACTTTTGCTGGATGATGTATTTACTACTGGAGCCACCTGTAACAGCATAGCCCATATATTAAAAAAGCATGGAGTTAGACAAGTCTTTGTCTTGACAATAGCAAGACCATCACAAATCTTTACTTGATTGAAAATAATGTATTAAGGTGGTAGATATTGGAACAAAAATCAAGCGGACTCATACTTGATATCAGCCGCGAAAGGGCTTTAGTACTCATTGATAAAGCTGCTCACTTTATCGCTGAACGCAGGCTGTCCCCCGCTGCTTTGATGACCATTGAATCATTGCGCCCCCTTAATTTCATTGGCAGCCAGATCATGTATATGATCATGCCTTTTGCAGAACTTTTTTTCAATCCCCGCCAATATCAGGAATTTGCTGCCATGATGGAAAATGATGAATATATTAAAATTCTGCTGGAGCGCATTGATGAGGTTGATACGGAAATCTGGCGGGAAGAAAGAAAAATTAAACAGATTAAGAGAAAAGTAAGAAAAGAGAAACAAAAAGAATTTTTCAATAAAATATTTAAGAAATAAACGGAGGAATATATGGCTCAAGAGTTAAGGCGTATTATTGCTACTGATTGCGGTAGTACGACCACAAAAGCAATACTGATTGAGTATATTGACGGAGAATACCGGCAAACTGTACGTGGTGAAGCTCCCACTACTGTGGAGGCACCTCTCAACGATGTTACTAGAGGTGTGATCAATGCAGTAACTGAATTGCAGGAACTTGCCAGATTGAAGTATGATAATCCCAATATACTGCTTACGAATGGAGAAACTTTGATTGTACCCAGGGAAGGTGATAATGGAGCTGATGCTTATGTGTCTACTTCATCAGCCGGTGGGGGACTGCAGATGTTGGTTACAGGAGCAGTCAAGAAAATGTCCGCAGAAAGTGCTGAGCGTGCTGCTTTGGGTGCCGGTGCCATTGTTATGGATACGATCGCTATTGACGACGGGCGAGCTAATTATGAGAAAATTGAGTGTATAAGGCAATTACGGCCCGATATGATTCTCATGGCAGGCGGAATTGATACGGGTACCCTAAAGCATCCTGCTGAAATGGCGGAGTTGGTGGGAGCTGCTGATCCTAAACCGCGTTTGGGTTCCAGTTATAAACTCCCGGTTATCTATGCCGGTAATACTGATGCCAGGGGCATTATACGTGAAATTCTGGAACAAAAGGTGGACCTGATCATTACTGACAATTTACGCCCCACTATGGAACGCGAAAATCTGAGTCCCGCAAGAGATAAGATCCATGACCTTTTTATGGAGCACGTTATGAAACAGGCTCCCGGCTATAACAAATTGATGGAATGGACGATTGGTCCCGTCAATGGGAAACTGGAGAATATCCCGATCATGCCTACTCCCGCTGCTGTGGGAAATATTATGCAAACTATTGCCCGTAACTATAAAATCGAGGTTGTAGGGGTCGATATTGGTGGCGCTACTACTGATGTATTTTCCGTATTCACTGATGAGAACATCTTTAATAGAACCGTTTCTGCCAATCTGGGTCTGAGCTATAGTATCTCAAATGTGCTGGCTACTGCCGGTATCAAAAATATTATGCGCTGGGTTCCTTTTGATATTGATGAATCCGAAGTTCGGAATATGATCAAAAATAAAATGATCCGTCCTACAACTATTCCTCAAAAACTGGAAGAACTTGTTCTGGAACAGGCTATTGCCAAAGAAGCACTTAAATATGCCTTCATCCAGCACAAGGAATTCGCCGTCTCTCTTAAGGGCGCTCAACGTCAGCGTGGTATTGATGAAGCATTCTCACAAAGTACTTCTGGTGAAACTATTGTAAACATGATGTCCCTTGATCTGCTCGTTGGCTCTGGTGGAGTGCTTTCTCATGCTCCCCGCAGGCATCAGGGTGTGATGATGATGATCGATGCTTTCCTGCCGGAAGGGATCACTCGTCTCGCTGTGGATAGTATCTTTATGATGCCTCATCTTGGTGTATTGGCTGAAATATCTGAAAAAGCAGCTACAGAAGTTTTTGAAAAGGATTGTATCGTTTACCTGGGTACCTGCGTGGCACCTGTGGGTAGGGGCAAATATGGAAAAACAGCACTTTCTGCTGAGATCACTCTTCCAGACGGCTCCACATTCAAGGAAGATATCCCATTTGGTGAATTGAGATTATTGAAATGTGGCGTGGGAGAAAAGGCAAAAGCTGTTCTCAAACCATCTCAAGGTCTTGATCTTGGCGAAGGTAAAAATCAGGAAATTACTACTGAATTACATGGTGGCGTTGTGGGTATTGTGCTGGATACCAGAGGAAGAAGACCATTTGATCTTCCAGAAAATACTGAAGAACGCGTTAGATTATTAAAAAAATGGATGCGGGAACTGAATGCTTATCCCGAATCTATCTTAAATTAGGAGGTAAAAAATGGCTCAAGCTTATTCCGCTGGTTTAACTGTTACAGAAAGCATAACCCTGCGTAAAGAACGCATACTTCCTCTTAAAGGACAGGTTCTGGTCAAAAAAGGTGATAAGGTGAAAGCTCAAGACCTGGTGGCTCAAACGCTGCTGCCCGGTAAAGTGATGCCTTTCAACCTGGCAAACCAACTCGGTGTACCTGCTGACCAGGTAAAAAACTACTTGAAAGTTACTGCAGGTGATAATATCACTAAAGGTGATATTATTGCTCAGACAAACGGCTTTATGGGTATGTTTAAAACTACTATCAAATCACCGCTTACGGGTGAAATTGAAAATATTTCTAATCTTACTGGACAGATGCTGCTGCGTGAACCACGTATTCCCGTTCAGGTGAAAGCCTTCATCGATGGCATTATAGTGGAAGTTGTGCCAGAAGAAGGTGTGATCATCGAAAACCGCTCTGCTTACGTGCAGGGTATTTTTGGTATTGGTGGTGAAACCTATGGACAGATCAAAGTACTGGTAAAAAATCCTCAGGATACTATTGATAAAAAAGACTTGGATGAAAGCTGCAAAGGCAAAATTTGCGTCTGTGGTGCCATGGTGGATTATGATACTATCATCAAGGCTCAGGAAGTTGGCGTTAGTGCTCTCATCACGGGTGGTATTGATGATAATGATCTTAAGAAACTCCTCGGTTATAATATTGGTGTTGCTATCACGGGAAATGAGAAGATTGGTCTTTCCATTATCTGTACTGAAGGTTTTGGCAATATTAAAATGGCTGAAAACACCTTCTCTCTTCTTAAGAAATTTGATGGGCATGAAGCCTCCTGCCATGGTATGACCCAGATCAGAGCCGGAGTGATGAGACCAGAGATAATCATTCCTCTGGTATTCTCCGAAAAAGATCTCGTTCTGGAAGAACCAAAATCTTCTACCTTAGAGATTGGCTCTCGTATCCGTATCATCCGCCAACCAAATTTTGGCGAAATCGGTAAGATAACTGCCCTGCCCGAAGAACTCACAAAAGTGGAATCTGAAACCCTTGTCCGCATCCTGGAAGCAGAACTCGATAATGGCAAGAAGATCAGTATTCCGCGCGCCAACGTGGAAGTGATACAGGAATAATTAATTGTTTTTGATCAGGTAATTGAATTTTCACTTTCAATTACTGCAGATAAACCAAAAGGCAGCTTGTATTCAAAAGCTGCCTTTGCTTTTACACTCATTATATTATATGCTATTAACAAACATTTCCCCTGACTCCCTTTCTGCTAATTCACCACTTCCACTTCTTTAACACATTTCTTCCATTTCCCAGAGTAATCTTTCTTGAAGATGTGAAAGTGGAAGAAGTCAATTATTGTAGGAATCAGCTTGGACAGTGTAGTATTAAAATGAGATTCTCCAGCAAAGCACAATTTACTTGACAAGAAGATTAAGAGAGGAAATAAAATATTCGAATAGTATTTTTGGCATACTAATTAGGTGGTTATTATGAATATAGTTTCAATGCACATATTACCAAATGAAAGATTATAAATAGAAAATTACTTTGCTGAGAATTTATGGATGGGTGGTAAACCCTTGCAATCGATGATCTTTGTCACTCAGAATTTTCTAAAGCAAAAATATTTTTTCGCTTTATAAATACTGCTTCTTTCCGGGATTATTTCTGTATTGTCAGGATGGCAATAGACGTGGGGTTGCCTAATGCGAATGTTTAGACATTCGCAATGTGTCGGCGAGTTCCAGATTGTACTGTCTTGGCCATAATTAAAAAATAGTGATTAAAACTCAAGGAGGTGAGTTAGATGGAAGACAAGTTACTAAAAAAGGAAATTGCTGAAACTATTGATTTTTTTGATCATCATGATTTGACTGATGCTAGAAGTATAATCACACAAATAAAAAAATCAAAAGCACTCAGCAATCTAGGTTTGGCAATTGCAATAACCATTATTGGTCCGATTTTATTTATCTATGGTTGTGCAGATGTATTTGGCAATGCCATACTTCCATATGGTATTATATCCCTGATAGGTGGTATAGTTATGATTTTATTGGGAATTGCATTAATTTTATCAAGTTCATCACGAGCGCTAAGAGCATCTGAGTTTTTTTTCGCTAATGATATCGAGAAGCTATGTGAAAAATATTACAAAAATGTTTTTTGCAGTAAGACAACAGATATGACAAGTAAAGATGATCAAATTATTGATGTTTGCCAATATATAGTTCCACATGTACTACAAAAGTATAAAAAAAAGAGATGGCAATATTTGTTAAATGAAAAGAAAAAGGGACAATTTTCCACATCTGTGGAATGTTCAATTTGTCAAAGAAAATCTGATATTGCCAATAGTTTCTATGGCTCTATACCAAATTCCCAAATTTTAAACCGTAAACCTTTGCCCGAAGAGACAAAAAATCTTATTAATAATTTGTATTTTAAATGTGAAATCTGTGGGAGCGTATTCTGTTATACATGCCTTTTATCAAATAGTATTCCTGCTCATAAGCAATATATTTGTCCAGAATGTGGGAATGCCAGAAAGGGTTGGGACGGATTATCTGATAGATGGAATAATTTACGACAAAAATTAGTGAAAGAAGATACCAATTTTACAATTAGTTCAATAAATATTGAAACGTATCCTGGTTATGATAAGCATTTTACTGATTTGAAAATTCATATTAAGGGGTCACCTTTTAATAGCATTACATTTTATAATATTGCTTATAATCTTGAAAATAAGATGTTTTTATTAACTCCAGAGCCTATCGTAGAGTGATTAGGTTAAAGAGCAAAACCTGGTGGCTCAAACGCTGCTGCGTGAACCACGCATTCCCATTCAGGTGAAAGCATTTATCGATGGCATTGTGGTGGAAGAACCAGGGTCATCTACTTAAGAGATCAGCTCTAGTATTCGCATCATCAGCCAGCCTAATTTCAGCGAGATCGGTAAGATCACTGCCCTGCCCGAAGAACTAACTAAAGTGGAATCTGAAACCCTGGTCCGCATCCTCGAAGCTGAACTCGATAATGGCAAGAAAATCAGTATCCCCCGCGCTAATGTGGAAGTGATTCAAGAATAATTATTCTTATAATACCAGGTGATTGAATCTCATTTTTCAATTACCTCTGATAACAAATAAGGCAGCTTTTTAATCAAAAGCTGCCTTCCTTTTATCCTTTATTCGATTTAATAAAATGAACTATTTCAATTTTTATTCCATAAAACACCTGTTTCCAACCCCCATATAGAACAACCATAACCCAGAACAACAAAGCACTATCTCACATAAAAATGTCACTATGTGCTTTGTTGTTCCTCCTCAAATCCATCTGAGAGGTTGAAAGAAATTGAGATGTTGCAGATCTCGCTATTATAAAAGGAGTTATGATAATTTGTATTAATAATTTTGCAGTTATAAAGGGAATTTCCCCTGATTTTACAAGTTTAGGGACAAAATCGTAGAAATCGGCTAATATGAATCATATTTTAATCTTATTTCTGTCTTTACGTTCTTAATATGATATACCCAGCTAAGCTATACGTTAAGATGATGTATTCATCAGATTGACTTTAGAGCGACCTTTTTTGCAACCTCCGCCCTTAAAAAAATCTTAAGTCAATCTACATTCGTATCTTAACTCAATATTTTTTTCACTTCAGCATCAGTATCTTGCCTGCCTGCTCATTGTTACCTGCCTTTATCCTGAACAGGTAAACTCCCGTAGATGCTCTATTGCCATATTCATCAGTACCATCCCAGACAACCTGATTAATTTTGAATGAAGAATTTTGAATTTTGAATGTGCGAAGACGCTGCCCCTTGATATTAAATATTGAAATCTCTGTGTTCCCTGTGCCCTCTGTGGTTGAAAAAGAAATTGTAACTTCCGGATTAAAGGGATTGGGATATGCCACCACATCAGAAATTAGCTCCACTACCAGTAATTCATCTTCATCAGCTTCCACAAACGGATAAGTAGCTTCCAGTGACATATTTACAAAGCTGGTATCTGCCACATTCACTGCCACAAATAAACTGTCATTCTCATAAAAAGGACTGGTCAGATTCAAAGTATATGTCCCTTCCGGCAATCCCATCACAAAGCTGCCGTCTAACCCAGTATATTCCACGCATTCTCCTGCTACTTCTCCCCGGATAATATCCAAAGGGACGCTATCCAGATCAGACACAGTGCATTTCACATACCCGATCGTGAAATATGAACCATACTCCACCGGACCAATATCCACTACTGCCACTCCATCACCATCTCCATCAAAAGGACTATAATTATAATTATAATCCCAATTGCAAAATGTGGTGCCTTCATACCCTGCATCAATACATAAACTGCTGTCTGATAGAGCAAATGTGTGGTTTAAGGTATCAATGATCACTCCCGCCAGAGCAATATCCATATCCTCCAGATTACCCCCGCAATCAGTGATAAAATCAGGTATATTATAAGTCAGGAAATTGTTATAAAAATTTCTATTATATCTATAAAAGTTATTTTCTATGAATCCAGCAACATCATTAAAGATATTATTATAATAATTTGTATCATCACCTTCGTATAAAATTGCACATAATGACCACTTGTCAGTGTAATTATTATATCCATTAAATACGCCACCGTCCAAATGAAATATTATCCCTACATCATCTCCAAATAATATGTTATT
>Ga0075120_10000069_pt1 | contig 72376 bp, 44 predicted proteins | sample AntAceMetag02UKL_FD_69792 | JGI IMG/M metagenome (GOLD analysis project Ga0075120, IMG submission 69792) | Saline lake microbial communities from Ace Lake, Antarctica - Antarctic Ace Lake Metagenome 02UKL | ecosystem: Environmental > Aquatic > Non-marine Saline and Alkaline > Saline | place...
CAGGGTGTTCTGTCTGAAATATCAAGGGAAAGTAAACAGGAGCCGTATACGTGAACCGTACGTACGGTTCTGTGAGAGGGATGAGGCGAAGTAGATCACTCCGCCTCACCCTACTCGATAAATTTTCCATCCTGCAAAAACTTGTGAATAATCAAGACTTAACTCACGATCCGGTTCGTATGGATCTGCTTCAAATATCCAGTCCATATTTGAATGTGAGATTGAGAAAACATGATCAAGGCTGAAAATCCCATTGCTCCCTGCATTAAAGTACCCGGACATTGGATCGACTAATGCCACCTGCGCTTCTCCCATACCAGTCGCTCGCGCTCCGGGTGCCATCAGCAAGAAATTACCGTATGCGTTAGCAACGTTTACTGACAAAAAGGGAGAGAGGAGTATAAATGATAGAAAGAATTTCAGGATCATTCTATCCAGGAGTAAGTCACGGAATCTTTCAATATCTTTGTGTTGAGTCGTTCGATTTCGATTACAAGTGTTAAACGCCATGTGTCCTCCAGTAATATTACCGATCAGGAAATAATAGTCTTTAGATTTCTATTAGATTGATTCATCTGTATCAAGGGGTTGTCATTCTCGGGCTTGACCCGGGAAGCACCGTTTATATTGAATCCGAGTATGGATTCCCGGGTCAAGCCCGAGAATGACAGAACACTCCAAAGCATGTGAACTGATCCGCTATTATGCCTTAAAAAGAAATTCCAAATTCAATCCAGTCAAAATCAACTACAGGTGAATCGTATCCCAATTCCCGACTGGAATGGGAATACCTGAAATTCATCCGGTTCATAACAAATTTGTATAAATCTCCTTGCGCCCATTCGCTTCGTTTTGATCCTTCATAGATGATTTTCATTAAACCCCTGCTCTGAATTGTATATCCCTCCGTAGTTTCTGAGTAGTAGTGGTATTCTCCCCAGCGAAAGATGAATGCATCAAAAAAAGATATCTCACGTCCAATTCCGCTGTGTTCATCACCCCATGCCATATGACGTGGATTATATCTGTTCTTATCAATATCCTGGGCATAAATAAAGGATAGTAGTGAAATGTCAGGCAGATCAAAACGAAATTCAACGGCGTATCCCCTGCGGTATATTTCAACAAGAGGATCTTTATCGGTTCCGCCTAAATTGGACCGGGAATATCCGTAGCTGGGGATAATATCAAATTGAAACGGATCAAAAAACATCGGAATTATCGGATTATTCTGTTCAAATATTTTGCTCAAGGGCAAACGAAATAGAACTCCCCAGTCATAGGAAATACGATTCTGGCTATTATTAGCTTTATATTCAGGTTCATGTTCTGAAGTTAGATAGTTGAGTTTATAACCGATGCCAATTTCAATGATACGTCTGAAACCCAACGACAGACCTGCGGAGTAGTTTCTTTCCCACCAATCATAAGTCCCCAGGATCTCGCCAAATTCACCTCTTTGTTCAAACTCGCCGAGGTCTTCAAAAGTTCTTGTCAGATCTAACCCTCCGGACAGTTCAAAAGGATTATCTTCAGTTTTCTTAATCAATCTCCGTCCCGTAAATAGTTGTGCATGATCGAGGTGGAAATCATGATCATTAAGATAACTATGCCTCCAATCTACGCTGGACCGGCTGAAAGAAAAGCCATGATCCAGGCTGAATACCCCCATACTTCCAGCATTAAAATGACCCGCCATCGGATCTACCAGGGCGGTTTGAACCTCACCCATACCAGTAGCCCGCGCTCCAGGTGAGATCAAAAGAAGATCGCCATCCGGGCTGGCGAAACTCGTTGATAAGTTTACTAATAAAAACAACCCGGCAAGGAATGTTTGGTACATTATGAAATATTTTGGCGAGAAATAAAATCTTGCAGTGGTTCGTTTACGATGGTCTTTAACTTGACTAAGAAGATAATGCATTATGTTTCCCCTGGGATTTGAATGAAAACAATTTATGAAACCCAATTCAGACAAATAGATTTCTTTGCTCAAAACGAAATACCAAATTCCACCCATTCAGTGGTATCAAGGATATTATTGTACGTTCCTTCCCATGATGAGCGGGAATACCTGATGTTAACCCGGTTCATCACAAATTCGTATCGGTTACCTCGCGCCCATTCCTGATTTTGTGAAACAATGTAAATAATTTTCAGTATTCCTCTTGTTTGCATGGTGAACCCGGTAGTGACTCGAGAATCGAGGTGCTTTTCATCATAATATTCACCCCAACGATAAATGAAAGAATCGAAAAATACGATCTCACGACCTATACCACTGATTTCATTCCATCCCATTTGTGCAGGGAAATATCTTTCCATTTTAAAATCTTGTGCATATATGAAAGCGAGTAATGAGATATCAGGCAAATCGAAACGTGTTTCCAATGCATATCCTTCTCGATTTATTTTCAGCAGAGGGTCTCTTATGTTACCTCCTTGGTTGGACCGGGAATATCCAAAGCTTGGGATAACATCAATTTTGAAGGGTGAGACAAGTATGTTAGGATCAATGCTGTATAATTCACTGAGTGCATTACTTAAAGGCAAACGAATCATAACTCCCCAATCATAAGTTTGGATACTTTCTTCATCTACAATTGGGGGATTGTTCTCATAGCTTAAGAGGTTGGAAGATAAATAGTTAAATTTAATTCCAACACCAATTTCTATTATATTTCTTAATCCTATTGACGCTCCTGCTGAATAGTTTCTCTCCCATGCTTCAAACATACCCAGATATTCGTTATTTTCACCCCGGCGTTCAGTTTCACCAAGATCAAATAATCTTCTCCCAAAATCGATTCCGCAAGAAATCTCAGTTGAATTATCTTCAGTTTTCTCTGCTAATTTCCAGCCTGTAAACAGTTGAGCATGATCAATATAAAGATCGGAATTCCACCATCCCTTTAGCCAGTCAGTGCCGGAATATGCAAACGAGAAATTATTATCCAGGCTGTATATTCCCATACTTCCAGCATTAAAATGGCCAGCCATCGGATCTAATAGAGCTGTTTGAACTTCTCCCATACCACTCGCCCGCGCTCCTGGTGAAATTTGGAGGAGTGAGCCATTTGGACTGGCACTGACCACTAAGGCGTATGCCCAAAATGTGAGGTTTACAAGTAAAATATGGGAAATAGAGATATGTTTTGGTGAGTAACAGAATTTCGCAGTGAGTCGTTGGTGATGGTTTTTAACTTGACTAAGAAAACAATACATTATTCTTCCCCTGGGATTTATATTAAAACTACTAATGAAACCCTAAATAGACAAATAGATTTTCTTCGCTTAAAAATTAATACCCAATTCTAACCATTCAGTTGGAACAAGATAATTCTGGTATTTTCCCTCCCTTGATAAGCGGGAATACCCGATGTTCACCCTGTTCATTACAAAATTGTACCAGTTACCTTTTCCAGATTTTCGATTATGTTCAATAGAATACAAAATATTAAATATTCCTCTTGTTTGCATGGTAAAGCCGGTAGTTATTCGTGAGTCGCCGTGTTTTCCGTAATAGTATTCACCCCAGCGGTAGATAAATGAATCGAAAAAGCTAATCTCACGACCTATTCCACTGGTTTCAATCCATTCCAATGGATAACGAAAACGAATATCTTTTTCCTTAATATTATCTTGTGCGAAAATAAATATCATTAATGGGACAGCAGGGTGATCGAGACGAAATTCCAGAGCGTAACCATTACGATATACTTCCGGGATATTTTCATTATTGAAATTATCAATGGGAAGGTTTGACTGTGAATATCCAAAACTCGGAATAAAATCTATAGTGAAAGGCGAGACAAATTTGTTAAGGTTAATGATGTTCATTTCATCAAGCGCATTATTAAACGGTAAACGAATCAGAACTCCCAAATCAAAGGATCGGTCATTATATCCATAATCAACTCCTGGGTGTCCCCAATAACCCACGAATTCTGAAGTTAAAAAGTTTAGTTTATAACCTGCACCAAATTCAATAATGCGTCGTAATCCTAAAGAAACTCCTACTGAGTAGTGTTTTTCCCAAGGATTATAAGTACCTAAATATTCATTGTTTTCACCCCGAAGTTCTCGATCACCAAGATCAAAATATCTTCGACCTAAATCGATTCCGCAAGAAATCTCAAGGGAATTATCTTTAGTTTTTTCTTCTAACTTCAAACCGGTAAATATTTGTGTATGATCCATATAAAGAATAGGGGTATAATATATGTCTTGCCAGTTAGCGCTAAAATATGAAAAAGAGAATCTGTGATCCAAACTGTATATTCCCATACTTCCAGGGTTAAAATGTCCGGCTAAGGGATCTAATAGTGCTGTTTGAGCTTCTCCCATTCCGGCAGCCCGCGCTCCAGGTGATACCTGGTGGAGTCTTCCAATTGACGGGCCGAGACCAACTTGGACGGCATAAGATGTTGAATAACATGCTAAAGAAATCAATATCTGGATAATAAGTAAGGAGGTGAATGATCTCAACTGATAAGGGGAAATTGTTTTTGAATTATTGTTGTGCCGGTTTCTTAATTGGTGATGAAAACACCGCATTATCTTTCCTCGTGATTCAAACAGGATCAGGTGCAATTTCAAATCAAGTTTATATTATAATGCTGGCACAACCATAATGTTCCCAATTATAACTTATTTTCTAAGATTCTATAAGGGCGTGACCGAAAGAATAATTGCAGTTGTTACCCTTTTAATTTCCCTGAAGGGATCTTACAATATTTCGTTAACGCCCTTCAGGGATAATATATTAGAAGCTATAAGTCTTCAATAGACCCAGAGTTTTGAACAGTGTTCTCCAGTTTTGGAAAGGGCAGGAACAGCCATAATCCTAAACCGGTAATTGCGATTATTACAAAAATCCAGGCTTGAAAGACTACATCCGGATTTCCGCTTGCAATTGCAGGAGCCGCTTTGTTAAATACGGCGATTCCCCATGACATTGCTATAAGATTTACCGGTCTGTCAGCGACAAAGAATTTGAGCACTTCCCAGGCGGCAAGGACTGTCAACAGACCTACAAGTCCCGTAAGGAACCATTCTCCCGGTTCTTTGGCATTGGATGACATCAAAATTAAGACTAATGCCACTATCACTATAATTTTATAGATGAACTTTTTGAAGACTCCCCGCCAGACATAGGCGAAAAATGATAATCCCACCGCGATGAGCAAACTCTGCCCCAGGGCGCTTTGAATCATCGCCGCTAAAGGTGAGGGGAGGACGATCAAACTCGGGATATTCCAGTTGGAAAATGGAATCCACCCCGGTTTCTGGAAGGCAATAAATGTAGTGAACCAGCGAATTATGACAAGTGCGCCCAGACCACCCCCGATTGCGGTGAGAGCATCGATCCAGCTTTTTCTGCGATTATCGATGTCAAGTTGAAGCCGTGATTTATTATACAGTCCACCGATCAATGAGAATCCAAGTGTAAAGAGTAAGTAAAACATAATTACACTGATAACTGCTGAAATATAAAGCGAAGATTTGAACACGTTCCAGGGTATGGCGACTTGTCTCAGGTAACCACTTTGCCCGTAATAAAGAAAATTTACCAGGTTGGGCAGAATAAGAACCGCCGGAACAATCGAGATAATGAACGCCCGTCGCCAGGGAACAATCCCCTTTCGAGTATTAACTACCAATAGAGCTATGGCAATACCAATGAACGCTGCAGTTAGAATATATTTTGAGTATCCCACCACAGTCCGAATAACCGTTTTCGCCCGTCTGTCTCTTGTCCAGGTTTCCGGAATATGATAATATGGTCGTGGCATCACTGTCGCCCAACTACCGAAAATATTCCCACCCTTCCGGAATTTTGCTTCACCCATGTGACGAGGATCGTTTTCAACTGCCTGGTAGGTGAAGAAGTGATCAAGGCGGTCGGGTCTTGCTTTCGTGGTGTGTGATTCAAGCTCGAACGTTGAAAGATCGTAATCTCGTTCCTGCAGCATTCCTTCGATAATGACCCTGGCACTGTCTTCGGTCAGACTATCGCCTTTCATTTCTTCCGGCATCCAGGGATACATGGATTCAATCTTTCCGGTTCTTCCATTTACCTTTGTTATGAAACGCAAACGGTTTTCCGGTACAAAAGCATGAATCTTGTAGTATCCCGCTCCCAGGATTGAATCGTAGAGATTGTTAAATTCGGGTACTGATTTCAAGTGTTTTAGCAAGTATTTTTTTTCCATACTTTCATAGCCGGTATTTTCAAAAACAAGCAGACGCATTGTGTCCGGATCAGTCCATCCGGTAGCCCGAAGACTATCAGTTGCTATTTTTACCGCCTCATTCTTTGTCACAGGGAATGCTATGAAATCACCTACCCGTTCTTTTGAGAAGAAGAAGGTTGCAATACCAATCGCAAGAACCACGAGAGCGGCTATCCTCCGATTCCTGGAAAGTTTTTTGACAGTGGTGCCCGGTTCAATGAATTCTTCCTCCCGGGCAGGTAATTCCTCAACAGCAATTTTTACTTCCTCTTCTTCTATATCGTCTGGTGGTTTTATGTCGGCATTAAGTGTTCCTCTTTCAGGCAAGAATGTTCCTGATTTCAAATATGCTATCAATGCTGCGACCAGCGGGACAATCAAAAGTCCCGAAGCAACCGCCGCAGTGATAATGAAATATGGATTTTCGCTTCTGAACAACAGCATAGAAGTGTATAAGGCGTCAACAGTATAGTGCCAGACGAGAGGCGCAAGGATACCGAACCTTAACATAATAATACCGATAATTATTCCGCCGATGCCTACCTCTGCACCGCGAATCCACCAGGGTTGGGCAGCATATCCGGCATGACCGAAACCCCATAGTATTGCCGGAATTAATACAGCTAACCATCGAACTTTGCCACGAAACAGCTTCTCAAGGAAAGGAATGGAGAATGCGCGGCTGATAAATTCTTCGCTTACGGCAGGCATGAAACCGATGAGTAAAACAGCCAGCCAGGGCATTGCAGTATTTAATAAATTAGAATAAGGAACGTCTGCCGGGCTCCATCCACCGAATTTCTCTGTCAACAAATAAAAGCCAATCTGGTATGCAAAGAAGAATGGTGTCAGTGTGATTCCGAGCAGGATACCTTTGAAAGCTGATTTTGTACGTAAACCTCGTAATGTAAACATTGTGGGAAGGGAGGGGAGATGACTGTACCTTTCACGGAACATGGTTTCAGCTCCGGCAGTAAGTAAAAATATTAATACTCCTCCACCGAGAGATATAAGCAATATTTGAAAAAACTGGGTTGTCAGGAATCCTGCCCAGGATGAAGTAGTATCATAAAAATAGAGTTTTATCGGTATCTCATTCAATTGATTTAGTAAAGTCAAAACTGCCATGACGATACCGAAGACAAGAGCTGTTTTCCACTGAATGTCCCTTCCGCGCAGTTTCATCACGATAATAATAATAAGAGCAATTAGTGTCAGTATTGTTCCAAATGTTGCAGATAGGCCGGCCAGTTCGTTATAACTTCTTAACTTTTTATAAGATGCATTCCATTCCTCGGGTACATGCAGCCATTCTGTATATCCACTCAGTTGATCTCCGAATACCTGTACCTTGTAACGGTATTCCGAGCCTTCAACCGGTTCGATGTCTTTGGCTTTGTAGGTGAAAGTCCAATCGGTACGGTTGGGACGTCCTATTTGTGATGATTCTTTGAATACGATGTCATTGGAATCGAATTTCATCTTTTCAAAAAGGAATTGTTCAGCAATTACCCGTGCAGAATCCTCTTCAAGTTCCGCACCTTCCGCTTCTTCCTCTACGAGATGAACAAAATGCCTTAGAACTCCACCGGGAGTTATATGTACCTGGAATTCTTCTTTTGTGCTGGGACGATACCATAGATACATCCAGTACCACAAACGAACGGGATTTCCGAAATACGGCTGCGCCTTCTCCAGCCCGAGTTCTTTCTCGAGGTAAGTTTTGGCGTTATTGTCAAAACTGAAGCGTGCCGCGCGTTTAAAATCGCTTGGTGGTGCAAGGTTCATTTCATCAAGAAAATCACCGGCGATTTCACCTGCCTGGTTTCGGTTATATTTGAAATCAATAGACGCTTCAGGAAAAGCGTTTTTAAACTGGGTCAGGGAAATCCAGAGACAGACGGCACTTATCAACAGACAAACGACAATGAAAATCCCGTCGCTACGATTAAAGCGGATTCGATTCATGGTAAGTCCTCTATTTTGAGATGAAAAAGAAACTAACAATATTAATTTAGCCATACAACAGAGATACAGCCTTTTGTGCATTCTGTAATAAGGTTCTAATTGTATCCAACCACAAAAATTTGTCTCTTTAGTGGCAATTCAATTTCACATAAAGTTGAAACTAATTCTATTTGACCTGAAAGATATTTTGTTCAAATTGAGGTTTTGAAAAAAATACTACGGGTTCATTGATTATCCGGTTCGGTGAATCTATCTTTATCTGTTAAATATTAGTTCAGTTGCAAGCAAATTATTATTATGAACGCTTGAGTTAATTTTATCAGAGGTTTACAGATGAGTCAGCCTGAAAGGATTTTAATTGTTGATGATGATGAGAAAATTCTTTTCGTTCTCAAAAAATTTGTCGAGAATCTTGGTTATGATGCTGTAACAGCAGAAAATGGCGAAGATGCCATCAACAAACTGAATGCTGCTATAGATTTGGTATTACTTGATTTAGAGATGCCGGTTAAGGATGGTTTGGAAGTCACCAAGTGGATTCGAGAACAACCGGAAATATCTGAACTCCCTATAATAATCATCACAGCTCATACATCTGGCAAAGAAAATATCACCGCGATGGATCTCGGGGCAGATGATTTCATCGCAAAACCAATTGATTTTATAGAAATCAAGGCTCGAATCTCATCACATATAAGAAGAAAAAATGCACTGGATGAGTTAAAACAACATAAGATTGAATTGGAAAAAACAGTTGAACTTCGTACAGCGAAATTACATAAAAGCAGGGAGGAGCTAAGGTTTCTTGTGGAGGGGCAGGGAGAAGGTGTGGCAATAGTTAATCAGGAAGAAACCTTCACATTTGTAAACCCTGCGGCTGAACAGATTTTCGGTCTGGCATCAGGTCAGATGATAGGAAGAAATCTGAAAGAATTTATATCTGAGGATGGGATAAAATACGTTCGCGAACAGACCTTACTAAGAAAACAAGACAAAAAAAGCAGCTATGAAATTGAAATTACAAGACCGGATGGACAGGTAAGATTTCTGCTGATTACTGCTACACCACGATTTAATGAGAATAAAGATTTTGATGGTGTTTTTGGAATTTTCAGGGATATCACTGAACGTAAAAACGCTGAGATGGATTTGTCACAATCTCGTGAGATGTTAAGAAATCTTAATATACATATACAAAATGCCCTGGAGAAGGAAAGAACGAGCATCGCGCGGGAAGTTCACGACGAATTTGGATCAGCAATGACAGCCCTGAAATTAGACTTATCATGGCTTGAAAAAAGATTCAATGACAACCAAGAGCCGCTTTTTTCAAAAACCAAATCAATGCGCAAAATAATCGATTCAACAATTGATATCGTTGACAGGATTTCTTCTCAATTAAGACCGGTTTTATTAGAGGATCTTGGTTTATCCGCGGCAATAGCATGGTACACAAAGGATTTTCAAGAGAGAAGCGGGATTACCTGTCACTTTGATGAAAATAGTGAAGATTGGAAAATACCTCAAAATCGTTCTATAGCTATCTTTCGAATCTTTCAGGAATCTTTGAATAATGTTATCCGTCATGCAAGAGCTTCGCAAATTGAGGTAAAACTTGTCAAGGAAGACAATAAGGTTATATTGAGTATCTCCGATAATGGAATTGGAATATCAGGAGATGAAATATCCAACTCGAAATCTTATGGTATAATCGGAATAAAGGAACGATGCCTGGCGCTTGGAGGAGAATCATACATATGGGGGGAGAGGAATAAAGGCACCACAGTTGTTGCTACAATCCCATTAACTGTTCAAGAGGGAGAAGCGGAATGATCAGGGTACTAATTGTCGATGATCACCCCATTTTTCGTGAAGGTCTGAAAAGCCTGCTGGAAGATACGATTGATATCAAAGTAGCAGGTGAAGCAAAGAGTGGTCAAGAGGCTATTTTTAAAGTAACAGAGAACGCTTGTGATATCATTCTATTAGATATCGCTATGCCTGGAATTGGTGGTTTAGAAGCATTAAAACAAATAAAAAAACAGAATGCGAAATTACCCGTAATTATTGTCAGTATGTACAGGGAAGATCAATATGCTATCAGGGCTATTAAAGGCGGCGCATCAGGATATGTTAGAAAATCAAGCACACCTGATGAATTAATCGATGCTATCAGGATTGTATATCAAGGCGGAAAGTATATTACACCATCTTTAGCGAAGGAAATGGCGGAAGCCCTTAGCGATACAAATGATAAATTACCTCACGAACTCCTGACTGACCGGGAATACCAGGTTATGTGCCACATTGCGCAAGGCATATCAACAATAGAGATAGCCAATGAATTATGTTTAAGCCCTCGTACTGTTGGTACCTATAAGGAAAGGATTTTGAAAAAAATGTCCTTCAAATCAAGTGTCGAAATTGCACATTATGCTATTACCAACCATCTAATAGATAGAATATAAAGCACTTCCATCTCGTTCTCAATTATCTCCCCCAGTGTGTAGTAATATTGCAGTGATTTTAACCACAAAACTGATCGTAAATTTACCACAATATTTTCACGATTTTACGTATTGTGCAGCCCTACTCTTATTTGCGATTATGCCTCACAAGAACTTCTATCACAATTTTATTGTATCAGAAATAATATTATACAATTCATGATTTAACTATTGGACACCTGAATATCACAAGTTTAGAGTTTATAACTTCAGTGATTGTTTTCTGAATCTGATTATATAGAGTAATCCCAGAAAACTCGGTTTGGCTGTGTTTGTTTTCGCATGTTAACTGACTGAATCGATTAATCAAAACTGTCCTGGGAACCCTAAGGTTCCCGGGGCATTATATTCTTAAAATCACGGTTCATAGTTTATCTTATTAATACTCCGTCATTGCGAGGAAGCGAAGCGACGAAGCAATCCCCAAATAATAATGCAGTTGCACGAAATATGAGATTGCTTCGCTTTGCTCGCAATGATGGGCGGAATTTTGGGAATTACTATAATACCTGTTACTTTTATCACGGATTATTTGTTATTTTTTAAAAGGGTTGAAATTTATAATTAGAATGAGTATAATAAGTTAGACATCAGATCATGGAAACTTCATGCATGGAGTATCATTATGATTGAAACGATTTGTTCATATTGCTTATCTAATTCCTTCCATAAGTCGATCTTTACTGAAGGGCGTAGGTCGTGTACTCCTATCAGAAAACACACAGCCCGGAATTATTTTGTTCCTGGTTTTCCTCAGCTTTTCTTTAACCGGTATTCTATCAGCTCAAACCGAAGTCGAAGGCGATGTCTATGGTATCTGGGACATTGAGGGTAGCCCGTACCTCGTTATAGACACGCTATCCAATCCTGAAAAGAGTCCTTTCCACATAGAGCCCGGGGTGATGAGTTCGAGGATCAGGATGACGACAGGTTTCTTTTTTATATTTATTGCACCAGTGGAAACAAATGCAAGGAATTGCTTCAGGGACTTATTTCCTAAAATGGTCACTCAAGCCGGAAGTGACGAGGATGGCGGTGTTGCTAAAATAATTGATAAATAATCACAATCGCATAAATTCAACTTGAGACTAACAAGGAGCAAATATGTGTGATAATGTATACTGCCTATTCTGCATTGTGTTCTTATTATGCCGTGCGAGTGCAATATCTCCTGTGCAGGCAGCTACACTTGGTGACACGTTATTCATCTTCGCGAATAACGATTTATTTATGGATGTGGTTACCGTCAGCGGTGATTTCGTTGATATCCGTTACATGAGTATGAACGGGACTATCAACGCCGAACCCAACCTCCGAATCCCAGCAAAGAAGCCGGTATCCACTATACGATACGCGAAGATCGATCCCGCCGCTATACCAAAAGTAGAAGTGGTTCATACCGACGGCAGTACCGATGAACTCGATATCCAATCCGGAGAGGTAGGTTGGCATTCTTCCCGACCATCCTCCAAGCAGCGCAGATTGACCATCAATGATATGCCCTTCCAGCGTGTTTTTCGCATGCCCGCGAACAGAAGATGGGCTCATCCCTGGCAGCAATCTGTGATGATGGATGTCGATGGTGATGGCATGACCGAATGGTTGTATTGGTGGAAGTATTGGGAAGAGGATACTACCGCGTATCTAAATGTTTATCGTAACCATGAGGGCGATTCCTGGCAGCTCGATCATGTTTTCACGAACAGTTATCCCAGTGAAGAACGATACCAGAAAATCGGATTTTACAATCTTTGTGCCGGCAGGTTTTTCCACGAAGAAGATTTGGTAGAAATCTATTTCTTCAGCGGTGATAACGGCTGGCTTTGGGAGTTTACCGGTCCTGGCGAATTTGATGTTTTCCGTACAAACGTCTTGAGCACAAAAGGTTGCCGATCTACTACCGTAGCGGATTTCAACCAGGACGGAAGGGACGATATCACTGCAATAAAGATGCATTGGCACGATCATTATACTGCATGGGATATAATGACTCACCAGATTGGTGACAACATCCACTGGAACGAGGACCCTCCTTTTGTCGGTTCGGATGGTTTGTACAACTATGGGGAAATTTATCGTGGTTGGAGTGCTACGGCTGTTGGCGATTTCGATCATGACGGTCAGAACGAAGTCGCCCTGAACTACATCCCCGGTGGATTTCCGACAATAAATGATGTCGAGTGTTATTACATGGATTTTGATGAAGACGGTACTCCCCATATGGAGACTTTTATTACAGAGGCGCCGGGTTACCAGAATAAACCATTAATCGCTGATCTTGACGGTGACGGTCTTGACGAATGGTTACACCCGGGAGTGGTTGTTTTCCCTGATGGAAGCCGTGACGGAATTTTTCGGGTAATAGAGGCTGACGAAAACGGAGAGCTTCAGGAGGTATATCTAGATACTTCTTTTACTCGTGGCGCTCAAACTGCTATCGCTTTCGGCTCTATCAATAATCTGCCCACAGTAGCAATGGGAACAAACGATTGGTACTACAATTATCCGTTAAGTATGTATTCCGTTATCAGTTATGATTTGAATCGTGGTTATTTTCTCCAGGATTACGCGGAACCTGATGACCTGAACATGCTTTTCAAGAGCATATATCTGAATGATTATGACGATGACGGCTTTACAAATATGTCGTTTTATTCAACCAGCGAATTCAACCGCCTGGCTGTTTACGAAGAAACCGATCCCCTGGTTTCGGTTCCTGACTTCCCTCAACTTCCCGATGACTTCGAAATCGGAAAACCATTTCCCAACCCGTTCAATAGCGAGGTGAGCATCGTGGTTGATCTGACCAGACGTGAAAGTTCAAGTATCGATGTTTTTAACGTGAACGGCCAAAAAGTTGCTGGTTTAGAAGTACCAACATCACCGGGAATGCACAGGGTTGTCTGGAATGCAAAGGGAATGTCATCGGGGACCTATTTCATGAAATGGTCGCTCAAGCCGGAAGTGACAAGGATGGCGGTGCTGCTGAAGTGACAAGGTAAAATTACTCAACAATGGATTGCAGGCTTATTCATTATAGAAATAAGGGGCGATTCAGGATGGATAACTAATTTCCTGGACATCAAGCTGTCCGGGGCACCCAAAAAATCAAACGATCTTAACTTATGAGAACTACTGTAAATCTAAGAATAAACAGAAAAGATACATTATTTGGTTTTAACAATGAGAAAAATAATTTTCGGATCATTACTGAGATCCGGAAAAACAAAAAAAGGGAGGCAACCATGTATTTATCCGGAAGCTTTCGCTCGAAAGAAGCCAGGGCACCGCCTCAGGCGATCTTTCACGCGGAAAACTGAGGGAAAAACAAAAATCTACAATTTGTTTCACAAAAAGAAGGAGTTGGACATGTTATTAAAAAGACATCTTATCGTCTTTATTCTTATTGCTTCTCTTTTCACGGGAAGCTCATTTGCGCAGCTTTTTGACAGTGAAGATTACGATGGTTACACTGAGGAAAGAGATCCCGTCGCCGCTGGAGTCGCTCTGGTCAATGCTGGTAACCATTACGATTACGTTATACTTCTTGATGGCAGCGCTGCTAACGATGACAAAATTCTACTCAAAAAGGGTTATGGGAATGGTACATTTTATTCTGACACATACTATTCATTCACTAACTTGGGTATTCCAAAAGATGGAAAATTTAGTTCATCAGGAGGATGCTATGCAGTCGCTAGCAGCACAAACATATCGCTTTGGGTTGCAAATTACGGACTTGTCACTCCTGATACTGATCATAAAAACAGTCAGGATGGACAAATCATTGATTGGGGATTTTTTAACGATGGATCAAATGAAGATGTAATTGTTGCTGATGGTAGTGATATAGATATTTATCATCTTAATGCTGATTTTGATATTCCCACTACACCGAGCAGATCGACCACCGTAGCCAGCAACGTCCAGGTATTGGCAACCGCAAAACTCGATGGTCCAAATGATGACAATACCGATTTCGTAGTGACTTTCGATGATAATGGCGATACACGTTGCCGTGCTTACAGGGTTACCAACAACAGCATCACCAACCAGGGTTCATTCCTTTTGCCGGACTCGTTAGGCGATATCGGCGGAATCGCATTGGCTGATCTTGACTACGACGAATATCCGGACCTGGTTCTTTCCACCCGTGCGGGTGATGTGATCGTGTTTTACAACGAAGGCAGTGGTAACGGATATTTCAGCACCAGCCATGACGATGATTACTCTTTTGAAAGCGGCGTAATCGGATATATCATATCGATGGGCATACATGATCTCGACAAAGACGGCTATGGTGACCTTGCACTTGCTGGAGAAGAGATCATGGTCGTTGCTGAAGGAGCTTCCAGGGCGAACGGCTTTGATATCGATGGAAACGGTGATCTAATCCCGTGGTATACGTCTGATGAGATGACTGTTTATACTTCCACCCAGTCGGTTGATATAAACTTCGTTGATCTCTATGAAGATGGTGGCTTTTGCGCCCTGGTTACAAGGTCGATGAGCAGCCCTATCGGAAGCGATGAATTCTGGGAATACTATTATTTCCTCGAGGATGATGATATCAAACCGGCTATTCCATTGAATATAGGATTGACGATTAACGGTTCAAGTCATCCAGTAATCTCATGGGATGAAGTAAAAGAACCGGATATAGACGTATACCGAATTTACCGTCAGTATCCTTCTGTATCGAGGACATGGTACTATATTGGTTACGTCAATTCTTCGACGTTTCAATATACTGATACCGGTTTCGGTTATAGTGCGGGCGGAAATTACGTGTATTATAAAGTGAAAGCCCGTGATGTTACGCCATATCTTTACAGTAATTATTCAAAAACTGTTACCACTCGAGGTTATATGGCAGCAAAGGCCGCACCTCAGCAAGAGCAACCTGATCTACCCGATGTTATCTCCATGGGAAATGCATACCCTAACCCCTTTAACCCAACAACAACTATGCAGATTGGCATTCCTGAAGCGAGTCGTGTCACGATAATTGTTTACGATATTATGGGACGCGAGGTAACCTCTTTGATCAACAAAGACTATGAGGCAGGTCTGCATGAAATAGTTTTTGACGCCGGTAATCTTCCCTCCGGTTCTTACATCGTTCGCATGGAATCCGGCAGTTTTTCAGCCACACAACGAGTGATGTTGCTGAAGTAAGAAAGGAGAGCGCAACTACATGAAAAATGTTGAACAAAGCATAACTAACTGAAGAGCGGATAAGGAATAATCCCTATCCGCCCTCACAAAACCGGGTCGTCGAAGTGTGAAGCAACAGCGACCCGGTATTTTTATTATAACCATCGGCAATAATAAATGCCATCTACAAATAAAATAATCGTGAATGACAAGGTCATTTATAGAGCAAAACAAATATCTATCACAAAGCGAAAGATTGTCCCAATTGTCTGAAACATTTTACTATTGGGCAATTATAACAGGGAGGCACGTTTCTGAACAGGGTCAGTGAAATCCAGAGACAGACGGCAATTGTCAGCAGACAAACGACAATGAAAATTCTGTTGGTACGATTCAAGCGGATTCGGTTCATGGTAAGTCCTCTATTTTGAGCTGAAAAGAAACTAACAATACTAATTTAGCTATAAAACAGGAATGGGGCAGAAGAGTTTCTAATAATTCAAAATATTGATTTTTGTGTTTGCGTTGAAAGATTGGTTTCTTATAATTAGTACAGAGAATCAACGGTAATGTCTGCATTAGTGATGAGCTTCTGATCTGATCAAAGCATTGTATGCAATAATTACGGAGATTAACATGACACACCAGTTTACAGCAATCATTGAAAGAGAAGAAAATCAATATGTTGCTCTGTGTCCTGAGTTTGATCTCATAAGTCAGGGCGATTCTGTTGAATCTGCACGTGAAAACCTGCGAGAAACTTTAGAACTGTTTTCAGAATTCGCTTCACCGAAAGAGATCAAATCCCGAATCAACAAAGATATTATTATTTCACATATTGAGGTGGAATTAGAATAAAATATGGAATGAATATGATTTCTTGAAGGTTTTGCATCGTCAAGAAATCATGAATTATAGAAATACCAGATCTATTGATGATAAAAAGAAAAACCACAAAGATCGCAGAGAATCCACAAAGGACTCAAAGAAATTCTTAGCGAACTTTGTGCCTGCTTAGCGTTCTCCGCGGTAAAAACAATTTTGCAAACATGATGCATTATTTTCAAGATTCCTAATATTAGTCAAATAGACGAATGGTGACTTCATAAACTGTGATCCAGGGATTGGGTGATTTTCGTACAGATATAGATGGATTTTGATAGTTTGTAGGTCTATTTTATATTCTTGAGCACTACATTTTTAATGGAACGAATATGTTCCGGGGTAGTTCCGCAACAACCTCCGATAATCGATACACCGATGTTTATCAACTTTTTAGTTTTTTCAGCGAAGAACTCCGGGGTTTCAGCATAATAGAGTTTGCCGTCTTTTATTTCGGGTAATCCGGCATTCGATTGGATTATCACAGGACAGGAAGCACATTTGACCATCTCACCGGCGATCTCGATCATTTTTTCGAGACCGTTACCGCAATTTGAACCAACGATATCAGCCCCGGCTTTTTGAAGTCCATCAACTGCTTCAGCGATATTCGTTCCCATCGCCGTAAAATAGCCCTTCGGGGTTTTATCGAAAGTCATTGTCGCCATAACTGTAATTTGTGTTGCGACGGATTTTGCTGCTTTTACTGCAAGTATGGCTTCCTGCAAGTCGATCATGGTTTCGATATTAATGATCTCCACCCCGGCATCTGCCAGAATCTTCATCTGACGTTGGAAACTTTCAAAAATTTCTTCCGGTTCATTATCACCGTATGGTTGCAGGATTTTACCGGACGAGCCGCAGGATGCTACGAGGTAAGCATTATCGCCAATAATTTTTGCAATTGATGAGACAGCTCGTTGATTTATCTCTTCGGTTTTGTTTTCAAGCCCATAATCAGCAAGTTTTAGAGGCGATGCACCAAAGGTATTGGTATGAATTAGGTCGGCTCCGGCTTCAAGGTATAGGCGTGCGATCTCCTCAAGGATTTCAGGTCTTTCGATATTCAAAAGTTCAGGGCATTCGCCGGGTTTTAGTCCCCGCTCGATCAGCTCCGTTCCAAGGGCGCCATCTGATACGAGTATTTCCCCATTCTGTAAACGATCAAGTAGAGGTATCACTTTAATTTTCCTTGACCAGTTGCTTTACTTTTTCTACCGCATTGGCGGCATCGTATCCATAGGAAGTTGATCCGATTTCATCAGCAAATTCCCTGGTGACCGGAGCTCCGCCGATAATGGTCTTGATAGTCCCGTCAACCTCCTTTTCTTTTAACAACCCGACGACATTTTTCATAACCGGCATGGTAGTGGTCAGCAGGGTTGACATGCCAATGATTGAAGCACCCTGTTCTATAGCGGTTGAGACAAATTTCTCAGCCGGTACGTCTTTGCCAAGATCGATTACCTCGAAACCCGCTCCTTTGAGCATGATTCCCACAAGATTTTTGCCGATATCATGCATGTCGCCGTGAACTGTGCCGATTACCACTTTACCCATACTCGGCATTTCGCCTTTTAAAAACAATGGTTTCAATTGATCCAGTCCTGCGTACATTGCCTTGGCAGCTAATAAAACCTGGGACAGGAAGATTTCATGTATTCGGAATTTTTCCCCGATAACACTCATCCCCGCCAATAAGCCATCATCAAGAATCTCTTTAGGTGGGATACCTGATTCGATAGCATTTGCGGTAAGTTCGAAAACCGCGTTAAAATCACCTCTTTGAAGCTTTACGGATATTTCTTCGAGTATTTTCACTCTTTCTCCTTCAATTACTCGATTTATGAGAATCAGAGCATTTTAGCAATACTGACAAATGATAAAAGCCGTTATAACCTGTTAAAATTCACCAAAGGGGAATAATATGAATAGCCGTGGGTGTCAACCCACGGTGAACGATTGCCACAACCATCTCGTCCCTGAAGGGGGTATACAACAGTTTGTTCAACCCCTTTAGGGTTGATATTGTTACGTTTGCGCTGTCCCACGGGCTTTGCCCGTGGCTATTTATGTTTATCTCCTTTGGAGATATTTTCATTATAATCTATAACTTATGAACGAAGTTTTTTCATACGATCTATACACGAACGGTTTTTACAGGTTGAACAATAGCTATAATTATCCTTGAATAGATGGATTTCTTTTTTTCCTGCTACAAGAAGCCCTGTAATTGATTTTAAAGGTATCATAAGGAAGCTGCTACTTAAAATGATTCCAATTTGTTCCGGTTCAAGGTATTGAAACAGCTTTTTCTGCCCACTTATATCCCAGCCGCAATAACCGGGACTATAACCCAACGTCGCCGAATTGCTGTTCAGACCATGCGTTTTTGAAAGTTCATTGAAATACCAATCCTGAACCACGTTTGACGCTTTATCTGCCGCATTGGATGCTACAGAATCGAGCATTGTCCCAAGAGCGAAATCGTTGGTATTAAATAAATGATCGATTTTATCACTTATCGTCTTTCCCATTGTCAGGGCGTATAGTGCTAAATGGTTAGCCTTTGGATAAATGTATTTTAATAGAACATCATCAGCGTTTTTGCCTTCTCCCCGGAAAATGCGCTCGAATTCATTATATGATATTTCATTAACAATACAAGAAGGTTGAACAGTTTGATGGAAAAGATCAAGGGCTTCATCAAAAAGTGCTTGAATCGAATCCACGATTTCAGTTCCAACCGGAATTCCGAGGCTGAATAATACCTCATTTTTTCCCGGTAAAATATCTGATAAAGATAATTCAATATTCTGTTTCATTAAGATCTTTCCGGCAATTTATCCATCCCATAACGTTGGGCTTCATTTTCCATCAGCTTGATAAGTTCCTGCCTGGAGTCGTCATTCAGATGGTTAGGCTGATAATCAGATATTAGTTTTTTCACCATATCATTTGCCCGTTCACCCAATGTTTGCGAACCCTCATCGATCCATCTTGCGCGGTTGGATCTGTCGATTACCGGCTTCGGCATGTAATGCTCCTCACCCAGGTATCGCATGGAATGTTCCGATATCAACAGGTGCCCCTCTCGAAGCAGTTCCTGGAAGATTGGAAGTGCAGGAAAATCCTCTTTCGGGGTGATTCCCTCTACCAGGCGTAAAACCATTCCGCAGATTTCATTGTCCAGGACTAATTTTTCCAAACTCTGGCAGCTCTCGAAATCGAGCATTCCCGGTCCTGAAATGTTGTTAATTCCAGCTAAAGCGGCAAGAGTCGCACCCATTCCGCTTTCAAGTCCAGCCTGGGCGTCAAGCTGTTTCGAGTCGCTAAGCGAGATATATGCCTGTGTCGGAATACCCAGGTGTTTCCCGATTTCATTGTAGGCACAATCGATCATCATCGTCTCGACAGCGCCCATTGGTGTAGTCTCATACCGGATATCGAAAATAGCCGGCGAACCGCCATAAAGCATCGGTGTTCCCGGATTGGTTAATTGGCTGATTACAATTCCACTCAAAGTTTCGGCGGTATGCTGAATAAGGGAACCGACAAGTGTAACCGGAGCAATAAAACCGGACAGGGGCATGGATATAAATTCAACCGGAATGGAGTATTTGGCGCAATCAACCAGGTTTTGCGATGTAACGTCACTCCATTTCAAAGGAGAAGTCGGGCAGCAAGAAAAAACTGCCAAAGGTTTATCTTTCAGTGCTTCTCGTGTGCCTCGAACGGAGAGTAGGAGTTCTTTCATAATCTCGAAGGATTCGATTGTGAATGCACCTGTTACAACAGGTTTATCACAATAGGAGAGGCTCAGGAAAAGACGGTAGCTGTCTGATATTTTTTCATGAACGTCTGAAGGGATAAATGCGGTACTTTGTGACTTGATGTGTTCAAGTCCACTAATGACTTTTGAATAGTTTATGTAATCAATGGAGTCAGGTTTACGGATCTTTCCCGAGTCAAAATCTAATATATTCAACGCTGCGGAACCGGGAGTGAAGTGTATTTTATGGTCGCTGAAGTCGTGAGTTTCTTCCCCTGTGACATCATAAAGTTTAAAAGATGAAGGGGCAGTTTTTAAGGCTTTCTCAATTATTTCCCTATTGAGCTTGACATGCGATCCTCCCATATCAACTTCAGCGCCAAAATCACCAAGCATCGAAAGGACTTTTTCATTGTGCAACTCAACACCGAGGTTACCAAGAATTTCGATAGCTTCGGCAATGATCTTTTCGATCAAGTTATCTTCTAAAAAGCGTATTGTCGGTCTCAAGAATGACTCCCGTATAGTCTGGATTTTAAACCCTGGTTCAAAGAAACATTGATTGGTAAATCAGGGAATAGCGATTTCATGTAATGTAATCAGGTTATACTATCACAATCACACTGCTAACCCGATATAATACTGGAACTCGAATTTTTCATGAAAGTGTAAAAGTAGTAATTATTAATAGTGGTTTTCCATGCTCAATTGGATCAGAAATACTGTTGCAGTGACAACATCAGTATTCGCAATCCTTGTCATTTTAAACCTGATAAAAAATATCAAATATCAAAGTTTCTATCTTCATAATATATTTTAGATACAAAGACTGATGCCTCTTAAGATTCAGTTTGCTATCGTCCAATCATGCCCCAACTTTGGCAGTGCAAAATCTTTACGAGCATAAAAAAACGTGCCAGGTCTCAAAGTGGAAAACCACTTCAAAACCTGACACTTCAAACATTTTGAAACCTTTCTGATCCTGTAGATATTAACCTGACAGAGAGATTTAAAGGTCTCATCTCATTAGTACAACCTTCCTCACTTCATGCATCTTCCCCGGTACTTCGGCGTGGATAAAGTAGATCCCGCTTGGTTGATCCTTCCCATCAAAGCTTAGCTTCTGGTAGCCAGTACTATAAGTGCCTTCAGCAACAACTGCTACCTCTTGGCCAATGATGTTAAAGATGCTGACTTTCAACTCTGATGATATGGGTAGACCAATTGAGATTGAGAGTGTTGGATTAAAAGGATTGGGGAAAAGTTTGGCAATAGAGTATTTAGATGGAATATTGCCAGATTTTCGTTCTTGAACGGATAAAGTAACCTGCAATATCCATGTTTGACTTGAATAAGTTTCCAAATCAAAACGGTCAACAGCCTTTACGCGCCACCAATATGTACTTATTTCTAAATTACCCAGTGCCAGTGTGTCCATTGAACCAATATCATAGACTTCTGGATCAATGAAGCCACTATTCGTGGAAAGCTCAAGCGTGTAATGAATACGATCATTCGGATCAGGATCATTAGCTGATTCCCATCGGAAAACGAGGGGAAAATCACCTTGTCCTGTTAGTTCATATCCGTTCTCTGGTTCTGATAAAGAAAAACCGTCAGGTGGTTCTGGGTCGTAGGCAAAAAATGATAGTGTGTCCTCAGCCCAAGTTCCGGGCGTATTGCTGTCGGTGGCACGAACTGTCCAATAATAAAGCTGATCCTGAATGAGATCAGTAACCTCAAGTGAAGTCTCATCAGTGCTATCTATTACTAATTCTGCATTTGAAAGATCAGGTTCAGTTCCAAACCATACATCATAGTGAGGAGTGTCATATGCGTCAGGATCTGTTGTAGCATCCCATACTAATATTGTATCAAGCGTCCAGCATGTATCATCTATACTTGGCTGAAGAAGGCTGAAATGTAAGGGGCTATCGAATAAATCTGTTGTAAACAACCATCCAGCGCTATCACCATTTGCCCACGTATATATTCCGGAATTGTCAATTGCTCTTACTCTCCAGTAAATCGATTGATCGTCCGGCAATTCGTCCAATTCACCATTACTAACATTATGTGGTATATCAAAAATGCTTGTCATTAATTCTTCTAAATCACTGATAACAAATGATGTATCATTTGTAGTATCACTGAAAGTGTCATCGTCAGGGAAGTCGTTATCTGATGACCAGTCTATGATGTATTCAATCTCATCATTTGGATCATCATCGGTAGTCAGGTTCCAAAAAACAGCCACCGTATCTTCATGCACAATTGCATTATCAGGTGGTGAGGCTAATTCAAAATCGTTAGGTGGTCTGCCAATATTTTCCCACCATATTACTTCCTCACTGTATACAGTAACTCCAACTATGTCGTTATCTTCATCTCCATCAATATCACATGTATAAATAGAATATGGACCGTCAATACTGTCTGTGACAGTATGTCCTGTAAAGTTTTCATCCCCATCATTTTCCCACCATATTATTGAATCGTCTATAAAAATTCCACAAACAACATCTTTATCTCCATCCGAGTCCATATCAATTCCTAAAATTGTTTGCGGTCCTTCAATATCCTCATCTATTAGATGGGTTGTAAAATTTTCATTACCATCATTTTCACACCAGTAAATTTCAAAATCGTTGTAAGCTGATCCAAGAATATCTATATCGTCATCATCATCGAGGTCAATTGAAAGTGCACTGAAAGCTCCATCGCATTGTCCAATGACAGTATGTCTTGTGAAGTTCATGTTACCATCATTTTCCCACCAGCTTATATTATCACCCCAAAAAGCCGCTCCTAACACATCGACATCTCCATCGCCATCAATATCATCAGCGTGAACAGACGAAGCAGCATCAAAGTTATCTTGTATAGTGTGTTCTGTGAAATTCTCATTGCCGTCATTTTCCCACCAAGAGATTTCGTCACCAATTTGTGCAGCACCAAGTACATCGATGTCACCATCACTATCAATGTCATATGCATATATATATCTCGCTCCTCCGAATGCTTCGGATATGATATTTGTTGTCCAAATTGAGCCGTCTCCCTCGGTATTATCAAAGAAGACTAAGGTATTTCCTGTAGCTCCAAGCACATCGATGTCATCATCATTATCAATATCTATCGCAAAGATACAACGCAGACCAACAAATTCATCAGAAATAATATGTTCAGTAAATTCCTCATCGCCATCATTTTCCCACCATGTAAATATAGCATCTACACTGGCGCCCAGAATATCAACATCGCTATCTCCATTTATATCAATTGCGTAAACTGACCAACCAGGGATACTATCTGCGATTGTGTGCTCTGGAAAATGGATGCTTGCTACACAGATCGAAGATGAAAAAAATGTCAAAAATGCATATAAGGAATAAATTGCTTTAGCTCTCACAAATTCCTCCATTCTCTTTTTCTGTAAGTAAATCTCTGGACACTATTTATCAGTGTACCTTCCAGCATTATTTATCCAAATGGTTTTCTGTCTGGCCCGGGACGCTTTGAGAATCCCCAATACTTCTCTGGATGTAACCCGAAAAGTTCAATGTCGCCATATGCTTCATTCCTTGTGTAATCAGCAAGCCATATTTCAATAAAACCTGTGGAAGAATAATCAGATTTAGTATTTTCATGTATAAAAGGCATTAGAGATTCCAATGGGCAATCATGAAGTTGTAAAACAAGAATTGTCTTATCCTTAAGCTCACCATACAGCTTTTTCCTTTTGGCATCTTTTATTTCGATAGCACTCCAAGCCTCATCTAAGATTCTGATGGGATCGGCTTCATCTTCCGGAGTTACATCTGTAACCTTATAAACACAATCATAATCAATTATTACTTTGGTTAATTCGACACCAACAATATCATTATTATCTTTTCTGCATAAAAAATCTGGCGATTCAATCGAATATAGAATCGTAAGTTCCATACCTGTTGCATGTTCATAAGCTTCTGTAAAAAAATTCATCTCAATTTGTTCAGAGTGTTTCTTTCCATCATCATTAGTAGCCCACATTGCCAATCTCCTCGATTTTGTATCTCTATGCTGACACATTGGATTGATGTGAGATATTTACTACAAAATCTTCGATAACATCTCCATATTCAGGGAATATTCTTTTTAGTAATTTTTTTAGCTCTGATAAAGATGGATCCGCTAATAAATTGTCGAATTGTCGTGCATTTAGATAAAGTTGTCTACAGTACTTATCTATAACCGTCTGAGGTGCAATGCTCCTGTTTCTAGCTACAAAGTTTGTAGATTCTTGTCTAGTAAAACCACGCTTAGTATGAAATACGACTTCAAGTATTTGTTCTAACGCAGCGGGACTGTTCCTGAGGAACTTTGGTTCTATATTGCTATGGCGAACCTCATTTTTATCTTGATTACTGGCTTTACTCTTAAGTCGTTGTTTATCTATCAATAATATTCTTCGTAAAACAGAATTTGGAGTATCTTCGAAAGGGACAGCTTCTTGTTTTAAATAACTCCAGACGTCTTCGTCTACTTCAATCCTTCTGTGTCTCACTGCAAACCTCCATTTGTTTGTAAACTATCATATCGAAAGATACTATTTAATAAGTAGTATTTCAAGTATCCTCGATAATTCTGTGATAGTTTTACTCTTGGAGGTCTCAATAAATCATAAAAACTAGATTCATAATTTCTGTTGAATCTGCTAATCGAGAATCTGATCTCTTTCACTTTATGTCTCAAGCATACAATAACATAGAATTATATTTCAGAAATTCTGGTCCATATTGGCGAGAATTGGGATTAATCTCAATGTGTTCCAATTCTGCTCACTACCGGTAAACTGTAAGCTCAATAATTTATCCTCATCTCATCAAAACAACTTTCCTCACCTCGTTCATCTTTCCCGGCACATCGGCGTGTATGAAATAGATTCCGCTTGAGAGATTTTGACCGTCAAATATTATTTTATGATACCCTGCCGCGTATATACCATCTGCCAGCATTCCGACCTGCTCACCCAGGATGTTATAGACTTGGGCATTCAACTCAGATTTGAGTGGAACTGCGATCACGATGGATAAAACAGGATTAAACGGATTCGGATAGGTAGCAGCTATACTGTACTCGGTTGGAATACCTCCAAAGGGATCTTCACTGATTCCAGTATTAGGCTCGACATAGAATGTAAAACGATCTTCGCTTTCCAGTGTATCTACATTTGAAATCGCTTCCACCCACCATGTCACCTGCAGGTATTCATCCCAGTACATATAAAGAGTGTCGAACAGAGAGAATTCAAAACTTGTAGTTTCAAGACCATCCCATTTGAATAGAGAGTCATAACCTGACATTGATCTTGTCCTGAAAAATGCATCGTAACGAACAATATCAAAAGTATCCGGATCGACAGATTCTTCCCATGTCGCAATAATGTTGCGGCTTTCATCCAATGATAATGAATCACCGTTTTCAGGTTGTAACAGGTTGAAAGATGATGGAGGTTCAGGTATATCGCCTGTTCCGAATAGTGTCACCGACAACTCTTCTTCATCCGGATCGTCGCAGAGTATTGAAATATGCGCTGAATCAAGACCGGCTCTGTCAGGAGTATAAACAATTTCAACAGCCATACTGTCGCCCGGTTCCACTACATCATCATCAACATCATCAACACTAAATGATCTGTTATCGGATTCAACTGAATTCACGGTTAACATGTAGTTACCACGGTTAATGATCCACATTGACCATTCTGACGAGCTATCAACAGCCACTACTCCGAAATCATATCTATTATCAGGGAGGAAAATGTCGGGCTCTGCCCCAATTCCGTAGAGTAATACAAAAACAGTATCTTCGTCGGGATCATCACTGGTTATTGTTACGACAGCAGAGTCGCTGCCAAGAGTTTCCGGAGTGAAAGTAATCTCTATGGATTCATCATCATTGGGATCAATGATGAATTCATCTACATCTTCTACCTCAAACAGAGGATTATCTGATTCGATTGAAAAGATATTCAATTCATAAGAACCTGCATTTTCGATCTGCATATCCCAGGTTTCAGAATCACTGATCAGTACACTACCAAAATCAAAAGTTGTATCCTCCAGGAAAATTTCCGGTTCCATAGGCGTCAAATACCAGTCAACCAGGATTTCCAGCAGGTCTTCACATTGATCAGTCGGTATCAATTCGCCATTTCCGTCTTCTTCACAGGCACTCACGATATCAAAGGCGAAATACATTATTTTCTGCCTGTCAAAAATAGTTCTGACGGCTGTACCGTAACCCTCTTCTTCACCTTCAAAAAACACAGTACTCTCATCTCTCACACTTCCAATTCCATCCACAAAATCTCCGGAGAATTGAGGAAATGTTTCGTAAGGATCATCCTCAAAATCACCTGAAATTATATCATCTTCCTCTCCATAGAAAACTGAATCGGTGGGAAACGGATCGTTTACTCCGTCTTCTATGCCAAGAAAGTCATAAGCGAAATCATCCTCCGAGAATACCGGTTCCAAATCTTCACCATTGGCGAAGAAATAATCCATATCAACCAGTAGAAAATTGCCGCCATCTTCAATGAATCCTGAATAGGGATCGTCTCCATATTCCCGGGTAGGTACGCTTTCCACACCCCATCCAATTACCCACACGTTGGGAAAATCTGCTTCAACTGTGAATTCATCAATTCCGTTGTTTTCATATACATCCCACCATTCATAGCTGACATCATTATCATCAAGCCAGGTCACCAATACATTTGCCCTGTCTCCCATTCCTTCATCAACTATCAACAGATCAGCTTCCGGATTGTCCAACTCGACTATGGAAAACCTGAACAGATTATCTGAGTTGGTGCGAACATTATCCTCTTCATCGATTGCCATGATGTAATAACTGATTTCATCTCCTGTTTCTATGTCGAAATCAGAGAGATCGAAAGTAACGGAAAAGAGATCATCTTCCTCTGCTTCTTCCATTGCAATTGCAGTAGAGTCGTCATCTGTTAATACTATCAGGAAAGCTTCATCCTCGTCCCACCCTGTATCGTCAGTAATCAATGCTGTAACCGTACACTCCTTTTCAGGATTAATTGTGTTAGGGAGGGAACTCATCGCGCTGATCCAGGGAGCAGCTCCTTCAAAAAATGAAACCCCTACCCTCATCATCAAATCGACTACAGTGCCTCCTTCAATATCGCTGGAATATGAACCCCAATCTTCATCATTATCATCCATCCAGGGCCCGCCAAACCAGGTATATGAGAAACGACGTTGTGTGACATCATCTGCCAATGGTTGTGGTAACCCGTCATCCTGGGTTTTTACCCATCCAACTAAAAACATTGACCCATCCCATTCAATTCCGCCATCTTCTAAGTCATCAGGTTCGAGCAGAACTTCCCAACCTCCTGTACCCACGGATGCAGTTTCAAATGGACCTGCCAGGATTTCACCTAATGGACTTACCTCAGACGTTCCCCTGTCCGGAGCTCGTCCCGTTGGATATTCTTCCTCTGCGTCATCTGAATAATCCCAGATATATACCTCGATGTCCCCTGATGAGAACCATTGCTGCCAAGCATAATAAATGGAACAGGGATCGGCGGGATTGAAAACTACTGCTAAGGTATCACCTTCCTCTCCACTTGAAAGGTAATATTCCGCATCGCTGGTAAATCTCTCAAGATTCGTGATCTCGTCCAGTTCATCGAGTTCTAAAACCGGCCCTCGCTGCCGGATTGATACGGGTTCTAACAAAACAATCTCTGACGATATCGCAACCTGGGCGATCAAAATAGAGATAAGTATGAATAAATATGTCCTTTTCACGGCTCCTCCTTAAACATGAAATTACATATTGACTACATATAACAAACAATTATCTCACACCATCCAGCCTGATTGATAAACCGGTGTGGATGAAAAATGTATATTTGAGATATGCAATATTATTGCATAAATAAGGGAATAATAAAGATCATCAAGAAAGAAGAAGTGAGTGTGTTGAGCGAAGATTAAAACAGGTGTATCAGATTAACCAGGCGCTATTTCACACTATGATGAACCTTCATCCTGAAATTATTCTATATGTCTGATTTTATATTTAATAAACAAAGATATACATTAATATAGCATTATAAAAAGAGTAAGTAAAGTTTAGTTGTAATTATTTTCACAGTTTATCGAATCTTTTCTAACTCTTAGAGACAAAACAGGCTGAATCAAAACAAATGAATCAGCCTGAAAGTCTAATGGAAATATTTCTTTATTTTATCAAAACCATCTTCCTAACTTGTTCCATTCTGCCTGGCACCACAGCCTTGACAAAATATATACCACTTGCCAGTTCTGTGCCATCAAATGCAAGTTCATGTGAACCGGCAGACATCACTCCGTTATAAAGCGATGCTACCTGTCGTCCCATTATATCGAATACTTGCACCGTGATGCGCGATGTATGGGGCAGGTTAACACTTATGGAAGTGGCTGGATTGAACGGGTTGGGATAGTTCTGCTCCAGTATAAATTCTTCCGGGATCGAGCCTGCAACGTCATCACCCACAGCGTTAAACGGTGCAACCATGGTTTCGTTGGAATACTCACTGATCTCGTTTCCGCCGCCGTCAACCGCTTTAATTCTGAAATAAAAATCCGTGTCGTATGCGAGATCTGCGATCTCGTATATCCCGGTATCGGTATTTCCATGGATTTCAGCCGGTTCTGTAGATTCACCCATGTAAACATTATATGAGGAAACTTCTTCTTCATGACCGAACCAGTTACAGGTGATTTCGACTGTTTGATCCACTAAATGAGATACAACGTAAGGAACTGCCGCCACACCAATCATATCTGTTTTATAATAACGATATGTTTGCGGTTGCGGTCCATCTTCGACCAACGGGAAGAAAGTAATTTCCCATACAACTTCACCCTCAGGATTTACTTCCGTTGCCACGATGTCCGTTGTGCGAGAGCCTCCCCAGCCAATGCAGGTATTGCCGCTTGCCTCATGTCTGAATCCTCCACCACCATTGCCTGTATAAGTGGTATCATCTTGTTCATACCTGAAGACAAGTGTTGCGGTCATTGCATCCAGATCAAGCGCGTATTCTTTTACGCAGGCGACATGCAGACTGTCTCTATGACCATTATCAAACACCATGATATTTCCATTTTCCAGGCGTCTGCAATTGTGCTGAGTCAGGAATCCTTCCTGCCCTTCTATGTCATCCACGAAGGTAAATTGATTCCCACGTCCTCCGCCAAGCCTCCACATGACTTCACCATCCAAATACGTTTCATCAGCACCAACTTTGATACAGACAACAGTGCTTTGCTTGCGGTTGGAGATCATGACGGTTCCATTTTCGTTGTCCACATGGAAGCCATTAAGGTGCAGGTAATTGACTCTGTCACCAAGCAGTGATTCCTGGTCGTCAACATCGGTGATTGGGAGTTCATCAAGATGATCCAAGCTATACCATTCCCAAACGATCTCCTTTGCGGCGTTAAACTTAAAGAGTGCAAAACCGATTACCTCTGCTTCCGGATTTCCACTATCCACCACAGCACTCATATCCATAATTCTTGGATCTTTTGCTTCTAACCAGTAAGTACGGTTTTCACCCTCACCAAATATTGCAAAATCATGATTGTCCAGATTGAAATCACCCTGTGCGGAAATTGTGTCAACCATGGTATAAGTCATATCCCAATATCCGATATAACTATTCTCTGATTCGTCCTCGTAAGTATGCGAGAGCAAGCCAATATCGGGGAAAGTCTGCATTCTCTTATCGCCTTTGTAGAAATACAGCACATTTCCGTCATTATCCATGATTGCCGACCAGTAATTATAGTACCGATTACGCTTGTCTTCCTGGCCTGGTGTGATATAAATGTAACCTTCAGCCGGACTGGTATTTGTCCCGATCGTGTAGGTGCAGAAATCACTTGGTAATGTTACATCCAACGCTGATACAGGCGGAGTGAGAATACCCATACCCACTAATAAAAATCCTAACATAAATACTTTCATAAGATTACGCATGACAAGACTCTCCGTTAATTCGTTAATATTGCGCTTTCCGGCTCTTAGATCAGTTCTTCAAGCTAAATGAAATCAAAACTGAAGATAAATAAATAGAATTCTTCAAATATCGTGAAATATTTAATATAAGCTCATTTTCTAACCTAAAGAAATACTTAGTGAATAGAATTCAATTTAAATTTTTTATCGGAGCAGCATTACTTTATGCATTTGATCAATTTTTCCCGGCACTGAGGCTTTGACAAAATATACACCACTTGAGAAACCGGTTCCGTCAAAAACGAATTTGCATGATCCAGGATTCAGTACACCGTTGTGAAGTGAAGAAATTTGTTGACCCAAAATATTATGTATAGTAATCTGAATCGGTTGAGGTGAAACTATAACAGCATTAACCTGGAAAAAGGAATTAAAAGGATTCGGATATACAGAGGAAATAACTGAATTATCGGGTAATATTACATTCTCTTCATTTTCAACATTCAACGCTTCACTGATATCAAAAATGTAACAATTACTCCCTGCACCTGTGAAAACGTAGGGGAAATGAACACGCAACTCTGTCGTTTCAAGCCCTTCATGAAGATAATATCCTGTTTCATACGGTTCAGATGGATATTCTACGTTAAGGATTCGAATCCCTCCTGTGGAATCAGCTAATACAGCGTTATCGAACCAGGTATAAATACTTGTGAAATTACCCGTTGATTCATAATGAGCGGTGATTTCCGGATCAGATGGGTTACTGATGTTAATAACAAACATTCCATTTTCACCGTCAGCCAGGTATGCGTAATTGCTATTAACTATAACACCTCGCGGAGATTGGAATTCATTTAGTGAAGCAGTTTCGACTGGATTTTCTGGATCTTCAACGTTGACAATACTAAGTCCTTCGTTTCCTGTTATAAAAGCAAATCCATTCAGAACAGTTACTGTGTTCAGATCTCCTGCGAGTTCAATTGATCCGATCAAATTCGAATTATCAAAGATAAAAAGTCCGTTGCTCTCGTGATATCCGATTATATAGATGTATTGGCTGTCTGATGAAATTCCATTCGAGTAGCAATTATTTCCGGGTACACTGTGGATGTAAATGCTATCGGGATTCTCGATATCGGTAGCATAAAAAAATACTTCCTCGTCTGCGGGAACAGGTCTTGCGGTTGACAGGTACGCAATATTCCCATTTATGGTTATATCGGTGCAATATATCAACTCTACGTGGTTGATGAACTCAGTTTCAGCAGGATTATTTACATTTACAATGGACAATCCATTTCGCGAGGAAATAAATGCATAATGAAACGACAGTTCAATTCCGGTAATCCGTCCTGTTTGCATCTCAGGGAAGAATCCACTCTCTCGGGGGCTAACCGGATTATTTAGATTGATAACGTGGAATGTATTATCATTTGCCAGGTATGCCAATCTGTCGAGGATTACAATTTCCACACATTCATTATCCAGATCGTAAGCGGTCACATATTCCGGATCTGCGTGATCGCTTATATCAATGATGAAAACGCCGTATGCTATCGGTTCAAAAGGATAATTACTGGTAAATGGAATGAAAGCGTGATTACCTGATATGGCAAGAGAATTCAAATCGAGGTCTTCATCATAAGCCGCGATAATGAACGCCTGCCCTGAAAATTCCGGGTCTGCAGGATTGTTGATATCATATATCCTGAAAGATCCTCCCTCCATCAGGGAGCCGATAGTGTAAGCGTATTGTCCATCCACGACAATTCGTTCCACGCGTGCAATTCTTTCATCGACACTCTGGACCTGGTTCGGAGAGGACGGATCACTGATGTCAATCACCTGGAATCCATCGATTCTAGCCGCAAGGAAAAGATAATCGCCGGAAATTGCAATATCTCTAATTCTGTGATCATGAATATAACTGCCAACATGGCCGGGATCATCTGCATCACTTATGTCAAGGATAGTAAGATTTTCGTTATAGGCAATGTATAATTCCTGGTTTTCGATCAGGAGAGTATTTGAATGCCAATCTTCCCATGTGTCAATAAGACGTGGAGCTGCAGGATTGCTTATATCTACAAGGCTTAGCCCCGCCTCACCCAGGGATGCATACAGGTAATCACCAGTAACCGCGATGTCCTGAACGTTTTCTGGCAGTTGAATCCTGCCCAAAAATTCCGGAGTTTCGGGGGTGGAAATATCAAGAATTACGAGTTCTTTTTTTGAAGATGTGAAAAATGCGAGGTTTTCGTCAATAACTAAATCATTTATTGATCCATCAATCCCGCCATAAAGGGTATTGATAAGGGATACATTCAGGCTGTCCTGAGCTGTGGCGGTGATGACAAGCAGAAAAACCACTGCAATTGAAAATAAAAAATGTTTTCTGTTTTGAATAAATAAGAGCATTTTTAACCTTTGAGAAAGAATTTCAGAAAATCCTGTCAGCATTTTATCCTTGAAGATAAAGTTAGATTTCACATAAATCAACCCGCCTACTTTTGCGATATTTTTTATCTTGTTGTTATCATAGCTGTTAGCATTATGCTTGCGAAAGATGTAAAAGAGATTGATCTTTCTTGGTTTAGTAATGGAGAATTATTACATTTCAAGTATGATGAAACTGCTTTACGACCATGAACAGCATGAAAACTTTAACGGATTGAAATCAATAATGATATGTTTTAACCATTGTGAATATCATTTCATTCATGGCAGAATTGCGGAGTCGGATTAATGCACATCTGGGGATTGCATGTTTTAGACCTGTCTATAATTATTCTCTATGTTATTGTTATACTATGGCTTGGAAAACGCGCGTCTGATAAAACCACGGGTACTGAAGATTTTTTTCTTGCCGGGCGTAAGCTTGGGAAATTTTACCAATTTTTCCTCAATTTCGGCTGTTCCACTAATGCCGACCAGGCGGTCGCTGTCTCTCGTGAAATTTACCGGCAGGGAATTGGCGGAATGTGGATTCAATTCCTCGTTCTCTTCCTGACTCCATTTTACTGGTTCACCACTTTACTGTTTCGCCGAGTTCGTCTGATCACCATCGGCGACTACTTTACAGAACGTTTCGACAGCAAATTTCTGGGTGGAAGTTATGCTGTTTTTATTCTCCTTCTCTCTATCCTGGGTGGGGGAGTAGGCTATATGGTAGCAGCAAAAACCATGATGGCGATGACTCCCAAGACAATAGAAATCTGCACCGTTGAAGAGCGCAGAAGCATTGAAGAATTCCATGAGTATAAGGAATTGAAAACAGAGCTGGAAGAGGGATTAAGCCAGGAGAAGCAGGATCGATACGATGAGCTTAATGAAAAGAATAAAAAGGGTGAGCTGAAGTCATTTGTTTCTTACACAAATCCAATATGGTTTTATTTCATATATGCATTGATAGTAGGTATTTACACAATGCTTGGTGGTTTCCGGGCGGCGGCTATTACCGACTCCATCCAGGGCGTTCTAATCATCATATTTTCAGTGATCCTGATCCCACTTGGGCTGTCTAAAATCGGGGGATTTTCCGGTTTACATGCATCAGTTCCAGACTATATGTTCGAATTATTTGGTTCGGCAACGATGAGCGATTACGCCTGGTACACAATTTTTGCGATGGTGCTGGCAAATTTAGTCTCTATAGTAGCTGTCGCTGCCGGAATGCAGACTGCCGGATCGGCAACTAACGAGAATACTGCACGGTTCGGAATGATTGTGGGAATGTTTGCCAAGAGAATCATCATGATTTTCTGGGCGCTTGCCGGTTTGCTGGCAATTGCAATGTATGCGGGAAAGCTTCATGATCCGGACCTGATATGGGGATACATGTCACGTGAACTGCTTGTTCCGGGGGCTATCGGATTGATGCTTGTGGGAATCTTAGCCGCTAATATGTCCAGCCTGGATGCAGCTTCTGTCTCCTATGCAGCGTTGTTTATAAGGAATCTATATAAACCGTTTCTGCCGGATAAAACGGATAAACATTACCTGTTTGTCGGAAGAGTCGCTATTGCAATTACGCTGCTGGGAGGAATCGCGATAGCCGTTTATGTCGATAATCTGCTTGAGCTGTTCAAATATATTATTTCTGTCCCGGCAATTTTCGGCGCCTCGATCTGGCTGGGGTTCGTTTGGCGAAGATTGACAAAATGGGCGGTTATCATACAGGTATTTGTGTGCATTATTATCTATACAGCAATTCCAAATCTTTTTCAAAACCTTGATTCTGCAAAAAACAACCCGGCATTCCTGTTGGAAACCAATCCCAGGGAAGTCGAAATTACCACTGAAGCCTTAACAGTTGATGTCAACTCCGGAAAGGCTGATTTTGTCGGTCAATCTATAAACAAGATGCATAAAATCGAGCCGGTCGGGATATATTACGATAAGGTAGTGCTGAACGATCCCTCTGACCCTGTATCGTCAAAGGTCGGTTTGGGACGTTTTCACGCTGAAATATGGGTATTGAGCTGGTTGGGGATCAATTTTACTGATTTTTCCAAAGCTCAGCTTGTGGCAGCCCGGTTTTTCTTTGACGCTCTCTTCCCGTTTCTGCTGCTTTTTCCTCTTTCATTTTTAACAAAACCGGTACCAAAACCAATTCTCGACCGCTTTTTCGCCAGGATGCACACTCCCGTTCAGAAGTCGCCTGAAGAAGAAACGCTTGCCCTGAATGATTCTTACTCGAATCCTGATAAATTTGAAGATATGAAGATAGTTCCGGGATCAGACTGGGAGATATTGAAACCCTCAAGGATGGATTATATTGGATTCTTAGGTAGTTGGGCGCTTGTAGGATTGGTAATTTTCTTATTGTGGGTGATGGTATCTATTCGGTAGTTCTCAAATTAATAATTCGCGAACTTTGCCTCATTGCGTTTTTGGGTGAAACAATCAGTTGACAGGATTTACAGGACGAACATGATTTTGTATTGCCGTCATAACTAATTTTATATGGTTCAATCTAACCATGACCTCAAAACAACGATTTCTTAAAGCACTGAACAATGCAGCCCCCGACAGGCTACCTGTCACTACACACCACATCATGCCATATTTCCTAAATACCTATATGAAAGGGATCTCAATCCAGGAGTTTTTCGATTTTTTCCAGCTTGATCCTATCAACTGGGTTGATGCAGCCAAACCGGATTCATCCAATGCTGATTATCTGAATTCACATGGTTTCCTGTGTTCACCTGAATGGAGGATTTCACGAGAAAAAATCCCTGATGAACAATACAATACTTTCAGATATAATATCTTGACTCCGACAAAAAACTTGTCAATGATAATCCAGGGAAACGATCAAACCGAGTGGGTCAAAGAGCAGTTAATAAAAGAAAAATCGGACATAGAGGTCTTCGCTCGTCATGCACCGTGCCCAATTTGTGATGTCAACAAAGTTAACTGTGATGTGGAAGATTTTGGCGAGAGAGGACTGATAAGAGGCACTGTCCCCGGATTTGATATATACGGTCAGCCCGGCTGCTGGCAGGATGCAGCAATGTTATATGGTACAGAAAAACTGATACTCGAAACTTTCGATGATCCGCAATGGGTACATACCTTTTTATCTATTCTGAAAGATCGGAAAATGAATTATATCCAGTCGATGAAGGGCGCTATATTTGATCTGGTCGAACTGGGTGGTGGGTCTGCGTCTTCAACTGTTATTTCACCAACGATATTTGAGGAATTTGTAGCGCCCTATGATGCGGAACTTATTGAGGCAGCTCATACAGCAGGGCAGAAAATAGTATATCATACCTGCGGTGGAATGATGCCTCTGCTGGAAATAATCGCTGACATGAATCCTGACGCTATGGAGACTTTCACTCCACCCTCACTCGGTGGAGATACTGATCTTAAAGAGGCTAAAAAAAGGATCGGCGACAAAGTTTGTATGATCGGAGGCTTCGATCAGTCCTTATATTTAAAAGATTGTTCTCCAGATAAAACCATAGAAGCGGTTCGCAGATGTTTCGCAGAAGCTGGAACTGGAGGAGGTTTTATCCTTGCTCCGTCAGATCATTTCTTTGACGCTGATGTTGCTTGCCTTAAAGCCTTCGCGGATGAAGCAAAAAAATGCGTATATAATTAGAAATTATGAATTGTTGCTACAAATAAAGGAGGTTATTCTTTGCGCCTTAGCGCTTTTGCGCGAAAAAATGATCTTTCTAATACCATTAATGTTCAGTTCTTGTTTAACCGCAAAAATAAGATTCTCAGAACATCAATTGATAATTCGGACATTTCATTGTAAATTAAGGTTATTGCCTACATCAATTTCTTATTCAGTAAGAAGATTGTATAATAGATCAAGATCATTCTAAGAGGACATAAACTCAATTACGTAAAGCTAAGCATTTTTAGAATTTCAGATTTTCAACAGTTATACTCTATCCAAATAGTATAATGGAGTTAAGATGAAGAATGTTAATATCTCATTTCTTGCAATCCTCACTGTTTTTTCTGCAATAAGCTATTCGGAAATTTTTTTTACTGAACACGTTCTAACCAGAATAAACACTGATGGTTTAGGTGTATTTTATCCAGGAGATATCGATCTTGATGGCGATATTGATGTGCTTGCTTCTTCCTCAGATGACGATGAAATCTTTTGGTGGGAGAATGACGGCAATCTTTATTTTGCAGAGAAATTAATAGATGGGGATTTCAGTGGTAATTCTGTTTTCCTTGCTGATGTAGATGGAGACGAAGATCTGGATTTTCTTGGAGCAGAATACTCTGCAGATAATATTAAATGGTGGGAGAATATCGGCGAAGATTTGTGTCCCGAACAAACAATTGAAGGACATTTCGAAGGAGCTAACTCAGTTTACGCTATTGACCTCGATGAAGACGATGATATGGATGTCCTGGGAGCGGCAGTTTTAGATTCAGATATATCCTGGTGGGAAAATGCAGGGAACCAGGTTTTTACTGAACATGCAATCGATTCTATGTTCACTGGCGCCAGAAAAGTTTTGGCGTGTGATATGGACAACGATGGTGATATAGATATTCTCGGGTCTGGAAGTGAAAATATATGTTGGTGGGAAAATGATGGTGATGAAAACTTTTTAGAGCATTTAATTGACGATAACGATCGCAGGGCAAGAAGAATTAACGTAAAAGATTTGGATAGTGATGATGATGTTGATGTACTGGGAGTAATATTTACTGACAACGATGTTTTGTGGTGGGAAAATGTTGGGGACCAGAATTTTATAGAGCATATTTTGAATGACAGCTTGAGAGGAGCAAGTGGCATACACTCTGGAGATATTAATAATGATGGTGCAACTGATATTATCGTGACAGCACAATATTCACAGTTTATCCATTGGTATTCGAACGAGGGAAACAATGAATTTTCAGAACAAACGATACCTTGGCCTTGGTCAAGTGCAGGAATGGTTCTTTCTTATGAAATGACTGGCGATGAAACTGTAGATATTTTAGCTTGTTCGTATCAAAAAGACAGAATCTCTGTATTCGTCAACAATGAGGATCAAAACTTTGCAGAATATTTCATATGTGGTGATATTCCAGGAGTAATTACAATCGCACACGCTGATATTGATGCAGACGGCAACATGGATTTACTGGCTGCAAGCAGCGAAAGAAATGAAATCTATTGGCTTAGGAATAACGGTAATCAAGAGTTCGCAACATTAGTAATAGATAATTATTACCTTACAACCTTTAATCAAGATCCGCTATGTGCAGCTGATTTGGACGACGATGACGATTCTGATATAGTTGGTACAGATGGGAATGGTTTTTACTGGTGGGAAAATGTCGATAATCTATATTTCAATAAACATGTATTTTTAGAGGAGAGGGATCTTGGCTGGGTTACTAAGTCAATGCAATTAAATGATTTAGATAGTGATGACGATATTGATATAATTTTTACTTTTGGATTAGAACAATATGACAGGTTTCAGTGGTGGGAAAATGACGGAAATGCTGAATTCACCGAGCATACAATTGATCCTGACTATTACACCGCTTCAATAGAAGCCATGGACTTCGATGGAGATGATGATATTGATATCATTGGAATACGTGATTTCAGGGTATATTTATGGGAAAATGATGGCGATCAAAACTTTAATCGTGAAGGGATAGTTGAATGGCGTGATGAACAGAGTTTTACATCCTTTGTTGATATGGATTTTGATGGCGATATAGATATTGTAGGTGCAAATAGTGAGGATGGAGAAATCGCCTGGCACGAGAACAACGGTGAGCAAACTTTTAGAGAACATGTCATTGATGATGATTTCGAGGAAGTAATCTCAGTTTATGGTGTAGATCTGGACTGTGATAATGATATTGACATTGTTGCAGCATCGCAAGAGTCAGAAGAAATCAAATGGTGGGAAAATGACGGTGATCAAAACTTCGAGCAACACCTATTTGCTGGAGAGCTTCTCCTACCCAGCGCCATGTTACCGGTAGATCTTGATAGTGATGAGGACCTGGATATTGTTGGAGCATCTTCAGATGAAGATGAAGGATATATTACATGGTGGGAAAACTATCCTGTATTACCCGAACCACCTGATTCATTCAGGTTAATCCATCCAGAAGATCAGGACACCGTTTGGTTAGGAGATTTGACCCTGGTTTGGACTACAGCATGCGATACAAATCCAGAAGATACACCGTTCTACGATGTCTGGATTACCAGATCTGATAATTTCAGGCACCGTAATCTTGTCGCTGACAGTCTTGATGATACCACATTTACATTTGACGAGAACTATCTTTCCGACAATGAGACATATCTATGGTCTGTTCGCGCTACTGATAGCAACACAGATGGAACCTGGGCGGATGATACTTTGTCATTTCACACCTTTTTCCCTGACCGACCTGACAGGTTCAATCTAATCAGTCCCCGCAATCGTTTTGAGTTGAGCGAACGGGAAGATCTGCCATTATTATTTGATTGGGAAAGTACTGATGATCCCGATCCCAATGATCAAGTCAGCTATACTCTTGAGATATCCCCTGATCGCGATTTTGATGATCCTGATTTATATGATGCTGAAGATGCCGATTCAATTGCTTTAAATAACGTCTCATTGGGTCATCATTACTGGAGGGTGAAAGCTACAGACATATATGGTTTAAGTACCTATTCAAATGATACCTGGTATTTATATGTTACATTAAACGTTCCCGAAAGACAATTTTCCGGTATTCCAAAAGAGTTTTCAGTTGCTGGTGTTTATCCCAATCCATTTAATTCATACTTGGAGGTGGTTGTCGGACTGCCTGTGTCATCAAACTTGAATGTCCGGCTTTTTAATGTAATTGGCAGGCAGGTAGCGGTTCTTGCTGAGGGACAATTTGATCGAGGATATCATATTCTTTATGTAAATGCGAGTAATCTATCGAGTGGAATATACTTTGTTCGAGCTGAAGTGCCCGGAAAAATGAATGAATTGAAAAAAATAGTACTTCTCAGATAAATCTTCTTTACGTATCTTCAAGTATTGAAAATCAGGTTATTTCTTCTGTATGGTGAAAATAATACTACTGATTTTACAGAACTCCCCTTATCTACAGAACCTTTGTGTATTTGTGAAGAAAACAGTTTTATAGTAAATGGTAACTAAAAAATGTCTGATAAGAAAATAAATATTAAAACCGGTAAACCCGAATTCGATAACCTGTATCCCATGGTGAAATCTTTCCTTGAAAAGGACAGGATGGATATAGTCATTGATGGTCAAAAGATCAGGGGGTACCGGTCTCCTGATGCGCGGTCTATCTGGATTCGTGATTATTCCGATATGCTTCGGGCTGTAAAATATTTTGAATTGGACTTGAAAAGTACGATTGATCATTTCGCTGAAACGCAGGCAGCAAACGGCAGGATATTCGATTATTTTACCACTTTCCCTGAGAAATTACCTTCCGAACGTGAAAACTGGACAAAATATGTGCGTGTTCCGGTTGAGGCGGATGTGGAATACCGTTTCGTCAAGGCAGCGTATCTCGCCTGGCAGGCAAACGGTGATGATGCATGGATTTTGAACCTGCTGCCCGGGATGGGAAAAGCGCTGCAATACATTTTAACTCATCCCTGGCGTTGGGATAAAAATAACGAACTTGTCAAAAGACCATACACCATCGATACCTGGGATTTTGCCTATACCGCCGGGAAACATGAATGGCTGCAATTCCAGATTAATGACGATACCTTCTGGGGAATCATGCATGGCGATAACAGTGGGTATTATGAATCATTCAGGATCATGGCATTGTTATATAACTACTTCAGCGAGCACGTAAAAGCAGAAACCTGGAACGTTCGAGCTGAAAAGATCAAAGCTGCGATGAACAAAACATGCTGGAATGGCTCTTTTTATACACATTTTGTCAAACTGACTCCAGTCGAAATAGCAGGTGTGGAAGAATCACGACAATTAAGCCTCAGTAATCCGATGGCTATTAACCGTGGCGTAACTACTCATGATATGGCAGTATCAATTATAAAAGAATACCAGAAACGTGGTGAAGATAACGATTCGTTTGTGGAGTGGTTTTCCATTGACCCGCCGTTCCCAGACGGCATCTTCGGTGATGAAAAGCTGGTGGGCGGCGCGTATGTAAACGGCGGCATCATGCCCCTGGTCGGAGGTGAACTGGCAAAAGCAGCTTTTGAGCACGGTTTTGAGAAATATGGCGTGGATATCCTAAAACGCTACTATGAAATGATTTCCGAGAGAGGTGAGACCTATCTCTGGTATTTCCCCGATGGTACTCCAGCAAGCATCGAAACCAGTACCAGCCCTGAGGCAAAACCGACCGATGGTTGGGGCTCATCAGCTATGTTATACGCCTTGATAGAAGGACTTGCCGGTATTGAAGATCAGTCAAAACAGTTCCAGAAAGTCAGTCTTTCGCCTCGCTGGATTGCCGCGGGTATAGATAAAGCCGAGGTTCAAGTCGGTTATGAAACGTCAGATGTTTTCCTAAATTATTCTTATCTTCATGAAGAAAACCATATCCATATTGAGATTAAATGTGATGATTCCAATATCCGGTTTCATCTCATGATCCCGGATCAGACGAATGCTGAACATGTGACTATCAATGGAGAAGTTGTTAAACATCACAATGTAACAATTGAAAAAAGCCGGTATGTAGATTTCGAAACTTCTGCGAGGCGTGGTATTGCGGTTAAGGTAAGGTTGAATGAGTTTTTATAGTAAATCCTGATCTAATCGAACAGAAACTAAGAAGAATACAGGATATTATAACCACGATACATACGGTGACGAGTAGTTCACTTTCGCCGAAAGTGAACTACTTTTTGAACTCATTGCATGTGAATTGAACCAAAAGGATATATTGGATAAACAGGATTTTATTATTGCGTAAATGGTTCAAAATACCTGAGGGATACCCCGGCTTTTTCAGTCCCTGGGGTAAACACTCTCCCGGATGGAAAATGCTTCCATCGTTTCTGAAGAAAAAATCCAATCTTATTGGTACGCTGGTTGTATTGTTGATTATACTCTTTATTCGAGCTGAAATCGGCTGGTTTTACCGGGTTCCATCAGGCTCGATGAAAAACACCTTGCAGGTCGGCGATGTATTCCTGGTGAATAAGCTCTATTTTGGATTTCGCACACCGGGCTGGATTGGAATTCCTGCAACCGGATTTGGGTTTTGGATTCCTGTTTGCCGGTTATTCGCTTTGCATGATCCTCAGCCCGGTGATGTTATTATATTCCGTTATCCCAGAAATTTACAGGAAATTTTTGTCAAGCGAGTGGTTGCAACCGGTGGTCAGACAGTGGAAATTGTACGGAAAAGAGTATATGTTGACGGGATTGAACAGCCTATACCGCCGGATGGACAATTCCATTTCGCCCGTTCGATTCCGCTACGTTTTCCTGACCCGACAATTTTCCCGAAAGGTGCTGGAAACCGTGACTATTATGGACCTGAGACTGTCCCGGAGGGACACCTTTTTGTGCTCGGGGATAACAGGAACAATTCTTCTGACAGCCGTTTCTGGGGTTTTTTAAAGGAAGAACTGGTTCTCGGGAAAGCAGGAATGATTATCTTCTCGTCAGATGCGAGCAAGCCGGTTGGAAATTTTAGAGAATTCTTACGTTTGGAACGTTTTGGACGTTGGATATATTAAATAATCCTGTTTATCCTGTCCATCCCTGTAAGTTTTAGTTTCAGAGAGGAAATAAATATGCAGCGAAGACATTTTATCAACGCAATGGGTGTATTAACAGGCGGAGTGTTGCTTGGCAAAACTCCGTTTTCGTGGGCTGATGCTACAAATCCTTCTTTGCCCCTCAGCACAAACATTGATGATAAGACATTCTGGAAGACAATAAGAGAACAGTTTGTTTTTCCTCATGATTATGCATATCTCAACACGGGTGGTATTGGTACTTTACCTACAATGGTCATGCAGAGGGTGGATACAGAGACTTATGAAGATCAGCTTAGTCCGAGTGCCGGACATGATCATGATAAATGGGAAGAAATTAAAAAGAAATGTGCCGGAGTTCTAAGCCCGGAATGCAGTAAAGATGAGATAGCACTTACCAGCACAGCAACTGAAGGAATTAACATAATTATCAACGGTCTGCCTCTCGAGAAGGGAGACGAAGTGATCACTTCGACCCATGAGCATCCGGCTTTGCATATTCCGCTCCTTAACCGGATGAAACGGGACAGGATCGTGATCCGTACATTTGAGCCTGACTTGGAGAATGGTCTCGGCAATGTTGATCGAATAGAAAAACTTATCAATAAACGAACCCGTTTGATTTTCATCAGCCATATCACTACCACAACCGGACAATGCTTCCCTTTGAAAGAAATTGGACAGCTTGCCAGGGAAAAGGGTATCTGGTTCGCTGTAGATGGCGCCCAGGCACCGGGTAGTATGCCAATAGATATCGTGGCTAACAATATAGATTTTTATGTATTCAGCGGACATAAGTGGCTGTTGGGACCCAAACGTACCGGAGTGCTGTATGTACGTAATGATCTACTCGATACCTTAAAACCGATAACAGTTGGCGCTTATTCCGATGACGGATATGACATTAAGAAGGGTGAACTAAAGTTTCATCCCACAGCACAAAGATATGAATACGCCACTCAAAATGAAGCTCTGTTCCTTGGTCTTGAAACAGGGATTGACTTCATCAATGCGATTGAATTGAAGAATGTAGAAAATCATAACAGACTCCTGGCAGAAAAATTCTATAACGGATTAAAAGAAATTAAATCGGTTGAAATTATTTCACCTGCTGAGATTAAATACCGGTCTTGTATGATAACATTTAAAATTAAAGACCTGGATTACAAGGAAATCGCAACACACATGGGAGAGAAACGAATCAGGGTTCGGGTAGTTCCGGAGGCTGGGCTGGAAGGTATCAGGGTTTCATTTCATATTTATAATAATAGTTTAGAAGTTGAGAGACTATTAGAAGAGATCAAGAGCCTAATCTTATGATCGGTAACTCGATGAAAATCATTTCACGCAAAGGCGCAAAGACGCAAAGGTGTAAAAAATCAAAGGTGCAAAGGCAGAAGAAAAACTATGAAAATGCATGAGGCTGTAAAAAATATACAGAAGATTATTATTCTTGATGGGTCGGTTGAGGTTGTTAAAACTGTTGCCGGGGAGTTCAAGCGTATTGCTCCAAACGCTGAAATTGTTGTGGCTTCTTCAGTAGATGAAAATATGGGGAAAGGTGCATTTCTTATAACTGATGAATCTTCAGGGATTCTGAATGATAATGAAATAAAACAATTCCGGCAAAAAAATAGCGAATACCTGTTTTTCAAAATAGACGGTGATGGATCAGGAATTCTGGCTGCATCTCAAATATATTATCTCTATTCTTTTGCAATTTATATCCTGGAAAACCTGCTTGATGAAGAAATTGATCTATTTACTGAAGGCAAACTATTTTCACCTTCATTTTTATGGAATCGCACCACATATGATTTCTTCCTCACACAAGAAGGGAGAATTCAGCGAAACTTGGACAGGGCTGAATATGTCAGGGAGCTGGCACGGTTGGGATTCACGCATGTTGAAGTAAATGGTTTGGGATTTCCCAAGGCTCTTGAGTCTGGTCCTGAGGGTGAAACTTATCCCATGTTTTATACCTACTGTCCGGCTCTGGATCAGTTTGTCTATTCAGAATTGAATGAAGGACTTTACCCCTGGGATTATCTCGAAAAAAACCTCAATTATTTAAAGAAAAACGCCCAGCTTGCAAGACAATACGGATTAACTCCCGGTTTATTATGTTTTGAACCACGCTCCGTTCCGGAGGTATTCTTCGATAAATATCCCATGCTTCGAGGAGCACGGGTTGATCATCCATTCCGCAGTTTCAAACCCCGTTATAATATGACTATAACCCACCCCAAAGTCAGGGCGCATTATGCTGAGATGCTGCAAAAACTAATGGATGAGGTGCCGGAATTAGGATATATCACCATCTGGACAAATGACAGCGGCGCAGGTTTTGAACATACAAAATCCCTCTATGTCGGCAGAAATGGCGGCGCATATATGATCCGTGAATGGAAGGATGATGAGGAGATAGCACGTCTTGCAGGTGAAAATGCCTTAAAGTTCTTCCGGGTACTGCGTGAAGCCGGTCAAGAAATAAATCCTGCCTTCCGGGTCATTACGCGCATGGAATCGTTTTACGGCGAGCATGACACAGTCTGGAACGGTATGGGTAACGGTCTTGATGTGGAAACATCATCTCTGCTGGCAAAGGGTTGGGAGATGCCGTACAGGCATCCTGTTTATAAAGATTCAAGCTCGATAAATGCAGGCACGATATACCAGGATGAATTTAATGCAGAGGAGAATACTCCCCTGCAAGATCTTCAGGATCGTGACGGATTGTCGCATTATTACTTTGCTGCCGGACCAAATTCAATGTTCGCTCCTTTAATCGGAGTCCCATATCCGAATTTAACGTATAAAAGGCTTAAGCTGTTATATAAAAATGGTGTAAAGTATTTATCTCATACTAATGGAACATGCCCGCCGAATCTTGTCCCATACAATATTAATCATGAAGTCTTGGGAGCATTTCAATTCGATCCGGAATTGAATATTGATGATTTTGTTCTCTCAAAAGCAAAGAAATGGGCTGGAGATAATTTTGGCGAGGAGCTGGTAAAAGCATGGAAACTGGCGGAAGAAGCCATATTGCATTTTCCAAATATCACACCTTTATATTCAACTTTCGGATTTGTGTGGTATCGTCTCTGGGCAAGACCGTTTGTACCGAACTATGAAACATTACACCAGGATCAGAAGGATTATTATGAAAACTTCATGTGTACAACTCCACATAATCCAAATAATGTCGATCTTAGCCGGGATGTGCTGTTTCAACTGACAACACCAGAAAAAAGCAGGTTAGATGTTGAGCGAATTGATAATAATGTATGGAAACCACTGGATCAAGCTATCAAGATTCTTGATACGATCAAGGAAAAAGCAGTTCAGGAGCCTGGTTCAAACGACAGTATAATTCATGATCAATGGGTGCGTTTGAAAGCGCTGCATTGCTGGTTTATGACACAAAGAAATGTTGCCGCCTGGATCGCAGGTGTATATAGATATATGGAATCTGAAAATGAGACCGAAAAAACAAAGAACCAGGATTCAATCAAAGATTTAATAAACAAGGAAATCCTGAATTCAGAAGAATTGATTAAACTTCTCGAATCGAATGTTGAATTCATGACAATGACAGATATAGGAGAAACTCCCCTGATGTATGGAGATAATCTTGGAGAATTATTGATCAAAAGAATAGAATTAATGAAAAAACATATTGATGATGAACCATTTATCGATCACAATTATATTGAACGAAAAGCAGGGATGATGATCGAATAAAAAGACAAAGGAAACCAGTTTTCGCAAAATTCGAAAGCAGGATGAAAAGATTATTAATTTTTCATCTTTCTGAATACTTGAATGTTCTTGAAGTATATTATACTTTATAAGAAATATTATTCGGGAGTTTATCATGATTGAAAGAAAATATACGGTCATATTTGAACCGGCAGAGGAAGGTGGCTTCGTTGTCCACGTCCCAGCGCTTCCCGGCTGCCACACCCAGGGGGACACCTTTGAAGAAGCATTGGAAATGGCAAAAGACGCAATAGAAGTGTATCTTGAATCATTGCAGATCGATGGTCTTCCAATTCCTGATGATAAGCCTGTGCTCGAATACTCTATTGCCGCCAAATTAGCTATTGCAGTTTGATATGAGTTCCAAACTTCCAAGTGTAACCTCCAAAAAACTAATCCGTGCCCTTCAAAGAACAGGTTTCTTTATCCATCACCAGAAAGGTAGCCACATCACATTAAAGGATAACAGTTTTCCGCCAAAACGTGTTGTGGTTCCTTTTCATACGAAAGATATAAAGAAAGGATTACTTAGAGGCATTCTGAAGGATGCAGGCATATCAGTTGAGGAATTTAATAATCTACTATGATTCGCTTGAAATGTAAGTGTTAGGTAAACAATGAAAATAGGGATAGACAGCTACGGATTATATCCTCTCGGATTAATGCCTATTGAGACGCTTCAATGGGCTGAAAAGCATGGCGCTGAGGGAGTGCAATTTTCAGGTTTGACTGAGGATGTCAGGAAGGAAATAGATCGCTCATATCTGGATGATCTCTCCCATTACGCCCAGAAGCATGATCTCTATCTCGAATGGGGAGGGGCTCAGCATATCCCCCGTGACATGGATTCATGGAATAAAAAAGATATTTTTGAAGTGAATCAAACAGCGGCGGTTGAAGCTGAAATCCTTGGAACTCGGATAATAAGATCCTGTTCCGGGGGATTGATGCGCTGGAATGACAAGAGTCCATCGACTGAAACACTCCTTGCGGAAACTGCGCAAACCCTGAAGTCACAACGTCAAATGCTGAAAGATCATAATGTCATCCTGGCAATCGAGACCCATTTCGAGTTTACTACTCATGAACTGCTGAATCTATTTGATATGTGTGAAGCTGAGCCCGGGGAGTACCTGGGTATTTGCCTCGATACTATGAATCTTCTCACCATGCTGGAAGATCCGTTATGCGCTACTGAAAGGATTTTGCCCTGGGTTGTGTGCACTCATATCAAGGATGGTGGGATATTATTAGATGCCAACGGCATGACTACTTTTCCCCTTGAAATCGGGCAGGGAATTGTTGATCTGCCAACGATAATTGATTGTCTTTCTTCTCTACCACGTGATATCAATTTGTCTGTTGAGGATCATGGCGGAGAATTTCATTTGCCAATATTTGATCAGCAGTTCTTAGCCGAGTTTCCTCATTTGACCACATCCGAATTTTTAAAATTGATCAATCTGGCACAGATGACGGAATCAAAGAAGATTGAAGGCAAAATCAATATCACAAAACGGGAAGATTGGCAGAATGTATGTGAACTGAGGATCGAGAATGATATCAAGGCTTTGAAGAATATTTTATAATAAACGATCCATATTTTCGTGCAATGGCGCTAAGACGCAAAAGACATAATTTCTCTAAGAACAATATATTGATTGCGCAAAAGCGAGATTGCTTCGCTTCGCTCGCAATGACGGTGGAATTTCGGGAATTATTATAGATTTTAGTCATTCAAATTAAGGGATGTATATATGCCTGATCATGAACCCTTCAGGTTTAAAAACGGCGAAGACTTACTCAAAAAGGCCGATGAATTGGGTATAGAACTCCCATTTCTAACAACACTGGATCCACTTTTTCAGACTGCACAAATAGGCTCAAAAACAATCCCGAACCGTTTGGCAGTTCAACCAATGGAGGGATTTGACAGCAATGATGATGGTTCACCGAGTGAGCTAACTTTCAGGCGTTATCGACGTTATGCTATGGGTGGCAGTGGTTTGATCTGGTTTGAGGCGACAAGTATTTCGCAGGAAGGTCGCTCAAATCCACACCAACTCATGCTTACAAAAGATACAATATCTGGATTTTCTGAACTGGTAAAACGGACAAAGCAGTCAGCACAGGATAAATTCAGCAATGACCACGATCCTTTCCTGGTAATTCAAATAACTCATTCGGGAAGGTATAGTAAACCTTATGGTCAACTTTCCGGCAAGATTGTATCAACCAATCCATACCTCGACATCCCCGAAAAAAACTATACCCTCTTCAGCGATGATGAAATTGATAAGGTGAAAGATATTTATATAGAAGCAGCAGGTCTGGTATATGAGGCAGGCTTCGATGCTGTGGATATCAAAGCCTGTCACGGTTATTTGATCCACGAATTGTTGGGTGCCCATACGCGTAAAGGCAAGCATGGCGGGTCACTGGAAAATAGATCAAGGTTACTGCTTGAGATAGTAAATGAAGTACATGAAAGATATCCTGAACTAATCATAGCAGTTCGATTGAATGCTACTGACGGAATTCCCTATCCTTACGGTTTTGGAATGGCTGAAGATGGTTCATTTGATATTGATTTAACTGAAACGAAGAGATTGATCAAAGAACTCACCAAGAGTGGATGTTCATTACTGAATTATACTGCTGGAATACCCTATCGAAATCCCCATTTCGTGCGTCCTTTTAATCGTCCGTTGATTGGCTTACAACCACCTGACGAGCATCCTTTGCATGGTGTTGAACGTTTAATAAACCTGACCACTGAATTACATAGAGACTTCCCACAGGTACCTGTGGTTGGAACCGGTTATTCATGGCTGAACCGGTTTTTTCCTAATGTCGGGGCAGCAGTTTTGGAGAAGGAATTGGCAACATTTATTGGATTAGGACGCAGCTCTTTCGCTTATCCGGATGCTCCGGAAGATTTAATGAAGAAAGGTTCTCTCGATCCCGGAAGGGTCTGTATTGCATGTTCGCGCTGTACGGAATTGATGAGAAAAAATCATGCAACAGGGTGTGCGGTGCGTGACCGGGAGATTTATGCTGCCAGTTACAGGAAAATGGTTCATGGATAAGCAATGACAAAGGATGAGACAGAAATCAGCGGTATGAAAATGCCGGTTTATTCAATTAATACCCTGATTATTGGAAGTGGAGCAGCGGCACTGGGTGCTGCGGTCAATCTAGTCGATTTTGGGCAGGATAATATCGCAATTGTTACCGACGGATGGGGTGGAGGAACCTCTAATAACGCCGGTTCTGATAAACAAACCTATTATAGACTTTCGATGTCGGGAGAAAAACCTGATTCAGCTTATGAAATGGCAAAAGATCTCTTTGATGGTGGTTGTGTGCAAGGCGATATCGCCCTCTGCGAAGCGCAGCAATCAGCACAGGCGTTTTATCGTCTTATCCAGCTTGGAGTTCCTTTTCCGCATGACAAATTCGGAGGATTTCCCGGATATATAACTGATCATGACAGACATGGCAGGGGCACATCCGCGGGACCACTCACTTCCAGGTTTATGTTCGAGGCACTCGCAAAAGAGGTGGAAAGAAAGAACATCCCTGTTCTGGATCAACATGAAATTATTTCTTTACTTACGAGGGGTGAAGGAGATAAGAAAAGCGTTATTGGCGCTATTGCATTAAATAAAAATGAACTTGACGGTGAGAACCTGGGTTTTGTGATTTTCAACTCGGTAAATACAATTCTCGCTACCGGGGGACCGGCTGGTATTTATAAGACTTCAGTCTATCCGGAAAGTCAAACAGGATCTCACGGACTCGCTTTTCGGGCAGGCGCGATTGGGCAGAATCTGACTGAATCACAGTTCGGGCTGTCATCTACAAAGTTCCGATGGAATGTTTCCGGGAGTTATCAGCAGGTGATTCCACGATATATTTCCACTGATCAGAATGGAAAAGATCAACGGGAGTTTTTAAACGATTGTTTCCCAGATTTGAAAACACTGATCAACGCAATTTTCTTGAAAGGTTATCAATGGCCCTTTGATGTCAGAAAAATTGAGAATTATGGCTCTTCGCTTATTGATCTGCTCGTTTATCAAGAAATTGAAATAAAGGGGAGGCGAGTATTTCTTGATTATAAGAATAATCCTGCCAATGAAAGCAATGAGGACGAATTTAGTTTTTCTGATTTTGATTCTGAAGCCTATAATTACCTGGAAAAATCTGATGCCCTTGAGCATTCGCCTATCGAACGTCTTCAAAAATTAAACCAACCCTCAATCAATCTATTTATGCAACATGGGATTGACCTGAGAAAGGAATTCCTGGAGATAGCAGTATGCGCTCAGCATAACAATGGCGGTCTCAAGGGAAATATCTGGTGGGAATCAAATATCAAGCACTTGTTTCCTATAGGTGAGGTTAATGGTTCGCATGGAGTTTACCGTCCCGGCGGCGCGTCACTTAACGCCGGCCAGGTGGGAGGGATTCGATCCGCAATGTTTATTTCACGTAATTATTCCTCAAAACCCCTGTCGTCAGGCAAGTTTAACGCATATACAAAACCGCAGATATTAATGGCTTTTGATAAGGCGGTAGATTTTATTGACAAAAATTCAGGAGGCAAAACCAACATCTCAAGAATTCACAATGATATTCGGACAAGGATGTCGCATTATGGTTCCCTGGTACGAAATCATGAAGAAATTAGACAGGCAGTGTCTGAAGCATGGGAATTGAATGCGAGGATTAACACCCTGATAAAAATTGATTCAGTGAATAGACTTCCGGAGGCTTTTAAAATATTTGACCTCTGTTTAACTCAGGTGTTCTACCTTGAGGCAATAAAAGAGTATCTTGAAAAGGGAGGAGGCAGTAGAGGATCATTTATCGTAGTTGATCAGGATGGCACAGCCCCATGCAAGGAATTAGACGAACAATGGAGGTTCAAAAGAGTAAAAATTAATGATTTTATAAACAATAATATTCTTCAAATTCAGTGTAATAATCCAGGAAAAGAAATAACTTCAATTGCTAAAAAATGGATTGGCATTAAACCAATTCCAAATGCAGAATTATGGTTTGAAAAGGTTTGGAAAGAATTCAGAAATGGAAATATTATAAAACGAGATACTTCTGATGAATGACAGGAAAGTTGCAGTTGTAACAGGGGCGAGCAGGGGAATAGGTCGTGCTATCGCGATTGATTTAGCTGTCGCCGGTTATGATATAGTGGGAATATCTAGAACCCTGGAATCAACAAGCGAGAAACCCGGACTGCTTGAACTAAAATCGGATATCGAAGCAAAAAATTCCGTATTCCTACCACTTGAATATGATATCAGTGATATCATAAATCGCGAAATTATTGTTTCCAAGGTAATAGATGAATTTGGAAGAATCGATCTGCTTGTAAATAATGCCGGTATTGCGCCTGAGAAGCGATCTGATATTCTTGAAACAACACCGGAATCATTTGACAAAATCCTGGCGGTTAATCTCCGTGGTACCTTCTTTCTGACACAATCAGTTTCAAAAAATATGTTGGAAAATATAAACCTGATTGAAGGATATCATCCGAAGATTATTTTTATCACCTCTATTTCTGCTGATGTAAGCTCCACCAGCAGGACGGAGTATTGTATTTCCAAATCCGGTCTGAGTATGGCAGCAAAAGTCTTCGCAGACAGACTTGCTGAGTCTGGAATTAACGCCTACGAAATCCGTCCCGGTTTAATAGAAACGGACATGACTGCACCTGTAAAGAAGAAATATGATGCAAAAATCGAAGAAGGTTTAATTCCACAAAACCGTTGGGGGCAGCCTGAAGATATTGCAAGAGTTGTTGTGTCTATCGCAAATGGACATTTCGACTATGCTACCGGAATGATATTCGAGATCAGTGGCGGCATGAATATCCGTCAGTTGTAAGTGTAAATTTTGGACATGAAGGATATGAAGTGCATAAAGGATGAGTTAATAAACCTTCGCGAGAATAGTACAATAGTGGATCAAGTTATTTCCGTAAAGATTGACAGGTAATGATATGAAAAAATCTAAAGATGTTTTTTCTTTAATAAAAAGAAACCGTTTGATAGCACTTCTCACACCGGAAAGTGTTCAGCAGTGTGTTGTCGCTTATGAGATTCTGAATTCTCATGATATTATTCTCGAGATAGCATTTCGTTCAGAATATGCTCTTGAGGGTATTAAAGCCGTCCTGAAAAAATATCCGGATGCCCTGGTTTTGGCAGGGACGGTGATGACGAGTCAGCAGGCGGACTCGGCGATTGAAGCAGGTGCTGCCGGTATCATTTCAGCAGATTATTTCCCTTCGGTTGTGGAATCCTGCATCAAAAAGGATGTTATGTGCGTGCCTGGTGGGTTAAATGATGCAGGTAAGCAGCTCATGCAAAAAGCGGAAATATATGGTTGTGACCTGGACGATCTAAGAAATAAATATCCTTATCAATGGATATACAAGCTATTCCCGGCTTTAACACCATCAAACTCATATTATGAAGTTGCCAACGCTTTAAGGGGTCCCTTCAAGGATTTGAATATCATATATACTGGTGGGGTAAACTTTCAAAATATTGGAAACTTGGTAGAATTTGATCCAAATGGTATTTATTGTGCATCTTCATTGACAAAGTCGATCAATCAACCTGATGTTATGAAAGAGGAATTAGAAAAATGGAAGAGTGAAATTGATGGATCTTTGGGGAGAGATGAAAAGAAATCCAAAAATGATAGAAAGCATGAAACAGAACCTGGAGTAGTGACATTTGGTGAGATTATGCTTCGTTTGTCACCACCTGCTCATTCAAGACTGGTACAAACAAATATTTTTAATGCAACCTTTGGTGGCGCTGAAGCTAATGTATCTGTATCACTGGCGAATTTTGGAGTGAATTCAACTTTTGTAAGTGCGGTGCCTGAGAATGAAATTGGACAATCAGCATTCGATAGCTTGAGAGCGAAAGGTGTCAATACAGAGTTCATAATAAATGGCGCCCGACGACTTGGCATTTATTACCTTGAACACGGCGCTTCACAAAGACCATCCAAAGTAATCTATGATCGGGCAGGATCGTCTTTCTCTGAAATAAAATCCGGGCAATTCGACTGGAATAAAATATTCAAAAGCGCAAACTGGTTTCATTTTACAGGGATAACACCTGCTTTAGGTGACTCGGTGCTGGACGTCACTGTTGAAGCGTTGAAGGCTGCCAGGGATGCCGGGATTACTATCAGCGTTGACCTGAATTATCGGAAAAAATTATGGTCAAGTGCAAAAGCATGTTCAGTAATGACAAAATTGATGAATTACATTGATATATGTTTTGCGAATGAAGAAGATGCTGAGCAAATTTTCGGAATCAAAGCCGGATCAACGGATGTGGATTCAGGATTATTGGAAGAATCAGCATATGAAGATGTAGCGAAACAACTTCTCAATAAATTTGGTTTGAAGAAGGTGGTCATCACCCTGAGAAAAAGCATCAGCGCTTCGGATAATCTCTGGTCTGCCTGTCTGTTTAATGGATCTGAATTTCTAAAAAGTAAAGAATATAGCATCCATATTGTAGATCGTGTCGGCAGCGGCGATGCGTTCTGCGCTGGATTTATCTATGGTGTTATTTCAGGAAAACCGGATCAGGAGGCACTCGAATTCGGAGCGGCGGCATCATGCCTGAAACAAACCATTCACGGCGATTTCAACCTGGTAACAGTTGATGAAGTTGAAAGACTGGTTTCCGGTCAAACCAGCGGAAGGGTTCAGAGATAGGGGAACAACCGCAATGATTGAGTTCAAAGAACATATTTACGATGATGATCCGAATTCAGGACATCCAGACGCGAGAACACGGTTGAAAGACGCAGCTTATTTCTTTATTGGAAATGGTTTGATTTCAGCGTCTATTCAATTCGCACCAGCCGGGGAAGGCAGCCCGTTCGGGTTATTAATTATGAATCCCGATGTGTTGAGAAAAAAACGGGAAGCGTTAACATTCGATCCTGAAACAGGTCTTGAAAATACGGCTCTTATTTTCAGGGATATTCTCACCAACGAGATTCTCAATCCTGAATCTATTTCTGCAGAGTGGAACCATGACTATGCTGTTCCTGCTGCCTGTTACAAATGGTCATCGAAATATCTTACCGTAGAAGAATTATTTTATTGCCCTGATCGTAACAATGCTCACATAATTCGTGAAATTAGAATTGATTACACAGGGAACAAACCTGCTGAATATGAGATACAAACCGGTGTTCTCGAAAGAACTATCAAACAGAGAATTTCTTTTCCAACCAAAGGAAATATAGTCCTCAATATTCAATATGAACTGGTTATATCAAATAATACAATTAATTTAGAATTCATTGATGCAGTAAATCCTGATAAAGAAGTTACAGATTACTGGCAAGAAACAACTAAATTGCAGTTCGACTCTCCTTTACTGGATCACCTGTTTCGAGTTTCATGTTACCATTTACCGGCGGTTATATCTAACAACGGTGTGATAGATGCAAGTATCTGGCAGTATAACAGGGAATGGGTTCGAGATCATTCTTTCATGGCTATCGGGCTTATATTATCGGGACATCATAAAACAGCGCGTTTGATGTTAAAGCGTCTCCTGGATGACTTTGTATCCGATGATGGAGACGCAATAGACTCAAGCGAAAAGCGACATACAGACGAAGTTGAACTGGATCAAAATGGAATACTGCTCTATACATTGAAAACTTATTCCGATTGGACTGGTGATTATGATTTTATATCCGAAAACTGGAAAAAAATTCAATTAACGGCTGAATTTCCACTAAAGAAGAAATTCAGGCATGATAAATCCGGAATGCTATTTAACAGACGTGATTTCTGGGAACGTCACAGCGGTTATGGAATTGAGTATGGCCTTGAATTTGCATATCAGTATTTTACCGTAACAGGTTTGGAATCAGTAGCATACCTGGCTGAACAAATGGGAAAAAGTGATGAAGGAATCCGCTGGAAAGCACTTGCGCGGGAGTTAAAAGAATCGATACTTAATCACCCTGATTTTGCCCTTATCGATGAGAGAGGATTTATCAAGAGAAGAGGACTTGACGGTACAGTGCAGGAAACCCTGCCGACATGTAATGTGCCGGATATGCCCGAATCTGTACCTATTCGTAAAAATATTACACATTATCTGAATCCTGATAGTTCAACCGCATTACCCATAGCGATGGGATTTATTCCACCAGATTCACAGATAGCCTTGTCCACACTCGATTCCCTGGAAATACTCTGGAACCAGGATTGGGATGATGGAGGTTATGGCAGGTATCATTTCAGTTCCGAACCGGATTCCGCCGGTTCCTGGCCTTTCTCCTCAATCATTATTGCTCGAGCATACATGGAAACAGGCAATTACGAAAAAGTCTGGCGAGTTTTGAAATGGATGAATACGCTGCCGGGCTCAATTTCAGGTTCATGGTTAGAGATGTATGGACCACGTGTTTCACCACCTTTTCCACAAGTTGGAATTATACCGTGGACGTGGGCGGAAATGATAATGCTGTTCATTCAACACATTGTCGGAATTAAACCCGGAGAAAACTCAATCTATCTCAAGCCGAAATTACTCCCTGGAATTAATGGAATCAGTGGTCATATTCCATTCAGGAATAATCTTATTCATCTGAATATAAGAACCGATCCCGGTTGTTCGGTGGCGACTTTCAAAACTGATTCACGAGTTATAACGTCAGGTCAAAATGATATTCTGATAGAATATTCCGGGAGGGATATTTCTATTGAAGCAACTTTGCCGGTTAATCAATAATATCAGAATTTCATTCTGATATTCTGCATATGGATCAGAGATAATAAATGACAAAAACTGTTGAAAAAAGAAGTTCAGAACTGTTTGAATCAGGATTTTTCTGAGCTGAAAGTGTTCTCCTTGCAGTCTGCGAGGCGAAGAATATCCACTCGGAATTGATCCCGAAGATAGCGTCGGGATTCTGTGGAGGAATATCAAGGACATGTAATATCTGTGGTGCATTCAGTGGATCGATTATGGCAATCAGCATATTTTTTGGAAGAAATCTGCCGGATGAATCAATCGAACAAAACTATGCTTTGGTTCAAAAATTAAAGGATATGTTTACCAAAAAATTTGGATCGATAAATTGCAGGGAGCTGACCGGTTGCGATCTTGGAACGGAAACAGGGCAGGATTATTTTAAAAAGAATAATCTATCTGATAAATGCAAGAAAATGACAGGTGAAACAGCAGCTATGACAATCTCGTTGATTGAAGAAGAGGTGAATTTAGCATGAGTTCTAAAACTTTGATTCTTGTATGTAACTCTCACATTGATCCTGTATGGTTGTGGGAATGGGAAGAGGGGCTGGCTGAAACGCTCTCGACTTTTAGAACCGCTGCAAGATTCTGTGAAGAATTCGATGGATTTGTTTTTTGTCATAACGAGGCGTTACTCTATGAATGGGTCAACGAGTACGAGCCGGAACTATTTAGTTTAATAAAGAAACTGGTCAAGGATGGCAAATGGCATATCATGGGCGGATGGTATATTCAGCCAGACTGCAATATGCCTTCGGGAGAGGCTTTTGTCAGGCAGATTCTGTACGGTAGAAGATATTTCAAAGAAAACTTCGATGTAGAACCAAAAACAGCGATCAACTTCGATCCTTTCGGACATTCACGAGGTCTTGTTCAGATTCTGAAAAAATCAGGATATACATCATATCTTTTCTGCCGTCCAGACGATAATTGGATGCCTCTGTCCGATAATGATTTTATTTGGCAAGGTTATGATGGTTCTGAGATCCTGGCACACCGTGCATTAGAACATTACAATTCAAACAAAGGGATGATAGACACCAAAATTAATAAATGGTTAGAAGACAATAGGGAAGCTGAATTCGGAATCTTGCTATGGGGTATTGGTAATCATGGCGGAGGTCCGTCAAGAGAGGATATTCAAAAGATTGAGTCACTGAAAACCGAATCGAAAGAGTGGGATATCAGCCACGGCACACCAGAAGAATATTTTACACTCCTGGAAACAAAAAGAGAATCACTGCCAATCGTAGCACATGATCTGAATCCGTGGGCGGTAGGATGTTACACCTCTATGGCAAGAATAAAGCAAAAATATAGAAACCTTGAGAACATATATTTCTTGACAGAGAAAATGCTGACCGTTGCATCATTGCAGGGATTCATCGGTTATCCATATTCCGCTCTACAAATAGCACTGGAAGATTTATTGTTTTGTCAATTTCATGATATCCTGCCTGGTTCGTCAACATCTGAGGTAGAATCTTATGTAATACAAAGGGTTGATCATGCACTGGAGATTCTGAACAAACTAAAAGCAAAAGCATTTTTCAGTTTGCTGTCAGGTCAGAACAGTGCAGTGGATGGTGAATATCCGATATATATATTCAATCCTCATCCTTGTGAATACGAAGAAACATTAACCTGTGAATTTCAGCCGCCCGAGCCGGATTTTGATATGGATAATATTTTGTTGCCTGAAATTAAAGACAGCGAGGGAAATATTATTCCAGTTCAGCTTGAAAAGGAAAGCAGCAATATTTCCCTGGATCACAGGAAGAGGATTGTATTCCGGGCAAATTTGAAACCGTCTTCTATGAACAGATTCTCATGTAAACTGAATAAGACAAAAATAGATAATATCAACGGAATCTATAAAAACAATGGAAATAATTTCAGGTTCGGAAAAAAAAGCTGTATAGTGGAAATTGAAAAACTTACCGGTCTGCTGAAAAAATACTCGGTTGATGGATATAATTACCTGCAATCCTCTGCGATGAAACTTTTGGTGATGAAGGATTATCCCGATCCCTGGGGAATGAAAGTACGATCTTTCAGGGATATAGAGGGTGAGTTCACATTAATGACTCCTATAGAAAGCGCAGAGTTTGCCGGGGTTCCAGTTGGGCGACTTGAACCGGTTAGAATAATCGAAGAAGGTGACATCAGGACCATTGTCGAAGCACTGTTTAAATATAATAATTCTACTCTCTGTCTCCGTTATAAGATTCCGAAAAAAGGTAATGAGATCGAAATCGAAGTGCGAGTTTTCTGGATGGAGAAAGATAAGATGTTGAAACTATCCATTCCCACGGAAATGGGAAATTGCAGATGCAAAGGCCAGGTGGCATACGGAACAGAAGATTTTAATCGTCCCGGCGATGAATTGGTTGCACAGAGGTGGGTAGCTCTATTTTCACCAGATGAGAAGAATGCATTATCTATTATTAATGACCGCACTTATGGATTTGATTTTAAAGATGGAGAACTGAGGTTATCCCTGCTTCGTTCACCCGCATATTCCGGTCATCCCGTGGAAGGTGTAGAACATATAGTGCCGGATGATCGTTTTGAACCACGTATCGACCAGGGAGAACATATATTTCATTTCTGGATGAACGCGGGAGAAGCGGGTGAAAGACTTTCCAGCATTGATCGTGAGGCAATGATTAAGAATGAGCCGGGAATGGTTTTGTGTTGTTATCCGCCTGGAAGTGGTAAAAAGGCATTACCGGGAATCATCCTTTCGAATCCTGTTATTCAACTGGCAGCTTTCAAAATGGCTGAGAATAAAGATAAACTTATCATTCGTCTTTTCGAACCAATTGGAAAGCCGGGTACTACAATAATCACAATTCCTTATTTAGATATTGAGTTCGAGATAACACTAAGCAGCTTTGAAATAAAGACAATATCAGTAGATATTCCATCCAAATCCTATTCAGAAGTTGATTTGCTTGAGAACTGATATTTAAATTTCGCAATGGTTTAAGTATAAATATTGAATAATAGGACAAGCATATCCTAATATGCTTGAAATTATATTAACAATTCTTTTAGAAGGTACATTGACAAGAATTATTCAAAAAGAAATTGCATGAAAAAGGAAGATAAGAAAATATCTGTTGTCGTATCAGGGATCGGGGGATATGGCTATTATTATCTTGAAACTATCCAGAATGAATTCCTTGATGGTAATGTCAAGATAACTGGAGTCGTCGATCCGAATCCTGAAAATTCCAGGTACTTTAATAATTTGAAAGATCAGAATATTCGCTGCTTCAATAGTATTGAAGAATTCTATGATCGAGGCAACCAAGCTGATCTTGCCATAATTACTTCACCCATCCATTTTCACGTTACACAAAGTATCGCTGCGTTGAAAAATGGCAGCAACGTGCTTTGTGAGAAACCGGTTTCGGCAATAGTGCAGGATGTCGATTCTTTAATAAAAACGCGTGACAAATATAAGAAATGGGTAATGATTGGTTATCAATGGAGTTATTCGAATGCCATACAATTGTTAAAGAAGGATATCATTAGCGGTATATATGGAAAACCATTAAGTTTTAAAACGTTTTGCACATGGCCCCGCGATGATATTTATTACTCCCGTAATGATTGGGCAGGGAAAATAAAAGATCAGAAGGGTAATTGGATTCTTGACAGCCCGGCGCATAACGCATTTGCGCATTTCCTTCATAATATGTTCTATTTATTGGGAAATACGATTGAATCAAGCGCATCACCTAAAAATTTGATAGCAGAGTGTTATCGTGCCTATCCCATTGACAATTACGATACGGTTGTATGTAGAATGTTCACTGAAGATAATGTTGAGTTGAGTCTTTACGGTAGCCATGCCACTCAAAACGAGATTGGTCCTTCTTTTGTTCTTGAATTAGAGGATGCTTTTGTCCGATTAGAAGCGGATTCGAGCGGAATAACCGCTTCAGACCGAGAAGGAAATATAAAAAACTACGGTTTCCCCGACGATGATCACCAATTCCTGAAATTATTCAAAGCTATTGAGGCTGTGAATAGTCATGTCCCGATTATCTGTGGTCCGGAAGCTGCAAGGTCGCAAGTCGTTTGCGTAAATGGGATCCAGGAATCGATAGATGTAATTCAATCATTTCCTTCGTCAATGATAACCAGGGATGAGAAAGCAGGGCGACTGTGGGTAGATAACCTTGACAGAATGTTGTATGATTGTTATAAAAATGCTGTTTTACCCAGCGAGGCCGGTTATTTTTGGGCAGAAAAAAGAAGAAGAATCAATCTAACAAATTATAGTAATTTTACGGGATAGGTATTTTCGTTGTGAAAGTTGATAAAAAAGCATGAACTCAAGAGAATTGGTAGAAGAAACACTGAATTTTGATTCACCCGCGACAATTCCGCGACATGTATGTGTACTGCCGTGGGCTGAAGAATATCATCCTGTGGAAGTTACCAAGCTTAGCTCCGCTTTTCCGGATGACATCATTTCTGCGCCGGTTATTTATAATAATCCGCCGAAAATTACCGGTGAAAAACATAAACCCGGCGAATACGTTGACGAATGGGGATGTAAGTTTTCTAATCTTCATGACGGAGTGATAGGAATTGTACATGACCCGATTATATCTGATTGGGCAGACCTGAAAAACTTCACACCTCCGGAAGAAGCCCTGAGTATAAACAGAGACGAGGTCAATGCATTCTGTCATTCAACGGAAAAATTTGTAATTGCCGGCAATTTCCAGAGACCATTTGAAAGATTTCAATTTATCCGCACTATGGAACAGGCAATGTTCGACCTCCTGCTAAATCCGCCTGAACTTGAAGAATTACTTAAACTTATACATGATCATTATTGCAGGGAAGTAGAAACCTGGGCTAAGACAGATATTGATGCAATATTCTTAATGGACGATTGGGGAGGACAACAAAGTATGCTGGTTTCGCCAGAAATCTTCAGAAGGTTGTTCAAGCCTATGTACATGGATTACGTGGAAATTGCTAAACAATACAATAAATATGTTTTCATGCATTCCGATGGATACATCATGGATATAATTCCCGATTTCATTGAACTTGGTATTGACGCGTTAAACAGCCAGATTTTCTGCATGGATATTCCAGAACTCGGAAAACGTTTTGGAGGAAAAATCACCTTCTGGGGTGAAATCGACCGCCAGGATCTCCTGCCGAACGGTTCCAGGGAGGATATTATAGCGGCGGTGAATGAAGTAAATTCTTATCTTAATAAAAACGGTGGTGTTATAGCACAATGTGAATTCGGTCCCGGCGCAAACCCGGAGAATGTTTATACAGTTTATGAGACATGGAACAAAGTATAGAGTCCCCAAAAGTATAGAGTACAAGCTTTAGCTTGCAAGTCTAATCAACGCTCCAACGCAAAAAGAACAACCTGAAGGTTGGACTCTATACCTGTTTAGAGTACATGCTTCAGCTTGCAAGTTTTAATCAACGTCCCAGAGTAAAAAGAACAACCTGAAGGTTGGACTCTATACTTGTTTAGAGTACATGCTTCAGCATGCAAATTCTAATCAACGTCCCAGAGTAAAAAGAACAACCTGAAGGTTGAACTCTAAACTTTTTAGACTCTAAGTTCTTTACTCCAGCTAAAAAATATCCCATTTCTTTCCATAATCCAGTATCGGATAAGACCGCCAGATTTCAACCGCTTTTTCCTCACCGATCTCTTCGAGAAAATCACGAGCACTCGAGAAGAGCCAATCGGTCCAGCGAGAGACATATTCATGATAAACAGCATTATGATGAACATAGTTCAAACTGGCATAATAATGACGTTCAGATTTCATTGGTCGTTCAAAACAATTATGCCACACTTGTCGTCCCGTCTGCTTATCTTCGATATTCCAGGTCCGGGATGAACGTCCATGAAACAGCCCCAATTCGCGTCGTACACTTTTTATTTGCTCAGTTTGCAGTAATACGTGATAATGATTCGGTAAAATGCACCATGCGAATATTTCTTCGCTGAACTTGTCACACCCATCAAGAACCTGCTTTTCACATTCAATAAGGCGTTCTTTATTCTTACCTATAATCGGAAGATGATTGAAACAGGCAGCGGTGATGAGGTAGATGTAATCTCCTTCCAGATCGAGATGTGGTGGGTTATGCCACGGGAGGCTATTCTTTTTTCTATAATCGAGTACCTCCTGACGTTCATCTTCAGTCATTTCCCGCCAGGTGTACATATGGATAATCCCAATGTTTCCGTTAAATATTGAGTCGTAGAGTACAAAAGTATAGAGTATAAAAAGTAAGAGTATAAAAAAGTATAGAGTACAAGCTTCAGCTTGGGTTTTAAGTATAGAGTACAAGCTTCAGCTTACTGAGCCTTATCAACGTCCCAGCGTAAAAAGAACAACCTGAAGGTTGGACTCTAAACGGTTCAGATTACAAACGGTACAGAGTACAAAAAGTTCAGAGTACAAGCTTCAGCTTACCGAGCCTTATCAACGTCCCAGCGTAAAAAGAACAACCTGAAGGTTGGACTCTAAACGGTTCAGATTACAAACGGTACAGAGTACAAAAAGTTCAGAGTACAAGCTTCAGCTTGAAGAGTTTTATCAACGCTCCAATGCAAAAAGAACAACCTGAAGGTTGGACTCTAAACTTTGAAAATCTCGAAGGGGGCTTTGCCCCCTTAAAACCCCTCAGAAAACAGAAAACAGAACACCAGAACACAGAAAAATCAAGGACTAAGCGAAGAACGAACAACACGAAAACCGATACCGCTGCCACGATCATCCGGGGCGCTGTAGTAGCGATTGGCGGATCGACAGCCCTCTGGAACGTGGTACCAGGAGCCGCCACGCAGCACACGATACGTCCCGCCTGCAGCTCCCTGAGGATCAGTTGTTGGGCTCGAGTCGTAATAATTCTCGTCATACCAGTCCAGGCACCACTCCCAGACGTTTCCATGCATATCATACAAACCCCAGGGATTAGGCGTCTTTCCACCAACGTCGTGAGTCTGTGAACTGCTGTTTGAATCATACCATGCATAATCGCCAAAGTTATCATAACTGCTACCCCACCAGAACCAGCTATCATCATGTCCGGCACGGCAGGCATACTCCCACTCTGCCTCTGTCGGCAGACGCCATCCGTTCCCTATTTCGGGTAAGAAGTCGTTCATGATGTCATTGTAAGAAACTTCTTCTGCTGGAAGTTCCGGATTGCCAGGCCAATTGAAGTTTTCGTATCCAGCAATTGCTTCCCATTGAGCCTGCGTAATCTCATACCTGCCCATCCAGAAACCTTCAGATATGGTCACTTGGTGACGTGGATATTCAGAAGTTTGAGCATCATTCTCGTCATCTTGGGCACCCATCATGAATGAACCTGATGGAATCCAGACCATTGTAATCATCTCGCCTGTAGATCCTAGTTCGAATACCTGTTCTTCACCCGGTAATGCTTCACGAATCGTAGTAAACGACCAGACATCTCCAACTGTTTCATTGAGAGCATTGTCGCTGGCGACAATTTTCCAATAGTATGTCGCATCGGAATTTAAACTTTCCGGATCATACGTTGTGGTAGATAGATCACTGCTTGCGAGAGTCGGAGTTGTACTCGTTCCCAAATAGATATCATAAGTCAAAGAATCGTCATCGGGATCGCTGCATGTCCAAGAGAGTGATGTGTTGGTCGTAACATCGTTAGCTCCATCTGCTGGATTCGGGTTTGACGGTGGATTCGGAGGATCGCCTAGAGAGAGTGTAGTGAACGACCAAACTTCACTTGAGCTTTCCAGTAACTCGTCATCCTTTGCGATCACTTTCCAATAGAATGTAGTTTCGAGGTCTAGCAATCCAGGATCGTATATGGTTGTAACTATATCTCCTTCCACAAGTGGCGGGTTAGGACTTGTACCGAAATAAATATCATAACTAATCGGATCATTGTTCGGATCACTACCTGTCCAGGACAATGTTGCGTCAATAGATACATCTTGTGCTCCGTCTGTTGGAGAAGGATCAGAAGGAGTATCCGGCGCCAGGTTAACTGGTGGAGAACTCTTTGCAATACGAAAACCAAGGAACATACCCCGATCACCTCTAAGGCGTAAACGACGAAAGGCGGAACGACATCTGGCTGGACCTGCGTTAGATGCCCCACCACGCTGTACACTGTATTGCCCGCTTATTGGTCCTTGTGGATCAGTCGCAGGAGTTGAGTCATAATAATCTTCATCATACCAGTCTTGGCACAATTCCCAGGCGTTTCCATGCATATCATACAATCCCCAGGGATTGGGGATTTTTCCACCAACATCCTTCAAACTGGCGCTATTCCATGAATACCATGCGTAATCACCTACGCTACCATAGTCATTTCCCCACCAAAACCAGCTATCGTCATTTCCCGCGCGGCAGGCGTATTCCCATTCCGCTTCTGTCGGCAATCGCCAGTATTCACTGGTTTCATTACTATTCAACTCGGTAGAGAAATCGTTTTGTACATCTCCCCATTCTATATTTTCAGCTGGTTGATTTGGATGGCCGTCCGAATAGAAATTCCAATCCCCCATCACCGCCTCCCACTGTGATTGAGTCACCTCGTATTTTCCCAACCAAAAACCTCGAGATAAATTTACCTGATGTCGAGGGTATTCATCAGCGTATGCAGAGTCCTCGTTCGACTGAGCACCCATCATAAAAGTTCCAGACGGAATCCAGACCATTGTTATCATCACGCCTGAATTTCCAAGCTCAAATTCCTGTATTTCACCTGCTGGAGTTTCAGGAATCGTTGTAAATGACCAGACTGGTCCATCTGTCAGATTTCCTTTGCCATCGTCAGCTACGATTTTCCAGTAATATGTTGTAAGTCTTTCTAATGACCCTGAATTGTACGCAGTAACAGTGAGACCACTGTTCACAACCGGTGGGCTCGTGGTAGTTCCAAAATGGACATTATAATTAACTGGATCACTATCCGGGTCGGTACATGACCATGTCAGGGTTATCCCTGCCGCGACACCCGTCGCGCCATTCGAGGGATAAGGATTATCGCCGAAAACCGGTGCTCCTGAATAATCTGGATTTTCCGGGTCGAAGGGATTCTCATGTTCGAGTTTTTCGCAGGAAATTAAAGCGATAAAGAGTAGAGCTGTCAGTAGGCATATTGTATAAGTGAGTCGTTTCATTTTACCGCCCTCCCATTAAAATCCAAGGGAATACAGAGCGATACTCCAACGGCAGTTTGTGTCCCCCCGTTATTCATTGGTGTAAGATTAAAACCGATGGAAGAATCGTCCGTAGAGCCTTCTAAATCGCTGAAGAGGTAAGCATCAGTTATATTCCAGAAATACAGACCAAATGTAAGCACCGCAGCAAGTGTCACCGTTGATTTCGCCGATTCAGCGTCATCATAAGTAGATATCGCTGAAGCTTGATCGCCAGCATCCCTGTAATCAGCTACTTTACCATTGTAATCTGAGATTGAGGAGAATAAGAAACCTGCGACAGCAGCTTCTCCAATTGCATATATCCATCCCGGCGCTTTCCGGTCAGCATACATCTGCCCAAGTCCGGGCCAGATAGCAGAACGGATAATAGCCATTGATTTTGACTTAGCTTTAAAATTGTAAGTTAATTTCGTCCTGGTATTTTTCTTCACCGTAACTTTTTTACTCCCGCCTTCATAGCCGGGTCTATTCAATTTGAAGGAATAGCTGCCTACACCAAGCTTTTCATCATCCAGAGGTGTTACACCTAAAACCATACCATTCAATTCTACGCTCGTGCCTTCTGGCAAGGCAGCGAAAGATATTGCACCTTTAAATGCAGGCTGCATTGTCGCATTTATGGATTTTTTTGCGCCCTCTTCAATACGGATTGTATCATGCCAGGTGTGATAATCTTTGAGTTTTGCTGTTATCAGCGTGGTTCCCGGTTTAATATCATCAAGCGTAACTGGCGTTGTTCCCCATGAAATGTCATTAATGAATATATTGGCTCCGGTTGGCGAGGAGGTAACGTTCAATACTGTTTTCATCACCAGGGTCGCATTGATACGATTTGTTTCACCTACCTTTAGCCGGACTGTTTCTTTATAATCGTTGTACCCACTGAGCGACAACTTGATTTCATGATTTCCGGCAGTAAGATCTGCAACGCTTTGTGGGGTAGGACCAATTTCTTCACCATCAATGAATAAGACAGCCTCATATGGTGCAGATGAGACACGAAGCGAAGCCTGTCCTAACTCAAGGACTACATCTACCCGGTTAATAATGTCCGGTTCAATGAAAAACTCTTCTTCGCCAACATAGTCACCTTTTACCAGCCTGATTGAATAGAGCCCTGCTGTTACCTGTTCGATACTTAACGGAGTCACACCCTGCATCGTCTTTTCATTCAGATATACAGTCGCTCCCGGTGGATCGGATTTGATAAAAACATCACCTTTAGCGGCTCCGGTTGGTGTAGTTGTTCTTTGAGTAGTGGTCGTCCCACCTAATCCTGCCATTCTGAGAGCGGCTTCCTGAATACGTGTTGTCAGAACCTCTTCTATAGTGCAGACACAGTCAACATTTTCACCTCTCATCATTGCACCCGTTTCGATATTAATCATCCTCAATGAGATCGTATGCAGGCTGGCAACTTTGCTGATAGAGCCTGCTACTATTCGCTCGACACCAAGCAGCTTTCCAGCTTCAACAGCACATTCATCAGAGGTACATCCACTCATCTGGAATCTTTGCTGCTCCAGGATAGTCTCCATCTGGTTGCGTTCGACCAGAGTAAAGCGTCCGGTTTTAAACAGTTCCTGCCGCAGGCGGTCTGAGAGTGGCTGACGGTAACTCTCCGGCACACCGCCGCCCAGATCGAGATCCAATACTGCGATGAAAAGTTTTTTTGAAGGTTTTCCAATGGCGGAATTTGTGAAAAGAGAATTGTTGATTAAAAGAAGTAGAAATGTCAAAATGAAAACACTTTTAGAAGTCTTTCTTATTTGACTGCTTTGAAAACTCATGATTACACCACCAGTGTTGGTTGATACATGGAATGATTGTGAAATTAATATCTAAGGTGTGAGTTATGCAGGAGAATTTAGAGCTTTAAGATAAAAGTTCAAAAAGTACAGAGCCCAAACTTAAACTGGATTTTTTAGAGTTTAGAGTCCAAGCTTCAGCTTGTGGTTTTAGCCCTGAGTCAGCTTGTGGTTTTAGCTCTGAGTTTAAACAGTACAGAGTCCAAGCTTTAGCTTGCAGAGTCTGATCGATGTCCCAGCGTAATAAGAACAACCTGAAGGTTGGACTCTAAACTGGTTCAGGAAAGAACAACCTGAAGGTTGAACTCCATACTATTAAACTTTATACTCATTTTGTCTAACAGGATATAATTCTATATATTCAAATACAGAAAAACTTAAGGATATTCAATATGAAGCGATTGATATTACCAGTAATTTGCCTGATCATTCCTCTATGTGCATCATCAGCAAAAACCTCTCCGATTCCGATTGGTGAGTACCTCGAGTTCGCAAGATCTTCAGCTGATTGGACTTGGGAAAACCGCGACTCATTAATAAACAATTGGCGTAATACATTTGACAGGGAAAGTATTTTTGGCTTTCGATCACCACCCAGGCTGCTTGAGATGGCAACTATTTACGCCACCTTGTATGATATCGAGAAGAATGAAGAATATGCCAAGCGAGCTGAAGAAGTCCTGTTAACATACGGCGATTATAGGAAAGAATATCCTGAAGAAGCAAAACAAAAACGTCCTGATTATATCAATGGCGTCCCGGCATTACCTGACTTTTTCACTACCATGCGTTATATAAAAACCTATGATATTCTTAAGAAAAATGGACGATTGAAAAAATCGCAGCGACGAGAAATCGAGAAACTGATAGCCCATAGCATCGAATACACACTTCAAACGCAGGAGTGGGGTGCTATGAACCGTGCAGCACTCAGGGCTGAGACACTTGCATGGGCAGTTCGAGCTTTGCCGGATCATCCAAGAAATAAAGCATGGAAAAGTTATGCCGATGCCCTTGCATTCGATAATTGGGGACAATGGGAAATTGAGGACGCAACCGTTTATCATGGGGTATGGTTATACGCTCTTTTAGGTTGCGCTGATGCCAAAAACCAGCTTGATGAACTATTTAAAACTCCTGAAATGTATTACTACGCCCAGTATTTCCTCAACCTGATGTGTCCTGACGGTACTGTTCCGGATTTTGGTGATGCAAACTGGCAAAGCGCCTGGAATCGTTTCCTTGTCTTTTTTGAAGCCGCGGCGAATGCTTACGATGATCCGCAATTAAAATGGGCTGCTTCTGTTATCGCGAATAAATTTGTAGATTTTGAGAAGACTCAGAATATCGGGCTTGCCTACCTGTTATTGGATTGCTATCGATACGGAACTGACGACCTGACCCCGAAAATTCCCAATCAACTAAGTATCGAGGTGATGGATGATATCGTTGGCAAGAAAGTTGTGTTCCGCAACGGCTGGAATCCTAAATCCACGTATATGTTGTTGAATTACCGTGATGAAGGCGATGGCGGCTTGCTCGTCCGAGACTATATCAGGGACGCGATACCGGTTGAAGAGGAGAAAATGACGCATGGTCACGCGGATGAAAACAGTATCGTTCTGCTGATGCATGATGGTTCAGTTTTACTCCATGATGGAGGTTACCGTGACTATATGCCGAGCGGTCCTTATGGTGCATATCGGCAGGATTATTTTCATAACCGGCTCTGTGTCCGTCCCGATAAGATATGGATGGGTCAAAAAGAAGGTGAATATCGTTACAGTCCAACAGATCATCCAGCTATTGAGGGGCAATCGGTTCTCGATTTTTTACACAATGCCGGATCATACCGTATCGTTCGCACCCAGAAAATCGATTTCCTCACATTTGACGATTTCGATTATAGCCGTACTCGCGTGATCGATGATAACATGGGTTACCAATGGGACCGGATCGTTACGTATGTAAAAGATCTGGAAATATTTGTAGTGTTTGATATCATGAAATCAACCGGGGAAGGTTTCAAAACAGCCGCTAACCTCTGGCATACCAGGAATATTGTGGATCAGGGAGAACATTGGTATGATACACAGTACGATTCACTGAACAAACTGTCAATGTCCACAAACAGCAACCTTTTAATCTATTTCCCAAAAACCCATTTCAGACTCGAGCAGGTTGAAAAAGAAAGACGTTACTACCAGGACGAGTGGGTGATTTCCCAGTTTACTGCACAAAATTTCGAACTGGCACAAAATATTGGTTTTGTCACTGTTTTGATTCCGCACTCTTCCAAAGATGATCCGGGTCACTGGTTGGAAAAGATCGAATATATAGAATCCGAAAAACCTGGCGATGGAATGTCAATCGAAATTCAGCATGAGGGGCGAACAATAAATGTAGGTGTGAAAAACGACCTGCGTATGGATATGGTTCGCGACAACCGCCGTCCCAAGTACACCTACGAATCTGGGCGAATACAATATGGCAAACTGGAAACCAACGGCGACTTTTTCTTCACAGACGAAGTTACCGGTAAACTGAATTACACCATCGTAAATCTATCAAAAGCTGTATATGATGGTACAGTAATATTTGAACCCAAGTCAGGATTTTTCGGTTTAGCTTTTGACGGTGGTTCTGACCAATCCGGCGTAAGCAAAGCAAGGTATTGGAGGAATGAAATAGAGTTGAAATGATATCGTTCAGTTAAATAATATAATTAGATCGGGATATATTATAAATCTCATAAGTAATTTTGTTGATCTAAGTGTGCCCCTGACAGCTTGATGTCAGGGAGTTAAAATACTGAATAAAAATTGAGCATTCATTATGTATGCATGTAAAGCAGCAATGGATATGTTCCATCTCAAAAAAGAAGATCTTTGGGAAAATGTTGAATCAATATTGACCATTGCTGATTTTTACGAAAAATCAGCTGGTTCGGAGATAATATTTACCTGAGAATACCGATGTATTCAAATCAGGTATTTATCTAATGTGATCAAAGTGAGACAGTGTTGCCCACGTACAACAAGATGCGAGGGGCAACTGTCGTATAAAAGGAATTCCCATCTTATAGAATCTCCTCATTGATCTTGTGTATATGAAACTTCTGTAGTTACATTATCAACATCCTCAGGCATAGCTACTACATATTTTTTCTGGTAGGGACTGACCTACTGGCTACTCGATTGCGCGCATCCTTCACCGAGGGTGTTTTTAATGTATTTTGTTTAACAGAGTTATATTGTTTATAGTTAAGAAAAACAAAAACTTCAAAAGGAGCTAAAAACATGAGATCAGCTAAAACTGTTTCTTATCGTAGTGTGTTTGTTGTAATGATGGCAATTGCGTTTATGAGTGTGTACGCCTTTGCAGATATCACTGGAACAGAGTCGCAAGACAATCCAGCTTTTTCAAACGTGCAAGTCACTTCATTCGATCAGAATGTTCAGAAGGGACCGGTTCGTGTCGCCAAAGATTATTCAAATTACGACTATTCACGTGGTTATCACCTCGAGTTGGATACACCAATAGATGTCCTGGTTGCACCGGCAGAAGACACTTTTACAGACAATTTGTTGGGCTTTCTAACCGAGTTCGATGAAATTGACGAGTTTGGTTATTTCGATGCTCGAACCGGTACTCCAACTTTAGAAGCGCTTCAGGAATGGGATGTGGTGATTACCTACGCTAATAATGGGTACAATGATCGGCCTGCAATGGGTAATGTTCTTGCAGAGTATGTAGAAGAAGGAGGCGCCGTGATACTCACTTTGTTCGCATTTTACTCAGGATGGGAGATAACAGGATCGTTTTCTACCGATGGGTATTTTCCCATTACTCCTGCTGGTGCGGATTTCGGACTTGGTGCGATGGATGAATATGATGAAGATCACCCTATTATGACTGATGTAGGGGACGTTTCGGGATACTATCGTGGTAGTGGAGCGTTGACCGAAGGATCTGAAGAAGTAGCAACTTATGCAAATGGGTCTGTTTTTGTGGCAACAAAGGAAATTGATGGTGCTATGGTGATAGCTATCAATGATTTTGTTAAAGGAGAGATGTGGACTGGAGATATGGATTTGGTTCTCGCCAATGCAATTATCTTCGCCTATGAAGGTGGCGGTGAACCGGATGCAACAGTTGAAGGAATTATTACAGATTCTGAAACTGAAGATCCTGTTGAAGGAGCTGAAATCTCAATTGGTCGTGCTACAGCGACCAGTGGTGAAGATGGTGCCTTTTTCCTTGAAGATGTTGTTTCCGGAGAGGGTAAAAGAGTAAACATAATTGCTGAAGGCTATTTCCCATATTCCGAAGAACATGATATTGATGTGGAAGAGAATGAAATCGATTTTGCGATCGACATTCTTTCTGCTGATGTAACCGGTGTAGTATCGGATGAAATGACGGAAGAATTTCTTTCTGGTGCGACCGTTGAATGTATTGAAGTTGAAACCGGTGAAGTTTTCCTTGAGGTTACAACTGATGATACCGGTGCGTATGTAGCGCCTGCCTTGCATCATGACGTCACTTATATGATCGTTGCCTCCATGACAGGTTACGCACCTTCTGATACTGAAGAAGTTACTATCAATTATGAGAATGAATATACTTTTGATTTTGAGCTGACACCCATTTTTGAAAGAACAGTACGCCAGTTACAACAGGAACAAGATCCTGAGACTTGGGTAACCTGCACAGGAGTTGTTACACAGGGCACGAATGTAACAAACACAGAAAACACAGAGTTATATGTACAGGACGAATCAGGTTATGGTATCCTGGTCTGGGATGAAGATGCCTGGGATCCTGAAAATGATATTATGCGTGGTGATGAAGTTATTGTTATCGGATACCTTTTAGAGGAAGATGATATAACAATGATAACAATACCTGATATCGAGGTTATTGGTAATGATAATCCT
>Ga0075120_10000074_pt1 | contig 71377 bp, 40 predicted proteins | sample AntAceMetag02UKL_FD_69792 | JGI IMG/M metagenome (GOLD analysis project Ga0075120, IMG submission 69792) | Saline lake microbial communities from Ace Lake, Antarctica - Antarctic Ace Lake Metagenome 02UKL | ecosystem: Environmental > Aquatic > Non-marine Saline and Alkaline > Saline | place...
CAAACATTGTATGGAAAACATAATGTTTGACCTTGGAGGCTGAATTTCAAAGAGCTAATGAGAGACAAAACTATTGAAAAGAAAGAAATTCAATATCAACTCATTTTAGCCAGACTCAAACGAATCAAGAAGGTTGCCTTTAAAATTATATAAAAATATTGTCGCATTCTGTTCCCCTTCGAGTTCTGCACAACCTACTAATAGATATTGATTTTTCTTGTTTTGCTTTACAAGACTATGATAAACAACAGGAGATTTAAACTCAATGGATATCTCTTCTAAATATTTTGGTTTCAAAGTTATAATTTCATCATGCTTATCAAGGTTATCAATGTAATCTAATTCTAATATTATCAACATATATGGGAAAATGTAGGGCCAAACGAGAGTAAAAAATAATGTCCCAAATATAGCGATTGCTGCAGTTGATATGATTGCATAAATTTTGTGTTTTTTGATAAGAATATAGAGGTCTTTGGATGCGTTAATTAATTTGCCCATTATAATGCTTCCTCCTTATTGTGAAGATGAAGTAACTGTAGCCCTGGATCTTCGAATCAAACCTTCTCTTCAAGTCTTAACATATATCTCTTCAATTTCGCCGGATTGACTACGTCGAGCTTCGTTAAATTACCGTTCGGATAATCTTTCTTATACATACTCCATGAAACTCGGCTAACAAGTAAGCCGAGCCACACTTCGGATTACCTCCGATGAAATCTGAATTCAAAAGCTCAAATCCTTAACATAATGCCATGTACCCCAAACAGCTTCGGTTTCGTTATAGGCTCCGTCACGAGTGTCGTGTAATGCATATACATCCATATCCATACTGTTTCCAGTCAGATTAACGGTTGCATTGACCATTCGCGTTTTAATATTCCTGTGCTGTTTAGAACTGAATGCCAGACGTTTGCTGTGTGATTTACACTTGCGCTTATCACCTGTGAAGTCATTTCAAGAATCGCTTCTTTTTCACGGTTTTCGTATAGTTCTTCCAGCCGGAGAAAATGATCTTTATATGTGCTTTTAGCTATCGACCAGAAATAATCTTTTGATAATTTTATTTGCTTCGGCTTTGACAACTTCACTGACGCCCTGTTCGCATAGGTTCCTATGTCACGTTCGACTTTCCGACGGGGTGTCGGGTGTCTCCGAAGGAAACCCGACGCTAAAGAGTCGGGCCACCCACAGAGTCACCCCTCGGTAATTTGTGCGTCCGGTTTCATACCATAGTTCATGATTTATCATTGTTATTAAAATATGACGACATAGTTTATCTTACTCCTTAGATATGAACAAATCAAGAGCAAGAGAGCATGCCATTAAAATACTGAGTGTTAATAATATTTATACCCTTGTTATTGAATACCTCGGAATCTTGAATGTTTGTATTTAGAGAGATAGGTTTTGGTTTTGGGTGGTTATTGGGTTTTGTGAGGATGAATCCTGGCAATTTTCCAGGATTTTGGGAGAGACTAATTTATTGATTAAAGGATGGGTTTGATGGGAGTTGTTGTTTGAATTTAAAAATTTCACGCAAAGACGCAAAAGGAGTAAAACACAAGCTCGCAAAAGATTTCTGTGAGTCCTTTGTGGTTTAACTTTTTTTACCACAGAGAACACAAAGCAGGCGCTAAGTTCGCAAAGAATTACTCGGTGTCCTCTGTGGATTCTTTGCGCTCTTTGTGGTTTATCTTTTTATTACTCAGATTGCAGGGTTCTCTGTTGGTTTGACATCGGTGAACAAGTTATTCAATAGACCGGGATTAATTGTATAGTTGATGTTTTGTCTTAATTCTTCGATCCATGCTTTTTCAAGTTCCGCTTGCAGCTTTATTTTTAAATCTTTAATTACCTGTTTCTTGACATCATTAGTGAATTCCAAAGGTTTCGGATCTATTGTTGAGAGGATTTTAAAAATCGTCCATTTCCCGTAACCTTTCAGATAAAATGGTCCAAGCAATTCTCCCGCCTTGGCATTTGCCGCAATTTCCCCGATTTCGCCAAGTTTAGCCAGGCTCATAGGTCCGATTATCCCCTTATGAATGTCAACACTTGGTCGTTCTGAATGGTGTTCTGCCAGGTTCGTCATTAACTCACCATTATTGATACGTTTTACAAGATCATCAGCTTTTCTTTTGTCTGAGACAAGGATCTCCACAATGATGTATTCCGGATCAGTCATATAGTTCGCCGGGTTTGCCTTAAAATACTTTTTTGCATCTGCTTCAGAGGGATTCACTTTGTCGAGGACCATCATTTTGTTTGCCAGTTTCTGGACTTCCATGTCTATGACTATTTGTGCAAAATCCAGGCATTCCGAACGTTCATAATATCCAAGCTTCTTTACATGATCCGGAATGATAATATCTGCGGTTATATTTCTTTTGCAGTAACGACGCATTACTACCTTTGATTTCAGGATATTACTTAAACCCCTGTTAGATTTTTGCGATTTGACAATGGATATTGCGTTCAAAGTAGTTTTTCCATTATCAATTGAAGCTATAGTAAGATTCTGCTCTTTTTCTGTCAGAATCTTAAGAGGATCCTGTCTTTTTGAGATTGATTTCAGCGCTTCCATTACAGTATGCGCATTATCTTCATTAAATGTATAATTTCGAGCTTTCCTCAGGCTGTCTTCCAGGATCTCATTTATTTCTTTTTGACGAACCCCGATCATGTAATCTCTCATTTTCGTCTTATGATTTTCATCGTAAAGAGTGTGACCGACCCGGTCATCTTTCTTCTCCAGCCTGATGACAGCCCAGCCTTCCTCAGTTTTCACCGGTTCGGATATTTTGCTTGGTTCCATGTTATATGCAGTTACTTCGAAGGGAGAGTTTCTTCCACTCCAGGGAACATTCCGCGCAATTGCTGTTACAATAGTTGGATCTTCGCTGTACTTCTTCAACATCTGTTCAAGCTGCGAATCGTCTTTTAACGCTTTGGCCCTGAAGGATTCCGCGATTTTTCGCGCTTCATCATCACTACGCTCCTCGCCGGTTTTTACGAGGACATGTGAAGCGACAATATCTAACCTGTCATGTTCAAAAAATTCCCTGAGTTCTTTTTCAGATACCTCTATTTTATCCTTTATATCATTATTAAATATTAGTTTTGCGGCAGATATGATCGATTCATCGTATTTTTGCTTAACTTCAGGATTTTTATCCAGACCCTTGCTGTACCCGTCAACAACCTTAAGACGGTTATTCACTATCATATCAAGAAAATCCGTTAATTCCTGTTTGCTTACCTTCACGGCAGCCTGTTCATTACTCCAGCGGTTAACTACCATCTCCCGGAATTCTTCTGTCGTTAGAACCCAGTCTTCAACTTTTGCCAACTGTTCTGTTTTAGAACCGCCGCAACCCGATAATATTAATATCACCAGGCAAAGCGCTGTATAATTCCAGATATGTTTCCCTAACAACTGATCCTCCAAATGAATTTAATAATACCTATAATATATAGGATTTGCGTCAATTTCAACTTCACTGAAACGATGCAGAGGTGTAACTGCGTATTACCTGTTTAATCGACGGGTAGTTTGGCTGCTTGCCCTGGAGTCCCATCCTCATTCAAGTAATCAAGATATTATTAAAATTGTCTACCTCAAAGTCACGAATTAAAAAAGGAACTTATTGATTGCATGCAGATATCCCCTGTGTCCACGTGATAAGACTGAAATATGGCATTTCCACGGATCAGACAGATCGAAACAAAGTTCTGATTGGCAAGCAAGAAGGGACTCACACTCAATGATGAATAAGCTTTGCATCGTATCCATGCTTTGACGGATATTATTCCATAAGTCTTTTCTCGCCTGAAATTTCCTGAATATTTTTGATATCTTGTGAAACTTCCATTACCCCGAGGTATTCGCCATTTGTGTTCCTGACGGCAAAGTACCTGATATAGACGTATTTCTCTTTCATATGAATCCAGAATGAGACTTCATCTTTTGTGCCGCTCTTGAAGTCTTCAATGATTTTATTGACAATGTGAACACTTTTCCGCGGATGACAATTCTGTACCTTCGTGCCTATTGCCGCTACTGTTCGGGTGAAAATGGAATCTTTGACCTGGTTGAAATACCTGAATGTATCGTCCTTATCAACAAAGGTAAGTTCCACCGGCAGACTGTTCAGCATTGCGGTGAGTTCTTCCCTGGTAAGTTCTCCTGAACCTGTATTTATGTTTCCATCAAGCATATTTTCATCCAAACCAGACTCAGCATCCGAGACTACTCTCTTCGCTGAAGCAGGTGAAAAACCACAATAACCAATTTCGGCAAACTGTTTTTCAGTTTCATCCCAATCATTTTCAGTAAAACTTCTCATCGCCATGGTAAACAGAATCAAATTTTCCTTTTGATAGTGTACACTCAGCAGACCATTTAGATTCCGTGCATGTGATTCAAGTATTCGGGCAATTTCTGAAATTTCCATTTCCAGATGATTATCCATCAATTTGAAAATCTCTTTTTCAACGCCACGGATCTGCTCATGCTCATCCCACATCTGAGCGGTAGGTCCTGAAATGCCTTGCTTTTCAAGGTAAGGGAATAGGACATTTTCCTCTCGAAGATAGTGTTTCTGAGCATCCTTGAAATGATCCAAAATTACAACGATTCCCGATACCTGGTCGGAGGCTTCTGCGATACTGTTGTATTCCTTCAATTCTTTAGCTGATTCTACAAGCTTTGCTGCAAACTCAAGCAGAATACGATGCTCCTCCATCAGTGTATGTATCGGATGCCCTTCCGGGGCAATATTCGGTGATTCCTGCTGATTAACCATTGGTTACTCCTATTTTCTGTTTAGTTGTTAACTTTTCAAATGAATAAAACTTATTAACGATTTGGATGAACCTGATTTTAAGTATCCGGCGCACGCGCTACTATATTATCAATATCATTTTATGAGCTGACCAGTAGATCCCTTTCCTCCTGAACTTGATCTCTCTGTACTTCAAGATTGTGTAAAGATATAGCGATTTTTATCTCACGCAAAGGCGCAAAGACGCAATGAAACCAAATTGGAATCCTTATCCTGAAAATCTTTAATATCCTTAAATCCTGTAACATTTCACTTCTATTTATCTGGCTACTTGAATTTTATATCGTTTATATAGATTGATCCCCATACAATTTTTTCTGAATATGCATCACCGATGTATCTCTTCAATTCTTTATGAAACATGTTTTTACTTAGAGGTGTGAGTTCTTCGGACTTACAAAAAGCTGAATATGAATCGTAAAGTATTTTTAGTTTAAGCGAACCGTATCCTGTTACACAGAATAAATAATTCTCAAAATATTCAATGGTTTTTTCTTTTGATATTTGTTTGCTTTCATTTTGATTCGTTTGTTCCGAGGAACGATTGGATGTGTCATTGTACGAGTAACCGGATTGGCTGGTGGTTGATTGTTTCTTATGGGAAAGTGTTGAAGCAGAAGAATTTAATGCAAGCAGTGGATCCCCTGTTTGAATTGCTGTACCATATACAGTTGTTTTTCTCTCTATATAGATGTAAAAGAAGTAACTATATGTAACATCACTGTAGGTGTTGATTAATGCGTTTGCGCCTGGTTTACTCAATAATGCGTACCTGTAAGCAACGTTATAGCCGCCATCAGGCTTCATGGGGATTCCTAAAAAGAATGCTGTACTCGATGTACCCATAACCGGCCCAAGGATCTCATATGGTTCAGCCAATCCGGAATAGTCAGTATAGCTCAACGGTGCTTGTGGCACAGTAAAACTACAACCTGATATAATTACTGTTATACAGAGTAAAAAAATCCATTTCATGATACCCTCCATAGAAAAACATTGGAATAAATAATCTTAGCATGAATCATCCAAACAATCTTACTGCACCAATCGCCCCAAGTGTAGTTAATGATACTATTACAGCCGCAATACAAACCCCAATAAATACACAAATCATCGCTTTCCAGAAACGAATTCCAAATAAGAAAGCGGCAACAGAACCTGTCCATCCACCGGTCACAGGTAAGGGGATTGCCACAAAAAGTATCAACCCCAGTGCTTTATATCTTTCTATATTTTTGCTTCGTTTTCTTGTCCTCGCAAATAACCATTGAAAGAATTTTTCAAATACTGCCCACCGCGATAGAAAATTCGAAACAGGACCTAAAAGCAATAAAATAAACGGTATTGGGATCATATTCCCGACAATAGCGAGTGGGATTGCGCGAGTCCAGTCCAGGTCGCCTAATGTCAGCGCCCAGGGTATTGCACCTCGGAGTTCAGCAACAGGCAGCATAGCGATAATTACTGTTATCAATTCCGCCGGGCTGCCCTGGAAATATGAAGCTATTTTTCCTGCGATTTCCATCCGTCACTCCCTAATAGTGGCACAAAAATGCAACCTCCCTCTGATGTTATCAATGGTTCTCCTTTGTGTTTAACAACAAGCTTTAAATCCTGGATACGTCTCGGACCGGTGGGTATTACCATGCGCCCACCATCGATAAGCTGATTAATAAGCTTGTTTGGAATTGATGGCGCCCCGGCAGTTACGATGATACAGTCATAAGGTTCAAATTCCCGCCAGCCAAGTGTGCCATCTCCAACTTTTTGAACAATATTATCAATACCCTGTTTCTCGAAACGCTCTCGTGCTTCCTTTGCCAGTTCTGATATACGTTCAACTGTAAAAACTTTCGCGCATAAATGTGCAAGTATCGCTGCCTGGTAACCTGAACCCGTACCGATTTCTAGTACCTTCTCTTTGCCTTTAAGGTGTAACAGTTCAGTCATCCAGGCTACCATGTAAGGTTGAGAAATCGTTTGAGCTTTACCTATGGGGAGAGGGGAATCTTCATAAGCCCTTCCTCTCATATTGGGTGGGATAAATAGATGTCTTTTCACTTCACGAATTGTATCAAGGACTCGCTTATCCTTAATACCTTTCCGCTGAAGAGTTTCAATCAGCTCTTCCCTGGCAAGTTGATAGTTTATCACGATTGAGCCATATTTAATAATAATTTGTCAATACTATTTTGAGTATTCTTCAAGACCTTCAACGAAAACATCAAGTGTTTCACGATCGAAAATACAAATCCTTATTTCCTTTAAAGAAGAATCAGCTAATTCACCTAAAGTCGAATCAATCGAGCCTAAAATTATACCAACTGCCCTTTTTAAAGGGAAACCGAAAATCCCGGTCGATATTGCAGGCATGCTGATTGATTTCAATTCTTTATCATTCGCCAGGAGTATTGATGACCGAACAGCTCCCGCCAGTTTTGAATCCTCGTCACCTTCCCCCCACCTTGGACCAACAGCATGGATAACATATTTTGCCAACAGCTTGCCGGCTCCTGTAATAGCGGCGTTACCAACCACAACGGGTGCAACCCTGTTGGATTCTTCCTGTATCGAATCTCCACCCTTCCGTACTATCGCTCCCGCAACTCCACCGCCATGCAATAAATTTGTGTTGGCGGCATTTACTATCGCATCTACTGACTCTTCGGTGATATCCCCCAGCACCAATACCAGTCTCGTTCCGCATGAGCGAGTTAAAGTTTCAATTACTTTGTTCATTTTAATCTTCCGGAAAAGGAGAAGTGAATGCGAGCAGTGGATTACCTGATCAATTTGGTAATGACACGGCGTTTTAAGTGAACGCATCCTCTATGAAGAAACAGATCTTGAATAATTACCTGTAAAAAAGCAAAAAATCCCGCTTACAACTGCCGCAATGATAGAAGTATCCTCCTATGATTGGAAGAATGCGGCGACGTAAAAAGCCATGACGCTCCAAACGCCGTAAACGTTCTGATTTACAGTAAGGGCAACATTTATTTGCTCGCAGCAATTTGGCAAACATTTGGATTACCTGCATTTCAAAATGCTTTTATTTTCAATGATAATGTTATTGGATTAAGTAATGTATTCACCTGCCCAGGTTTCCCCTTTACAGGATATGAAATATAACTATTATGATGCAATTATAGATAGTTTAGTTACCGTTTTCTTCTCTTCGCGATCTGAGGGATAAACCACTTATTATTATAGCATTACCCTGTGCTCTCCTTGATCTCAGGATGGTAGTAGGCTAATCCTGGTTCTGCATATATTATCATTTTCCTTAACTAATATCTTTCTGACCAGAACTTTTATTGGGTAATTGGATGAATCTTGCTGTTTATGTAACCGGTCACGGATACGGTCATATGACCAGGACGATGGAGATACTTCGGTATTTGAAAATAGAATATAATGAAGTTCGTGTACATATCAGGGCTCCATTTCCCAAAGAACATATAATTGAAGCAGCAGGTTTTAAACCGGATAGCCATGTTCCAATAAGATTGGATATAGGTCTCGTTCAAAAAGACTCTTTAAGCATTGATATACCCAGGTCAGTTGAAAAGCTGGAGTATTTCTACGGCAGCGATGGTGACCGTCTGGTTCAGGAAGAGGCAAACTGGTTAAGGAATAATCAAATTGATATTGCATTAATCGATATCCCACCCCGTGCATTTGAAGCATGTGCTCTTGCAGGAGTGCCAGCTTTCGGCTCAACCAACTTCAGTTGGGATTGGATCTGGAGTGATCTTGCTGATGATGATCCTCGCTTTGAACCTTATGCAGGGAAAGCAAGAGCAGGATATCAAACCTGCAAGTGTCTGTTCAGAACGGTAATGTGCAAGGGACTTGATGCCTTTCCGGTCGTTCAGGATGTCCCGCTGGTGTCACGTATATCTCAACATGATCCCTTTGAAACACGTGATTCGCTTGGCATTCAGCATGAGAAAGTCGTAATAATTCTTTCTTATGGAGGCAGCGGACTTGAAGGTTTGACACTTCCTCCAAAAGCAATTCATGACAGGTTCCTCTTTGTCGTAACTGAGCCCATGAAAGATCCGGGAGAACCATTTTTTTACATTTCCGACTCATATCTGCGGAGTTTGAATTTACGTTATTGTGACTTGGTGCGAATGGCAGATATCGTAATGTCAAAACCCGGTTATAGTACTGTAGCTGAATGTGTAGGAAATAAAACGGCTATGGTATATTCCGACAGGGGGCGTTTTGCCGAATACCCAGTAATCGCAAATTATATTGAGGAATTCCTTCCGAGCAGGCTGCTTGAAAGTAATCATCTTCGATCAGGAAATTGGATGGATTCACTTGATTCTTTAACTGCAGAGAGGCCATTCAAATTTCCTGAAACTCGAACTGACGGAGCCAAGACAGTTGTCAGGTTATTAGTTGAAAAATACAAAGAGATATATTCCTGACCAGTGCAGACCAGAACCAAATATTTGCAGGGATCTTCAAGCTGAACAGAATGATTTCTTCACAACTTTACATAAGAAATACCAATATTAATAATTGCAGGGTTTCGACCGAAATATGGCTTGATTGAATCTGGTAGTTTTATTTATCTTCTTTGCGAAATTTAACTCAATACTTTTACATAAAGGGAAAACCATGTCAGAACACAGGATTGCCTGGCTGCCCGGCGACGGAGTAGGTAATGATGTAATGGATTGTGCTCGATTAGTTCTCGATGCCTTGAATTTTGAAGCTAAGTATGTAAAGGGTGACATAGGTTGGGAATTCTGGAAGCATGAAGGCAATGCTCTGCCTGACCGAACTCTTGATATGTTGAAAACAACCGAATGCGCATTGTTTGGAGCGATTACTTCGAAACCTCGCGATGAAGCCGCTGAAGAGCTCGACCCTGAAATCAGGGACAAGGGTTATGTTTATTTCAGCCCAATCGTTCGGTTGCGACAGGAAAAGAGCCTGCATACCAACATGCGTCCCTGCAAGGCATATCCCGGTAATCCTCTTAATTACAAGGAAGGGATTGACCTTGTTATTTTCCGTGAAAATACCGAGGGATTATATGTAGGTGTAGAGTTTCACCCCATGCCGGATGAAGTGATTGAAACACTGGCGAAATATCAGCCAAAGGCAAAAAGATTTTTAGATATACCTCGAAATGATGTTGCAATGTCCAGCAGGATTATGACTCGTGCCGGTTGCACGAATATCGTAGAGAAGGCATTCGAGTTCGCAAGGAAATATGGCAGAAAATCAGTGACAGTGGTTGATAAACCTAATGTGCTTCGTGAAACGGGCGGAATGATGATCCGCTCAGCGCGGGAAGTGGCGAAGAACTACCCGGAAATTAATATGTGGGAAACCAATATCGATGCACAGGCTATGTGGTTACTGAAAAATCCTTTTGACTATGATATTCTCGTAGCAGAAAATATGTTTGGCGATATCTTATCGGACCTCGCTGCACAGTTAGTCGGTGGATTAGGTTTTGCCGCTTCCGGAAATATTGGAGACAACTATGCTGTTTTCGAGCCAACTCATGGAAGCGCCCCAAAGTATGCAGGTCAATACAAAGTTAATCCTATTGCAATGCTGCTCTCAACCCGCCTGATGCTGGACTGGCTTGGTGAATACGAGCTTGCCACCAAACTGGAAGCATCCATCGCTAAAACCATTGCAGAGGGAAAATCCAGGACCTATGATATGGGTGGAAGCAACACCAGCCTGGAAGTTGCCGAGGAGATTGCGCGAAACCTGTAAAATAATTTCTATGACAACGATACCCGGCAATTGTTCAATTTTGCCGGGTGTTTTTATTATATAATATTGTTATCTTAAAAGGAATAGTATTAGATCAATTCATCTGAAACGCTGGCAAGGTTAAAATTACGAAAGTTGTCAAAATAGAGGTTGTTAAATTGACAATGAACCGGCAGGAACTTAAACCAGATAATCCGGGCATATTTTGAAGAGTATTCACGTCAAGAATCATATTGTCTTACCTGGTAGATTATTACTGGTGCTATTGTTGATCGCATTAGTCACTGGAGTAGTCAATGTCGGTTGTGATTTATTTTCAACACGAGATCCTGAATCACCGACCGGTACTCAGTCAGGTAACGAGATCGCTAACAGCCCCGATGAGGTTATCGAAGGATTAAGCAACGCTGTAGCATTACGCGATCCCGATCTCTTTATGCTGATGATAGATTCAGCCTTTTCCTATAATGCCAGCCCCTCCGCCTATCCTGATGATCCTGCTGCTTTTGATGATTGGGGATATGAAAAAGAAAATGCTTTTGCCCGCAGGCTTCTAAATAATGATCTTTTGCCGGCAGAGGCTACGGCAGAGCTGGAATTTACAATCGTTACGGAAAACCTTTCTGCCGACACTGCTTTTTACCAGGAAACATATCGTCTCGAACTGGATCTTTCCCGTGAAGATCTTCCTCAGCTTTATGAGGGACTTGCCGATCTAAAGATTATCAGAAGCGCAGACGGTGGATGGAAAGTAATTACATGGCAGGATGAAGTAGGGGGAGAAGCTGCGACAATGAGCAGGCTCAGGGCTGCACTTTGAACGGTTAATAATAATTAGATATAATTCCTGCGAGAGCAGAAAAATATAATGCTCAGAATTACATAAAGTTATTGATTTTCTGCCTTCAGAAGGTGAAACCATAAAAGATTTTGTACATTCTTACGGTTGCAAATACTTTTGCTTTGATCTACAATGTAAATTCCTTTGAATTACAATAATTCAGTATTTCTATTGATGGAATTATTAAATGCCGGATAAAATAATCAAAAGCGTAATTGTGTTATTAGGAGTTTTTCTACTCCTGTATCAGCTTGTTTTTTATGCTCGTGAAGCTACAAAGGTAGTCGCATGGAGTAGTTCGGGCAGAACTAATACTGATATCCGGATGATTCAAGATGACAGTCTATATGTATTTACAGCCGTTGATACTACAGATTTTGTCAGAGGCATATACCCTTCAATCGGTGATACTCTTATCACTGCGGCAGACAGCTCTTCCGGTTTGCACGGTATAGAAGAAGCAGTTCTTAGGCCGGTACCTGCTGGCACAAGGCTTGACGTTATTTTCAAACATGATGGCATAGAGAACAACTCCAGCTTTGTTTACGAAGACCGTAATCTTAGCGACATAATATCTACCATAGCCCTCCAGGTACTACGTTTTCTTATCACTATCAGCTATTTGCTGGTAGGAATGTGGGCATTTTTTAAACGTCCGGATTCTGCCGGTGTACGTATTCTTGCTTTGTTCTGCCTTTCAATGACCTCGTTTATGATGGCAGGCGTAACTGTCATGTCGAGTCGTTATGCCCTATTTGAAATACCCGGCCAGACTTACATCGTTGAGTTTTTGGGATTTGTGACGTTCTGCTTTGGCGCTTTCTGGCTGCTTCTGCAGTTGTATTTTCCACGCCCTGTATCAATTCTCAAGCGATGGATTGTTTTGATCTATCTTGCTGTTTTTTCACCGCAGATTCTCTTGCTGGTTTTTATCTTGATTCTTAGAAGATTTGATTTGGACCTGCCTGATGTCTTTTTTACTATTTTTATCTCTATCCAGGTTTTCCTTGGTTTTATAGTTCTTAGTATTCGCAGAACAAGAACACATTTCCCACTTGAAAAGCGACAACTTTCATTAGTGTTATATGGTACCGGCATTGGTCTTGGTTCATTATTTATCCTCATTATTATAGCAGCAATTCCAGGTTTGTTTACATCCATGCCTGAATGGGGGCAACTCCTCCTCATTAACTTCGTTTTTCTTGCTCTCCTTCTTTCTCCTATTTCGTTCGCTTACGCATTTGGAAAATATCGTTTATTGGAGGTAGAGGGCAGGCTTCGACGGGGAACGAGGTATGTCATTGTAACAGGAGTACTCCTGGTTGTCTTTTTCGGTCTGCTTTACCTGATCAGCGGGCTTCTCCTTAACACCTTAAACGTAGCAAGCCGGACACCTACTCTTATTATTGCGCTATTGCTGGCACTAAGTTTTGCCCCCGTACACCGGAAAGTCAAGAAAATCATAGAACAACGATTTTTCCCTGAACGCATGCGGTTACGCAATATGCTTGCGGATTTTTTATCATCAACAATGTCCATGCCTGACCGTAATACTCTCTGGCAACGACTCGAAGAAAATCTGAAAGAAGGATTAGGAATTGCGGTTGTCTTACCTGTACTGAGTGATGAAAACTCAATCAGGTTCAAACTGCCGGATGGAAAACCGGTGCCTCTTGAAACAGATAGCGAGTTAATACTGGAAATGGAGCAATATGGTCGATCTATCATGGTTGATGAGGCAATCGCAGCCGAGAAGGTCAACCTGACGAATGACGAGAAAAAATGGCTCCGCTCCAACCGGATAGCATTATTGCTGCCAATGCTTGTTCATTCACGTCTCATCGGATTCATTGCCCTGTCTTTTGAAACAGATCGTGAAAATATGTCTGCGGAAGATTTGGATGTCCTTCGTTCGCTCGCCTCCCAGGTGGCATTACAGAATGAAAATCTCCGCCTGCTCGAAGATAACTTTGAAAAGAAAAGACTTGAGGAGCAATTAGCAGTTGCAAGAGAAGTTCAGGAGCGTTTTCTACCCTCTATCCTGCCACTTACTCCGGGAATTGACATTGCCGCAAAATGCCAGTTTTCGCTTGAGGTCGCAGGAGATTACTATGATGTTATTCCGCTAAGTGGAGATCGTACCCTGATGGCTGTAGGAGATGTTTCCGGCAAGGGTGCTGGAGCAGCGATGATTATGGCAAACCTGCAAGCCTCGCTGCGTACTCTGTCAGGAATGGACGTTAACCTGGCTGAAGTTGTCGGAAGAGCGAATGACGTTATGTGCCAGAATACCGATCCGGAACAATATGTAACCTTCTTCGCAGCGATATATGATCCCGGGACTGGTGAAATTAATTATGTAAACGCAGGGCATAATCCACCGGTAATTATCACTGAAAATGAAGAAATTATTCCATTGACAACTGGTGGGCTTGTCTTGGGTGTTCTACCGGGAATAAGCTATTTGTCCGGATCGATGATGGTTTCGAGAGGCGACCTCCTGCTTGCATATACCGATGGTGTGAGCGAGGCGATGGATGATACTGAAACAGAATTCGGGGAGGATCATATCATTGAAATTGCGATTTTGCATCGTAAAGATGATGTAGGTAAAATAATTGACCAGATACAATCCGCAGTAGAAAAATATACAAACGGCAAGCCGTTTGAAGATGATTTCACTATCCTGATAGCGCGGGTGAAGGATTAATAACCGATACATTCAAATAGTTATTCTTTCCAACCTGTCTCTGGAAAGTGTAATTATACCTTTGATAATTTAATGATTACCATGCTCTCTTTTTCAGAATTTTATTCATCGTTGCGTCGATTCGTTCATCTGTCAATCGTTCCCGCGTTGTCCTGGCTTTTATAATCAAATCCATTAGTTTATTAATATCGGCAGGTTTCTCCAGGAATTCCATCGCCCCGGATTTGAGCGCTTCTAGTCCCTTCTGCAAAGTTGCTACACCCGTAAGAAGTATCACCTGTAAATCAGGATTACCTGCCAGGAGATGCTTGAGTGTCTCGATACCATCCATCCCCGGCATCATTACGTCAAGGATAACGGCATCGTAGAAATTTTCCTGAGCCATTTTCAATGCATCGTAACCGTTAGATGAGACATGCACTTCAAATCCCCGAGTTTCCATCCGCTCGGATAGGACTTCAGTAAAGTCCTCTTCATCATCTACGAGTAGAACTTTTGCTTCGGCCATGATTTTTACTCCTTCATATCTGAAGTTAATCTGTTGCAGCAGGCAATATACCTTGCAGCACAAATTGTTGCCTCATATGTATTATTTATACTTACGCAAACTTGTTGAGTGGAAAATAGAGTGTCAAGGTTTCTCTATGATCTTCAGATCCGTTCATAGTGAATGTACCCCCAAGCTCAGCGGTCAGGTAATTCAAAAACTCAATCCTGGGCTCGTCCCTGTTACTTTTCTCGTGTGCCGGTCCTTTGATTTGAACTTGAGCGGCAGAACCATTTTCATGCTGTGATACCGTGACAACTATTGTATCGTCCTTCTTCGCATCTTCGAGTAGAAATTGGAAGCCAGAGAAAACAGCTTGCTGCAATAGAAATGGATCGCCAGTGATTTTAACTTCTTCGGCAGTATATTCTGATTCGAGTCTGACTTTCTTCAGCTCAGCAAATCGTGTCGAAAGTGTGATGATATTACCGACAATATGATTCAAATCGAATTCGGATACCGGTTCATCCGTGCCATGTGCAAAACTATTCAGACTTTTGATAATTCCTACGCCACGCTTTGTCTGACGGGTAATTCGTTCATGGATTCTTGCCAACTTCTCCGGTTTCACAGGATACCCGGATTCTTGAGCGGCAAGCATATCCTCAAGGAGACCGGCAACTTGCTCGACAATAGAGAGGACGTTATTCAGTTCATGAGTAACACTCGCGGTGATAGTGCCAAAGAACGATAATTCACGACGTCCTGCTTGCAGTTCAGAATCCTCTAACATCAAGATTCTCCATTATTTTTTTCCACTGCTTTATGTATGCTTGAAACCAGGTTGTCGATACTGAATGGTTTTAAAAGGAGACTGGCAACGCCTTCTGGTATTTTTTCTGTGTTTTCTGAACCTGCACCGTGACCCGTAATAATAATCACTTTCACGCCGGGGTGTTTTTCCTCGATCACCTGCATCACTTCCAAACCGCCCAGCCCCGGCATTTTCAGATCGAGCACTACTACATTAAACACTGCTTCACTCATTCGTTCCAGAGCATCATGTCCAGTGGTGACAAATTCAGCGTCTATCCCTCGTATTGCAAGACGCTCTACCAGAGTGGACACCAGTTCAACTTCATCATCTATCAGTAACACTTTGAGTTTGCTCATGTTTTTTCCCCTTGATCCGGACTTTGTCTGGGTAATGTCACAGTGAAACTTGTTCCCTCATCCAGTTTACTTTGGACTTCAATCCTGCCACCAAGCTTTTGTACTAAGCCATAAGTAATCGAGAGTCCAAGACCGGTACCGAATTCGCCTTTTGTAGAAAAGAATGGTTCAAAAATATTTGCCAAGTTTTCTTCGGATATTCCTGAACCATTATCCTTGATAATCACTGAAACTTCACGTGGATTTCCAACTTGTATATACAAATTAATTTTCCCGCCATCTGGCACTGCTGCGAAAGAGTTATTGATTATATTGAGAAATATCTGTTGAAGCTGGCTGCGGTCGCTAACGATTAGTGGGACATTTTTACCCCAATCAGTGTAGATTTTCAAATTGCGGTGCGATGCCTCCCGGTCCAGGAATCCCATGACCTCATTTAACAGATTAACAAGATTTATTGATTCTCTTCGAAATTCAACCTTCCGTGAAAATCCAAGCAGACGATGCGTAACTATACTGCAACGTTCAACAGATTTGATTATCGATTCGAGGCTATGTAGAGTTTTATCTTTATGAGGATAATCTTCCACGAAGCCTGCCAGATCTTTTAAAAGTCCTGCTTTCTCGTTGATAATCGCAAGTGGATTGTTTATCTCATGCGCAACGCCAGCCGACAAACGTCCGATTGTCGCCATTTTGTTTGTATATTCAATATTATGAAGCATGTGATCTCTTCTTTGATCTGCAGCGCGTATATGACTCACCATATATGTCGAACTCCAGAGAACAACACTGATGATAAGTAATGTACTGATCAGCAGAAAAAAGAACACTTCATTTCGGCTTTTAAGCCAGTGTTTCACCTGATCGGTGCGTCTTTTCATAACAATGAGGATGAACGGAGTGTTCTTAATATGCCGGTAACCCAGTGAATATGATATTCCTTCTTGATTAAAATTATCTATTATCTCATCGTCATTACTATACTCCATTGATGGCAGGGAACAGGTTTCAAGCAGCATTCCATGAAAGATGGAATTTGTTTGAAGAATACCTTCACGATTTATAATAAAAATATCATCCGCTCTTCCTTGACCCGGGAGATATACTAATTCGTTAAGCAACTCCATCCCAACAGTCGCTCGAAGTATATAAAAGTCTTCGTCCGGCAGCTCATGCATGACTGCAATAACAAAATGTGGTTCCTTTCTATGTCCTGTAAAAACGTCACTGACATAAACCTTGCGTTGTTTTACTTCGCTGAACCAATCCTGATCTTTATAATTTTCACCTTGCAGATCATAGGGACCGGCATAATAATTCTGTTGACCATCGGAGTTGATAAGTCCAAGATCAACAAAGCCACCGAATGATTTTTTGAGATTTTTCAGCGTAGCTGCCAACTGGAGGTTATTGCAAAACTCTTTCCGTGTTTTTTCCTGATTAAGCATTTCCAATACAGACAATCTTTCATCAACAACAAATTCGAGAGACCATGAAGTACGTGAAAGAGTTGATGAAATATCATACATTATTTCAGTTTTTAAAGTTTTCTGGTAGAGAATAAAGGTCACTGCAGCCATTACAATTAGTGGAGCTAATGCGACAAACAATGTAAGAGTCGCAGAGAAACGCCAGATGCGCCGGTATCGGCGTAAACTTCTAGTTACTTCTGGTTTCTCGTTCTTCCTCCAGGGAAGAGCCATATTTAGAAAAAAACTTAGCCACATCCTTCAGATATTCCTGTTCTTACAATGTAAAGATATATTTTACAAATGACAATAATCGTGAGTTGTCAGATCACTACCTTGTTCATTACTCCTCTGCATCCGGTTCAACTTTACCTACCTTCTTATATGCCTCTCTCATGGTTTGCGCTAATATCTCTATGTCCACAGGTTTCTGCAAATAGGCAAAAGCTCCCAATTCCTTGGCAATTGCTTCTTCATTTTCCGATCCGTGACCAGTCAAAATAATGACTTCAACCTTTGGGTGGTGTTGCTTTACCTGCCTGAGAACTTCTATACCGTCAATACCCGGCATCTTCAAATCGAGTACCATGACGTCAGGGACATCATTTTTTAGATAACCAAGCGCCTCTTCGCCGTCATATACAACAGAAGTATCCAGATCTCTTGTTAATAATCTTTCAGATAACGTCTGAACGAACTCACGTTCATCATCAACGAGTAGCGCTTTTTTTGGCAATGAAAATTCAGGCATCCGAATAAGAGCTGGTGGGACAAATTTTGTGCCGGGAGCGCTGCTGACACTTTTCACACCCTGGATTTTAGCTGCAGAGGTTTCAAGCTGTTTCTGTAGATGTTCCAGTCTAACAACATATTTATTTATTGCTATTGAGATATTCCCATCTTCGCTTGAAACGCTGACATCATGTCCCTCTTCGGCTAGTGCGATTTGTACCTGTGCAGCCAGCAGGAAATCTACCGATGCCTTCGTAGATTCAGGAGTTGTGTTTATTGCCTCCATCTGTGATTTTTCACAAATTATAGAGACTGCTTCATCCGGATCAGTGGAATGCATTGGGATGAGAATATCATATAAATGCTTGTCGTATGGTTCATGGCTCAAAAGAAATTGAGTCCAGTTCTCCCTTTCTTCATCGTCCTTGTTTATCAGTTTAATAGCTTCTTTCTCTGATAATCCGGCTTCCTTCATCGCCATTTCGATCCTGTGCTCACGTGTCGCTATCAGGCATACCCTGAGCGCGTGAGTTATATCCTTTGGAACTAAATGTCCTGCAAAGCCATGATAGACAACATTATCCTGCTGTACCAGTTCTGCTAGGGTTATTTCAATTGAGGCAATGTTTTTTCTAAGGTCTTGCGAGGGTTTTTTGAACAACTGTGGAGAACCATCCAATACTCTTTGTAGTTTCTCCGTGGATATACCATGCAGTTCAGATGCTGTTTCGAGCAATTGCGTGTTTATTTGCCTGTAACCCATCTTTTCCGTTACGGCTTCAGCAATCCGGTCACCGTTACAGAATGATCCGCTGCAAATTAGAATGACAGCCAAAAAATACTCCTTTTAAATGTAAGGAATAATATCCCTGTAATAATACGAATAGTATCCCAAAAATGAAACAATGCTATACAAATTCAACTCAAACTTTGCCGCCTGCTTATCCCGTTAATGACTTTTACTTTCTGCATGCTTCATTGCTTCAACCATCTCATCCGAGACCTCGAATTTCTTAAATTTAGCTTGCAGCAGAGGGCATATATGCTCTGGTGAATTGAGACAAACGCCCTTGTGAATCTCACGAACTGCATCGGTGATGCCATGATAGAAATGGTCACTACCAATCTTTTCAAAGAGATGCGTTCTTTTCATCACGTCAAATATATGATCATTCAAACCTGAAAAAGATATATCTATATCTGATTCACGAAGCCTGCTTACAAGTTGGGAAAGCAATACTTCTCCCGAGGAATCGAGTTCGTTTATTCCATTACCCACAATGAGGACATGTCTCAATTCCGGCATGGAAGCAACTTCTTCCAGGACTTCATCCTCCAGATAATTGACATTAGTAAAAAACAGGGAGTCATTGAATCTGATTGCGGCAACATGCATGCATTTATCAAGACCAAGTCTGTCCGCATTACGGTAATGTCCATCCACTGTTCTTGATAAAATCGCCATTTTAGGCTTCATGGTACGGAGCAGGTAAAGTCCTAATGAAAGCAGCACACCTATCATTATACCTTTTTCGAGATGTGGTGCAAATGCAAGAGTGCAGACGAAGCTGATTATTGCAATAGCGCCATCATATTTTTGTGCTTTCCAGGCATGGATGAATCCACCTATGTTGATAAGCCCGATAACCGCCATCATTATAATAGCCGCGAGAACGGATTGAGGTAAGTGAAACAGAAGCGGTGTAAAGAAAAGCAGGGTCAAGAGCACAAATAGACTGCTGAATGCGCTGGACAAACCTGTGACAGCTCCAGCCTGAATATTGACTGCTGATCGCGAGAAGGAGCCGGATACCGGGTAACTTTGTGCAAAAGATCCTACAATATTGGCAAGCCCCTGCCCTATAAGCTCCCGGTTAGGATCAAGACGCTGTCCAGTACGCGCCGCCATAGCTTTGGCGATAGAAATAGCTTCCATAAATCCAATCAATGAAATAATAATTGCCATGGTCAGCAAGTCGAGTATTATTGAGAAGTTTACCTTTGGGACAGAGAATTTCGGCAAACCCTGGGGTATAGTTCCAACTACTGATCCTCCACCTATCATAAGCAATTGCGCAGTATCTAATTTTCCGTTTTTAACTTTGAGATGCCATTTTCTACCTGATTCACGTTCAAGGTTTGATGGCAATCCATTAATAGGATAATAATCTATGATATTGTTTGCACTTGCTACGGAGTAAAGCCGGTAATCACGAAGTTCATGACGGATTTCCCTGATATGGTGTTTTAATCTATCGACACGGACTTCAAGTTGTGCAGTATGGGCTAAAATATCAATAGCTTCCAGGGAATGTTTCCCGTGGTTTTTTATAGTTTCTCTTTTCTCCGTACTAAGCGAAACAAGTTCTTGCATAATCGAATCTATTTGATCCAGAGTATTATTATAGTTTGCGATTTTTTCTGCAAGACCAGGCTCATGCAAATGCGAAATATCAGAAATCTGGTCTTTTTGAAATCCCGTTGACCAGGAAATAATAGTGGTAATGACTACGGCTGCCAGCACATTCGGTATTCTCGGATTAACTTTCTTTAAAACAATCATAATTGCGAATGCCAGTGCAGCGAGTGCAAGTGTAGGCAAATGTGTATTATGCATCGCTGTAGCGATAATATCGATTACAGTTTCATAATGATGCTTCGCTTTATCTACATCAATACCGAATAGCTTTGACAACTGGGAAGTGGCAATGATTATCGCGGCTGCATTGGTAAAACCATTCACCACCGGGTGAGAAAGAAAATTGATCACCATTCCCAGACGGAATAATCCAAGTGATAGCTGGAAAAGACCGACAATCAACGCCAGGATTATTGCATACGCGACAAATGCTTCACTGCCTGCTGTTGCCAGTGGCGCCAATGCTGTGGAAGTCATGAGGGACACCATTGCAACCGGACCTGTAGCAAGTTGATGGCTTGAGCCAAACATTGCAGCGACTAATGGCGGTAGAAAAGCAGCGTAAAGACCAAAATATGCGGGGAGATCAGCCAATTGAGCATACGCCATTGACTGCGGAATCAGTACCAGGGAGACTGTCAAACCAGAAATAAAATCAGCCCTGAAGTTAGATTTGGAATAATTCTCAAACCATCGAAGAAAAGGGAAAATCCGGATCATCAATGATAAGGAATTGCCATTCGGTTTTTTCATCGTTTGTGCCTTGTTTCACAAAAGCGCCCAACAATCCATGTATTTTTAGCAAAATCTGAAATAATAAATATTCTAAAGCATGATGAAGAAAAACGTTGGAAGGTAATATGAATTGATTTTGATATTCAAGAGCCTGTTTACGATTCAGACTGCATATTTGTATTTAAATTTCATGCAGAATTAAACATAAGGTTCTGCTGAATACCATTTGAATCAATTGAAAAAGGGTAATCCTCCTACCTAGAAAGCTCCACGGGGTACTCTTCGGAGAATAATTCTTTTTGCAGATTGGAGTTGAGGTTGATTGTCTTGCAAGGCTTTGATTTTGAAAAGTAATATTCCAGGGATGAGAATCCATTGCCCAGAAAATCTTCAAGGTGATGAATATTTGTTTGTTGTTGTGTTCAGACTGAATATAGTCTATATTAGAGTCGTATTCAGTCTATAAGGAGTTATCATGGGACCCATCAGAGTCTCCGACAGTCTTGTACCTCTTAGTAGTTTCAAGTCTCAAGCCCCAATGTGGTTAGAGAAACTTTCTAAGGTAGAATCTTTAATAATAACTCAGAATGGTCGTGCAGCAGGAGTACTTCTCTCACCGGCCAAATATGATCACCTCATGGAAGAACATAACTTTCTAAAATCCATTAAGACCGGGTTGCTCGATGCGGATAATGGAAAAGTAATGGATACACAAAAGATGAAGCAAAGATTAGCCAGACATCGTGAGGAAAAGACCGGTTGACTAAACTTGTATGGTCAGAGAATGCATTCCGGGCACTGAGTAGAATTGAGGAATATCTTTCAGAATTCAACATTAATGCCTCTCAGAAAGTTGTTAACAGACTGATCAATCGTGCAGAAGTTCTCACAGAACATCCTCAAATTGGCAGGATAGTGCCTGAATTGGGAGTAGAAAATATTCGTGAATTGATTGAGGGTAATTACCGAATTGTTTACAGGATCACTAAAGAAGGAATTCAAATATTGACAGTATTCCACTACCGTCGTCTATTGTCGAAAAAAGATATCTCTAATCCTGAGATTAACTCATCTTTTTAATATTGATTTCGAACCTGATGTACAGATTTTAAGCAATCTCTCACTTCTTGCTGATGTTGTGTTTTTCAAGCGAAAAAAGGTAATCCTGCGGCGAGACAGGCGCCTCTGCGGTAACCTTCGGGGAATAGTTCTATGAATTCGTCAAGTTCCATTTCATTTTCCTTATAGGCTTCATAAACAGTGGGAATAGACTTTGTTCTTTTATAAAAATCACTGAGGTAATTAATGATTTTCCAATGCCTGTTTGTCATTCCCAGTACGTGAAGTACTTTCGCAATACCTGTCGTGGCTTCAGGGTTTACAAGCACATCGCCTGAAGGTGGTACATAGAAGTATTCCGATCCTCCTACATCGACAGGAATCTTGATATCAATCCCATTTCATCCTTCATCTCTTCTTCAAGAGATACGATTGCGGATTTGAATGCTTCCGGGGAAGCACAGTTGGTATTGCAAGTTTCTAATGATATCTGCACAACTTTCTTCATAGTATCGGGAGTTAATCCGAGTTGCACTACAACTGCCCACCCTTTCTGGGTAATCACGGAGTTATCGATACCGAACGGACAGAAGGTTGCGCAACAACGGCTTTTATGCTTTGTCAAGTATGAGGCTATACAAGAGCATGAAATTCGACTCCTGCTCAATCAGCAATATTCAAATCTTACCTGCTATCTCTTTTGCACAGGTGGAAATTTTTGTATGTTGTCTTTTTCAGAGGTCTGAAAAACCATACAACCGTTGGTAAATTTTATTGTCTGGTATATATAGTTTCGGATATTCAAAACCTGTAGAGAATTATTCTTGGAGTTGTTATGAGGAAATCACTCAATTTATTTGCCTTAATATGTTCGATTTTTATCGGTTCGACAGCGTATAGCCAACAGGGAGGCGTGATCCTGGTATCGCATATCCCGATTGTATTTGCAGAAGCTGGGGAACCTATCGAGATTAATGCAACCCTCGATGGAGACGTTACAAATGATCAGGTAGTTGAAGCCTATATCTGGTATAGAAACCGTGATCAGGAAGCTTTCGATTTCGCCGAGATGATTCCAGGGATGGAGAATTTTACTGGTGAGATTCCGGGCGAGCACATTTCAGCAGTAGGTATAGAATATTACCTGGAATTTAAGCTGAATGATGGAAGAAAAACGACTTTCCCGTCTGCTCTCCCCGAAGCGAATCCGGTAGTGGTTTCAGTACGTGGTACAAGTCCGGGCGAAACAATTTCTGCAGTTTTGATAATCAGTCCCGAACCGGAGAGCATGGTTCCGGAAGAAGACCTTCTCGTGGCGGTCGCATTTGATCAGTCGGTTCGCACCATTGACCCATCGAAAGTAGTTTTGAGAATTGATGGTATAGACAGGACACACACTGCGGCAGTAACAGAAGATGTGCTTACAGCTATTGCAGGGAATATCAGGCCCGGCAGGCATCGCATCGACATAGTGTCGGAAGAAGAGACCGGTTCTGTTCTTTTGGAAACCTGGTACTTTTCGGTTAGATCTGAGAGAGAAAGAATGAGTGCGCGCACTGGTATTCGCGGTAATATTCGTGGAACAGCTGAATTTGTAGGCAGTATGCAGCGATTCAGCAGCCTGGAGCAGCAGGTAGCACACGAGAATTTGTCTATTCGAGGCAAATTCGGAAATTTCAGTGCTTTGGCAATGGCGCGGTTGAAAAGCGAGGAACAGGGAAACCTTCAACCACAACACCGTTTCAAGGTATCATTGGGTATGCCCTGGTGGAGAATTCGTGCCGGTGACATAAATCCTCGATACAATGAACTTGTACTTTACGGACGGCGTGTTCGTGGTGCGGAGTTGAATCTATTGACCGGACCTTTTAATGTGTACCTGATCTCCGGCGATATAAACCGTGCAGTTGAGGGACGTCATGCTGGAGTTTCCGTTGATACTACCGATATTATGAATCCGGACACAACTCAAATCTACACACCAGGCACATACAGGCGAACACTGAATGCCGTCAGAATTACTTTCGGCGCTCAGGATAGACTGATGTTCGGCATAATCGCCATGAAGGCAAAAGATGACAAAGAATCTCTCGATAGTACGAAATCAAGAGATTTCGGTGCACCAAAAGACAATCTTGTAAATGGTTATTCATTAGAGGGTTTCTTCCACCGGAAAAGAATAAGTTTGAAAGGGGAAGCGGCTATTTCACTTTACAATGGTAACACACTTTCACCACCCTTGGCTGATGCTGCTGATTTCAAAGATATTATTTGGATCAATCAATATTTTGAACCTCTTCCCGATGAAGGGCTGCCAACATCAGACGGAACTGAAAGCACAAGTCTTGATATGCAACAGGTCGCAATGTCAATCATAAATAATGCACTTTCTTACCAGACACGTCTCCGGCTTCGATATTTCAAAAATGATTTAAGCCTGGGATACCGGTTGATCAATCAAAGTTATATTTCGCTTGGAAGCCCGTCTCTTTTAAAAAATGATGCGGGATGGTTTGTCCGCGATAGAATCAGGCTAATGCAAAGCCGTCTGTACCTAAACATGGGTTACCAGAGTTATCATGACAATCTTAGCGGAGCTGGAATAACATCGCGACGGAATAATTTGAATGTAGGCTTCTCGCTTTTCACAGGAGTAAAGTATCCTGATTTGACTGTTAATTATAGAAACGCTATAAACAAAAACGATGGTGAATTTACATCGACAGTTGACGACCCCACACTTCCAGATGACGTGGATACGCGTATATCAAATACAAATAATATGGTTAATGTAAATTTGAGTCATAACCTATTATTTGCCGGAACCAGAAACAATTTCAACCTTGGTGTAATGACTTCTGTTCGGGATGACCAGTTTAATGAGCTTGGCGGGCAGGATCAATTGATGCTTGCGTTTGGAGTTGCCTCAGAATTCGAGTTTCCACTTGTCATACGAGCAAATGTTTCCAACGCCAGCCAGCAGTCAGTAGGTGGTTTGACCGATGTGAGCTATACTACGATTTTCCTTCGCGGTGATTACAGGTTCCTGAACAACTCATTAGTTCCATATTTTGGACCGAAAATTACTCTTGGAAGCGGTGAATACACACTCATGCCTGATGACCCGGGAACTGCAGAGCTGAGAGAGCAAACTGTTCGTCACCAGGTATTGGATTTCACTCGAATTGACTGGATATCCGGAGCTGAGTACAGATTCATGAAAGTTCATTCACTTAGTGGTTTTGTCAGCTTTACCAGTTACATCGAAAACGGTAAATTTGAATATTGGAACGGCGCTGTATTTGATATGACTGAAGAGTCCATTGATAATGGCAGTTCGAGCAATATAGTTCAACGGCAGTATGACAGGGATGATTACCAAATGAGTATCAGGTACACATACCGATTTTAAACATGTAAGGCTGGACAAATATCGTAATAGAATTGACGTTTCTAAATGCACTTGATATATCATTATTCGGATGAATTGAAGCAGTGCCGGCTTCCTTGATGTTATTGTAAATATTTCATTTGTAATAATAGATTGATTACACACTTACGAAATTTTGGAAAACAGCCCGGATTGGGTAGCCGGGCTGTTTTTTTCCAATCATACTATCACAGATTTCATGACCGTAAACATCACAACTAATCAGAAGCGATTCTCACTCTGGAGCAGGATATTTATCAGCGCAATCCTAACTCTGGCAGTTGTTTATGTTTCCCAGATTGGCGTGTTCTGGAAGATAGAGCTGAAATCTTACGACTCCAGATTTAAAGTTCGTGGTTCAGTTGAACTTGATTCCAGTGATATCGCATTGGTAGTTGTTGACGAAAAAACCTTCGAAAATATTCCTGAAAAATGGCCCTATCCGAGGAGTTACTACGCCAATGCAATAGAAAATCTTTTTACGGCAGGGGCACGTTTAATCGTTTTCGATATCAGATTTACTGATCCTTCTGCTGATCCATTAGAAGATTCTGCCCTGGCAGCGGCAACAGTGGAATATGCTGATCGGATTATTCACGCGGGGCGGATTAACCTGATATATGATGATGATGGAAACCAGATAATTTCTGAGAGAATATCTCCTATTCAAAGCATACGCGATGCTGGCGCAAATTATGGTATTGCCAATGTACTTGAGGATGAAGACGGCTATATCAGACAATACCTTTTTTACATAGAACACGACGAGAAAGCATGCCTGCCCCTCGCATTTAAAGCATTACAGGTATTAGAGGAACTTCCTGACAGCGGAATTATCCGGAATGAAGTTGATAAGTATTTTTTTGGGGAGATTGAAATTCCCAAAATGACGTCGCATTCTGTATTGATAAATTATTCAGGTCCTTCCGGTCAGTTTCCAACATACAGTTTCTGTGATGTTCTCGATGATTCCGGGTTTGTGTTATCAGTAGAAGATCAGGATTTCATGCGATGGTACACTATTGATGATCAGAATTTTGAAAAGCTTACCCGAGAATTACCGAAAGATTCTGCTGCCTCATTGATCAAAATACGAAAGAACAATCCGTTCAGGGATAAAATAATTTTCATTGGTGGTACTAATCCTGAATTTCTTGATCTTGCAAGAACGCCATTTTTTTCTGAAGAGCAACCTGATGAAAACGGTGTAATTCTCGCCGCACCTGCCATAGAAGTTCACGCTCATGCTCTTCAAACTTTCCTGAGTAGAGAATTTATCAAGAATTCTTCACCCTGGCTTGACAACTTTATCGTTTTTTTCATTGCTTTGACAGTATTGTGGGTACGTAAACGCTTCAGTTGGCTAATTAGTTTAATTATCACAATCCTACTGGCATTTTTTACAATATTAATAATATATTTCATTTTTATTAAATTCAGAATCTGGATGGGCTTAGTCGCACCTTTAATGAGCCTGACAGTCAGTTATATCGGAAGTTTGTTAATAATTGATATAAGGTTCAGGCTGGTTACAGTTCTTAACTTCCTCAAAACCGGGTTAAAGCATATCATGGCAAAAGACAGTGTTAAGGGACAAAAACGGGTATCACTCGTTACAGGTTTAGTCGGCAGTGTAGTTCTCGCAATATTGGTTTACTTCGTTGGAAGGCTTGGATTCTTCTGGGAGATGGAGTTAAAAACCTATGATGCACGTTTTAATTGGCGAGGACCGGTTTCAGCAGATTCCTCGAATATTGTTGTAATTGCAATTGATGATGAAACCTATTCTACCTTACCTGAGCGTTGGCCATTCCCGCGCAGTTATTTTGCACGTATGATTGATAATCTTTTCAAAGCAGGAGCAAGGCTGGTAATTCTTGATGTTCAGTTTACTGAACCTTCGGCAGATCCGACGCAGGACTCCATCCTGGCTGCGGTTACTGCCGAATATGCAGACAAGGTTATTCATGCCGGTAAAATTGTTATTACAGAGGATAAACGTATCAGCAAAGCACTTGAAAGGGTAATTTATCCTATTGATACTGTCAAGAACGCAGGGGCGCATTTTGGAATTGTTAATTACGCTGAGGATCGGGACGGCTTCCTGCGACAATACCAGTTGTTCTGGAAAATGGAAGATAAAACATATTTAACACTCGCCATGAAGGCTCTTCAAATATTAGAAGATCTTCCTGATACCTCGTTATACACAGATATAAAACCCAACGAAATTCAATTTGGTGGTATTCCAATAAAACTAATGACGCCGGAAACAATGTTGATAAACTTTGTCGGTCCTGCCGCTACTTTCCCGACATACAGCCTTTCAACAGTACTTGATGATGCCGAATTTGACCTTTTGAAAGACGATACTGATTATATGCAGTTTTTCCTGATGTCTGACGAGGAATTTGCAGTATTGGAGATGATTCTTCCCGAGGAATCAGTGGAAGTTTTCCGGCAGTTCCGTGCACAAAATCCTTTCAAGGATAAAATAGTTTTCCTTGGTGCTTCAATTGCTGAATTACACGATAATAAGAAGACACCCTTTTACACTTATGAGCCTCCTGACGCAAAATCAAGTTTGAATATTGAAACACCCGGTGTTGAGGTTCATGCTAATGCGCTCCACACCCTTTTAACTCAAAACTTTGTTTCTCATTTCCCACCTCTCCTGGAAATTGTAATCCTCTTTTTCCTTACTTTTGGTGTATATTTCATAAGCAATTATACTAAATTGATACTTGGGACGTTAGTTACGATTCTCCTGGCTGTTGGTATCCTCATTCTTTCTTTCTACATATTCACAGAATATTTAATATGGGTTGCTCTTGTTCCTCCTTTAATAACTGTCCTCCTTGCGTATGTCGCTACAACCGCATATCGGTTCTTCCTTGAACAGAAGGATAAAGCGATGATAAGGGGAATGTTTGCACAATATGTTCCGAAAAAAGTAGTTGAGGAATTGATCAATAATCCTGACTTGATGGCACTGGGTGGTGAAAGAAGGCGAATGACAGCCCTGTTCACTGATGTTGCCGGTTTCACAAGTGTTTCGGAAAAGTTAACCCCAGATCAATTGGTGCATTTGTTGAATGAATACCTTTCGGAAATGTCGAAAATCATTCTCGACAATGAGGGTATTATAGATAAATATGAGGGTGACCTTATAATGGCCGAATGGGGCGCTCCGGTATTCTTTGAGGATCACGCAACATGGGGATGCAGGGCAGCGTTGAAAATGCAGGTACGTCTGGCTGAGTTGAGGGAACATTGGAAAGAAACCGGGGAACCGATATTATACAGCCGGGTTGGAGTCAACACCGGGGATATGATCGTAGGCAATATGGGATGTCTCGAGGTATTCGATTATACGGTAATGGGCGATGCCGTCAACCTTGCAAGCCGTCTTGAAGGCGCTAATAAATCATACGAATCTACTATTATGATCGGTCCCGAAACGTTTGCTGACCTTCCGGACAACTTTGTAACAAGAATGCTGGATGATATCCAGGTCAAGGGCAAACAAGAGTCGGTTAGAGTTTATGAGCTTTTAGCTGAATTTCCGGAAGAACTGCCGGATGAGAAACATGAAGTCCTGAAAATCTTTGATGAGGGAATGGAACATTATCGCGAGAAACGGTTTATCGAGGGGAAAAAATGCTTCGAGAATGCTCTGGAAATCGACCCGGAAGACGGACCATCAAAAACATATCATGGACGTTGCGAACACTATATCGACAATCCTCCACCGGAAGATTGGGACAGAGTTTATGTTTTGACTGAAAAATAATGCCTGTGAAAGTAATATAATTTTACCGGTTTTCCAGTAGGTCCGTTTCGTCGAAACGGACTTTTTTTGAGCCATCCTGAATTCCTGATAAATATCCGAAGTTCCATATAATCCAATTTGACGAGTTGGATTTACTGTTCATATACTATCGCACGTCCGTCCTCACGCGCGAGGATTCCGGAAGAAATATGTGCGAGGGTTTCCATTCTTGAACGTTATCGAGAACCAGTGTATTCCGGAGAAATCCCTGGACCGGGAAATTCTCCTTAAATGCAGCAAGTCCCCATGTCACTTTCCCACCTGATTCAGTGCTTATACCAAAATCAAGCCAAGTAAATCCCCTGCGTTGAGCCCGCATAACCGTTTCGTGTACCAAAAGCGGTACAGGGCGGAATTTCTGCGCTTCCTGACGGTGGGCGATATAGAATTCGAGGAGCACTTTTTCATTGCAGACAAAATTCAATATCCCGGCAATAGTTTTGTTGTCATAGTAGGCTAATGTAAGATCAAGATATTTGGGCGCCAGCTTGGCAAGCCGAGCAAGTTCGGTTTCAGAATGTGTTGGAGTCACCCCGAGTCTTTTACGGTTATTAAGGAGTATGTCATAAAAATCTTTTAGCGTTTCACCGGCAATAGGGACATCATGCCTGATCTCTACTCCTTCCCGCCGTGACTTACGGATGGCAGTGCGGGTTTTGCTGTCATATCTCGCTAAAACGTCAGCTTCATCCACCGGTAATGTCAGAAGATGTACTGCCTGGGTATAATCCTGCTGCAGATAACGAAATCCGGCACGGAGCATTGAGTATTCAATTGTATCCGATGGCTGCCGGTGATACAACGCCGGGGGAGGTGTACATCGAATTCGTTGGATTCCTTCACTTTTTGCCATCTCAATGAGATCTTTAATGAGGTAATGTGCATCACGGATACCCAAACTGCGACTTGTCATTAAACCGCCATAGCTTGCTCCGGGATAGCTGACCCAGGTTTTTTGCCCGTTCTCTTCTCGTAATGCTCCTGTCCAGACAGCGACAATATGGCTTTTCCTGCGAAAGATAAGATGATGGTTTTGAAAACGGTCAGGTGGATGATAATCTAAAAATCGTTGAAAATGGAAAAATGTGCCTTGTGCAGAATGACGAATGAATCTTTCCCACTCTGATCTATCTGATTCTGTATAATAGCTAACGTCGAAATACATAGTTTATCTTAATATTATGTTAATGAAACCTCAATTGCCATGAGGACTGAGTTGAATTTTAATTGTGTCCGGATTTTTCATAGCCTCAAATGCCCGGGCCGCTTGCTTAAGGGGATATACTGCTGAAATTAGATCGTTGACTTCGATTTCACCCGAGTTAATAAATCTTAATGCCTTTGCGATATCCCCGCAACGTGAACCAATCAATTTAACTTCTTTTACAACCACCTTGGAAAGGTCAATTTCATTTAGTTGAGCCATTGTAGATTTTAAAATTACTGTTCCCTCAGGTCTCACCAGATCAATAGCGGTCTGGATACCCTTTTCATCTCCGGATGCTTCAATTATATATTGAAACAAATCACCGTTCTTAGCATGATCATCTTCAATTATCCTGGCACCAGACTTTCGCATCATACCCATTTTTTTCAACGATTTGCCCAATACTGCCGCTGGAATGCCTTGATATCGGAGCCCTCGAGCAACTAATTGAGCTAATCGTCCATCTCCAACGATAAGAGTTTCATCAGCATCGGATGGAATCAATTCAACAGCATGTAATGCTGCAGCGAGTGGCTCTGCCATGGCTCCGGAAGCATAATCAACATTATCCGGCAGCTTATGCAAAATATTTTCTGGGAGAGCTACAAATTCAGCCATTGCGCCATCACGTCCCCTGATTCCCATTGCGGTTCTGTCAGGATCGTGTTTTGCTTTCTTCCAGTCAAGAGCTGAATCTATATCTTTTGGTATATTGATCGAAGCTGTCACCCTTGTTCCGGCGATAATTGCTGATTCGGATTCTATTACAATTCCTGCGAATTCATGACCGATAATACCACGAAAATCAGAATATCCATTCAGCATAGCCCAATCAGTTCCGCAGATTCCGACACGCTCTACTCGAATTACCACTTCCCCGGTTCCTGCTGAAGGTTTTCGCACCTGAACAGAACGTGCTCCACCATTCACAGTTACCGCCAGCATCTTTTCACTGTTATCACTTGTGATTTTACTCATTGGAATCAAATACCAATCCGATGAATATCTTCCATCATGCCTTCTGGAAGACGAATCTCGAGCCAGACTTTCTTTTTTGATTTCATAGTTTTTTAACTCTCTCTGTACTCAAATCCGGATACATGTCTATCTGCTGAAAAACCTGCAAGTTTAATCTCTTATTCGGTATTATTCAATACGATAAATATATACGGAAATAATAACCGTACATTTTTGTTGCCTCGAGGAGACTTCCTTTACTTTTTGGTTTCATCGTGATTTTAAACTAACCGTAATCTTGTCGATTTCTTTTCTTTAAAACAACTCTCCATTGCAAACACAAATTGTTATTTCTACCTTGCATTCTCAGACAATACAATTTCATTTTATATATTTATATTTATATTTATATTTATAATTATAATAATTTAAGAACTGAAGCATACAACTCAACGAATAAGTGCGGACTGATCATGGGTGAAATAGAAAAAAAATTGACAGAGTTGAAAAAGCTGCGTGAAGAAGCACGTCTTGGCGGCGGACAGAAACGGATTGAGGCTCAACACTCAAAAGGAAAATACACTGCTCGCGAAAGGATTAACCTCCTTGTGGATCCGGGTTCGTTCGAAGAATTCGATATGTTCGTTACTCACCGGGAAAAGGGGTTCGGTCTTGATGAAGCCGAATATCTTTCCGATGGCGTTGTCACAGGTCATGCAACAATTAATAATCGGCAGGTAGTTATATTCTCGCAGGATTTTACGGTACGAGGCGGCTCACTGGGAGAAATGTTTGCCAAAAAAATCTGTAAAATTATGGATTATGCTATTAAAAACGGCGTTCCAATTATTGGATTGAATGATTCGGGCGGCGCACGAATACAAGAAGGTGTGCTTAGCCTGGCGGGATACGCAGATATTTTCCTTCGGAATGTAATGGCTTCAGGACTGGTACCACAGATTTCAGCAATCCTAGGACCTTGCGCCGGTGGTGCGGTTTACAGCCCGGCAATTACAGATTTTAATATTATGACCCGCGACCATGCCTATATGTTCGTAACAGGACCGAGGGTTGTAAAGACCGTTACACACGAAGAAGTTACCCCGGAAGAGCTTGGCGGAGCTGATATTCACGCCACCAAAAGTGGAGTCGCCCATCTTGTCGCGGATACAGAAGAAGAAACCCTGGAATTAATCAGGAAACTTATTACTTTCATGCCGTCAAATAATACCGAAGAAGCTCCCTTTGTTTCCTGCGATGATCCAATCGACAGGATAAATGACGATTTGAACGACATAATCCCTGACGATCACAATTTACCTTACGATATGAAACAGGTGATCGAGATGGTCGTCGATCACGGCGATCTTTTCGAGATCAGGAGACGCTGGGCGCCTAATATAATATGCGGATTTGCGCGGTTAAATGGTAGAGCGGTAGGTATTGTCGCCAACCAGCCCAACGCTCTCGCCGGGGTTCTTGATAACAAATCAAGTCGAAAAGCTGCCGCTCATATTCGTTTTTGCGATGCTTTCAACTTGCCTGTCGTTACCTTTGTCGATGTACCGGGATTTATGCCGGGAACGGTTCAGGAATACGAAGGAATTATCCTCAACGGGGCAAAATTGCTCTATGCTTATGCCGAAGCGACAGTTCCGAAAATTACCGTTATTACCAGGAAAGCCTACGGCGGCGCTTATGATGTTATGAGTTCAAAGCATCTGCGGGGCGATTTAAATTATGCATGGCCTACTGCTGAAATCGCGGTTATGGGACCCCAGGGTGCGGTTGAAGTGCTTTATGGTAAGGAGATCAAAAAACTTGACCCGGAAAAACGTGCAGAATTTATCGCTGAAAAAGAGAAGGATTACCGGGATAGATTTGCAAATCCATATAATGCTGCCAAGCTGGGGTATATTGATGATGTTATCGAACCCCGAAACACCAGGTTTAGAATAATTCGTGGACTTGAATCCCTGGCAGGCAAACGTGATATGAATCCACCAAAAAAACATGGATGTATTCCATTATAATTTAAGGTAGTCGATTTAATGTTCGGATTTGAAGCAATACAACAGGGACAGGGTTGGATGCTGATGGTGGTCGGTGTCCTGGTCGTGTTCTCTGCTCTTATTTTTTTGATAATTGTGATGAATGTGTTAAGGATTGTTCAATCATACCTTCATCAACGTATGCAAAGGAAAACCACGGACAAGACGGATGATATGCCACCTGAACTTGGAGGTGAAATCCCGGGTGTCCTGGTAGCCGCCATAGCGCTTACCCTTATTCTTGAGGAAGAGCAGATTCACGATGAGGAGTCGATGGTTCTGACAATGCAAGCATTGTCGAAACCTTACAGCAACTGGTGGATGCGTGATCTGGAACGCACCTGGGGGCATGGAAGAAATCCTTCAAGAGCGTCGGTACTGAAAGCACCAGATCCGGTCAGAGGGAAAGATGTATAATATTATATCCTTGAGGGTATCATGAAAACATACAATTTTAAAATTTATGGTCATGAATATGAAACAAAAGTAATCCGCCGCGATGATTCGGAAATTGTAATCTCTGTAAATGGTCAGGAGTTCAAAGCATACCTGCCACCCAAAAAGAAGGTTATGCTCGCTAAACCAACTCCAAAGATTGTTCGTGACGCGCCTGTTCCCGGAGAAGCGACAAAAATAACCGCGAAACCCTCAGAGGTCAGTGGCGCAGGAATTGTAAAAGCACCGCTTCCCGGATTAGTACTGAAAATCCCGGTTAAAATAGACGATTCGGTCAAAGCCGGCGAAACTGTACTGGTGATGGAAGCGATGAAGATGCAGAACCAGATTACCGCACTTACAAATGGGAAGGTTACCAAGATACTTGTCAACGAAGGTGATTCTGTGTCTGAGGGACAGGAACTTGTTAGAATTAGCGCCGGGTGAGTTTCTAAGCTGTAATTGTGAAATATTATTTCCATATATTAGTTTTTCGTATCAATTAAAGATATTTGTTTGAATAACCCCGCGATTAGGGAGAGATAGAAAAGATTGCTGTATTGTTGTTACTCAGTAGATGGTTTTATTCCTGGAATGCAGGAAAGACAATTTGATTGAATTTAAATTATGCATGGCTGCTCCCCGTACAGCCCGAAAAAACTTGTTAACACTGGAGAATTTTAGATGCTGAGAATTGAAAAACTGACAGCTCAACCTTTGCTGCTCGCAACTGGATTGTTGCTGCTGACATTATTTACGGGGATTATTTCATGTGATGATGATTCGGTAAATCCACCTCCCCCGCCTGCGACTATTCGTGTTGGAGCTTTATTGGCTACTGAGGGATCGGCAGCAGATTTCGGACAAGAATGCAAAGCTGGAATTGAAGTAGCGGAAGATGATATCAATGAATATTTTGAAGATGAAGATATCGATTACGAGGTAAAGATAATTTACGAATACACTGACAGTGACGAAGAACTTGCCTTGGTTGGATGCCAGAATTTCAGAAATGACGAAATTCGGTTGATCATCGGACCAACCACGGGGTTTGAATTAGATAATGTCAGGAGTTATGTAAACCAGTACGACCTTTTGCTTGTCAGTCCTTCCAGTATTTCAATAGCTTACTTGCAGGAAGATGATAATATTTACCGCATTTCTCCCAACGACCATCAGCAGATGGAGGCGATGTCAGCCCTGTTGGCGGACGACAATATTGAAGCGATTGTCCCATTCGCCAGGAACGATTCCTGGGGAGACAGCCTTTTGAATTCCATGACAAACCAGTTTGAAAAATATGGTGGAAATGTTCTGGATGGAGTCAGGTTCGATCCGGCTGATACTGATTTTTCAGCACACCTGGATACCCTGCTTGATGAATACAGTGAAGCGCAAAACCTGTATCCTGACAGCACAATAGCGGTGTTTGTTTTAGCCGGACCGGAAATCGCCTCATTATTCTTATATAATGGCGACAATTATGTTTTTGACCTTGTTAACTGGTATGGCAGCGCGGCGAATGTGCGGTTTCACGACTTGGCATCTAATGCGAGTATTGCTGAACTTGTGGTGAAGATTGGCGGTTTGCCAAGCCCGATTTTCGGGGAAACCGATCTTGAAGACTACAGAAGACCCGAGCATGAAATTGAGTTGATACTGGATTGGGAACCTGACGCATACGCTCTGGCAGCTTATGACGCGCTCTGGATTGCGGTACAGACATACCTGAACCTGGAACTCGTAAATCCATCTTTCGAAGACTTGAAAACATCTTTTCTCGAGATAGCGGATGGGTACGATGGAGTGACCGGTTTGATTGAACTTGATGAAGTCGGTGACAGGAAATATGCCGGATTTGATTTCTGGAAAGTTAAGCCGGTTCCAGATGACGATGAATTCGAATGGGTGAAATTCGCCAGGTTTGAAAAGGCGGTAGGGGATTCGACCGGGATAATTATCAGGGAATGAGTGTAAATTATTGCCTGAGTAACGGATTAGTACTGTCATGCACCTGATTCAACGGTTTGTCATTCCCGCGAAAAGTCAAAATTGGTCTATTTGGTTCTTTTGAGAAGCATAAGTACTTCTATAAATAGAAAATGGTAAAATAGATGGAATTATTTTCCAAATTTATCGGATATACGGGTTTTGTTCAACCTGATGTCTGGAAAAACCTGGTTATGATCGCGGTAGGTTTGTTTTTTCTCTACCTCGCTATCAAAAAAGATTATGAACCTCTTCTGCTGGTGCCCATTGGATTCGGGATCCTTATCGGCAACATTCCTTTCGCTCTTGACGCTAACCTGGAAATCGGGATTTATGAACAGGGATCAGTCTTAAATTATCTATATTTTGGCGTTACTCAAGGTATCTATCCCCCGCTCATTTTCCTTGGAATCGGAGCATTAACTGATTTCTCAGCATTGCTTTCTAATCCCAAGCTAATGCTTCTCGGCGCTGCAGCGCAGATGGGGATATTCCTAACACTTGTGGGTGCTCTTGCAATCGGTTTCCTGCCAGAGGAAGCGGCGGCAATTGGAATTATCGGCGGTGCGGATGGTCCTACGGCAATTTTTATTGCATCGAAACTTGCTCCTCAATTCATGGGCGCTATTGCAATTGCAGCATATTCATATATGGCGCTGATTCCGGTTATCCAGCCACCTATCATGAAACTACTTACCTCTGACAAGGAGCGCCGGATCAGAATGAAACCAAGTCGCAGCGTTCCGAAATCCGAAAAAATCCTTTTCCCGGTGCTCGGCTTCTTGGGAACATGTTTTATCGCACCTGCGGCTTTGCCTTTGCTGGGAATGCTTTTCTTCGGTAACCTGTTGAAAGAGAGCGGAGTGACCGACCGGCTGGCAAAGACCGCGGGGAGTTCGCTTATTGATATTGTCACAATCCTGCTTGGTTTGACTGTAGGCGCTTCGACACAGGCTCAATATTTTCTCACTTCACAGTCGATATTTATTTTTATCCTCGGAGCTTTGAGCTTTTGTATTGCAACGGCATGCGGGCTTTTGTTCGCCAAGTTCATGAACCTGTTTCTTAAACCAGGCAACAAGATTAATCCGTTAATCGGCGCGGCTGGAGTCAGCGCCGTTCCCAACAGTGCCCGGGTCGTTCAGCAGTTTGGAAGAAAGTATGACCCGGATAATTACCTTTTAATGCATGCAATGGGCCCAAATGTAGCGGGTGTAATTGGATCAGCCACTGCAGCGGGAGTTCTTCTCTCGTATTTTCTTGGTAAGTAGTAGATCAGTTCATATGCTTTGGGATCCTTTGTCATTCTCGGGCTTGACCCGGGAATCCATGCTCGGAATCAAGATATATCTGGTTCTTGAAAGTATTGTGTCATGTTTATTGCTAAAAGTCTGGTTATTCCATGTGTTAATGATAAAGTAAAATTATCAGAAACTTAGAGTCGATAGGTCAAAAAGAAAACAACAAACCGCCGAAAACACAAAGTATGCACTAAGATCACAAAGACAATCTCCGTGCTCTTTGCTAATTCTTTGAGTACTTTGTGGTTTTTCTTTTTAGTGCTGTTGAGCAAGAGATCGTTCAAGTATGTGTTTTATATTAACGAGGCAAAACTTTTAAGAAATAGCATAAATGGTGGATTCCCGGGTCAAGCCCAAGAATGACAGCTCCTGGAATCTGATGAATCATAGCAGTATCGCTGTATGAACAATCAATTATCAGCGGATTGCTTTGACGCTTCGTTTCCGCGCAATTACGGAATATTCATGAGCTATATTTGACGCAGAAAGCGCAGACATTGACAACAATGCAAATAATATGCGTTTCGCCTGTGAATATTCTGCGCTCAAAAGTAATGTTGGTATAGTTAAAACCGCTTCTATTTGATATATTTTTGGGTGATTTTTTAAATAATCCACCAAAATCATTTTCCTCCAGAGTTTTTGCCGCCCAAAAAGCTCACAAAAGTAGATTTTTCTTGTAGTTGGCATGGCAGTTGCCCCATATTGTTACTATGTTATAACAATGCTCCATTCGCCTTTGAATAGTAGAGTAAGATGCCAGGAAGGAGATACACAAAGTGAGATTTAGGTTACTTGTTTGTATGTTATTGATAATTATGGCAGGTACCACACTCGCCCAGGAGGAGATCTCCGGCAATTTGGACGGTGTCCTCGAAGAAGACGAATACCTGATGACCGCTAATTGCTTCATCCAGGCGGGCGACAGCCTCATTATTGAACCCGGTACAATTATCCTCTCCGAAGGTCGTTTTTATTTCATTATCTATGGTTATCTCGAAGCTATCGGTACTGAAGAAGACACCATCTACTTTTCTCATGACGGTGAAGAGCAGCAATGGTGGGCCTATTGGATGGGAGTATATTTCTTTGCAAATGCCGATGATAACAGCCGCATGGAATACTGCCATATTTCAAATTCATACACTGCCGCCCTGAAATTATATAACGATGCTACGATAGACCATTGTACCATCACAGGAGGCGATGCGCAAAATGGGGCTGGAGGCGGTATATTAGTACAAGGAACCGCTACCATTACAAACTGCACTATTACCGGTAATGATGCAGGTTATGGTGGTGGGATTTGTATAAACGCAGACGTTTCACCTGTGATAACCAATTGCACAATTACAGGGAATACAGCAAATTCCAGTTGGAATCGATACGGTGAAGGCGGCGGTATATATGTAATCAACGGCAGCCCGATAATAACGGGATGTAAGATTGAGAATAATGATGCGGAGCGGGATGGCGGCGGAATATATCTGTCAAATGCCGCACCAGTGATTACTGGCACTGAAATCGTCGATAATTCCTGTGACGATGATGGCGGGGGCATTTATGGGCTTCAATCCGACGCTGAGCTTTATTCATGTATTATCAGCGAAAATAATGCCAGTGGTGCAGGCGGAGGTTTGTGTTTTATCGACAACTCCGACCCGGAGATAGAGGGATGCCTGATTTCCGGCAACAGCGCCAACAGTGATGGGGGCGGAATATTTATTGACGATTTCACTGATATGGAAATTGATAAAACGACGATTTCCGGAAACGATGCTCCTGATGGCGGTGGTATATTTATTGGTGAAGACGCTGAACTTGAATGTATAAACTCAATCCTGGAAGGTTCCACAAATGGTGAGGGTCTCTGGCGAGATGATGATGCAAGCACCCTGACTTTCCGCTACAATACCGTCTATAATCACGATGATGGCAATTTCGAGGGTCAGATCCCCGATGGCATCGGTGATCTGACTACAATAAATGCGAATTATGATTCCTCGGACGTCTATTACAATATTTACATTGATCCACAACTGATTGATCCGGTAAACGGTGATTATGGTCTCGAAGAAGGATCGCCTGCCGTAGATGCAGGAGATCCGGAAAGTTCGCTTGATCCTGATTCAACTGTCGCGGATATGGGAGCTTTTCCCAGCTTTCAGGAACGACCGCTTCCATTCCACTTGTTGTCTCCTGAAGGAGGCGATACCTGCCATACCCTCGACACAACACTTACCTGGGATCATACCTGGGATATAAACGAGAATGATGTTCCCCATTATGATGTCTGGTTGGATACCACGGAGGATTTATCCACAGCCTGGCAGATAGCAGACAGCAGTGCTGACAGTACGATTGATGTTAACAATCTGCTTGATGACCATACTTATTACTGGACGGTTCGAGCAACGGACAGCAACACAGAGGGAACCTGGTCAAAGGATACACTTTCGGTTGTGGCATTCCTGAATGAAGCCCCCGGCGCTTTCAGCCTTGATTCACCGGAGGATGGCGCTAATATCGAGGGTTTTCAAGCTACTGTTTATTGGGATCAATCAACTGATCCTGACAATAATGACATGATTACCTATTGGGTTGAATGGTCATTAGATGAAGATTTCGAAGACTTTGAGACCGCATCTACTGCTGACGACCAGTACACGATCTCGGGATTAAACGATAATGACGAAATATACTGGCGGGTAAAAGCTGTTGACCGACTTGGGGCATTCACTTACGCTACTCCTGAAGATGGATGGTCGTTCACTGTTGGAATTGCAGATTTTCCCTCTGCCTTTAACCTGATTTCTCCGGGTCATAACGATACGACATTTGATGGTGACCAGACTTTTGTTTGGGAATCCACTACAGATCCAGATGGTGATGATATTGTTTATAAGCTCTGGGTTTCTCTCGACCAGAATTTTGTCTGGGATGTTGATTCCGTTTCAACGACAGATACTTCCTATACTTTTGAAAACCTGGATGATGACGAAAACTACTATTGGAAAGTCCGCGCCCAGGATGACAACACAGTTGGAAGATGGTCTAACCAGGCCAGGCGCTTAAGAGTATATATTCCTGAATCGCCCGGTAATTTTGTGCTCTTCAGTCCCTCGAGTAACCAGCGTGTTTATGATGATACAGTCACAGTAGTATGGCTGGCGGCGAATGATCCTGACCCTCATGATGTCATTACTTATACTGTGCAATGGTCAACACAGGGGAATTTCGCTAACTATTACGAAGGTACCACCACAGATAATTTTTACCTGATTACTGACCTTGAAGACCAGCAGGAAGAGGGGGAGCTTGATGAGCTTCCCGACAATACAAGAATTTTCTGGCGGGTAAGAGCAACAGACAGTTTTGACAATTCGAGGAACTGTACACCTACGGGAGGATGGAATTTCCAGGTATTTATGTACGACAGTCCTAATGCATTCAGCTTGATTTCGCCGGCAGACGGTGATACAAGCTGGACTGGTGATACAACTTTTACCTGGGAAGATACGCAGGATCCCGATCCCGGCGATTTTGTCTTTTACCGTTTGTACTGGTCAACTGACGATGAATTTTCAGATGCTGATTCAGCAACAACATTCGATACAGAATATGACCTGGAGGATTTGGAAGAAGATAATACTTACTGGTGGAGAGTTCGGGCGCAGGATCAGAATACCAATGGTACGCTATCCGATGAAACCTTCCGTTTGAGTGTATATTTTATCGATGAACCTGAACCATTCAGCCTTTTATCTCCTGGTGATGGGGATACGATCACAGCCGATACTGCAAGAATGGCATGGGAAACAGCTATCGATCCGGATCCCGACAATTGGATAGAGTATAAGCTATGGTGGGCGACAGACGCTAATTTCACTCAGAACCTTGATTCAATTTCAACCGGTGACACTACTTATACCCTGACTAATTTAGCTGATGAAACAACTTTTTACTGGAAGGTAAGAGCACAAGACAATAATACTTCCGGCGTCTGGTCGGATGAAACATGGTCATTCTGGGTAAATGTTCCGGAACCGCCAAGTGATTTTGATCTTGCCGGTCCGGCGGATGAAAGTCTATTAGAGGAAGATGAAGTTACCGTTTACTGGGATGCTGCGACTGATCCCGATAATAATGATCCTACTACATATCATGTTGACTGGTCCCTTGATTCAGGTTTTGACGGATATTATACCGGATCAACTTCGGATACATTTTTTGCCATCACAGACCTCGAAGACCTTGTTGGTCAGGGTGAGCTTGATGAATTGCCCGATAATATTCAACTTTTCTGGCGTGTTAGAGCACGGGATAATTATGGTTTAGAAACATACGGCACACCGGAAGAAGGATGGTCTTTTTATCTCAATTACGAGGATGATCCTCCTGCAGCTTTCAATCTATTGTTCCCGGAAGATGGTGATACCAATTGGACAGGAAACACCGATTTAAGCTGGCAATCAACGACTGATCCCGATCCGGGTGATGAGGTTGAGGGTTATATGATCTGGTGGGCAACCAATGAAAACTTCACTGAAGCTCTTGATTCTGCTTTCACCATCGATACCTCCTATGCGTTGGCTGATCTTTCCGATGATGAAACATATTGGTGGAAAGTGCGAGCCCTGGATGGTAATACCAACGGTACCTGGTCAACTCAGACAAGACAGATTCATGTATTTTTCACCGATCCACCCGGAGATTTTGATCTTTCCAGCCCCGAGAATAACACTGAAGTCCATAACCCTCATGCGGTTGTGAGATGGACTACTTCAATCGATCCCGACCCGGGCGATCATGTTACATATACAGTTGAGTGGTCTGAAAATGATGATTTCACCGAATCGTCAATCAGCACAACAGCAGACACAAGTTTCGATATCACCGACCTTGAAGATGAGGTGACTTATTACTGGCGTGTAAAAGCTACAGACCGTTTTGATAATGAAACATACGCCGACCCTGAAGATGGCTGGTCGTTTGACGTAATTATATATGATCCACCCACTGATTTCAGCTTGCTTTCCCCAAGCGATGGTGATACCTGCTGGACAGGTGATACTACATTTACATGGGAAGAATCCACCGATCCTGATCTTGGTGATGATGTTATTTATTGGCTCTGGTGGGCGACGAATGACGAATTCACTCAAAATCTCGATTCTTCATCTACGACAGATACCACACTGACAATAAACAATCTTGAAGATAATGTAACTCACTGGTGGAAAGTCCGGGCACAGGATGATAACACAGAGGGTACCTGGTCAGACGAGACTAATACCCTGGTAGTTTACATCATCGAAGATCCGGGTGCTTTCAGTCTTTCAAGCCCGGCAAATACCAGCACTATCAATGTTGACAATGTTACATTGGCATGGACAACCTCTATCGATCCTGACCCAAACGACGAAATAACCTACACGGTTGAATGGTCACAGAACGATGATTTCACAGGCTCATCAACAGCGAACCTGACAGATACCACTTATTCGATTACCGGTCTGGATGATGAGGAAACTTATTACTGGCGTGTAAAAGTTACAGACAGCTTCGATAATGAAGTATATGCCACCCCGACAGATGGCTGGTCGTTTGACGTTTATATCTTTGAGCCGCCATCTTCATTCAGTCTTGTCTCACCCGAGAATGGTGATACCACATGGACAGGTGATACTACGTTTACCTGGGAACAGTCCAACGATCCGGATACAGGGGATAACATTACCTATAAGATCTGGTGGGCGACTGATTCCAACTTCACACAGGATCTGGATTCAGCTTCTTCGGCAAACACATCAATTGCTCTGAATGATTTTTCCGACGACACACAATATTGGTGGAAAGTCCGTGCGCAGGATACGAACACCACTGGAACATGGTCGGATGAAACATACAATTTTCACGTTTACATTCCTGACCCGCCGGAAGATTTCGAGCTTGCCAGCCCTGATGACGGTGAACAGTTTGATGACGATATTGTAACGGTTGCATGGACAGCTTCATCGGATACTGACCCCGGCGACTGGATTTATTATACCGTGGAATGGTCAACAGATGAAGATTTCGGCGAATCTTATACAGGCACTACTACAGACACATTCTTAACTATCACTGACCTTGAAGACCTGGTTGGCGAAGGCGGCCTGGATGAGTTGCCTGATGATATCACTGTTTACTGGCATGTAAAAGTTACCGATCAATTCCAGAATGATGTCTGGGCAGACCCCGAGGATGGTTGGTCTTTCAGCATATATATCTTTGAACCGCCGGAAGCGTTCAGCCTGATTTCTCCGGACAGCACCGATACATCCTGGACTGATGATGTTATTTTAGACTGGGAAGCCTCCAGCGATCCTGATCCCGGTGATGATGTTGATAGTTACAAAATATGGTGGGCAACTGATCAGAACTTTACTCAAAACCTCGATTCTGCTTCGACACCTAATACCGGCTACACCATTCCCAACCTGGATGATGATACCATCTACTGGTGGAAAGTACGAGCCCAGGATTCCAATACGAATGGAACCTGGTCTAATGAAACATACCAGTTCACAGTATATGTGCAGGAAGATCCTGAAGACTTCAGCTTGCTGGAACCGGGAGTTAACGACACATGTTGGAGCGGTGATACAACACTGACCTGGGAAGTTTCCACTGATCCTGATCCGAATGATTCTGTAAGATATGTTGTCTGGTGGGCTACAAATTCCGGATTTACACAAAACCTTGATTCTGTAAGTGTGGACTCAACTTCATACTATCTCTCCGGGCTGAATGATGATACTCAATACTGGTGGAAAGTCCGGGCGGTCGATATTTTCTCAAATAACACTTGGTCGGATGAAACACACCGGCTGTATGTATATATCCCCGAAGCGCCGGAAGATTTTGATCTCCTTTCTCCTTCAGCGGATACACTCTTTAATACGGATACTGTAACCGTAGTCTGGGAACCATCAAGCGATAACGATCCGGGTGACGATTTCTATTACCTGGTTGAGTGGAGTGAAGACAGCCTCTTCACCTTGACCTACGAAGCCACTACAACTGATACATTCTTGATAATAACAGGCCTCGAAGATCAAATCGGGCAGGGCGATCTTGACGAATTGCCAGATGATGCTACGGTCTATTGGCGTGTGACAGCTATTGACAATTTCGGACTTGAGAAGTTGTGTACGCCTAATGCCGGATGGCGTTTTCATGTTCTTTACGTTTATGATCCACCGGCTGATTTCAGTCTTCTGTATCCCGGCACCGGAGATACCTGCTGGACCGGTGATACAACTTTAACATGGGAAGTAGCGGTAGAAACCGATCCTCTCGACACAACTAACTATGCAATATTCTGGGCTACAAATTCAAACTTCACCCAGAACCTTGATTCGGCATTTACCATTGATACCACCTATGCGCTTACGAATTTGACAGATAACGCCGCTTATTGGTGGAAGATACATGCGCGTGACAACAATACAGAGGGGACATGGTCGGACAATATTCTTGATTTCGATGTTTATATTCCTGAAGCGCCTGGTAGTTTTGATCTCTCATCGCCTGACAGCGGTTCAGCGATTAATGACGAGGCCGTTACGGTATCATGGACAACATCAACTGATCCCGACCCCAACGATCAGGTAACCTATACTCTTGAGTGGGCAGTTAACGCAAACTTTGATAATTCCTCCATAATAACAACTTCAAATACTTCTTATGAAATCACAGGCATTGTTGACGATGCAACCATCTACTGGCGTGTAACCGCAACAGATATTTTCGGTCTTGAGACAGATGCCACTCCTTCAAATGGATGGTCATTTGATATATTTGTTTATGATCCGCCGGCAGCATTCAGCCTGCTTACACCCGGCAGTGGTGATACCTGCTGGACAGGCGATACGACTATTACGTGGGAAGCCACTACCGATCCTGATCCAAACGATAATATCACTTATAAGGTCTGGTGGGCGACGGATGCCAACTTCACCCAGAATCTCGATTCAGCATCAACAACCGGTACAACCCGGAACCTGGCAAACCTGATAGATGATGAAACTTACTGGTGGAAGGTTCGAGCACAGGATGAAAATACCGAGGGAACCTGGTCTGATGAGACTTTCACAATTAATGTATTCATTCCGGACGTACCAAACGCATTCAGTTTGACTTCGCCTGATGATGGCGTTACCTGCTGGACAGGCGACACTACGCTTACATGGGAAACCGCAACAGATTCTGATCCGGGCGATGCAATCACATATAAAGTCTGGTGGGCAACGAATTCAGCATTTACTCAAAATCTTGATTCGGCTTCTACAAATAACACACAACAGAATCTGACAGGACTAACCGATGACGAGACATACTGGTGGAAAGTCCGTGCCCAGGATAATTATACCGTCGGAACATGGTCAGACGAAACATGGTCATTTGAAGTTTATATCCCGGAAAACCCCGCAACATTCGTTTTAAGCAGCCCGCCGAATAATTCGCAGGTGCATGATGATACTGTAACAGTAGTATGGACTTCATCAGATGATAACGATCCTGATGATGAATTGTATTATGAAGTTGAATGGGGAATTGATGGTGACGATGATACTTACACAGCCACAACAACTGATACTTTCTATACAATAACCGATCTGGAAGACATGGTTGCAAATGGCGAGATTGACGAGCTTCCCGATGATACTGCAATTCGCTGGAAGGTTAAAGCAATTGACGAATTTAATAATGAGACTTCTGCTTCGCCTCAGATAGGATGGTTATTTAATGTCTATTTGTATGAAACACCTCAATCTTTCAGTCTGACGAACCCTGGTGATGGCGATACCTGCTGGACAGGCGATACAACATTCACCTGGGAAGCCGCGGTTGATCCCGACCCGGATGATGAGATAACTTACACTGTTTTCTGGGCGACGGATTCTGATTTGACAGAAGATCTCGATTCAGCTTCGACGACAAATACTTCTCTTGATGTTACAAACCTGACAGATGATGAGACGATCTGGTGGACAGTTCGAGCTCGCGATCCAGGATTACTTGAAAGCTGGGCAGACGATACGCTATCCATTGTAGTCTATAAACTTGAAGCACCAGTTGCTTTTTCGCTTGATTTACCGGAAGACGGTGTACAAGTAAATAATGATACCGTTGTTGTTTCATGGACGGCATCATCCGACCCGGACCCCGGTGATTTTTTTGCATATCGAGTGGACTGGTCGGAGAATGAGGATTTTGAAGACAATTATACCAATGTTACTACACAAACATTTTTTACGATTACCGACTTTAATGATCTTGATGAACTACCGGACGATACTACTGTTTACTGGCGTGTAAAAGCGTTTGACAATTACGGTTTTGAAACCCAGGCTACACCTGCAGAAGGTTTCAGCTTTGATGTCTATCTTTTTGATCCACCGGGTGAATTCAGTTTAAGCAGCCCAGCAAACGATGACACATGTTGGTCTGGGGATACTACTTTAACCTGGGAAGCATCTATTGATCCCGATCCGGGTGATGAAATTACTTATTGGGTATGGTGGGCAACAGATTCTGACTTCACTGAAAATCTCGATTCCGCATCAACCACAGACACCGATTATGACTTGGGCGGATTGAGTGATCTTGAAACTTACTGGTGGACAGTTCGCGCACAGGATGAAAACACCGTAGGAATCTGGTCAAACGACACAAGCCGGTTCTTTGTTTACATACCCGATGCACCGTTAGCATTCAGTCTCGCAACGCCTGACAGCGGGGAAATAGTACATGATGATTCGATTTTGGTTTCCTGGAGTACTTCATTAGATGACGACCCGGATGATTCTGTATCCTACCGGGTTGAATGGTCTGGCATTAGCAATTTTGATCCTTACTTCAGTGGAACTACGACCGATACTTTCTTCGTGATACCCGATTTGGGTGATATTGATGAACTTCCCGATGATACGACTGTTTACTGGCGTGTGGTCGCGGAGGATTCATATAACCTTGAAACATCCGCTTCGCCTGTGGATGGTTATTCATTTGATATATTTATTTATGACCCGCCCTTGGCGTTTAATTTGTTGACACCGGAAGACAGCGATACCTGCTGGGATGGTGACACTACGGTGACATGGGAAGCTACGACAGATCCTGACCCGGGTGATACGATTACATATGTTCTGATGTGGGCTTTGGATCAGAATTTCACACAGCCGGTCGATTCGGTAATTACAGACACCACCACTGCTGATATTACTGGCCTCGGAAACGCTATTTACTGGTGGAACGTGCGCGCACAGGATACAAATACTGATGGAACCTGGGGTAATGAAGCAAGAAGGCTTGCATCTTACAGTCCATTAGCTCCCTCTGAATTTTCACTGGCAAGTCCGGATAGCGGGAGTCTATTTGATGATGACACAGTAACTGTCAGCTGGCATAGCTCTGAAGATCCAAATGAAGAAGGTATTTCATACAATGTAATATGGTCCTTGACTGAAGATTTCTCGGATTATTTCAGTGGCACAACAGATGATACATTCTTTGTAATAACTGCACTCGAAGATTTACTGCCTGAAGGTCCGATGGCAGAATTGCCGGATGATATCATTGTTCACTGGCGTGTGATTGCTCGTAATACGTACAACCTGGCAACATTATCCACTCCTTCGACAGGTTGGACTTTTGAAATCTATATGAGCGAACCGCCGGCAGCATTCGACCTGATTCCATCGGAAGAAGACACCAATTTTACCGGGGAGATGAATCTTACATGGCACTCCACAATTGATCCTGATCCCGGAGATTCGATTTATTACTCTATCTGGTTCTCCAGTGATTCACTATTCCTGACAGGAGTGGATTCTACATCAACACCCGATACATCAGGTGTTATTACCGGATATGAGGATAATTCGTATATATGGTGGAAAGTACGCGCACAGGATTTGAACACGACAGGAACATGGTCTAACCAGGCTTTAAGTTTTGTCAGCAATATTCCAAATGCACCGGACGCATTCAGCGTCATCAGTCCTTTGAATGGCGGACAGATTCATGAAGATATTGCATTGTTGATATGGGAACCGGCAATCGATACCGATCTTGAAGATTCCGTTTCTTACTATCTCGAGATTTCATTAGACCAAAGCTTCATTATTAGCATTGTCGAGACCCTGACCGATACCACTTATGAGTTAGATGACATATCAGGAATTTTCATGGCGCTTAACAATAAACCACCGGGCAATGGAAATTCCGGTTCAATTGCGATGAAGAATAGTCCCGGGATAGAGCATCAAAAAATATCGAATAATGCAAATGAATTATTGTCCCTTAACAGCGCACGAAATATCATTCCAGGGTCAAGCCCGGGAATGACACCGTCCGCAAATCAACTCCAGGGAAATAATAGCAATATCCGAGGGCGAAAAAACGCTGATTCACGTTCGTCAGAAACCGATGAACTCGATGGATTACCGGATGACCTGGTGATTTATTGGCGTGTTCGCGCCATAGATACTTATGGCTTGGAGACCTTTGTTGATAATGAGCCGGACGGCGTTTCGTTCCAGGTTTATATCTACGATCCACCCGCAGCGTTTGACCTGGTCAGCCCTGAAGATGGTCAATTCTTAGAAGAAAATGATATTACCCTTTCCTGGCAGCGTTCCAGGGACGTTGATCCGGGTGACAATCTTCATTACGTGGTGTGGTACTCAACGAGTTCCACATTCTCTTCAAATGTTGATTCTGCTGTAGTTAACAGCATTAGCCTTCGGTTGCCGAGAATCTCTGACGACCATGAATATTTTTGGAAGGTTCGTGCTCAAGATACAAATACTGAGGGAACCTGGTCATCGCAGACTAACAGATTCTACCTGGCAGCTCCGCGTGAACCGTTAGGATTCAGTCTGCTGACTCCAGCCGTTGGTGACACTGTCTGGAATAATGAAGTTCAAGTTATATGGGAATCTATTGAAATTCAGGGAACTGATGCTGAGCAGAATTATAAGGTCTGGTGGAGTACTAATCCGTCTTTTGCCAGCGATTCAGGATTCGTCAACTTCAATACTGTTGCCGATACCTGCTTCACAATAACTGAACTCGAGGATGATACCCAGTACTGGTGGAAGGTGCTCGCCCTTGGAGATGATGATACAGACGGTGAGGATATCTGGTCGAGGAGTGCCATAAACTTTGACGTATATGTCCCTGAAGCGCCAGCGCCCATCAGTTTATTAGAGCTTGCTGACAGGACAGAAGTTGATTCAAAAAGAATTCGCGTTACCTGGAGTTCTTCAACAGATATAGATCCGGGAGACAGGATTTCTTACAGGGTCGAGTGGTCTGCCGATTCACTGTTTGCATTCAAAAATGAGGAAGTTACATCCGATACCTCCTTTGTGATTACAGGATACTCACTTGATGATATATTTGATGATATTACGATTTACTGGCGAGTTTGCGCATTAGATTTGTATGGCATGGAAACCATGTCCATTCCTGCAAATGGCTGGTCATTCGATATTAATGTTCCAGAAGAACCGGTATCATTCGAATTGGTCTCTCCTGTCAACGCGAGAGCAATTCCCGACAGTGTGGTATATTTGATCTGGGAGTCAACTTACGATCCTGATCCTTATGACACCCTGACCTTTAACGTTATGCTGGACACTCTACCAGATATGTTGAATAGCTGGATGCTTGCGGAAGATATTGCAGAAACTACTTTCACATTAGCTGATCCATTAATTAACGCCTGTACTTATTACTGGAGTGTTTATGCAAATGACAGTAATACAGAAGGAACCTGGGCGGAAGAAACTCAAAGCTTCTATGTCCCGTTCTCTTACAGACGTTTCAATCAATGGGCGGGTATTCCCGAAAGCTTCGATATTTCGACAATCTTCCCTAATCCATTTAATGCCAACGCACAGATTGTGGTAGGTCTGCCGAATCAAGCTGATTTAATAGTTTACCTGTACAATTCCCTTGGAAGAAAAGTTGCAGAAATCGCCAATGGCGGGTATAATGCCGGGTATCACAGGATAAGTTACAATGCAGGTAATCTTTCAAGCGGTATTTATTTTGTCACTGCAATAGTACCCGGTGAGACCAGTGCAATCAGAAAAATTGTACTGGTGAAATAGTTCCTGTAGAAAAACAACCGCCACCGTCATTGCGAGGAAGCGAAGCGACGAAGCAATCTCCTGAATTACAACAAGCTAAACGGAGTTATTTGAATTTGAACAACTCACTTTGAGAGGTAAAGTTTTAAAGAAATCCAATAGTCTTTAAACCACAGAGAACACAAAGCAAGCACGAAGGCCACAAAGCTCTTCTTAGTGTCCTTTGTGAATTCTTCGAGGACTTTGCGGTTTTTCTTTTTACCCCGGTGATTGCAAAACATATGTTCGCGTTGACTTCACGGCAGAGCTGCGAATTTATGCATCGTAGCTTACTGCGGGGTAGTTCACTTCCAAAAACTCAAGCTGTTCAAATAGATCTGTACTGTTCCCGGATTTATGATTCTTTCATAGACATTACTTGATCAGTAATGCCTTTGTTGTGTAGTAGATATCTTCAGTTTCAGTTCTGGAAATTTCAAGTCGAATAAAGTATAATCCGCTTCCAACAGGAACATTATTATTTGAAATACCTTTCCACGTTATCGAGTGAAATCCGGTCAATAGATTAGCGTGAGATATCGTCGAAACTTTTTGACCTATGATATTAAACATCTCGAGTTTTACTTTTGCAGGTTTCCCAAGCATGAAAGAAACAGTTGTAATATTGTTGAAGGGATTAGGGTAATTCTGGAATAATTCATCATGCGAAGGTAATGCAATCTCATTTACTTTATTCCAATCAAGATCGTAAGTAAATGCTCCCATATCTGCTCGTGAACTATCCGGATCCAATGCTGAATCAGGGTCTCCAGTATCAATGCAGGGCGAACCTGTTCTGAGTCGAAAATCCTTGATGCTCAGATCAACAAACAAAGGATCTTCATTGATATTTCCTTCACCAACATTGACACTATCTTCATAATATGCAAAAGGCCATTGGTTATTATGATGTGCGAATACCCAATCATTTTCGTATGGAATGCCCTCCAAGCGAATAGATGAAATATCATAAAATATATTGTTATAAACTTCGCAACTATCTGTCCCAAAATCCATAAACAGTGCTATGCCAGAATTATATCCAATACATGTATTATTATAAAAATTAGCATTTGCGCCCTCAAAAAACACTACAAATCTATTATCAATAAATACATTATTATGAATACTTATCCAATAGACATAATCCGCTCTTGATTTAAGATCAATTGCCTGGTTATTATATTCAAACCAGTTCTCACTGATGTCACCGGTTCCAGGACCGTCATGTTTTAAACCATAAAAACAATTGGATATTGTATTTCCCTGTAAAACAATATATCCCTTTTGTTTTATCGCATGTTCGCTGATGTATTTGAACTCATTCCTGAAAAACTTCAGGGTGTCGGGACAATAATAATTACGATTTTCATATGTATATGATCCTGAATATAGTCTTGCAAAATTACAGTCCCGGAACGTTGCTTTATTTCCACTGAGTTTGTACAGTGCATATTCGGAATTGGCTATCTTTGAATCGGACAATCTGAAATATGAAAACGAATCAGCACGAATACCATAAAAAGCGTTTTCAATACTGACGTATGACAGATAAATAGAATCCTGGTTCGTGATTGTAATACCATGCCACTCCACTCCTCCAGGTTCAAAAGATAAACTTTTAAAGATAATTGAATCTTCTTCAGTACCCTGTGCTAACAAAGCTCCTTCAATATTTAATCCAATACGTCCCTGGGGATTCATGACAGGATTGAAAAGAAACGTCACACCCGGATCTATTGTAAGTGTGTCTCCTTCCGGAACATGCAGATCACCGGTAACACGATACGGAGAGTCCCTGGCAGTTAATCTTCCATTGATTTCACCTTCTATGACGCTCCCGATGACAGTTACATATATCGGTTGTGTAGTTGATTGTTCGTTTTGATCATCAGCTCTCACAAGCAGCATAAAATCGTCTGTCCCGGCAGGCATCCTTCCACTGATAATAAGTGAATCTTCGATTGTATCTATCTCTCCATCAGGTTCATCCACAATCAGCCAGTCAGGGTATTCAAGGAAGCTGATCCGGACAGCGTCTCCGTCATCGTTTGCGTAAACAGCATAACGGAAAAATTCACCCCGCATGGCGAAAACCTGGTGAGGAGGTGGTATAAACGGAGGGTGATTAAAGAGCTGATTGAAATATAGAGCGCCCATGTCGGACCTTGTATCGTCAGGATCGCGAGGCGGATAGAAGTCGCCGGCATCAATACAGGGAGATATAGCTTGAAGATTATAATCGAACGGATTGCCCCCGATAAATCGCGGATCGGCAATTAACTCATTAGAGCCGTCCAGCAGTGAATCGTAAGGTTCGCCAACCTGCCAGAAATTGTTCCAACTGAAAAAACAATCATCGGGCGGGCTAAAATCACTGCAAGAGATTCCGTACAGTGTAGTCTCTGGATGATAACCGACAATTATGGAGTTCCTTACAATCGGTCTGCCGTAGTTTTCACAGTAGATAGCTTCCCTGATCTCTTCGTTGGGGATGATGACAGTATTGTTTTCAAAGGGCGTCCGGCAACTGTCGAGAACTACCCTACCATAGATCACATTATTCTTTACCGACGATTCATTATCAAGATAACCGACTCTTAATCCCTGTATATTGATATTATTCTCAAGGGTTAATCTCACGTTTCCACCATTAGCGCCGCTCCGTATCCGAACGGTGTCACCATACAGATTCATATAGCCGGTAAAGATATTATCCCTTATGTCAATATTTCCAGTCCCGCTAAACGCACCTAACGTACATTGTAAGACAGTCGTTAAGCCGCTGGCACGCATAAAATTGAATCTGCTGTTACGAACAATTATTTCTCCACCACTGCTTAAGAAATCTCCGCTCATGGTAAAATACGGGAGAGTGCAGGAATCTATTATTGCTGTCGCTTCCTCTGAGAAAGTTACTGAACTGCTTCCATATGTTAATGCGATACAGTTCTTCAGTTCCAGGTATCCCCAATCTAATGCACTTAAATTTATATCATTAGTTTCAAAGTTGATTGATGATAGATAGATCCTTAAAAGGTTTCTCGCCTGTATGGAAACATATCCGCGAACAGTTGAATTCCTGAATGTCAGTTGAGTTAAGACCTCGCCGGAGCGGATTTTTATTCCATCCGGAAACAGGCAATATGAGAGAGCTATTGATGTATCCTGACCGGGATTTATAGGTTCAAATTTTGGTTTATCATTTCGCTCTTCTCCTGCGAAGACAATTGTATCTTCTTCAGTTCCCAGGGCTAAGAATGTTCCATTTACATTGATTTCGGTATTATGAACAAACCTGATATACACGCCAGGCTCAACAGAGAGCGTATCACCGTATGGTACAAGTATCGTAGCGGTAATTAAATAAGGGCTGTCCTCAACTGTAAGCACCCCGCTCATTTCACCTTGAATTTCTGTTTCAGCATTTAAATTTGAGGGGATGATGATTACCAGGAATACCTGCAATATTATAGGCAGTATTCGCAAGGAAAGGACATACCAATCCTTGAGAATGTTACTATACAGGGATGCCAGAGCAGAATGGTTCGGGGAGTCATTCCACCGTTTCAGGATATTCAGTAAGCAGCGCTTCCACATCTTCAGCAACTCCAAAAGGACCGTGGCATTGAATAATCTAATTGTTCAAATTTTGAAAGTCAATGAATTCAAGATATTATTTTGTATTTTTTGTTGTGATTAAAAATAAATCAGGAGAGTTTGATTCTAATAAATTGGAGTTCGGATCATTTCAGTTAGACAGTGGTAGTTTCTTCCGTATGCACAGAAATCGTTGATACAGTCGGACTCACTTTCGGCGAAAGTGAGCTACTCGGATGAAAACAAAACAATATCACCAGATTTTTTCTATTGATGCTTTATCATAGAATAGATGAAGTATTTTCTTATAGTCAAGCCCTTTGGTCGCCATAACTCCGGCAGCGGTCTGGTCCATTCCTACACCATGCCCGAATCCGGCTCCGATTAGGGTGATCTCAACTGGATTTCCCTGGCCGTCCATGACGGATTCGACAATAAAGCATGAACTATTCAGTGTGGATGCCGACAGTGCCCGCCTGATATTGAGTTCTCCAAATACCTTGTGATTACGATGGCTTCCCAGTATTTCAAGCTCGACAATACGTCCGGATTTTCCTCGGCGTAATGGTTGTAATTCGATAAGAGTGCCAATATCGAACCCAAGTTTCCGTTTTATTATTGATTCAAGTTCCTGCCTTGAATAGGTAACTTCCCACCGGAAATACCGAACATTTTTATCAAGGATTTCAATATCAGTCCCTCTTGGATTAGAATAATTGTCGGGATGGCTTCGAATCCATTTTCCGGCGTCGGTCTCAAGAGTAAGATCAAGATTAAAGTTTTTTGCTTCCTTTGCAGGCATAACAGGCTTTCCAACCAGATAACTTTCGCCGGGAGCACTCCAGAATTCTTTGCTCTCGGTATGCCCCCCGCTGTTGGAGCTGAAAAACGTTTCGCAAACTTTTTTGCCGGTTTTCAGTACTTCCCCGGCTGTTTCTGCTACAGCTTTGTTTGTTTTTGGATCTTCATTTGTTATGCCGGAATATACCTGGAAAGCTACTGTTGCTGGAAAGTCGATTGGATCGTTTGTAGGAGTATCGGCAAGCTTGAATATAGTGTAGCTCCTCGCCGCAACCGCTTGAGCTTTAAGGGCTTCAATCGGGTATGAAGGATGCATTTCGGAAGGAACAACACCTTTTAAATAATCATCAATCAACAATTCATTCAGGGCTAACAATTCGCTGTTGCTGTCAATCCTTAATTCGATAACGTGGCGATAAATCCTGTCTTCAATATGTTCCCAATGGTATCCGATTCCGACACGAACATCATAGAGTGTAACCTCGGTTTCTGAACTTTCGGGAACTATGCGAAAGCCATTTTCCAGCATTGCACTTCTATCATATTCCGAATCATATAATTCAATGGTTCCCTGGGGTTCCTCAATTCGGTGTTTTAGAATTCTCGGTTGAGATTCGTTCCCCGCAGATAATTTTTCCAGGAATGGTAATGCTTGCTGTTCATCATCGTATGCGCCGACAATCACTCGCCAGCGATTCGCTTTATGAACCATCATACCACCGATAATAATATTTCTACCAAAAGGCAGAATCCGTGCAGGATATCCCTCTTTGCGAAGCTTTTCGGCCAGCCGTTCCGCATTTCTTTCTATATTGAAGGTTCCCATGAGAATGCTGAAGATGAAGCGTGCCGGGCTTGAGGTTTCCACTTTACAACGCCATCTGCGATCAGACTTGATATTTGAAAATATTGTGGTTCCATTCAGGTCGGTAATGCTGAAGTTTCCCTGGATACGAAAATCGATTCGGTCATATCTCTCCATGATACCCACACGGACAAGCGGCTGTGATTCAAGGACCACCTGCGTATCAGGAACTGCAATTTCTACATCTTTCTCAAGAGTCGCTTCGGACGACTTCATTAACGTTTCCTCCACAAGCGGAATGGTAGAACTGACGAGTCCCATCAGAAAAGCCAGTCCAGCGACGATTAAGCCGAATTTCAGCATATTCCGGTACTCCGTCCGTTCTTACGCATCCACCTCATTTCCACACATAAATCATGCACTAATCTGACCGCTTCGTCTGCCTGCTCCGTTTTTAAACATACCCAATACTCACCGGGGCGATCCATTGTGCCAAAAGTAATTATGCTTGCATCGGTAAACCTACTGTTGACTGCCTCGTGGAGCCCAGAAACAGGACGACCGGCAGTTATAATTGTGATTCCCGAATATGGCGCTTCTTCTCCTGTATTTGCCGTGCGCCAGGTCACCCATTGACCATGGTTCTCAACAAATTGAATGCAATTGTCGTGATTTTCTGCCATTCCGCAACCTTGCTTACGAACTAATTCATCCCTACGGATAATGCCTATAACATCTCCACAATCAAACGGAGCTTCAGTAATTATCGTTCCGATTTTATCTTGCTTTGCGTTACCGATTCCAATGTCAACTTTGTGATCACGAGCGATCCTCGCAGCTTCGAACTGTAATGCCGTCGCGCCGCTTCCCGCTAATCGCAGAGCACTGTCAAAATCTAATCTATCTATAATTCTTGCATCTTCAACTTTATTGGGATCAGCAGTGAAAAGACCATCGATATCTTTCATTAATTCGCATCTGTCTGCATTTATTGATGCTGCAAGCGCGACAGCAGTAGCATCGCTGCCACCTCGCCCCAGAGTGGTAATTTCCTTATCTGTCGAAACTCCCTGAAAACCGGCGATCACGGCAATCAGTCCTTTTTCGATTGATTCCAGTAACCGGTCGGGACGTATATCAACTATCCTCGCTTCGCCATGCCTCGTGTCAGTGATAATTCCTACCTGGCTGCCGGTATAACTAACCGCACCCACGCCTTCAGCTTCAATTGCCAGGGCAAGAAGAGAACAACTTACACGTTCACCAACGGAAAGCAACATATCCATTTCACGTCGTGATGGATCGGAGTGAAGCGAATACGCCATTTTCATCAAATCATCGGTAGTAGAAGCCATTGCTGAAACGACAACAACTACATCATCACCCTGCCAACGCATGTCGGCAAGCCGGGAAGCAATATGTTTTATCTCGTCGGCATTTTTTAGACTGCTGCCGCCATATTTTCGAACTACTCGCGCCATAAGTATATAATATAAATCAGATTCTCAAGATAAACCGCAAGATAAGTTAGAGCGAACCTGAAAACAAAACAAATAAGAAGAATTAAGATGGAATGCTTCTTTCAATTTCAGCTTAATATTTGGATATCTCTCATTTGAGATGAAACGTAACCTGTCTTATCCTTTATTGTATATGCTTATATTAATCCTGTAAGGATGACATGATCTTAGCCCACGCTTTCAAGTGGGACTATTAATGAGTCCAATGTTCAGTCCCATAGGGATGGCTGATTTAATTACAGGAAATCTATGAAATTTCGGTCGTCCTTACAGGACTTAATCTTTTGGTTTACCAGCACCCATATTTGAAAGTATGGGCTAAATTCAATAGTCCCTTCGGGACAAAGTATATAGTTAATTTTTTGTTTGTAGTGTTCAGTGAATCACTTTGGAGTATATTCACGATCAGGAGGGCGGGGTGCTCTCCTGACCATAGTTTCTTTCTGAGAGATAATATACTTTTCTGAATAAGCTACAACATTAATACAAACATGGCATTAAAGATTCATACTGTTAAGAATACATCTGGCAGCGAAAATCAACGGGAGAGCGCTGTCCTCGTGGCAGTAATAAAAGCCGGTGATAAAGCCTGGATAGTTGAAGATCACCTTGCGGAACTGGCTTCACTCGCCGATACCGCTGGCGCTGATGTTGCCGAAACAGTGATTCAGCGTCGAATGAAGCTGAATCCTGCGACCATGATTGGCGCGGGCAAGGTGAGCGAACTCGCCTCCATTTGCAAACGTCATAAAGCGGCACTGGTTATTTTCGATGATGACCTCACCCCGGTTCAGGTTCGTAATCTTGAAAGCCAGCTCCCGGGAAAGGTGCTGGACCGCAGTGGTTTGATCCTTGATATTTTTGCATCCCGCGCCCGTTCAAAAGAAGCTAAAGTCCAGGTGGAGCTTGCACAAAACCAGTATTACTACCCACGTCTTACCCGCCAATGGAGCCATTTGAAAGGTCAACAGGGAGGGATCGGCTTCAGGGGTCCCGGAGAAACCCAACTGGAAGTTGACCGCCGGGCGGTGCAGAGGAAAATAACTCATTTGAAAAAAGAGTTGAAAATTATCGCTCGCCAGAGATCCACCCGTCGTAAGAAAAGACACGATACACCAACCGCCGCCCTGGTAGGTTATACAAATGTGGGCAAATCATCCCTCCTTAATGCTTTGACCGGGAAAGAGGATGCATTTGTCGAAGACAGGCTTTTCGCTACCCTGGATTCCAAAGTACGAAGAGTGGCTCATAATCCCGACAAACCAATGCTTGTAATCGATACAGTTGGATTCATCCGAAAACTGCCTCATCATCTTGTAGCGTCTTTTCGATCTACGCTTGAAGAAACCGGGGAAGCTGACCTGATCATACATGTTTCCGATATCTCGCATCCCCAGGTTGAAGCACAGATGCTGCAAACGGATAAAGTCCTCGAAGATCTTGAGCTTGATCATAAGCCCCTTCTACTTGTGTTCAACAAGGCGGATGCAGTAACAAGCTCTGCCGTATTGAAGAGAACGCAGGAGAAATATCCCGAAGCCCTGATCGTATCAGCGAAGAAAGGAATACGGATATGGGAATTGTGCGAAAAGATGGAGCGGCTACTATACCAGGGCAGCAAACGTTTAGAGCTTGTCCTTTCCCCTGCAAGACTTAATATGCTTGATAATCTGAGTGATCAAATCAGCATTACGAGAAAAGAGTGGGAAGATGGTTCAATAAGAGTAGTACTGACCGGACCGGATAAGCTGATCAAGTCGGTAATGTATAATAAGGGATTAAGGAAAGAAGAGATAATCGGTTGACTTGACTTTCTTTCTCACGCAAAGACGCTAAGGGAGCAAAGAACGCAAAGAAAAGCATAATCCCTTGACTTCCTTATGCAACGTAATATTGACCCTTCGGGTGGTGAAATACTATGGCTGAAACCGAGGATTCCGGGTACATCATATATCCTTCGGTCAATGAGACGCCGATTTGTTCCGGTTTCATAAGTTTGAACAATCCTGCCTGATCTTCTATAAAGGGGCATGCGGGATATCCGAAAGACAGCCTGATCCCGTGGTATTTGGTATTAAAAAGATCTTTTGTTGAAAGAGTCAGATCATCGGGAATACCCCAGAGTTTCCGCAATTCTACATGAAGCCATTCCGCTGAAGCTTCTGCAAGCTCAATGGCAATCGCCTGGAGAATATGTGAAGCGAGTAGTTTTCCCTCATCTCTCAATTCTGAAGAACGCTGAATAATATTCTGTCCGGCAGTTGTCACGAACAGGCATAAATGATCCCCGCCTTTTTCGGGCGGTCTTACCCAGTCAGTGGCGCATGATCCTTTCCCGGTTTTTTGTCGCGGGAAGTTAAATCTGAATACTTCCCTGTTTTCCGGATCTTCGATAACAATTTTGTCTGTTTCTGGAGATGCCTGGAACCATCGATAAATGGCTTTTGGTTCAAATATCCTTTCCTTTAGTCCTTGTTCAAATACTTCCCTGACCTGGTTCTGTAATTTTAACAGTTTCGTGTCGTTCGGATCTTTGGAACGTTTATTGTATTTCTTCACCCCGAGATGTTTGCTGTAAAGCATGACCGGATTTATCATGTCAAAGAGCGCCTCAGCAGGCATTGTATCCAGAATATGCTGATCCAGGTCAGGCGGTTCAGGTACTGCTGTTTCAATCCATCCAAAATCTGAGACATCCAGCATTGGTTTGGTAGCGGCAGGTTTGGGTGCATCATCTTTATCTCTTAGTTCCGCGCTGCGTTTGCTCCATTCATCAATCAATGGACCTCGCTTCTCCTCATCAACCAGCTTGTTACCAAGAGATAAACCATCCATAGCTTCAGAAGCGTAGAACACAGTTCCATTGTACGCTGGCGCAATACGAGTCAGGGCAAACTTTCGTGTCAAAGCTGCGCCACCGACCATGAGAGGAAGGTCTATCCCCGCAGCAGAAAGATCTGTGGCAGTGTGAACCATCTGTTGTGCGCTTCTAACCAATAATCCGGAAAGACCGATCATGTCGGGATTGTGTTCATGTACAGCGTCGATAATTGTTTCAGGAGGAACTTTAATACCCAGATTTATTATATCGAACCCATTATTCGACATAATCATATCTACAAGGTTTTTGCCTATATCATGGACATCGCCTTTAACAGTCGCCAGTACCATTTTTCCCTTGGCTTGCTGCTCAGTGCCTGGCGGGAAAAATTTCTGCAAATGGTCAACTGCCGCTTTCATCACTTCTGCCGATTCGAGGACTTCAGCAACGATTAATTTATTCTCTCCGAAAAGCTTCCCTACCTCATCCATACCTTTCATCAATGGTCCGTTGATAATACTTAACGGATTGTTGTCTATCAGGAGACTATCAAGATTGTCGATTAATCCAGTGTGACGAGCCTCAATCACAGCACGCGCGACTCTTTCTTCAATTGAGAGTTCTGCCCATTCATCCTCGCCACTTGAGACTTTTACGCCGCGAAAATGGTCGGTCAAGGAAGTTAATGAGGATGAATCGCCATTAAAAAGTACATCTTCAGCCAGTTTTATTTCTTCCTCGGATAAACTCGGATACCTTTTAAGCCGTTGGGTATTAACAATTGCCATATCGAGCCCTGCCCTGGTACAAAGGTAGAGAAAGACAGAATTTATTGCCTCACGCCCCGCTACCGGCAGCCCAAAGGAAACGTTAGAAATTCCAAGAACAGTCAGGCAATCAGGAAATACCTCTTTGATTTTCCTTGTTCCCTCGATAGTATGCTTTGCAGAACCAAGATAGTTCGGATCCCCGGTGCCGGCTGGAAAAACAAGGGGGTCAAAAATTATATCCTGATCGGGGATATTAAATTCATCCTTAAGGATTCTATATATATTTCCCGCAACTTCCAGCTTTCTTTCAACTGTGACTGCCATTCCAGCATCCGGATCATCATCAATCAAACCGCAGATAAGCGAAGCTCCATACTCTTTTGCCAGCCCGGCAATTTCACGGAGCCTTTCGCCTCCATCTTCCAGGTTGACAGAATTGATTGCTGGTTTGCCACCAATGCTTTTGAGAGCTGCTTTCACTACTTCAGGATCGGTAGTGTCTAAGAAAAGTGGTACTCTCACCTTGCGAAGTAATGGTTTCAGAACATTTACAAAGTCATCAACCTCTTCCCTGTCCGGATCGGCAGCACACAGATCAAGCACCATAGCGCCTTTGCGTACCTGGCTGCCACCAACCTCGGCAGCTTCATCCCATTTTTCCTCGCTGATCAGTCGTTTAAATTTCCTGCTCCCTATGGTATTGGTGCGTTCGCCCACAAATACAGGTCGATTGTCCTCTTCCACAACCATCGCCTCATTGCCGGACAGGGCAGGGAAATTACCTTTAACTGGAATGCTCCTAGGTTTTAATCCATCAATTGTTTCCCTTATTACTCGAATATGGTCAGGTGTGGTGCCACAGCAACCGCCTGCAATATTCAAGAATCCATTTCGGGCAAATCTTCCGATCACTTCGCGAAAATCTTCAGGTCCCTCACTGTATTTGCCGTCTTCGTCAGGTAAACCGGCATTTGGCCAGATTGAGACGGGGAATTTCGATAAAGATGAAAGAGTGCGCAGATGATCTGTCATCAAGACAGGTCCTGTGGCACAATTCAATCCGAGGGAGAATAGGTCGAATCCTGAAAGCGAATGATATAATGCTTCGATATTCTGTCCGGCTAACATGGTGCCGCCTAATTCAACAGTCACCGAAACCATAAGGGGAGCATCCCTGTCGAGTTCACGCTGTGCCGCCCGGATACCGAAAATAGCTGCTTTCAGGTTCAGGGTATCCTGCACGGTTTCAAGGACGAGAAGGTCGGAGCCGCCCTCTAATAATCCGGAAGCATATTCCTTGTAACATTCAAAAATCTCATCGAATGTTACCCCTCCTGTTACTGATATGGATTTAGTACCGGGACCCATTGATCCTGCGACAAAAACTTTCCGATCCCCTGCATAACGTTCAATTGCGATATTAGCCAGTTCTGCTGATTTTTTAGCAATTTCCCGCGCTTGATCAGCAATACCATATTCCTCCATAACAATTGGGGAACCATTGAAACTATTAGTCTCAATAATATCCGCGCCAGCTTCGATATAGGATTTATGTAACTGATCTACTATATGTGGAGCATATAAATTCAAAGTTTCATTGCAGCCGACAAATCTTTCCCCGCCGAAATCTTCGTCGGTCGGTTGGAGAACTTCCAGCCCGGTACCAATAGCGCCGTCAGTCACAATGATTCTCTGGCTGAGTAATTCCCGCAGCTTTTGCTTTGTAATTTTATCTTGATCTTTAGAGATAGACATATGCTTCTCTTAAAAGTTGATATGAATCATTTATACCATGTACTGTGGATTATGTTTCCATCTGCTCGAACTCATACGATTCCATTAATTTGATAATAACGATTACTAGATATACAGAGTAATCAAAAAGGAATTTATTCTGGATAATCGGAGTAATAGTGCTCCTGGTTTCTTGAATCCGGTTATGATGTATAGTACTGGAGGAAAGAAATCTGAAAACAACTATAAGTCACCAAAATAGTACGGATGGTCGGCTTAATTGCTTATATGATGGGGAGGATTAGCCGAGTTTCACGAAGTTTCAGATTGATCATAAGATACTTGGACAACAAGTAGCCCAAGCCACCCGCCTGAGTTCACTGATTTTCAAAAATGAATGACACAGCTTTGTGAGTTTCACTTGATTATAATGTCACTGCATAGTTAATATTATATTATTGTACTTGAAAGTTTTGCATCATCGGAAAGTAACCCGACAGCAAGCAGTCGGATCACCCGTCGGGGTACCTGTCACCCGTTACTATTTACGAATATAATTACAGATGAGTTTGTTGATACTAAACGATCATGATAAAGATTGGAGGTTCTACATATGCTAAGCAACTACACTAAAGCATTTTCTCTTCTGCTGTTTTACTTCATCATCTTCACGAATTACAGTTATGCCCAGATTGAGTTTACTGAGCATGTAATTATGGAAGATACTGTGACCTACGATGTTATTTTATTCGATCTCGATGAAGATGGTGATATGGATATCATAAGTGCTGGAAGAGGCATATTCTGGTTCGAGAATGATGGAGAACAAGAATTTACCGTTAATGTTATCTATGAGGACTATTGGTGTCAATCCATCGCCATTGGCGATTTAGATTCTGATGGAGATTTTTATCTGGCTACGGCACATCACAACAGACCGGATTTCAGATGGTTTGAAAATGATGGTGATCAGAATTTCGAAGAACATGACCTCTATCATGGACACGCTTACGAGTTTCAACGTCCGGAAACTGCGATAATTGATTTTGACGAAGATGGAGATAATGATATTCTTACGTGGCATCGTCTCTATAACGTTGATAGCTACCTAATCGTATGGGAAAATGATGGAGATGGAAACTTTGAAAGTCATGAATTCGGATTAGGTAGTGGTGGATCACTCCTGCACATTGTAGATGTTGACAATGATCAAGATTATGATGTATTAGGTATGCAATATGAAGCCAGTTTAATATCTTATTGGGAAAATTTAGGCGATTATTCTTCAATATATGGACAAATATTTGAGGAAGATTACGGCGGAATTTATAATTATTTTCCAGTTGAAATAAATTCCGACAGCCTTATAGATATTGTCGCGTCAGCAGAGAGAGATGTACCTACTTTTTGGATAAATCAAGGTGATTTTGAATTCATTGAAGAACCAATCTTTGAAGAATTTTCGACACCATACAAGATTTGTCCGGCTGATATTGATGGCGACCAGGATATTGATCTATTCGCAATAAAGATTGATAGTGGCAGTATTGTTTTGTTAAATAATGATGGTGACCTTAATTTTGATGAATATGAGATCGCCGAAAACGATCAGGAAAAATTGGTCGCTGGTGATATTGATGGCGATAGTGATATAGATCTTTTATTACATGGCAGATCACTTTACTGGCTTGAAAGTCTTCTTGATCCCAGCACCCCGGAAGAGTTCAATCTTTCAGCGCCTCAAAACTTTTCCACAGTAATAGTTAATGAAGTTACCCTGTATTGGTCAGAAGCAGCCGACAATGACGAAAATGATATTATTAGCTATCATATTGATTGGTCGCTCGATCCCGATCTCGCTGAAGAAAATACTTTTCATGCTGTCACCACAGATACGACTTTCACAATTACTGAACTTGGTGATCAAGTAGAACTTCCAAACGACAGCACAATCTATTGGCGAGTCTATGCAACCGATAATTTTGGGCTTATGACTTGGGCCAACGGCGACTCTTTAGCGTGGGCATTCACAATCGATCTCACCCCGAAACCATACAATCTCATGGCAGATCTGAATGATGAGGATGGTAGTGTAAACCTCACTTGGGAGCAAGGTCCTTACCCCGTTGATATTGTTGACTTGATCTATGATGATGGGAGCCAAACCGGATTCACCCGTTTACCTGACGGAACCCTGGCAACACAATTTTCCCCTGAAAAACCGTGTCGTTTGCATTCACTTTCATGGCTGATATCTACTAACGGTGAAGGCGGAATGTTCAATGCGGAGATCTACAATTGGAACGACGACGAACCTTCTGCAGAATCTGTCTACGAAGCGGAGATGAACGGACTTCCGGTTACTGATGGCGAGTGGATCACTCTTGATCTTTACAATCAACGGCTCAATTTCGACGATGATTTTATTGTCGGATTTGGTTCAATCGACAATATTACCAGCCTCGGTATCGACGCGAACGACGATAATGGCCGGAGCTGGGAATTGTCTGGTGGAAACTGGTCGCCCTGGACTGAAACTTATTTTATTAGAGCGAATGTCCAATACACTGACAGTCGTTATGATGTTCTCGCCGGAGAAATAGACGATTTCATTCGATACAAAATCTATCGTGACGGTGATGAGATTGGTCGTTCGGATGATCCATCTTATACAGACGAATTAGCTGGATACGGTAGTTATGAGTACACGGTCATTTCGCTGTACGATGATGGAGAGAGCGAACCTGCAGGACCGTTAGTAGTCAATTGGACAGATATAACAACTTCAAATCCAAGTGCAGTACCTGAAAGATTTGAGATATCATCGGTATATCCTAATCCGTTCAATTCATCGACAACCATTTCGATAGGATTGCCAGCATCATCCGAATTGAGGCTCAGTATTTATAATATAACAGGACAAAAAGTGGCAGTCCTTGCGAATGAACACTATTCAGTTGGATACTATCAATTCACATTCAACGCCGATGAACTTTCCACCGGAATCTACTTCATCTACGCGAGTGTGCCGGGGAAGATGGATGAGGTGCGGAAAATTGTGCTATTGAGATAATAATAAATTCTTGCAATCTTTTAGCAATAGTACTCAAAAGTTGTTACTTTACAATTGTGTGAAGCAATAGAACTAAATCTTTCGAGGGAATTATGCATTATCAGCGATTACCCTTAATGTCCGTCCTTCTGTTAGCTCTCTCTTTCTCTCTTCAGGCAGACATCATAAGAATCCCCGAGGACAATAATTCCATCCAGGACGCAATTGATGAATCTGAACAGGGCGATACGCTTCTGATCGCTCCGGGTGAATATGAAGAAAGGCTTGAAATCGAGGACCACGGACTTACTCTTGCCAGCGAATATCTCTTTGATCAAGACACAACTATAATTGAAGAAACAATTCTTTCAGGGGGGGATAGTTTTAGAATCCTGACAATTGACTCGCTTGGTACCGATACTGTCAATATTATCGGTTTGACTTTCGCTTATGGCAGAAGTGGGGAAGGAGGAGGCGGGATTAGATGTGAAGGCGCCAAAATTAACTTGTACAACAATGTTATACGCGATAACAATGCATCTTACAGTGCTGGCGTTTATCTAAACCACTGCTTCGGGACAATTCAAAATAATCGGATTACTGATAATGAATCGACAGGATCAGTAGGCGGGATAAGTGTATATTCCAGCCAGATGTTGGTAGTGCACAACACATTTTTCAACAATTCATCTTCCACTTCAGGTGGGGGGATGCGCACGAATACGAGCAATCTAATCATTCGAGAAAATCTGTTTGATTCAAACAGTGCGCCTCGAGGAGGTGGATTAGCTTTAGTTCGAGGTGAACTTCTGATTGAAAATAACATATTCAGGAACAATCATGCAGATGGTGATAATAATGGTGCAGGCGCTGCGATAAATCTCTACGGAAATAATCGCAACGCTCAGCCAATTTGGATGGTGATAGTACGTAATAATTTGTTTTACGAGAATATATCAGATGAACATGGCGGTGGTATGTACATAGCTGGTGATTTTGCAGATCTTGAAGTATATGGAAACAGATTTGAAGGAAACCAGGGAGAATATGGTGGTACAATTTTTTTCGGCTCTGATTGCGATTTATACGACAACCTGTTTATCAATAACCACTCGCCACGAAGCTCAATTTTTACATCTTATTCCGGCCCGACGATCAATTGTTACAATAGTGTTTTCCTCAATAATGGACCCATAGACGAGTTTGTTCCCAACAGTGCAGCAGCAGCTACATTTGCAAACACGCGAGTTTATATTTCTAATTGTGATTTTTTAGGTAATATTCCCGCCGCTGTTGGTTTCTTGTCTATAGAAAAAACTGGAACGATAACTGCTGAAAACTGCTACTGGGGCGATCCATCAGGTCCTTATCATCCAATAGAGAATGAGGAGGGATTAGGCGATTCGGTGGATTCGGCCATGGATGAAGAAGATTTTATCCCATTCTCAAGGCAACCGATATCAGCTTCGTTTAACCTGGCTACACCTGATAGCGGCACCGAACAGAATGAATCTCCGGTTAATTTTTCATGGTTTCCATCGGTTGATTACCTGACCGGTGACAGTATTATTCATTATTCACTTGAGATTTATAACTCAATTACTGAACTGGATTCGCTAAATTTTGAAGGTGCAGAGCAACATAATGCCGGTACTGACACGTTTATCACCATTGCGCTTGAAGATTTTGAAAGGTTCTACTATTGGCGGGTGATAGCCGAGGGTGAACATATGCCGCCTACGATTTCAACTGATACCTCAATGTTTATTCTGAGCGACGGTTTAGCGCCCAATTCGTTCGATCTTGGTGAACCAGAGAATTTCGAGATAAACAATGAAGCGCCCGTTTTATTCACCTGGCACAGAACCACAGATCCCACGCCGGGGGACACAATACAATACATGCTTGAGATTGCAACTAATCACGTTTTCGATAGCAGCAGGGTCTATCCCGTTGATTCCGATACCTTCCTCATTGTTGATGAGTTTGATTATGAAAACACTTATTTATGGCAGGTATATGCTGAAGATCGAGTACATCATCGAACCTATTCCACAGAATCCCGCGCATTTTATTTCAGTAATGTGAACGATCCTGATTTTAATGAAATACCCGGGGATTGGGAGTTGGTGGGAATATACCCAATTCCGTTCAACTCATCGCTCACTGTAGTTGTTGGTTTACCTCATAGAAACGATCTGTTTATTAATATCTACGATTTGCTGGGTCGAGAAGTTGCAGTCCTTCTCAATCAGACTGTAGATCGTGGGTATCGTCAATTCAGTTTTGATGCTGGAGGGATGGCGAGTGGTATCTATTTCCTGAACATCAGTGCTCCTGGTAAGTTTAATAAGATGAGTAAAATAGTTTTGGTGAAATAGGAATTCGCTCTTCAGGTGTCTGAGAATGAGAATAAACACTCAGAGTGTCATTCCTGCGAAGGCAGGAATCCAGTAACTATTTGATATTATTAACACAATGGATTCCTGCCTTCGCAGGAATGACACAACCGCAGGAATGACACAAACTTAACAGTTCAAGAATTCTTTCTTTGACCCGCGCAAGCTGAAGCTTGGACTCTAAACTTATACGAAAGCTGAAACTTGATACAGCTCTATTCAGGTCTTTTTTGCCAGGGGAGGGCGTGGCGATGTGAGCGGCAATGTACATGCGCGTGTTCTGGAATGCGGCGCTGTTCATAATCCGTGTAATATTTTTTATCTAAAACATTAACAAAAATCTGGTCGAGACGGTCTTTCTCTTCATCTGTAAAATGAGCACGGTGATTTTTCAGTACAGCCATAGGTTCACGGCAGATCAGACAATCAACGATTATAAAATCATCATCCTCGTAATGTTTTACAGTTTTAACTTCGCCGTCGATCGCTAGGGCGCACAGATCGCAGGAAGGATCATATTGAACCTTGTGATTTTCAACCTGACGAGATTTTGTAACAGACCCACCTCTCGCTTTCAACCGGTCACGGGGGGATTGCAACCAACCTTTCCATCTATACCATTCCACTGTCTGTCCCACTCCAGCCATTAACGGCAATCGTCCCTCGAAGCCCAGAAGGTCATGCGCTTTTTCGCCGTTGATCGTCCATCTCTTAACCAATGCATCGACAACCTTATCCTTCCTGAAGGGCGGTTTTATCTTAAAAATACCAAATGCAGGATAGATTATGGGATAAACAGTCTTTATAAGAATATCCTCGACGACAAAAACTTTAGGTGTTACACCAAGCACTTTTGCGATACACCTGCCAAATTCTTCAAATGTTGTCGGTTCAAAAGGTGCTGAATGAAAAATATCGCCTATCGCTTCTTTTTTCTCCAACTGGAGCAATACCTGCCTGGCTGCGTCCTGCCCATGTGTCAAAGTCAATTCCCGTCTTCGACCCACCAGGGGCATTATTCCTCTCGATATCAATTTGAAAAATGTCAACCATGCCGTATCGCGAGGTCCATATAATGCCGGTGGGCGGATTATGGATATCGGAAGCAGGTCTTTGAACTTTCGCAGATGATTCTCTGCCAAGAGTTTACTGTGTCCATAATCTGTTACCGGTTGTGGAAGAACATCTTCTTTTCGTGGATCCTGATTTTCTGTCGGACCGCCAGCTGCCTGGCTGGAGACGAAGACGAACCGTTCTATATCCGGCGCCTTATCCAGAACAGCTTCTGCCAGGTTCCTGGTTCCTTCGGTATTATGCTTGTAGTAGTGATACTTGTTATCCGATGAGACTACAGCAGCATTGTGGATGACGGCATCAACTCCTTCCACAGCTTTTTTCAGGGACTCAGGATCATTCAGGGAGGCATAAACATAACTGACCGGCTTTTGTTCCAGCCAGGTAAGGTCAGAAGTCGGTCGCACCATTGCGCGAACTTTGTAATCATTCCTTAACAAGGCATCGGCGATGGCTGCCAAGAAATCCGTTTGAACCGGTTAGTAGTACTGTGCGAATCATCCTGCAACTTTGTGAATTTATGAACTATTAATAATATGAAGAAATAGAGAATAATTCAAGGCGATGTAGGTCTTAATGAAAATAATTGTGAAATGATAAATAATTGCGGCTGAAATGTTATTCGAAGATAAAATCCATTGTGGTGGATTTGTCATCCTCTCCCGGAGGTGCTGCTGATTCCATTGGTTCAGGTTTTTGTTCAGTCTGAATTGATGGTGCTACCGGTGTGTCTTCTGCATCCGAAACGTCCGCAACCATTGCATCCTTCTCTTCACTAAATTTCAATTTAATATTCATAGGACCTGCTCGATCTTCGATCGTAGTCTTTTCACCGCCTATTTCTATATCAATTGGAACAGTAACTTTCTCCTTAATCAGTACAACACCTTTACTTTTGTCAATGTTTTTCATCTTTTCGCGCTGAACATCAAGTGATTCATTTTTTTCTTGTATCAGCATCATCAACGGCTCGATGGATTCTATCAATGTTCTGATGCTCTGTAACTGCTCCTGCGAATATGGTGGATGCCCTTTTTTCTTCTCTTGTGAAACGAATTTAATCAGGATAGTCTGGACAGGTTTAACACCTATATCAGCAGCAAGTTTCTCACCCAATAAACCGGTGAGCCGCTTCAATGATTCCCGTGATGATTCTATGAGTTCTTTATCGCTGTCTATTTTATTTTGCATGAAATCAGCAACGCCTACTCTAATTCGAGTTCGCTTACTTGGATCGCCAGTTTCCAATCCGGAAACACGATTTATTGTTACACCTTCCTCCGCTTCAATAGTACTATTCAAGACCTCATCAATTTTAATGTCTCTGCCGCTGACTGTAGAATTTGCAGCGAGACCTTTGATATCAATGTCTTCATTACTTCTAACTGTTGAACCAGCGACATTATTATCAACAGTGATAGAACCATCAGCATTTAAATCGCTATTAAAAACCTCACCGGTAACGACAAGTTCCTTCATTGACCTTATATTCGCGCCATCATTAACCGCTCCATCCACGAAGATACTTCCCGAAGTCATAATCTTGGCGCCAGCCTTCAAAGGACCTTGAATTTCGACATGATCAGTTGTTGTGAGACTATCAATTTCAGATCCTTTAACAATCCGTATGGGTTCGACATCTATCTCAACGTGAAAAACCTTACGTTCAAATCCCATTACATCATTGCGCTGAACCCATTCTTTTTTCACCTTGACGATTCCATCGCATTCAGATATACATGATTGGTCGAGTGACTGAACAACTCCTTTTCCTGTTTTAAGCTCAACCGATGTTCCAAGAAGAGGTGGTATTACTTTGTTGAAGATATCTTTTCCGGGGAATTCGCCTTTTGTTGGCGATGAAATAGAGCATAGAAGGTCATCTTTGAAAACCTTTGTAGCTCCCATAAGCTTGTTCATTTGTGAATCGACCTGTTCCTGGCTGAAGGAGAATTCTATTTCTGCCGACTCCCCTATATCCGGCATGGTTCCTTGCGAGAGGATATAACCTTTCATAGGCTGATGATCAAGTTGTACTTGTTTTATTGCATTCTCTAAAGCGTCATAGTCAACGTTTTCAATACGAAATTTAAATTTCTCGATTGCAAGCCTGACCATGTTAATATCTACTTCATTGTCAAATTGATCTGTAATAAAGAGATCAACAACAGCCTTCATATTCT
>Ga0075120_10000087_pt1 | contig 65402 bp, 60 predicted proteins | sample AntAceMetag02UKL_FD_69792 | JGI IMG/M metagenome (GOLD analysis project Ga0075120, IMG submission 69792) | Saline lake microbial communities from Ace Lake, Antarctica - Antarctic Ace Lake Metagenome 02UKL | ecosystem: Environmental > Aquatic > Non-marine Saline and Alkaline > Saline | place...
CTTTCTTTCGAGGACCAGATTCTGGTGACTTGGGTTTAGGGCCGCGAGGCTTTTTACCAGTCTTCTCTGCTTTAGCTTTACGTTTGGCCACTTTTGCTTCGTATTCTTGCTGTTCAAGTGCATATCGTTCAGCAGCACGTTGTGCAATCTTTTCTTTGGCCTTGGCAATAGCAGTAAGTCTGTCTTGACGACGAGATAATTCTTCTGGGATATCCATTCCTTCAGGAGTCTGCTCTGAATCAGCTTTTTCGGCAAGCAGCATGAGTTCCTGGACCTCAGCCTGTAATTGTTTTTCAAGTTTACAGGCATGTCCCCAACTCAACGCATGATGCTTGGAGGCGTTGGCTTTAACTTTGGTACCATCAAGACTGACCTTGCCAAGTTTCATAACGCCCATTTCGCGGGCAAGTACCAGGATCTGCACAAAGAGTGGTTGGAGTTGGTCAAGAAAGCGTTTGCGAAAAGTGGCTATGGTATCATGGTCAGGATGGGTGTTGACGGAAATAAAACGGAAAGCAACGGAATCATAAGTTGCTTGTTCAATTTTTCTGCTGGAATACACCCCAGTAGCATACCCATAGAATAGTAAGGATAAAAGGATTGCGGGATGATAGGCTTTAGATCCTCTGCCACCATATACTTCAGACAGGGGTCGTATATTGAGCTGTGATACTATATCAACAACAAATCGAGCCAGATGATCCTCTGGCAACCAGTCTTGGATTGATGGTGGAAAGAGATACTGCTGGTCTCTGTTGGTGGTTATGAAATTGGGACTCATAAGATTTCCTGCTCTTAATGTACTTGTTTGATACTACTCGAGTAACTTACTGTAAACACAAAGAAACATCAACTGTTTTACGGTATAACAGGAGGTTAAATGTATTTTCTACAAATAGAGTTTGGCGGAACTTGGTTTTAAGTCCGTCAGACTCCTAGTGTTTTGATCTGTTCTTCTCATCAAGCTGTCAGGGGCGACAATTGCTGTGGAAACAATGGGTGTTTTTTTACATTCAGCTAAAGGAAGACGGACTTATTGAAATCACCTCAAATTCCCTTGTCCCACCTGGTGTTTTGGCGATAACATCATCACCCACTTCTTTGCCAAGGAGACTCTTTCCAAGGGGCGAGAAGACAGATATTGATCCCTTCTTCACATCAGCTTCTTCAGCACCAAGCAACTGATAGGAAACATCCTCATCTGTGTCCATGTCAAGAAGTTCAACAACAGTACCAAATACTGCTCTCTCACAATTAACTTTAGTACAATCAATCACCTCAGCACGACCAAGCTTATCCTTTAAATCCATGATTCGTCCTTCAATCATTCCCTGTCGTTCTTTGGCAGCATGATATTCAGCATTTTCTTTTAAATCACCATGCTCTCTTGCAATTGCAATGGCCTTGACAACAACATGTCTTTCAACGCGTTCAAGATTATTTAATTCTTCTTTTAATGCAATATTTCCTTGTTTTGACATCGGAACGCGTACTACCATTATTTTCTCCATATAAAAAAATAACTCCTGTAAAGATTATCCCTACAGGAGTACAAAATTAGAAACAAAAATTTTCTACCAGCGATAAATCACAGAACAAATAAAATTCATTTCCTGAATATCAGCCCCATGCGTAAATTCGAAACTGCCATTTAATAAAAAATGCCGATTCATTTCAATAAAAATCTGCGTTTTTACTTCATGATTATCATATCCACCAATTTCATAACCGAATGAATATTCAAGTTTATAATAACTTGGTGCCCCACGTCCAAGAATGTCTTCTGCCAGCTGATGTTCAAAAGACAAAGTAAATAAATTCTGCCAATATTCCTTAGGACTCCAATAAGGGTGATCTGAAGGTAAAAAACCTGATGAAGTTCTATAGCTCATAGGGAGATTGCCTTCAGCGTTATGAGAATACTCATAACCATATCGGAACTGTAATAATGTGGGTTCAGGTTTGATAATATAGGAACTCCAAATTTCATATCGATTTTGATGATTTCCATCGGAATATTCAGTATAAAGATACTCTGCACCACCAAAGAGACGAGGCAGAAGATCAACGCGTAACCCAGCCCTGTATCCTGCTTCACTGATGGCAGACTTTAAGGCTTCAACGGTATCATCATTTATATCCTGTGATGCACCAAGATATCCGTGAACACCGTCACCAATTCTTCCGTTCACCCGAAAATCATACAAAAAAGTACTTCTATATTCGTCATCTGGACTCTCCACACCAACGGCAGCAACAAAATCTAAATCATAGATAGGACTCCATTTTATTTCTGCTTCGAGGTGATCACGCCAAAGGTTCTGGTCATCATCTATGGATTCGCTATAAATTCGCCTGACATCAAATAACAGTTCATGATTGAAGGATGGCATAAACCAGGCCTTGATTCCCCCTCCCCTTTGTCTAATATCATAATGTTCTTCCCGACCGTCTTTACTACTGGATGAAAAGAAAGGTGCAATCTGCGGTAACCTCTTTAAACTGTTACGTTGACTAGCTTCATCAAGGTCAGGATATCCAGGACTTTCTTTTTTCATTATTTCATATAAGGCTGCTTCCTTTCCAAGAAAGCCTAATCGACTATAAATACCAGCCAGATCATAAAGGTTTTCCGAAGATCTATTCTCTAACAGGATTTTTTGATATTTACCCATGGCCTGATAATAGTTACCATCTGTCATCGCCTGTCGCACAGAAAACTCTCGATTCACTATCTGTTGCCATCTATATGTTGAATAAAGGTTTGCGGCAATTTTCACCTCCGGCTTTTGCAAATATTTCAGAGCAAAAAGAGGGCTCATAACCACGGTAAGTCGATCTGGTTCTGGAGGGGTCGTGAAAGAAATCACATTAAAGAAAGTTTTTTCAGGTGCCGGCAGTGAAAGTTCTATGTTTTGCTTGGTCAGTTGTTGGGCGAATTCCTTTTCAACTGGAGGCCGAAGGAGAGACTCATAGAGTAACAATGAGTCCTCAACGCGCTTAGCGGCCCAGAATGCTCTCGCAAGCAATAATTGCTGGTTTACCGGTAAGGATGCTATATCAGGAACCACCTTACGTACACTAAGAGTATTTTCACCGGTCTTTACAGGCTTCCACTCAGGAGCCAATTCTTCAATGAGATCTCCAAACTTAGCAGTCTTGAACTGTAACTCAAGGAAGTTTTGTTTAAATCCAAGTTCCTTCGGGTACTCAGCAGAAAGTTTCTGAAACATTTCAAGAGCAGCAAAATCATCACCTAGGGAACGTAACAGTTTCGCTTTAAGTACTCTCGCTCTAAGAGAGAATGGAACATGGAGAAGATATTTTTCACAGAGAACTAAAGCGAGCTGAAATGATTTGTGTTTTTCAAAACTATACGCAATATCAAGTAAAACAGCTTTGGGTTTATCCTCTACACTCGTTAGAAAAGAATTTTGCTGTGTTTTATCGATTTTTTGATCGATTAATACTGAAAGAGTATGCAAATCAAGAGTTGTATGGGCTTCGAAAAGTAGTGGTTCCAGGACGCTCTTAGCGTTTTCATATGCCCCTTCCTGATAATACAATTTTGCCATGATTCTCTTTAACTCAAAACATTGGCTTTTTAGGTCCGTGCATAAGTTATCGTTGTCATGGAAATAATCCTCTAACAACTCGAGCGCTACTTCTGTTTGCCCTGAAGTATAAAGAATCTCAATTTTCGTCAGAAAATTATTTATTTCCTCTGCCCTATCACCGGGGTGCAATTCGTTTGAATCAAGTACTGAAAATTCATACCATTTCCAGGCATTTCCCCAGTTGCTATTGAGAAGACTGGTCTTGATAAGCTGGAATAGTAGCTCTTTCTTCTCTTTGCCTTCTATTAACCACAATCGTAATTGCTGTTCGGCTTCAAAATAGTGTTTCTCGGATTGAAGAATCGTAAGTAACGAATCAGCGACAATCGTTTTTTCTGCAATCGACAAATCCTGACGAGCCTGGAGATGGCGATAGATCTCATCGGCCAATGAGAATAAATCATTTACAAGCAGAGCCTTTCCGTACAAAAAACTGCCCTTTTTAAAAACAAGATTTGTTGGCGAGTTATCTGAGAATAGAGCATAGAAAGCGTGTAAATCCTCTATATGTCCCATTCTTCCGGCGAGTTGTAGACATTTAAATACAACCTCATAATCTTCTGGATTTCCTATAAGGTATTGCTTGTAATATTCCAGCGTCAATACTTCCTGTTGCTGCTTCTCTGCAATTTTAGCTCGAAGCATAAAATATTCTGCCCCCTGTTTCATTTCAGTGGTCATTGAATCAAGTGCCCTGAGAGATGCTGGATACCTGCCGGTACTGAAATAGATCTTGGCAAGTTTAAACAATGTTTCCTGATCATTGGAGTTGTGTAAATTTATAATTTCAAGGACTTCAAGTAGTTCCTGTACTTTTCCCAGAGATTCAAGTTGTTCAGCCATTGAATAATAGACAGCAAGTCGATCCGGAATAACTTTGGCAAGGTCACGCCACAGGGTCCAGGCACCCTCATTTTCAACGATGACAAGAAGGTCATTGGCAAGTATTGCCTGAATTCTCTTAATTTCCGCTATCACCCTGTCATCCGTGGGAACCCTTTTGCGATATTCCTCATAGTAGTACAGGGCCTTGTCAGGACGACTTTGCTGGTAAAGAAAGACCCTGCCGGTCTGTAAGAAAAGTAATGGTGTTTCTTCACCATGGGCAATTCGTATAAGAAGATGCGTTAAGGCCTTATCTTCCTGGTTACTATCAAGATAGTAGTTTGAGAGTGTTTTATGAAAAGGAAGATAAAAGGGGTGAAATCTGAGATATCCGTGCCAGCTGGAGACAAGCATATCTTGCTTTCCAGCTGTTTCAAACAATGGAATACTTTCCAGATAGTCACGGTCCGTTCCAGCAAATTCAGTAAGCAGAGTTGTGTAATAAGTTAACGCCTTTTCACTATCAGAACGCTTTTTACTATAAAGGGCAAGTTGGCGAATTAACGTCTCTTCATGAGGGACAATAAGATAAAGTTGTTCCATTAAAGGGTACGCCATTTCCAATCGATCAAGTTTCTGTAAGGCGTGTATCTGTCCTTTAAGCGCTTCGATTGCAAATGGGCCACCTGGGGACGTTGTGTACACCTGCCCCATATGTTTTGCAGCTTGCTCGTAGCGTTTCTGAACAAGTGCAATTCTACCTCCATAGATCAGATATTCCTCAGAAGTAGCATCGGTCTCAAGAAGTTTCTGGATTACCTGAGCCGCCTCTTGCCACTGTCCTGAATCCATCAACAGGATCACATATTCCCGCAAGGCTTCTTCAATAGAAGGCTTCAGAACAAAAAGTTCTCGATATATAGAAATAGATTTTGTTTTATCAGTACGTAAGGATGCTGCTCTTGCACTATTCCAAAGTTGCATCCATACGGGTTCTGTTGCAGTGCCCTGGACAGTAATGAAATGGCTGGAGTGTATTACTGGTGAATTTTTCAACTCATCAGCAATAATGAATGAGGGTAAAAATAACGAACTGAGACAATAAAACAAACAGACTGATAGGAACAGAACTCTTTTACATAGTGTGGTTTTATACATTATATCAGCATTTCCAGACGGCAACTACCTTTCATAATGTAAGAAAAAAAATTACTAATCCTTATAAAATGCAACAATCTGCTCCACAATATATTCCTGCATCTCCGAGGTTAATTCGGGATAAATGGGTAATGCGATGGTTGTTCGGGCAGCCTTCTCAGCATGTGGCAGACTTGGCTTTTCAATGAGCCCCTGTAAACATACCTGTTCATGAAGACACAGTGGGTAATAAATTTCACAACCAATATCACGGGACCGAAGCCAGTCAATAAGTGCATCCCTGTTCTCAACCCTGATAACATATTGATTATAAATATGGTAATTATGTACACTACCAGATGATTGTGCTGTTGCGACGTTTTCGTAAACAGCCACAGGCGTTTTTAGCTTTTTATCAGCAATCAGGTTTGTCTCGGAAAACAGTTTATTATACAACGCTGCGTTGGCTCTCCTGGCACTGTGCCAGTTTTCAAGATATCTTAATTTTATTCGTAATACCGTGGCCTGAATTGGATCAAGTCGAAAATTACCGCCAATTTTTGCATGATAATATTTAGGCTTTGCCCCATGATTACGGAGCATTTTCAATAAGTTGTCAAAATCAGCATCGTTACTGACAACCATTCCACCATCTCCAATACCCCCGAGATTTTTACTTGGAAAGAAGGAGAAGCAGCCAGCAGTCCCCATGGTCCCACTCCGCTTCCATTCCCCTGCTGCATTTGGATATTCTGCACCGATCGCCTGGGCAGCATCTTCAACGACGGGAATACCATATTTTTTCCCAAGTGCCATAATTGCATCCATGTCAGCACATTGGCCGTAAAGATGCACCGGTATAATTGCCTTAATGGTTTTTTCTGTATCAGACTCTAACACCTTGGCCATGGAAGCGGGATCAATATTGAATGAAACCTCATCAATATCAGCAAATACTGGTAATGCACTACAACGTAAAACCACCCCCATGGTTGCAAAGAAAGAATAGGATGTTGTCAGAACCCGATCGCCAGGCCCTATATTCAGTGCCATCAACGCGACAAGGAGAGCATCGGTGCCGCTTGACACCCCGGTGCCACAGGATGTATTGCAGTATTCAGCTATTTCCTGTTCCAGAGCAATTACCTCTGGTCCTTGAATATATATCGTTGAATCCACAACCTTGGTTACGGCAGCAATAATTTCTTCACGGAGTGGCAGTAGTTGACTGCCAAGATCTAACAATGGAATTTTCATACCTTTTGTACCATTCGTTTACCATCAAAAAAATCTACTATATCGGGCATTTCAACCTCGAGATATTTCTTCATTTTTTTGAGTAAATTAACTTCAATCTGCCGAACACGTTCTCGTGAGATACCAAACCGGTCTGCTATAGTCTGAAGAGTCAACGGTTCATCTGTAAGCAACCTTTCCTCTAAAATCATTTTTTCTTTATCATTTAATTTTACTTTAAGAACCGTTAGGAGATCAGAAAGTTTAGTTTTCATCTCTGTACCGGCGACAATATCTTCAATTGCAGGTCCATGGGATGGAATAAAACTTTTCTGTTCATCTTCGGAGTCTGATCGTACGGGACTTTCAAGGGAAACATCCCAACTGTCCATACGCTGACTCATTTCAATAACTTCACTCTCTTTAACCTTTAATCGTTCAGCAAGGAGTTTAACCTCAGGCTTAAAGCCTTGAGCTTCCAATAGCTTTTTTTCTTTGTTAAGAGAAAAGAACAATTTCCGTTGTGCCTGAGTGGTTCCAATCTTTACAAGTCGCCAGTTATCCATGATAAATTTCAGAATATAGGCACGAATCCAATAGGCAGCATAGTAGGAAAACTTAACACCACGATAGGGATCAAATTTTTTGGTTGCCTGAACAAGCCCGACATTGCCTTCCTGTATCAGATCCATAAAATTCTGCATCCAATATTTCTGGAAATCCATCGCAACCTTTACCACAAGACGAAGGTTTGCAGAAACCAAGCGATAAGCAGCATCTTGATCACCATCTTCTCGAAACCGGATTGCGAGTTCATCGGTCTCTTCCCTCGACAAGAGCTCATACTGACTGATTTCCTGGAGATATCGATGAAGAGCTGGATTGCTGACGGTGGGAAGATTTGTGTCATCGGGCAAAGCAACCAGAGGATTCTCCTGTGGCCCCGAATCAACAGCTTTTTTAGTATCCTTTTTGGTAATTGTTTTTTTCTTTGAGGTCATATCCTCTTTCTCATATCACCTGTTAACAGGTGCCTGTGATTACTTGCCATAAATAGATAAAATATCTTCACGTAATCTCTCATTATTACTACTGATACAGGAAAAGGCAATCATTATATCCTTGGTTAAAAATCTAGAATTTTATCTTTTCCTTATTTCACAATGTGTTACTTCTTTTTTTCTATTTATGACGAATTTTTATTCTTATGTTATCATAACTCTATTGATGACCAAAATTCTATTTTATTGTTTTCTGTTTTATGCTAAAAGGCATGTTTTCCACACTAATCCGTCGCATTCTCGATGAATCTTATCCTTATACTCTTTAGGAATCATGAATAACATACGAAATTTTTCCATCATTGCCCATATCGATCACGGCAAGTCCACCCTGGCTGATAGGATGATCCAATTGTGCCAGCAGGTCAGTGTCCGTGATTTTAAGGATCAGTTACTTGACAACATGGACATCGAGCGAGAACGCGGCATCACAATAAAAAGCCAGACCATCTGCCTTCCCTACACAGCAGAAGACGGCAAAGAGTATATACTTAACCTAGTTGATACCCCCGGTCACGTCGATTTCAGCTACGAAGTATCTCGTGCGCTCAGCTCCTGTGAAGGTGCCCTGCTTCTTGTTGATGCTGCCCAGGGTGTCGAAGCCCAAACGCTTGCTAATCTTTACCTTGCCATGGAAAATGATCTTGAAATCATTCCAGTCATTAACAAAATAGATTTACCTTCAGCAGAACCTGAGAAAGTTGCCGCCCAGATTGAAGAAGACCTTGGACTCGACGCAGAACTCATCCAGTACTGTTCAGCAAAGACAGGCATTGGAGTGGACGGTATTTTGGAGGCTATTGTCAAGCATATCCCAGCCCCATCGGGAGACCCTAATGCGCCTCTTCAAGCATTGATTTTTGACGCCACCTATGACCCTTTTCGCGGAACTATAATTTCTATAAAGGTGGTCAACGGCACCGTCAGAGCCGGTAATGTTATCAGGTTCATGTCCAACAACACCGAGTACCGGGTCGACGAGGTTGGACTGTTCAGGGTCAAAAGAGAAGCTGTGAAGTCTTTAAGTGCTGGTTCGGTTGGCTATATACTGGCCGGGGTAAAGACTGTAAGTGATACACGACCCGGTGATACCATTACATTAACAGACAATCCATGTCCCGAGGCACTCGAAGGGTTCAAGGAAGTACAGCAGGTTGTCTTTTCATCTATCTATCCTATATCCACGGATGAGTATGAAGACCTTGCAACTGCCCTTGAGAAGTTACAACTCAATGATGCCGCACTAACTTTTCAAAAAGACACTTCCGTCGCCCTTGGATTTGGATTTCGTTGCGGTTTTCTGGGGCTCTTACATCTCGAAGTTATACAGGAACGGCTCGAACGTGAATTTGATATCTCACTTATCCTGACCGTACCATCGGTTAAATATAACTTTTATTTAAAAAACGAGACATTACTCGAAGTTGACAACCCTGCCTATTTCCCTGACCCAATGGCCATAGACAGAGTAGAGGAACCCTTTATAAAAGCTACTATCCTTATCCCTGAGAAGTATATGGGGATACTGATGACTCTGTGCATGGAACGTCGCGGTGAAAACACCAATTATCATTATCCAATGCCGGGCAGGATTGAGTTCAGCTGCGAACTGCCACTTGCAGAAGTTATTTATGATTTCTACGACAAACTGAAATCCATTACTCAGGGATACGGTTCCTTTGATTACGAGCTTTACGACTACCGTAAAAGTGATCTTGTTAAACTCGACATCCTCGTCAATGGTGAAATCGTTGATGCTCTCTCCCAGCTGGCCCATCGAGACAATGCAAGAGCCAGAGGTCTTCGTGCCTGTGAACGCCTCAAAGAAGAGATTCCAAGGCAAATGTTCAAGATTGCCATTCAGGCAGCCATTGGTGGATCCATTGTTGCTCGAACAAATATTTCAGCGCTTCGTAAAGATGTAACCGCCAAATGCTATGGCGGAGATATCAGCAGAAAAAGAAAACTCCTTGAAAAACAGAAGGCTGGGAAAAAACGTATGAAAACGGTTGGTAATGTGGATATTCCACAAAAAGCCTTCCTTGCAGTATTAAAATCTGACCAATAAAAACAAAAAAAAGGGCATGATGACCATAATTTGATCACCAAGCCCTTTTGTACTCATAAGAAAATAACTCTCTACACTTGACTGCCACATTTTTCCTTTAAAGGACATTTTTGGCCATCTAAAACATCCACCCCTTTCTGGGCCATAATACTCAGTAACTCTTCCTTACTGAACTTGGAATCTTTTTGCTTAGAAACATAAACAAGACAATCCCGACAGATATTAAAGGAGTACCTGTCAACTTCCTCAATGATTTCCCAGCAAAGTTTTGATGAACTCTCTTTTGCAGGACATTTTTGAGATTCATTACATTTCATGATTTCCCAGCACGGCCATTCAGAGCGAAGTGACATAAGAAAGTCTCCTTACATGAATCATGTATATAATTTGACCACTTTGCCAAAGCAAGGTGATTACAGACAGTAATATAGGTATATTTACCTACTACAGAAAAAATAGCCTATCCTATTTTAGCAAAAGATGCAAGAGCTCTCTCCAACTCTTCCTTCCCCATACCATTTTTTGCTGAAAAAAGAATACGTTGGCTACTATGTATGGTATGGCCAGCATCGAGAGCTGCAGCATTTTTTTGTCTCAGATTACCTGAAAGCTTATCAGCCTTGGTGTAAACTGGCAAATAATTAATATTGTGCTGTTTGAGCCATGCAATAAGTTGCGTATCCTGATTTTTTGCTCCATGACGAATGTCCATGATTACAACAACACAGCAGAGACTACTACGTGACTCGAGATAACTGCTGATTAAGCTTTGCCAGTTATCCTGCATACCTCGTGAAACCTTTGCGAAACCATATCCAGGAAGATCCACGAGATACGCTTCTTCACCAAGTTGAAAGAAATTCAAACCCTGGGTCTTGCCTGGACGTCCACTTACCTTTACCAAACCCTTTCGACCCACAAGGGTATTAATAAGAGAGGACTTACCAACATTTGATCTTCCGGCAAATGCAATCTCAGGAAGCGTTGCCTCGGGAAGCTGAGCTAATTTATGAACACTCAGCAAAAAATTAATATCTACAAATTTCATATAACCTTACTTAATTGGTATTCAATGATTCCTTCAGCACCACCATTGGTAAGCGTGGGAATCAGATCGCGAACGACATCTGTTGCAACTACTGTCTCAACTGAGAACCAATCCGTATTATAGAGTGTTGCAACGGTGGGAGCATTGAGACTAGGCAGTAGGTCAATAATGTCATTAAGCTTTTTTTCAGGGACATTCATTTTTAAACCAACTATTCTTTCGGCCTTTAAAGAACCCTGCAGCATCAGAGCAATATTCTTTATCTTTTCCCGTTTCCATGGGTTTTCCCAGGCTTCTTTATTGGCTATAAACTGGGTATTCGATTCCATCAACTCATAGATAATACGCAGACCATGAGCTCTAATTGTAGATTCAGTTTCAGTCACTTCAACAATTGCATCAACAAGACCGGCTACAACCTTTGCCTCGGTTGCTCCCCATGAAAATTCAATATCGACATTAATGTTTTTTTCGGCAAAAAAACGTTTACTAACATTTACAAGTTCCGTCGAAATTTTCTTTCCTTCCAGGTCCTCTATGCAGGTAATTTCGGAATCTCCCTTTACGGCAATAATCCACCGGGTAGGTTTTCGGCTCACCTTGGAATAGACTAACTCAGTGACAATAATAGCCTCCGATTGATTTTCAAGGGTCCAGTCTTTTCCTGTTATACCGGCATCAAGCATTCCTGACTCCACATAACGGGACATCTCCTGAGGGCGACAAATTGAACACGCTAATTCCGGATCATCAATCTCAGGGAAATAATTTCTCGATTTCGGCTTAATAAGCCACCCCGCTTTCTCAAACAATTCGATGGTAGCCTTTTCCAGACTTCCCTTAGGCAGCCCAAGTTTTAACTGATTCATGTTATTCTCCACAATATATTCAATCTCCTGACAAACAAATTAGTTCCTTGGAAATTATTTTCGATATTACGACAAGGTGCATAGGCTGATGGAAAAACAATATTATACGCGGCCTTCAGCCTCAAAACCTGGATTGCGGCCAGAGCAGCCTGCCTCAGTTTATTTTTTGCCGTAAACAGCAGCAGGGTCAAAGACCTTTTCTGCAACTTTTTCCAGACCATCATCTGTTACCCGTCGAAAGAAACAGGAGCCATATCCTTTGTGACATGCAGCCCCTCCCAACTGTTTGACTTTTAAGACAACGGTATCCTGGTCACAATCCACTAAAACTTCTTGTATAAGCTGAACATGACCTGAGGTCTCTCCTTTTAACCATAATGCCTGCCTTGACCTGCTCCAGAAATGTGCCTTACCGGTCTGCAGAGTCTTTTCCCAGGATTCCTTATTAATATAGGCAAGCATCAAGACATCTCCGCTTGCGGCATCCTGCACAATAGCGGGTAATAGTCCATTTGTATCTTTTGCAAAATCAAGTTCTATCATAATTATTTTACCTGAGCCTTTTTCTTAGCTTCAAGGGCCTGTTCACGCTTTCGTTCTTTTTCCAAAAAGCAGATCATACACGAAGTTCTGGTCTGACAGTAATCATTGGGATGTCGGCATTCAGCATCCTCTGAATCCATTGACTCTTTGAATTTATCACAGACTAATTTCACATCTCACTCCAGCAAATATAGTAAACAGAACATGACCAGTGTATATCTTTTCAATAACAGTACAAAACCAGCGCAATGTATGACTGTATCAGGAGTTTGTCAAGAAACTGCTTGAATGCTGAAATATAAAATATTTTTGTAAATGTTGCTAGAAAGAAGGCCACATCAATAAAACATTGAAGACAAAATCTTCCAAGTTGCCCCACACAAAGCATTGCCAAAGACAATATGATCGTTTAGATTATGTCCGCTTAAATACGCAAAATATAAAAACGCATTATCATCCATACATTATCGTCCATATTATAGGAGCAAAAGCTATTCTCATGAAACAGGTACAAAAAAAAGATTCTGTCACCGTCTCACTTATCGGAACATTAGATAACGAAACCGTATTTGAAACTATTGAAAAATCTGATCCACTTGTTTTAACACTTGGTGAAGAAGGTGTACCCAAGCCTATACAAAGAATACTTCTTGGGATGCAAGTAGGGGAAATGCGAAAGGTTCACCTTGAAGCCGAGGAAGGAGAATTTGGAATACGTCGAAGTGATCTTCTCCAGGAAATCCCCAAGGACCAATTCTCGCAAGCAATCGAAGCAAAAGTAGGACTTGTACTTTCCATGAACGTTGATAGTGGTGGCGTAACCCATCAAGTTCCTGCCACCATTGTTGAATTGAAGGAAAACAGCATCCTGATTGACTACAACCACCCCCTTGCAGGTCACCCTCTGAATTATGAAATTACTGTCCTTGAAATCAATTGAAAACAATAAAGCCACTTTTTTTTATACGTGTGCGCCCCCACACCTCACTCCGCTCAACTCTCATTCAGCGTTCTCTGTATGAATAACGGTTGGTGAATGAGAGGCGCACCGTAAATTTTATCAGCTTTCCTTACTTTTTTTCATATTTTTTAAAAAAATTCCCTGTACATTCAATAAGTGCTACGTATAGAATACAATTGATAATTAGTTTAATACTTAATTTACACGGCGATTGAGGTGTTCGTTTTCGCCTCAACGACTTCCCCCATTTTTTTTGGAAGGAGCAGGTTATGCAAATAGAAGATGATGAGATACTCCAAGGTTTTATAGAAGAATCACTAGAACATCTCGCCGATATTGAAAATGATCTCCTGACTATTGAAGAAAATGGAGTAGATATAGACGAAGATCTTGTCAACAAGGTTTTCCGGGCAGCTCATTCCATTAAAGGTGGCGCTGGCTTTATGGGTCTTACTGTTATTCAGGACTTAGCCCATGTTATGGAAAATGTACTGGGACTGATTCGCAGTGGTAAACTTGTCCCAACTGCTGAAATAATCAATGTACTTCTTCAGGCATCAGACAAACTCAACACTATGATTGAGGATGTCAGCAATTCAAATGAATACGACATTGAAGAACATCTTATTCCACTCAATGCGATTTATGATGGAGATTTTGACCAGGCTCCCTCAGGCGATGCTCCCGCTGCTGAGGATACAGCCGTTGCTGTTAAAGAAGAAGTAATTCAAGAAGGCGTGCCAGAACCGGAGATTTCAGAAGCAGCTCAAGTTCCAGAGCCTTCACCTGAACCAGAGCCAGAACCGGAGCCTGAAGTTGTTATCGCGGCACCGACACCAGAGCCCATCTCCACTCCAAAACCTGTAACTCCACCCAAACCTGTGAAAAAGGCAGCCGCCAAGGTAAAGGTTGACTCCAGCATCAGGGTTCATGTCAGTCTCCTTGATTCATTGATGACACTTGCTGGTGAACTTGTTCTTAGTAGAAACCAACTTCTCCAGACCATTTCATCCGGTGACACACTAAATGCAGAGAGCGTAGGGCAGCGGATTGATCTGATCACCTCTGAATTACAAGAGGCTATCATGCTCACGCGCATGCAGTCAATTGGTAATGTCTTTGGTAAATTTCCGCGCGTTGTTCGAGACCTCTCCAGCAAGCTAAAGAAACAAATTGATCTTACCATCGTTGGCAAAGATGTAGAGCTTGATAAAACAATTATTGAGTCCATCAACGATCCTCTCACCCACCTTATCCGAAACTCTGTGGATCACGGTATTGAACTCCCCGATGACCGTATCAAGATGGGGAAAAAAGCAACGGGTCTTGTTATTCTCAAGGCCTATCATTCAGCCGGCCAGGTTGTAATAGAAATTAGTGATGACGGTAAAGGTCTTGATGGTGAGGTTCTTGCGGAAGCGGCTATACGTAAAGGTATGATTACTCCGGAACAGGCCCAGTTATTATCGGAAAAGGAAAAAGTAAACCTTATCCTTCTTCCGGGATTTTCCACAGCCAAGGAGGTCACTGACGTTTCCGGACGAGGCGTCGGAATGGATGTTGTTAAAACCAACCTCGATCAGTTAGGAGGACAGGTTGATATCGTATCTGAAGTTGGTCAGGGAACGACCATCTTTATTAAATTACCACTGACCCTTGCCATTATTCCGTGCCAGATCATTATGACGGGTAACGAACGCTATGCAATCCCTCAGGTTAACCTGGAAGAGCTGCTTCGGATCCCTGCCACTCAAGTGAAAGATCGTATTGAACGTGTAGGTAACGCTGAAGTAGTTCGACTTCGCGGGAATCTCCTTCCACTTATCAGACTGGCCGATGTCCTTGATATTGAAAGAACATATTTCGATCATGATTCAGATGACATTAAGGCTGACCGAAGAGATAGAATTTCCGATCGAAGAGGCAGGGAAACATCCTTTGATCCTGAAAGAGAAGCTGCCCTCCGTGCAAAGGAAGATTCTGGACAAGATGCAGAACGTACTCTCTCAGACCGGCGTTACACTGCCTCAAGTGCCCTCAATATTGTCGTCGTATCAAATGGTACCATGAAATATGGCCTTATCGTTGACAAACTTCAGGACTCGGAAGAAATTGTTATCAAGCCACTGGGGAAACATCTCCAAGCCTGCAGAGGATATGCAGGGGCAACAATTATGGGTGATGGACGTATTGCACTTATTTTGGATGTTGCCAATCTGGCTATCATGGCAGATCTCACATCAACGGATAGTTCTGACAGGGCCAGAGAAGTTGCTTTGGCTGCTGAGGAGCTTGTCAAGTCACAAAAGGACAAGCAGGCTCTCCTCACCTTCAGAAGTTCAGAACTTGAACAATTTGCCGTACCACTCAACCAGGTTGAACGTATTGAAAAAATCAAACGTTCGGATATTGAAGAACTGGGTGGAAAACGTGTTATGCAGTACAGGGGCGGAAGTCTCTCTCTTATAGCAGTGGATGACGTCGCCATGGTCCAGCCAATAGCCGACAACGACGACTTGCTTGTTATCGTTTTCAATATTTCAAATCAACTTGTGGGTCTTCTTGCAATAGGGCCTATTGATGCCATTGAGATATCAGTATCAATTGATGATATAACCTTGAAGCAACCTGGAGTTATGGGGTCAACCATTATCGAAGGACAGACCACTATGCTTGTCGATATCTTTGAGATTGTTGATGCCCTATTCCCAGAATGGTTTGAGGATCGAGAAGTTTTTGAAGCTCCTGAGCAAGGAAAAGTTCCCACCATTCTCATTGCCGAAGATTCAAACTTTTTCAGAAACCAGGTCAGAAATTATATGACGGAATCAGGATATGAAGTCATAGAAGGTGAGGATGGAGCAATTGCCTGGGATTTACTTCAGGAGCACTCCGACGACATAAGCATTGTGGTCACAGATATCGAGATGCCCAATATGAATGGTTTCGAGCTCACTGAAACGATACGAAAAGACCCTCGTTTTGCAAAAATACCCATCATAGCACTTACAACCCTTGCTGGAGAAGAGGACATTGCGAAAGGAAAGGCAGTGGGTGTTGATGAATACCATATTAAGCTGGATAAAGAAAAGCTTATGGCTTCAGTCCATCATTACATAAAACAGCTCCACTAAGCCGTCGTAAATAAATTAATTGGACTTTTTTTGCTTCAAAAACGGCATAAGGGGCCGTAAAGAAATTGGGAGAATGATAAATGTCTAACGCTGACACTGCTGTTAATAAAAATCTTGTAGAGCTGGCAACCTTCCTTGTTGGAGATGCACTTTGCGGAATGAATATTCTTAAAATCCAGGAAATCAATAAACTCATAGATATGACCACCGTTCCCCAGGCTCCAGACTATGTTCTTGGAATTCTAAATTTGCGAGGTCAAATTATTACAAGTATAGATCTTAGCAAAAAGCTAGGGCTTGGGGTGACAAATCTTTCCGATGATCCCAGAAACATTATTGTTAACTCAAAAGGCGAGCATATAGGATTACTGGTAAAAAAAATCAGCGATGTGGTTCAGGCCAATACTGATAAGTTTGAACCACCACCTGCTAATATGGGTGGTATTCAGGGAGATTTTTTCACCGGCGTATATAAAACTGAAAACAAACTGATTGGTATTCTGGATGTTGAAAAAGTATTGAGAATTGAAGAGAGAAAATAATGCTGATTGGTAAGAAGCTTCGCGTCCTTGTTGTAGATGACACCATTGTTTATCGAAAAGCTGTTTCAGATGTTCTTACAGAAATTCCCGGTGTTGAAGTCGTTGGCGTTGCCCATAATGGTAAAATAGCCATGTCCAAGGTAGCAACTCTGAAGCCTGATTTACTAACTCTCGATATCGAAATGCCTGAAATGAATGGCATTGAAGTTTTACGCGAACTGCAGCGTAGCTATCCAAATATTGGTGCCATTATGGTCTCCACCCTGACCTCGGACGGTGGTGAAATGACGATGAAAGCACTTGAGCTTGGAGCTTTTGATTTTATTCTTAAGCCTACTTCAAAGAACGCTGCCGACAGTAAAAAACAACTCAAGGATGCAATAGCACCCATTATTCGTGAATTTAAGAAATCCACAACCGCATCTTCACTTTTACGCAATAAGGGACAATTTTCCAAAGCCACAAGACCCGTTCTTCGAAAGCCGCTCAAATCTCTATCTACCAAGCGTGCCACGCCTCATTCCACTGCTCAGCCATCTGGACTCAAGACAAAACCTGCAATAAGACGAAGTAAATCAGAGATTGTCACCATAGGCATTTCGACTGGTGGACCAAATGCATTAACACAGATGCTTCCAATGTTGCCGGGCGATCTTGGAGTACCCATAGTGGTTGTTCAGCATATGCCTCCGGTTTTCACCAAATCACTTGCGACAAGTTTGAATTCCAAGTGTGCTCTTTTAGTAAAAGAAGCTGAAGATCGTGAAGATCTGCAGAATAACACCATATATATCGCACCCGGTGGTAAACAGATGAAACTGGTTGCCAGCGCTGACGGATCAAACAGACAAATTAAAATAACAAATGATCCACCGGAAAACTCCTGTAAACCCTCAGCCGACTACCTTTTCAGATCAGTCGGTGACTATTATGTCGGACGCACAACGGCTGTTATTATGACTGGTATGGGTTCTGATGGAACGAAAGGACTGCAGGTTCTTCACCAGAAAGGTGCAACCATTATTGCCCAAAATGAAGAGACCTGTGTTGTCTTCGGGATGCCCAAAAAGCCCATCGAATCAGGAATAGCTGATGTAATTGCCCCCTTGAATAAAATAGCAGAAGAAATTATAAAAAGTGTTCGATAATTTAACACTTTACTAAAACAGGTCTCGTAACTTCAAAATGCTTAAGATTACGCCCGTAGAGCTTAAAACCATTGCTCAATACATCCATGATATATCAGGAATATATCTGGACCAAAGCAAATCGTATCTTTTTGAGACCAGACTTTCCTCCATTGCAGAAGAACTTGGCTGTACCTCTTATCAGGCACTTTACGACAAAGCCAGAAGAGACCCGGGAAAAATAATTGAGCGACAGATTATCGATGCCATATCCACTAATGAGACTTTATTTTTTAGGGATAACGGTCCCTTTGAGCTTCTCAAGCATAAAATTTTACCAGAAGTTATAGATCTCCGGGCACCTAGCTCTCCACGTTTAAAAACTAATGTCAAGATATGGAGTGCTGCTTCTTCCACCGGACAGGAGCTTTACTCTGTTGCCATGACTATTCAGGATCTTCTTGGAAGCCAGATGAGCAATTTCAACTTTAAGCTCCTTGGAACTGATATTTCAGATAACGTTGTCAAACAGGCTAGCTACGGCAAGTACAATAAATTTGAAATTGAACGTGGCCTTCCACGTCCCACACTCCAAAAACACTTCACCTTATTTGGAGACAGCTGGAAAGTAAAAGACGAACTACGGGCCATGGTTAATTTCCGCAAATTAAATCTTATGCTTCCTTTTGCTGGACTAGGAAAATTTGACATCATCCTTTGTCGAAATGTGGCTATCTATTTTACCCTTGCAGACCGTAAAAAACTGTTCAATAAATTAGCTGACAGTCTTGCTGACGATGGCTATCTGATAATAGGTTCAACTGAATCGCTTACCGGTATCTGCCCGCGTTTTGTACCCAAAAGACATTTACGGGCTATTTTTTACCAGAAAAAAAATTGAGGTACTGTGATGAATAACCTAACAATACTTGTTGTCGACGACGATCCCGTAATTCGAAAACTTCTAGAGCAACGTTTGATCAAAGAAAACTATGAAGTTCTTCTTGCAGAGGATGGTTATGTTGGAAATGATACCCTCTCAAAAAATCACATTGATGTGGTGCTCACAGACTTAATGATGCCGGGAGATATTGGTGGAATTGAAGTCCTTGAATATGCAAAAGGACTTGAAAGAAATATTGAAGTAATTTTAATAACAGCCCACTCTTCAGTTGATACAGCTGTAGAAGCCATGAAAAAAGGAGCCGCTGATTATCTTGAAAAGCCAATTAACTTTACTGAGCTTTTCTTAAGACTTGAAAAAATTGCAAACATGCGCAGCCTCCTTCGCAGTGCTGAAGATCTACGCCAGGCAATGGATATAACTGAAAGTACTGCCGCTGAGACAATTCAAAACCTTGAAGTACTTGCAGGTAGTCTGCAAAGTACAGTTGATTCAATTGAAACTATTTTAACAAATGATGAATTAGTAGCTGATGACAAAGTTGTCGATGCCCTGGATATTCTTCAGGCCATCAACTAAAAAATAACTGGAAACTCCTTTTCATTTTTCGTTATTTGGAACTTTTTCCTTCTTAAAGACCATAAAACCATTCCAGCAGCCCCGCTGGTCTGCTAATTCTGCTCCATCAGCATTACTGCCTGATGTTTATACCCCTTCACTTCGGAAAGATCTACGTCATCAAGCAAGGTGCTCTCAAGGTTTGCATCTGTCAGGTCTGCATTGCTTAAAATCGCCTTATACAAATCAGCCTCTGACAAATCAGCCCCACTGAGATCGGCACCGCTGAAATTTGCCCCTTTGAGATTAGCTCCTTCTAAATCAGCACCTTTAAGATTTGAATTACTGAGATTTGCACCTTCAAGGTCGGCATCCTCAAAATTTTTACCACTGAGATCGACACCAGAAAGATCGCACCCGTAACAGTTATTTCTGTCCAGGAGTATGGCAACGTTTTTCATGACTTCAGTTGATGGTTCCTGCGATGAAAATACATTCAGCATGGTTTGTACAATACCAGTTTCCTTATCATCTGGAGATACTGTTTCTACATTCTTTTCATCAGCTCTTTCGGTGGGAATAGATTCGCCAGTTCTTTCTTTTGCAATTGTATCACTAAGCACTTGGGTACTGATGGTTTCCTCGGCTGCAGAAACCTCTTCTACTGGCACTGGGATCTCTTCCTGTGCCACTTCTTCAGCCTCTAACTGTTCTGCAAATACCTTCTCAACAGCCTTATCTTCCCCAACAGCATCATTATCAATATCCGCTTGTTCTCTTTCGACAATACTTGTTTCCTGATTAGCAGTCTCTACCGAAAGAGTTACTTCTTTTTCTGCAACTGCATCTTCAATACGAACCCCTTGAATAGCAGGAGCAACTTTAGCATCCGGAGCAGCTACACTTTGCCTGGGAAGTGATTCATCCTCATCACGTGAGCTGATATTTCTGGAGGATTCAACTGGTTGAACTGGTTTATCCTGATTTATGACGACGGGAACCGCTGGTGGAGTTTCCTCAAAGTCACGTCTACTGGCAATTGTCATTTCTTCAGTTTCAGGAGGAGCTTTTGATTTTTCTGTGTCTTCAACATAGACAGATTCTTTAACATCTTTCAAACCTTCATCGTCAGCATAGGGAGTTGTTTCCAGCATCTCGCCATCCATCAGCGCCCCATTCATATACGCACCAACAATGGATGCCCCCGTTAAATCAGCACCTCTCAAATCAATATCAGCAAGGTCTGCACCATTCAACACAGCTTCGCGTAAATCACTATTCTTGAGATTTGCTCCTGAAAGATTTGTTAATGACATCTTGGCTCGTGACAGATTAGCCCCTTCCAAATTCGCACCGGACAATTCAAGTCTGTTAAGGTCAGCACCACTTAAGTCACATTGTGGACAATTTTTTGTTTCAATAAGAGTTGTTTTATTCGCCTGTACAGTAGTGGAAGAAGACAGTTCTGCGCCATTGACCAAACTTACAAGAAAGGAAAACAAAAAGAGGGTTAGATAGAAAGATATTTTTAGACCTAACATGAAAACTCCTAAAAGGATGCTATTAATAATAGTAGAGAATAAAATTTCTCTCAGATACATACCCTATTTTCTCAAAAAGAGTCAAGAATCTACTCCTCCATCCTTTAAAATGAGTTATATTTTATGTCGTCCTACCTTGTAAGTCCTTCATAGGGAAGCACCTGACAGCCTAACAAGTAATGGTTCTAACTCTTAACTTTAAAAACACGCCCCATACAATTACTCTTAAGATAAGTAAGCAGTCGAATTTCTGCATCAACCTTTCATTAAATAAACCTTGACACCTTCAAAAATAGCTGTACTTTAGGCAACGTAAAGTGTTGCATAAATGTTGCGCCACACAATTGTGCGCCAACGATTAACACAACAAATCAGAAGGTTAACAACTTTATCTTTTCTTTGGCCTTTTTTCCTAGCTGAATGAGGCCTCATTTATCATTACCGGTTTTCACACTGCTAAACTACCGGCTCATTTGATCACATTGATGTGTTTCAAGTACTTGGAGGAGTAGAATGGACATTAACAAATTAGAAAAAGAAAAAAATGAGGGTACCGACACCTTACCCTCGGACGAACGTCGTAATTTCCTGAAAATGGGACTTGCGGTCACTGGAGTCTTCCTTGGTGGCACTGTACTTTCCCTTACTTCGGTTTCATCGGCCAAAGGAGGAAACAGCGATTCCATAGTCCCTGTGGATGGACAGTACCCCTACACAAAACATTATGGAATGATTATGCGGCAGAACAAGTGTGTTGGCTGTGAAAAATGCCTTGATGCCTGTAGGGAAACCAATCATGTCCCTGTGGGTCATGATGCCTGGCGTACTGATATTCAGCAGCGTCTTACCACCATAGATGGCGTTGAAAAACGTGAATTCAGGCCCATACTCTGCAACCACTGCAATCGTCCTCCCTGTGTACGTGTCTGCCCTACCAAAGCAACATATAAAGACCCTGAGACCGGTATCGTTGTCATGGATTATAAAAAATGTATCGGTTGCAAAACCTGTATGGCAGCCTGTCCCTATAATGCCAGATACTTCAGTCATGATAAATATGCCATTGATAAGTGCAATTTCTGCCTCGATACCCGTCTCGCTGAAGGGCACAAAGAAACTGCCTGTGCCGCTGCATGTCCTGCAGATGTACGGATCTTTGGTGATATAAAAGACAGAAGTACTGAAATTTATCAGCTCCTGCATGAGCCTGAAAATAAAATCTGGGTTATTCGACCAGAATGCGGGGCCCTGCCTAACGTTTTTTACATGAATGCATAGATAACGTACGGTTAAACAGTCCACTCTGACATTGAAAATCCACTGAACTTTTCATGTAGAGACATTTACCGCATACCACTCAGATCCTAGGAGATCAGAACAAATGAACACAAAATTTATTACCGCTGCAGGCCTCATCCTGCTTGGAAGTGGTTTTATGCTGACAAATAACGCCTCAGCGACCGATGATTATGACGTAAAGGCTTTTGGGCCTAAAAGCCCTATCGTCTGGAACACCCCGGTTAAAGTTGTTTTTGAACATCGTACCCATACCGATGCCATTGGGCTTGAGTGTAATGCTTGTCATGGTGAACTTTTTGCCATGCAGCGCGGCGTTGCTCCAAAAACCGGAAAACTTACCATGGCATCACTTGCCGAAGGTCAGTTCTGTGGAGCCTGCCATGATGGCGACACCGCCTTTGCTTCCGATACCAATTGCTCCGCCTGTCACACAATCCCCGAGGATCCAATTGTCTGGACCAAACCTGTTAAAGCCGTAGTCTTCTATCACAAAGCCCATACAGAAGAATATGGACTGGAATGTGACTCCTGCCACAGCGATGCCTTTGCCATGAAAGTTGGTGCTGCTGAAAATTCCGGCAACTTCACCATGAAGGCACTCTACGATGGACAATACTGTGGTCAATGCCATGATGGCGACACAGCCTTTGCCTCAAACACCCTCTGCAATACCTGTCATATCGGAGCAAAAGGATATGACCGACTCATGGGAATAGAGCCACATCCTGACGTGCAGGACCACTCACATGATACTGGCAACACTGGTAGTCATTAATTGAAGATATTTTTACTCTTCAAAAAGATAATGGCTCAGATTTAGCAAACAAATGAATAGCTCAGGCAGAGTGCCTGATAAAACAGTAGTGCAGGAGATTAAAATGGCGAACAATTCAATTACAGATATATTTGCCCAGACGCAGGATACCCGTCTGGCAACTCCCGGGATTAACCGGGCAACGATTTTTTTCCTTATCGTTATCGTCCTTGGCCTGGGGTGCGGTGTTGCTTCCTTTATTTTTGGTCATGAGAACATTTACAACTACACCCGTGACGTTCCATGGGGAATGTTGATTTCCACGTATGCCTTTTGGGCAATCACTTCAACCGGTCTTTGTATATATGCTGCAATTTCCCATCTTTTTGGTGGAACCCGTATGGCCATTGTGAGCAATAGAATGGTATGGATGTCCATCATCTGTATCCTTGCCGCTTTTGCAACCATCGGTGTTGAAATTGCCAGTCCTCATCGTATGATTATCTATAATATTCTCTCCCCCAACCCAACATCAAATATCTGGTGGATGGGAACGCTTTACGGTATGGCCGTTGGTTGTATGATAGTCGAATTCTTTGGAATTGTGACAGGTCTTGCTCGTATTGCTGTAATTCTCGGCACCATCGGCGCTGTAGCCGAAATTCTTGCCAATAGTTGTCTTGGTGGTGTTTTTGCTACTCTTCCTGCCAGGCCATACTGGTACGGCGGCCAACTCCCCATCTATTTTCTCACCGCTGCTTTCCTTTCAGGCGCCGCAGCCACTGTACTGTTTAACCATCTTGCCTATAAGATTCGAGGTATAGAGATGAGTGAAGCAGTAAAAGATGGTGTAAAAAGTGCCGGTAAGGCAATGGTTCTTGTGCTTGTGCTCTATTCTGTTGCTACCTTCTGGAGACTGATTTCCTACTATGTTGGTGGTGCTGAACTTGGTCGTGTCGCTGCCGACGCATTAATTTCAGGTCCACTCTCAATAAACTTCTGGGTTCTTGAAGTATGTGTTGGGATTATTACTCCCCTAATACTTATCATTCTTTCCCGACTCCAGAATATTGGGATGATGTCCATGGCCGGGTTTCTCATTCTTGTGGGACAATTTGTAGCTCGCTATGACCTTGTTGCCGGTGGCCTTCTTGTACCCGGAACCCTTGGATGGGATAACGCCCCTACCTATTTTGACTACGTTCCTTCATTTTTTGAGTTTGCTGTCGTATTTGGAAGTGTCGGAGTTGTCTGTTTTGGCTTCCTGATGGGTGAAAGAGTTTTTGGTAAAGTTTTCGATCAGAAGGAACACCACTGATTGGCCACTTAATATGTAAAAAGGTTACTCTCTTTTTGAGTGGCCTTTTTACTTTCCTTCCCCGTATATTCAACGTTTCACGACAGCAAATCAATTTCTTCAGCCTTTCCCCCTTTCAACAATTTTAGCTAAAATGTGTGACAACACCAAAGACCCGATACTGCTACATACCAGAGAAAATCATCATACCTCACTGGATTCACATGTGACAAATGGTGGAAATGAACTGTTTCAGGCCATTCAGGATCCTGTTCTGATTGTCACTCCAGGCGGTGTAATTATTGACGCCAATAATGCGGCTCTAAAAGCTGCAAAAAAAAATCATTCCGAAATTATTGGTCAGGGAATTTGTACGATTATCCATGGGGGAAGCTTACCTCATATAAAATGTCCTCTTGAAGAATTCCTGCTAACCTGCTCTGCAAGAGTTGAAGAGACAACCCTCCCTGGACTTGCCGGTGAGTATCTACTTACAATTTCCCCCATCACGGATCAGGATGGAAAGGTGAGGAAAATCCTGCTCGTTGCAAGAGAACTCACCAGTGATGAAATGAGAAAAGCTGACTCCCTTCGTACCGCCCAGATGGCCGCCATCGGCGAACTTGCAGCAGGGGTTGCCCATGAGGTGAACAATCCGATCACCGGTATTATAAATTTTGCTCAATTATTGCTCGACGACAGCGAAAAGGATTCATTACAGGCCGAACTACTTGACCGAATTGTCAACGAAGGTGAACGAATAGCATTAATTATAAAAAATCTACTCTCCTTTGCCCGTGAGAGTGAAAACAATAACGAACCCGTAGAGATCGTACAGGTTATAAAAGATAGCCTCTCACTTGTCGCCCATCAGCTGAAGAAAGATGGAATTAAAATAAAAACTAGTTTTTCTTCAAAATCATGTCTGATCAATGGCAATTTCACTCAATTACAACAGGTAGTCCTCAACCTGTTAAGTAATGCCCGTTTTGCTCTCAATGATCGCTATCCAAACGCTTCCCCTGATAAAGTCATTGAAATAAGCTGCTACCCGTTTTTAAAGAAAGAAGGGGAAACGGTTACTCAAATTTCAATTAAAGATTCTGGGACCGGAATACCTCAAGGTATTTTAAGTCGCCTCTTTGACCCTTTTTTCACCACCAAACCATCTGGGAAAGGTACTGGCCTTGGCCTCAGTATCAGCTATGGCATCATTCAAAATCATGGCGGTGTTATAAAGGTTGATTCAATCATCCATCAATACACTAAAATGATAATTGAACTCCCGACATCCGGTATCTGAAATGGACGATCAAATATATGAAGAAAAAGATGCCCGTATTCTTATTGTTGATGATGAAGCAAGCATTCGTCTTACCTTTGAAATGTTTCTGGCTCGTGAAGGATATGGTCCTATTACCACAGCTGCAACCTTCGCAGAAGCTCTAGAGGCAATCGAACACAACACTTTTGATCTTATAATCAGTGACATCGTTCTTGAGGGCGAACGGGGTACCGACCTCTTATGCAAAATACGCGAAGCAGGAATAGATTGTCCCGTGGTTATGGTGACCGGCTTCCCAAATCTTGATTCCGCAGCAGAAGCCGTACGCTACGGTGCTTTTGACTATATTTCCAAACCAGTAAACAAGGAAACATTACTCAAATTTGTGCGTCAGGCCTTAAACCATTGGAACCTTGAAAATGAGAAAAAAAATCTCCTTCAGGAAAATGAAAAATTCAAGCGCTACCTTGAAGCAATTTTCAGTTCGGTTCGGGATGCAATTATTACCATAGATAATAAAATGAACATTGTGCAGCTTAACGAGACAGCAAAACAATGGCTTCATTATAACAATCCGGATGACGATTCCCTATCAAGTACAACCCACAGCCTTAAAACATATCAGAACGCAATGGGCAAAGCATGCCTCCAGGATGCAAAACAGGTACTGGCCGGTAAAAGAGAAGTACGGGAACACCAGGTTGAGTGCCGAAAACTTGATGGGAATATACGAATTATAAGCCTAAATGCTGCCCCTCTTGAAGATGGCCAAGATGAGTTCAACGGTGTTGTTATTGTAGCACGAGATATCACAATGCCGGAACCTGTCACAGGAACGAATTCCAGAAATAAATTTCATGGCTATGTCGGTTCCAGTCAGGTTATGCAACAGGTATATAATCTCATTGAAAATGTGGGGAAAGTTGATACTGCGGTACTGGTTACCGGTGAGTCCGGGACCGGCAAAGAGCTTGCTGCTGAAGCCCTGCATGCTGAAAGCACCAGATGGGACATGCCTCTAGTTAAAGTTGATTGCGCTGCAATGCCCGAAGAATTGCTGGAAAGTGAACTTTTTGGCCATATTAAGGGTGCATTCACCGGGGCAGAAAGAAATCGCGAAGGGAGATTATTCCAGGCACATAATGGAACTTTATTTCTTGATGAAATTGGAGATATATCGCCTCGAATGCAACTGCGACTCCTGAGATTCCTTCAGGAAAAAACATTCACACCCGTTGGTCAGGATACCCCCATTGAAGTAGATGTTCGAGTTATCGCAGCGACAAATGTCAATTTCACCAAAAAGGTCAAAGATGGCAGCTTTCGTGAAGATTTATACTATCGGTTAAAGGTTGTTGAAATTAAACTTCCACCACTTCGGGATAGAAAAGGCGGTATACCTATCCTTGTACATCACTTTCTTTCCCTTTTTCGTGAAAAATTGAAGCGTAATATTCATGGAATCTCCGATCAGGCCATGGACGCCCTGGCAAGATATTCCTGGCCTGGCAACGTCAGGGAACTGAGAAACGTTATAGAGAGAGCATGTATTTTATGTGAGGGCTCAACTATTTCTCTTGAACACTTTCCAGAAGAAATACAAACGCCTGCTGTACAAGCCCAACACCCCCCTCAAACTCCTCCTCATCAGGGTGGCATGCCGACACTGCCCCCCTACATCAGTGAAAGAGATGAAATTATAGACATTCTGAAAAGGGCACGGGGGAATAAAGCCAAAGCCGCACGAATGCTGAATATTGATCGCTCAACTCTCTATCGTAAAATGCAACGAATTGGTATAGCCAGTGACATTGCCAAATCCACTTTAACCAAAGACACCCCCTAGTGTTGCATTTGCGTTGCAAAACGAGACAAGCGCAACACTTTAGCAACAACACCTGCAGAAACGCAACACATTCGCTACACCCCGCGCCCTTCGTCCACACCTCCTAATCACATCACCTACTACACACCCCTCCTTCTAGGGTCCTTCATAAACAAGGGCTACAGAATGAGGGCCTATCTTTATTTTGACTATTCGGAAAAGTGGCATGCTCCGTGCAATGATATTTGCATAACGCAACTTAAGTGAAAAAAAACTTACCACTAAACAAAACCGGGAGAGACAAAATGAACGACACAACAACAATCACAAGAGAAAAAAGCGTAGCCAATGAAAACGTAAGCCTTGAACTGAATAAAGTTGGTGTCCATGCCGTAACAATCTCTTCCGCAATGATTGGTTGCTGGGCAGTTGCCTGCCTCGCTTCTGGTATGATCAGCAGCGGCGGCCCTGCAGGTCTTGTTTCCAACCTCGTTTCTGCCTTTACTGGATAAGCAGTAGTTACTTAAACAAAACTATAGCCTCAGGAGCATAAAATGAACTCTTCTCAGTCCGTTGAAACCACGAACACCAAAGAAAAAGCTCAAGCGAATGCCACTTCCGAAATATCAAAAGTAAGTGTAGGCTTTATCGCACTGACAGCTGGACTTATCGGATGCTGGGCAACTGCAAGTCTTTTTGCCGGCACCCTAAGTAGCGGCGGACCAGTAGGACTCATTCAGAATCTCATTACAGCTATTACAGGTTAATACAACTTCAAATCAGCACTCTTGTTACTATTCGAGGATTAACTCATGGAAGAAAAAGCAATCACCAAAGAATTAAATAAAACAACTACCACTGTTCATGAAATTGAGCATACCGACAGCGAATTATACAAAGTAGGCATGTACACAACAGCAGCATTCGCAGCAGTCGTAGGAATCTGGGGCCTTGTCTGCCTTTCCAGTGCCATCCTTGAAAACGGCGCCCCCGTTGAAATGCTTAAAAACCTTTACCATGCCATCACCGGCGCATAGGGTATTAATAGTAGATTCTAAAGACCACCCACCAGGAAAAACCATGACAACAACTCAGGCAAAACATACAATTCAGGCTACAACAGAAACAGACACAACTTCAGAAATTTCAAAAGTTGCAGTTACAGCTTTTAGCATCGCTGCTGGTTTGATAGGTATGTGGGCAGTAGCCTGTTTGATCGCAGGAATCTCCAATAGTGGCAGCCCAGTATCACTGTTCTCCAGTCTATTTAAAGCAATTTTCGGATAATTTGCTACAAACTACATATAAATACTATAAAGGACCCTTATTATGAGCAATGCAGAAACCAAACAAAACGTCAAAGCCACCGTACATGAAGCCGTTAACACCGACAGCGAACTCTATAAAGTTGGCGCAGTAGTTACCGCAGCCTTTGCCGGCGGAATTGGTATCTGGGCAGTTGTTTGTCTCTCTTCGGCATTCATGTCTGAAGGCCCTGTAACTCTCATCAAAAGCCTTTTTGGAGCAGTATCCGGAACCATGTAAAAGTTACTCGTAAAATTCATGTAACATTTCCTGTTACAAGTGCAGTTTTAAAAGCCAGGGGGATCATATCTCTCTGGCTTTTTTTTGACTTATGCTTACACATAGCTGTATAGTCTCTGATACCCCATTTAAATACAATCTTTTCATTAATCAAAAAAAGTAAGCAGAACTCTGCATTTCATTCAAGGAACACAATGGCGATACTCATTCGTAATCTTTTTATATTTTTTCTTTTTACTGTCCTCCTTGGTGGAGGGTATGGCCTATGGACTCTAGAACATAAGTTACGCACAGTAAACTACAGCGAATTCCGGTACTGTCTTGCTAACCACGATTTAAAATCAACCACTTTCACAGGAAACAAGGTTATTGCCACACATAGTGGCGGTGACAGCTATGAAACCACGGTGCCAAATCCTGAAAAGCTTATCTCTGAACTCCAGGATAAAAATATCCAGATCATCTTCAAGAAAGATCGCTCAGAACAGATATTTCAAGCGATAGCCATTATTTATGTCGTTCTTCTACTCCTAACCGTCATAGTCTCTTTAAGCAGAAAAAAGAAAATGGAGGAGGAAGAAAACAAATTTGCATCTGACAAGCTGATGCTCCCTGACAGTAGCCAGAAACAGGTAACTTTTCGTGATGTCGCCGGTATTCCCGAGGCACTCGAGGAACTTCAGGAAATAGTCAACTTTCTTAAAGACCCTGGACAATATAGTCAAATTGGAGCAGTAAGCCCCAAAGGAGTATTACTGCAGGGCCCTCCTGGCACTGGAAAAACACTACTCGCCAGAGCAATAGCAGGCGAGGCAAAGGTTCCCTTCTACAGTTTTAGTGGTTCCGATTTTGTTGAGATGTTTGTTGGAGTCGGGGCATCGCGCGTTCGTGATATTTTCAGAGAAGCCAAGACCAATGCACCATGTATTATTTTTATTGATGAAATAGATGCCGTTGGCGGAAGTCGCGCAAGTGGTGCCACCGCCAGTGGTCAGGACGAAAGAAGTCAAACCTTAAATGCACTGCTTGTTGAGATGGACGGATTTTCCACAACTGATACCATTGTGGTTCTCGCAGCAACAAACCGACCTGACATCCTTGATCCAGCTCTCAGGCGCCCCGGACGCTTTGACAGACAGGTTAATATCCTGCCACCTGATATTAAGGGACGAAAACGAATTTTAGAAGTTCACAGCGCCAAGGTTGCCCTTGCACCTGATATTGATCTGGGTAAAATTGCCCATATGGTTCCCGGATTTACCGGGGCAGAGCTTGCCAATCTTGTTAATGAAGCTGCTCTTATGGCTGCAAGAGAAAACAAAACTGCTGTTGACCATATCCACTTTGAAAGTGCCAGAGATCGTATCCTTATGGGAGTTGAGCGAAAGGGCAGAATCATGTCCGACGATGATCGCAAAGTACTTGCCTTCCATGAAGCTGGACATGCAATTGTTGCAAAATCACTTCCAGATGCCGACCCCATTCATAAAATCACCATTATTCCTCGCGGCCAGGCTCTTGGACAAACACAACAGCTATCGGTCAATGACCGCAGCAGCTATAATTTCGATTATCTCAGAAGTAGAATTGTTATCTTAATGGGTGGCAGAGCAGCAGAGGAGATCGCTTTTGGACAGCGTACCACTGGCGCCCAGGGAGATATTGTTCAGGCAACTGAAATTGCGACCAGTATGATTTGTAAATGGGGAATGAGTGATGTGATAGGTCCTCAGGCCATGGCAATAGACAGTGGAGGTTTCCTCGGCGGTTCCTCACAGCGGTTGGAGATGAGCGACAAGACCTCTGAATCCATTGACAGCGAGATCAAAACTCTCCTTGGTTCCTGTCACGACGATGCCGTGGCCATCCTCAAGGAAAAGTATTATCTTCTTAAACAATTAGCTGCCATCCTTCTTGAGGTGGAAACTCTGGATGATGAGGAATTTGAAATTATCATGTCCTGCCAATTTAAAGAAAAAATTGCCGCAGGAATAAAAGAAACCCAGCAGTGTGAAACCTGTCCTGCAGCCGACAGCTGCATTCATTCCAAATTGAAAAAAGTTTAGGATAGAAGAATAATGCGTTCTTTAAAAAAAATAAGCTATCTTGTATTTATTGGGGTGGCTCTGCTGCTGCTGCTTGTTATCACCCTCAGCCTACGTCAATATCAGCTCTCAGAACGATACAATATTATTATCACTCAAAGTGAAAAGATGGTTTTCCAACTCTTGACGATCAGGGAACAGATCACCACATCTCTTATCAAACAGGACTGGAATACTATTGCAACAACCGCAAACCAACTCGAAGACCTGAACTCCTCCATTGCAAGGTTGCAGGAAAACCCTCTTATTCCCGGTGAACTCAGACTTGGAATGGCCCGTCAGGTTGATATCTCTGGCATTGCAATTACCGCAAAAGAGATTCCATCCAATTCCGACAAGGTTGCGCACAGCCTTCTTCTTCAGGATAAGATGCGTAGCCTCACGGAGTACCTTCTTCAATTCGACCGTATCATTGGAAGTCAAATGCGCGCAAAGGTGGTTGCCTTTCAGACTGTCATGATAGGTGCACTCGGTATCATCATCTGCCTGATAAGCTTTTCTCTTATCCTGCTATATAAAAAAGCGCTCATCCCTCTCCTCCAACTCAAAAGACAAACCGCAGACTCCGACATCCTCATAAAGGGTTTTCAGTACGAAAAGAATACCTGCTCAGAGATCACCATTCTTGTGGATTCAGTAAATTCCCTACTGGAACAGTTGGCAAAAAGCCTGGCAACCCAGGAAGGCGCCCATACTCTCAGTGACGAACTTTCTTCTATCATAAACGAAAGCAATAACTTATCCAATGGAATCATCAATTACGCTCAACTGTTGAAAGACTCCTATCGTGAAGTCGAAATGGGCAGTGAGGAAATAAAAATTCTTCAAAATATTATCGATGGAGCGGAAAAAATTGCTCTACTCCACAAACAAATATGAAATTTAGTTCTGTGTATTTGATCAATGTTGGGAATATCTTAACCTGACATATACTCTTTTTGCTTTTTATATAATATCAATATAGCACATTTTTTCTTCTTTCATCTGTAATTGTACACATTATGTGCACTATTTCACGTTTTCATTAAGTTCCTGTTTCATGGCAATTTCCACTTGACACCCGGCTATTATGACAGTAAGCATTCCATCCAATATCCAAAGCACTACTAAGTAGCAGCATACCGTGTGGTATTATTAGTAATGATTGCCAGGTATTGTTTTATTTCATAATGTAATTAAATGTTTTATTGCCTCATTCATTTCACGCTGACCATATCTACCGGAGCCCAAAAATGATCAAAACCCCCATGTTAGTGACCAGTTTTTTAACCCTTTCCACCTCTCTCCTTCTTGCTGGCACCAGCCTTGCCGGCGACGACTATGATGCCAAGGCATATGGCCCAAAAAGTGAGATAGTATGGAACTCTCCTATCAAAGCAACCTTTGAGCACAAGGTCCATACCATGGATGCCGGTATTGAATGCTCCAGTTGCCATGATGAGATATTCTCCATGCAACGCGGAACAGCCATAAACTCTAAACAATTCACTATGAAGGCGATGGCGGAAGGCCAATTTTGTGGAACATGTCATGATGGTGACACAGCCTTTGCCACGGACACAAACTGTATGGCATGCCATGGTGCCGCTGAAGAACCCATCATTTGGGAAGTACCTACCAAGGCATCATTCAGTCATACTAAACATGTTGAAGAGTTCGAGCTTGAATGTGCCAGTTGCCATAGTGGAACTTTTGCCATGAAAAAAGGTGCGGCAACTGCAAATAACGATTTCACCATGGCAGCATTTAAAGAAGGTAAATATTGTGGCTCCTGTCATAACGGTGACGATGCATTTGATTCAGCCACCCAATGTGAATCCTGCCACTATCCCCCAACTGAAAAAATTGTCTTCAACCAACCCGTTAAATCAGTGGTCTTTGATCACAACATTCATGTTGGTAAAGCTGAACTTTCCTGTGAATCCTGCCATAAAGAAGTTTTCACTATGAAAAGAGGGACTGTTGAAGGTGAAGAACTCATCTTCTCCGACGATCCTGCAGAGAAACGTAAATATCTCGAGACTCTCCACAACAAATTTTGTGGAACATGTCATGATTCATCCCAGGCCTTTGGCTATCTGACCAGATGTACCGTCTGCCATATAGGCGTTAAGGGTTTTGACAAGATGAATGGCGGCACCAAAAGTAGCGACGCCCACGGGAACAGCGGCCACTGATACTTCTCAAAAGAGTCTTCTGTCGCCGGTACCTGAACAATGAATAACAACGATTGACCTATTATTTATAGTTATACAATTTAAGAGGAGAGAAAATGACTGGAAGGATGGTTAATATTTCAAAGAAATGGGGTTTTCATGGCGTTGAAGCCTTGAAGAAAGCAAGCCCCCTATATAAAATGACTATAGGGATGTTTGCACTGCTTGCTCTAGCCGGAGCAGCTGTTGGCCTCCATGGCATGATCACAGGATATCACCACGTATATGGTGTAACCAGAGAAATATCCTGGGGATTACTTATCTCCGCTTATATCTTCTGTGTTGTTACCTCCACTGGACTCTGTATTATTTCATCCATTGGTCATGTTTTTGGTGGGGAAGCATTTATGCCCATCGCCAAGCGTGCCGTATTTATGTCAATCATGTTCATGTTTGGTGGTTTTTGTATCATATTCTTTGATATCGAAAACCCCTTCCGCATGGCAATCTGGAATGTTATCTCACCAAACTTTGTCTCCAACATGTGGTGGATGGGTACACTCTATGGAATGTATCTGGTATTCATGGTTATTGAATACTATTTCCTCCTCGACCAGAATCATACCCTGTCCCGCTTAATGGGATTTTTTGGACTGGTTGTGGGTATTGCTGCTCATAGTAACCTTGGAGCGGTTTTCGGAATGCTCCATGGACGACCATTCTGGTATGGCCCCTATCTTCCAATCTACTTTATCTTCTCAGCCGCTATGTCAGGTGGTTGTGCCATTCTCTTTTTCACCACACTGGGTTGGAGAATCAATCCTGAGATCATGAACCAACGGATGGAACGTTCCATCAAAGCCGTTACTCAAGTCACAATTTTCCTTATCTCTGTAATTATTTTCTTCACCATCTGGAAGATTATCACCGGTATGGTATCTGAAGGAAAACAACTGGTTATCATGTCCTTTTTAACTGGAGATTATGCCATTAATTTCTGGGTTTTTGAAATATTCCTTGGAATGGTTCTTCCTCTCTATCTACTGATCCGGTCACGAGGAAACAATTTCAATCTCATTATGTGGGCCACCGGACTTATGATGGTTGGTATTTTCTTTATGCGTTATGACATCGTTATTCCAGGTCAAATGGAATCCGTTTATCATTCACTTGGTGTGGAAGAAGCCAAGGACATGCTGACTTACACACCATCGTTCCATGAGATTATGGCTTCACTCTTTGGTATTGGCTTTATTGGCCTTGCTTATTTTGCCGGAGAAAAAATGCTCAATGGACATCAGCTTGAAAAACATGAGATTGTTCCGGAAGGCGGCTATATTTGTCCCGGCTGTGGTGCTATCCACTTCATGGAAGAAGGCGAGACTGAAGAAGATGCAATGAAACGTCATCACAGAATCTGGTAAGAAAACGCTAGGGGCTTCTCTTCCTGTCTACTCTGTGATGCTTAAAGAGTAGCCCCTGCATCTCAACTGAATGAATATTTAAAAGGATAATTATCCCATGAAATTTCCTAAAATAAATTTTGATACTATGAAAAACGAGGGGACATCATCCGTTACCCCTCAGGAAAGACGAAAGTTTTTAAAGCTAGGTCTTGCCATTGCAGGTGTTTATGCAGGTGGAAAAGTGCTTTCTTTAACCTCTATCGTTGGTACTGCCCATGCATCAGGTGGTGGCAGTATCGTAAAAAAATACCCTTACAACCCACATTACAGCATGGTTATCCGTCAATCACTTTGTATTGATTGCGAAAAATGTGTTGAAGCATGTAACAAAACCAACCATGTTCCCGAGGATGGTTACAGAACCCGTATCCTGACCAAGAAATACACAGGGACCCTAGACAAACAGGTTGAATTCATCCCAGTCCTTTGCAATCACTGTAATGATGCCCCCTGTGTCAGAGCATGCCCCACAAAGGCGACCTATAAGGATCCTATCACCGGTATCGTTCGTATGGAGAGTAGAAAATGCATCGGTTGCAAAACCTGTATGCTTGCCTGTCCGTACGACGCGCGATATTTCAGTGTTGAGAGACGTGCCGTTGACAAATGTGACTTCTGCTGGGATGAAAGACTCTCCAAGGGAGAAACACAGACTGGTTGTTCATCTGCCTGCCCTACCGGTGCCAGAACTTTTGGGAATCTTACCGATCCTGAAAACATTGTATACAAACTTGTTCACCAGCTTGAAGAGCAGGTTTGGGTTCTGCGCCCAGCTGACGACACAAAACCCAATATTTTCTATATGAAGGGAAATATGCGCTCCGTTGACAATATTCTTAACGGGCAGAAATTCAAATACTTTGATCCCGACAAAGTATAGGGCCGTTATTCCATAGAATTCTGCCTCATCAATCCCTTCCTGCCCACTCCTGGCGGAAGGGATTTTTTTCCTTAGCCCCTTGGACTTCCCTTCATTTTATATCTTCTACTCAATCTGCTACAATCCGGCACGTCCTGTGCAAATGATATAAAAAACACAGTTTTGTTGGATTTCATGCTACACTAGTGCTTGATTGTGTGTTTTCCATGCTACACATTACAACGATTCCGTTCCAAAGCTGTTTGTTTCAAATTAGAAATTTTGTACCTTCCTTCACAAATGGTAAATCAGATGGATCCTTCCAGAAGAAATGAAATCCTTCTTGCAATCAACCAGCTAGCAGCCTCTGAAACCGGAGAAATGACCGGAGCCGACAAGCTACTCAAAAAGTGTTGCGAAATTATCATGCAAAATCAGGAATACTGCCTGATATGGGCTGGTACCCGTGATGATGATGGCACAGCCATTACCCCCTTGACAGCACTCACTTCCGCAAACATTCCTGATAGAGACTGCCTGTATCTCGTTGAACAAGTCATCACAAGCATGGACACAAGCAATCCTGCTGCTCAAGCGCTTCTATCAGGTTCAAAAGTTATCATCCAAGATGTTCGTGCGAACAAAAGCTATGATTCCCTTCGGGAAATTTCTCTGAAAACCGGATTCAGATCCTGTTCTTGCTGGCCCTTAAAGTATAGGGGCCAAGAATTTGGCGTTATTAACATTCATTCCGAAAAAGTTGCTTGCTTTACCACCGAAGAAATATCCTTTTTACAAACTGTTATTGCCGACATTTCACTCGCTCTCTACACCCTGGACATGACAAAGCGAATGCAGATTGAGCGTGATTTTAACCAGGAGATGGTAGATACCATGCAAGCCCTGCTTATCTCCGTCTCTCCCTGTGGTAGAATTTTATCCTTTAATCAGAAAGCTGAACAGGTAACCGGCTATAGTGAAGAGGAAGTCATTGACAAATACTGGGTTGACGTCTTAATGGCCGAAGAAAATCGTAAGGCCGATCAACAACTTCTTAGTAATGTTCTGAAGGGTGAAGCAGAGCAGATGAATTTTCAGTCAATTCTGCTAACCAAAAATCATCGAAAGCGCTTTATTAACTGGCACGCTTCCTTTCGCCAAAATCTTGAAAAAGGGAAACTTGGTCTTGTCCTTTTCGGAATTGATATCACTGGTCAGCTTCAGGTCGATCATGATCTGAAACAGGCCATTTCGCAGTGGGAAAATATTTTTTCTGCTATTCAGGATCCAGCGCTTATCGTTTCAAAGGAATCGGTTATTCTGGATGCCAACCCTGCAACATTTACAGCTACCAGGAAAACGCGTCCTGAAGTTATCGGTCATAAGATATGTGATATTCTTCACCTTGGCCGCGCGACGACAGCCCCCTGTCCACTTGAACAATATATCGCCAAGGGCCAAAGCAGGATCATTGAGACGGAACTTCGTGGTTTCCACGGAAATTATCTCCTTACCATCAGCCCATTAAATATGGACGATGGCGGGCAGGAGGCAGCTCTCCTTGTTGCCAGAGATTTGACAGAGGAAGAACTGATGAAAGCCGAGGCCTTGCGCTCTGCCCAACTTGCCTCGGTTGGGGAACTCGCTGCAGGAGTTGCTCATGAGATTAACAATCCGATCAATGGAATTATCAATTACGCCCAAATCATCCTCGACGACCCTGATGATCCCGACAATCTAGACCTTCTGGAACGCATAAAAAAAGAAGGGAAACGGATAGCTTCCATAGTTTCCAATCTTCTTGATTTTTCGAGACGACGGGAGGAATCACCCGAAGAGGTTGCAATCCAAAACATACTCAACAAGAGTCTTGAACTGGTCAGCCATCGCTTTAAGGATGATATGATCCTGCTCGACATGAAACTCCCGGATGATCTTCCCATTGTATATTGCAATTCCCAGCAGATACAGCAGGTACTGCTCAATATCCTTTCAAATGCCCGCTATGCCTTAAATGACAAATTCCCAGGGCCAGATCCCAAGAAAAAGCTTACTATCCGTGGAGAAACAGTAACGCACGCCAAGGATACTTTTGTACGCCTCAGCATAACAGACAATGGATCCGGTATAGAACAGGATCTGATTGATAGAGTTTTTGACCCATTTTATTCGAGCAAACCAAAGGGCGAAGGGACAGGGCTTGGTCTCTCCATCAGCCATGGTCTTATCCAGGACAACAAAGGATATCTCAGGATCATCAGTGAACTCGGTTCATCAACATCCCTTCTTGTTGATTTACCTATTCCCAATAACTAAGGAGCACAAATGAACAAAAATTATTACAATCCCCTTATCCTATCCGCTGTGTTTTTGCTTGTTGCCGGAGTTTTATATTTCCTTGATTTCAAAATCAGTGGCAGCTGTTCCGATGTAAGTTACATACCCTACAACATTTGGTCTTTTGTCGTCATCTTGTCCCTATACGGCTTTACAGTTTTTCTTTGTATACGTGAATCCAAAATATTTCGGGATAAAGAAAATTCTCTCCAGAACAAACTTCGCACCTGCAACGATACTTTAAATGATGTCCAGTCTACCCTCGACGATGCCGTGGAAAAAAAGACGTTTGAAATGTCTGTTATCAATGGTTCCCTTAACCGGGAAATTGCCGAACGTATTCAAGCAGAAGCCGATGGCACTAAACTCAGAAAACGCCTCCAGACCATACTCAATTCTGCTGGTGATGGTATATTTGGAATCGACACCCAGGGCAGAGTTACATTCGTCAACCAAAAAGCAACTGAATTACTGGGATGGCACGAGGAGGAACTGATAGGAAAATCACACCATGACCTGGTTCATCATACCCATAGTAATGGTCGCGATTTTCCGGTGGAAGAATGTCCAATCTATATGGCCTATAAAGACGGACAGGTGCACTTTGAAAAGAATGATGTGTTCTGGACAAAGTCAGGAGAAAACTTCATGGTTGAATATACATCAACACCAATCCTCGAGAACAGTCAAATATCCGGAGCCGTTGTGGTTTTTAAGGACATAACCAAAGCCAAAAGACTTGAACGTCAACTTGATCTGATTGTCAATTCTGCAGGAGAAGGGATATTCGGTCTCGACATTGATGGAAATGTGACTTTTATGAATAAAGCAGCATCCCTTATGCTTGGCTGGGGAATGAATGAACTGATAGGAAAATCACATCATGCACTCGTTCATCACAGTCATGCCGATGGAACAAAATATCTTGAATCCGAATGTCCTATCTATATGGCTTATAAAGACGGGCAGGTCCATTTTAAATCCGATGACATCTTTTGGAGAAAGGATGAGAGCAGCTTTACCGTGGAGTACAACTCCACACCAATTATAGAAGGTAATTCACTTACTGGAGCCGTGGTCGTATTCAGGGACCTGACTACCTTTTCCTGATAGTATATTTTAGGCAAAACTCTTCAAAAAGGGAAAATACCCAGGAGTAGTAATGGAAAATATCTCTGCAGTTGAAACACCAATCCTTGTAGTCGACGATGAAGAATCATTGCGACATACCTTCAAGATTTTCCTCAAACGTGAAGGATATGGCCCAATTGCGCTCGCTTCTAATTTCGAAGAAGCCGTGGGAATGCTCACAAACCAGTCTTTTGACCTGATAATCAGTGATATAGTCCTGGGTGGTAATTCCGGCATTGATCTCTTAAAACGCATCAGAGAACTGAATATCACCTGCCCTGTCATCATGGTAACAGGATACCCACATGTCGATACCGCCTCAGAAGCATTACGTCTTGGTGCCTTTGATTATATCCAGAAACCCGTTGAGAAAGACCAACTGTTAAAAACGGCACGCCTGGCGTTACAACAATCTAAACTCCTGTACGAAAAACAAAAAGCTGAAGAAGAAAAAGATCTCTACAGAGCCTATCTCGACACATTATTCAGAAGTGTTTCTGACAGTATTATGACCGTAGATCAGGACATGAATATTATCAAAATGAACCAGGCAGCCAGATCTTTTTTCATAACACTCAACCCCGCAATCAATGAAGGTGCCAATCTCGCCCTGGCCTGTGGCAACAAAGGTCACTGTTTTTTTAAGGATGATGCGGAAAAAGTCCTACGATCCGGAATAGAAATCAAAGAGCACCGTATCGAGTTTACAACCGATACCATGGATCATAAGGTTGTCAGCATATGCATTTCTCCCCTTGAAGATGGCCGTGGTGGTTTTCATGGCGTGGTTGTAGTTATCCGCGATATGACATGCCTTGTAGAACAGACAGGATCTAAGCAACGTAGTTCCTTCCATCGTATGGTTGGAGCAAGTCCTGCCATGCAAACGGTCTACACCATGATCGAGAATGTTGGAAAAGTCGACTCTGCGGTACTCATTACAGGAGAAAGTGGTACAGGCAAAGAACTCGCAACCGAAGCTCTGCACCTTGAAAGCCATCGAAAAAACAGGCCATTGGTTAAAGTTGACTGTACTGCAATTCCAGAAAACCTTCTGGAAAGCGAGCTTTTCGGCCATAAAAAAGGATCATTTACAGGAGCAGATCAAGATCGGATGGGAAGAATTTTACAAGCCGATGGCGGAACCCTCTTTCTCGACGAGATTGGCGACGTTTCGTCCATGATGCAACTGCGTCTTCTTCGATTTCTTCAGGAAAAAACCTTCTTTCCCGTTGGTCGCGACACTGCAATTCAGGTTGATGTTCGAATAATAGCTGCCACCAATGTGAATTTACGGGAAAAAGTAACACTCGGAAAGTTCAGAGAAGATCTCTATTTCAGACTGAGGGTTATTGATATTATCCTCCCACCACTCCGGGAACGCACCGGAGATGTGCCATTACTTGCCAACAATTTCATAAAACACTACGCCCAGCAGATGGGAAAGCCCATAACCGGAATCTCCGATCAGGCCATGACGCTTCTTTCGGACTACTTTTGGCCCGGCAATATCAGAGAACTGCAACATGTTATCGAGCGTTCCTGTGTTCTTTGTAACGGATCAACGATCGCAAGTGAACAGTTCCCGGCCGAAATCCAGCATCAAACAACTTTTCAGCACTTCAGTACTGCTTCACCACTCCGACAGGGAGGCGAATTCCAGCCTCCTGATCAAACTCTGTCTCCTGATCCATTCCAGGGAAATAGTGCCGAAAGCAGAATCATTGCAGCCCTGAAGAAAAGTGGTGGAAACAAGGCAAAGGCGGCAAGACTGCTTTCCATTGATCGTTCTACCCTGTACCGAAAATTACGAGAAATGAATATTGATCTGAGCAAATTTAACCTTTAGCCCCCCCTTCTTTGCGCCACACTTCTGTTGGATCACAAGTGTGGCGCAAACCACACTTGTGCCTCATCTTCCGCATTTACTAAAAACCATCAAAAAACACCATCAACATACTGTGTTTACATGTTTATTTCAACTCAGACACGTAACAATTCACTAAAATACCATTATTTTTAAATAGCAACTAAACGATACTGTTCTCATTACCAATAACTATATACACGTATTTACAAGAGCTTACAAATAAACATACACACATATTCCTCAATGGCATCATATGTGCTATAACTTAAATTAAAGTGGATAAGTCACCCCGTTTAAGGAGAACACATGCAGGCCATACCTTTTTCCATAGATAGCTTTCCTAAAACTCTCGATGAGTTCAGAAAGCTTTTCAACAATGAGCAGAGAAGTCTGCATTTTCTCTTTTCCAAAAGATGGCCAAATGGTTTCGAATGTCCCTATTGCAATTGGCTCGACGAAAACCTTTTTCCCACCAAAACTATGACATGTGGTCACTGTGGTCACCCAACTTCAATCACCACTAATACATTTATGCATGGAACCAAAAAACCACTTTCGCAATGGCTAACATGTATTTACTGGCTAACATCCAGTACAGGTGGAAACAGTGCCAAGGATCTGCAGCGTCTGTTAAAACTTTCCAGCTACCAGACGGCGTGGACATGGTTACAAAAACTTCGCATGGCTATGAGCATCGCAGATAAGAAACAGTGCCACGAAACCGTGGAACTCTCCACCGATACCATATCCCTTGGTGGAGAAACGCAGGCAAAACCTCAAATTCTGTGCGCTGCTGAAATCATCCTTCCTGCAGGAATCACAGGTAGAATAAAAATGGCAACCATTCAATCTTTAAACAGTGACACCATAGACTCATTTCTTAATCAACACGTTGCCAGTGGCTCTTCTCTTATTACTCCAGAAGAAAATGAATACAAATCAATTAGCAGAAATAATTTCGTGAAGATTTCAGATCCTGCAATATACAGAACCAGACAGATCATAAAAAGCTTTGAGATCTGGATTAATAAAATTCATCGAGGTGGTGTTGCAGCAAAACACCTGCAACTCTATCTGGACGAATTTTGTTTCCGCCGTAATGCTGAAATGCTACCTGACAGAGAGGCGATATTCAACCTCCTTCTCTCAGGTGTTATCAGCCAGAAATCACTTTCTTATAAAAGTATCATTTCGTAATCCACACGGAGCAAAATATGTCCCAAATCCAAACAGGCCTGCTAGTTCTTCTTCTTACACTTCTTGGTGTTGTTGGATACAATGTCTATCTCCATGAAACCACCCCCAACGATATCTCATACACCGAATTCATCAAACTGCTTGAAGACGGAAAGATTAAGGATATACACCTTAAGGGTGGTGCTGTTACAGGAACTGACCTGACTCTCCATGAATTCAGTTCCTTTATTGTAGATCTTCCCTCCGTACTTCCCTTAATTGAACGTCAGGGCGTAACAATCACTGCTGAAAAAGATAGTGAAAATTTTGGTGGCTTTTTGCAGTCAATGGTTCCGGTTTTCCTAATCCTGGGAGGCTATCTGATTTTTTCAAGAATGCAGAAAGGTAACAAAGGTGGCTTTGGGAAAACTAAAAGCGGCTCATTTCATCCCAAAGATAACACGGGTATCACCTTCAACGATGTAGCCGGTATAAGTGAAGCCAGAACAGAGCTTATCGAAATCGTAGATTCATTAAGAAATCCAGATAAATTCTCAAAACTTGGTGGCTATATCCCTAAGGGTGTTCTCCTTCAAGGTCCTCCGGGAACCGGAAAAACGCTTCTTGCCAAAGCAATCGCAGGAGAGGCTTCTGTACCCTTCTATTCAATTGGTGGTTCTGACTTTGTAGAGATGTTTGTCGGAGTCGGCGCATCCAGAGTTCGTGAACTTTTCACAGAAGCCAAAAAAAATGCTCCTTGCATCATATTTATCGATGAAATTGATGCAATTGGCGGAAAACGAAGTGGTGGCAATGCCAGTGGATCAAATGATGAACGAGAGCAAACCCTGAACGCACTCCTTGTCGAGATGGATGGATTTGATTCCGACCAGACGGTCATCATTATTGCTGCAACAAATCGTCCTGATATTCTGGATGCCGCACTTTTGAGACCTGGTCGTTTTGATCGTCAGGTGACCATTTCCTTGCCCGATGTTAAAGGACGGCGCAAGATCCTTGAGGTTCATGCAAAAAAAATAGTTATGGCTCATGGCATCAATTTGTCAGAAATTGCCAGATCAATTCCTGGCTTTAGTGGTGCAGAAATTGCTAACCTCGTCAATGAAGCCGCCTTAATGGCCGCTCGTCACGATAAAAATGGTGTTGAATTATCGGACTTTGAAGAGGCAAAAGACAAAATCAGCCTGGGCCTTGAGCGCAAAAACATAGTTATCAATGAAAAAGATCGCAGAGTCACAGCATACCATGAAGCAGGTCATGCTATTACCGCCAAGCTTTTACCCGATACTGATCCCGTTCACAAAATATCCATCATCCCTCGGGGCCAGGCTTTGGGCCTTACCCAACAATTACCACTGGATGACAAATACACCTACTCTCGTGACTACCTTATAAACCGAATAAAGATTCTTATGGGTGGGAGAATCGCTGAAGAAATCATTTTCAATCATCAAACAACCGGTGCCAGCAACGACATCGTAGGGGCAACTGAGATTGCAAGTCGCCTTGTCTGTGAATTCGGAATGAGTTCAATCATCGGTCCCATTGCCTATATGCAAGAACAGGGTGGTTTTCTTGGCGGCGGCAGTACCATGAAACCCTACAGCGAAAAAACTGCAGAACGTATTGATAATGAAATCAAACGCGTTATTGAGCAGTGCTACACGGAAACCCGAGAACTTCTGAATCAGAACAACAAATTTATCCACAAACTGGCAGAAGCCTTACTTGTCAATGAAACCGTAGATGGCGAAGAATTTGAAATCGTACACAATTGTTATATAAACGAAAAAAATATTGAAAAAAATTTAATGAATACACGCAAGGAGGAATTGACTGAAATATGAAATGATTACAGGATTACCCTGAAGTTTTGATTTTCAAAAAAGGAGGAAATTAAAAATGCGAACACGAAAGAAAATTATGAGGACAGCGCTGGCACTAACCGTTGGCACCATAATGATGAGTCCTGTCACGGCATGGTCCATGGATGCTGACGATGCTCCTGAGACTGTTACCATCGATACGATGAGTAATTTGTACGGGCCTGTGGAATTTGATCATAAGATGCATACTGAATACGCAAGCTGTCAGGAATGTCATCACCATACCACTGGTGAAATTGTAGCAGATCCAAATTGTGCCCGATGTCATAACCAACTTGACGAAAATGATGTTGTCAGTTGTAGTGAGTGCCATGTGGCAGATCGCTTTAATGAAGAATATCTTAAAACTCTGGAAAACCCGAAACTGTACCATATTGACAAACCAGGCCTCAAAGGCGCGTATCATCTCAATTGTGTCGAGTGTCATACGATCACATCGGGTCCCACGGGATGTGTTGATTGTCATACTATGACAGAGGCTGGAGAGAAGATGTTTAATACTGGAAAATTTGCTCCTGCAAAAGGAACATCGTCCTCTGGTCAGCAACACTGATCAGAATATCCAGTGACCAGTTTTAAGAGAGGAAAACAAATGAAAAAGTTATTTAACCGTAGAAATTTTCTTAAAGGCGGACTAGCTACAACAGCTGCCGCCGCGGTACTCAAAAATAAGGACAGCAAGGCAGCTGGTAATTTCACCGGGTATCCTGATGGTATGGGAGTATTAGTCGATCTTACCCGTTGTGTTGGTTGCAGATCTTGCGAAGCAGCGTGTAACAAAGAACAGGAACTCCCGGAACCTGCTAAATCTTTTACCGATTTTTCAGTTTTTGATGATCGTCTTCATGGGCAAAAACGCCGCACCGATGAAACCGCATATACCGTAGTTAACCGTTACGATGTGCCGGAACTTGATCATCCACTGTTCAAGAAATTCCAATGTAACCACTGTAATGAACCAGCATGCCTGACTTCATGTTTTGTCAACGCTTACACTAAAACTCCTGAAGGAGCAGTTATCTACAACGCCAAGGTTTGTGTAGGTTGCAGAACTTGTATGATCGCCTGTCCATTCTACGTACCAACGTTTAAGTACTCCAGTGCTTTCAAGCCTCAGATCATGAAATGTATCTTCTGTTACGATACGCGCTTGAAAAATGGTGAGGCCCCTGCATGTGTTGAAGCTTGCCCTCAGGAAGCGTTAACCTTCGGAAGACGTACAGATTGTATAGACATGGGACGTCAACGAATTCGTGAAACTCCTGGTAAGTATGTTGATCATATTTATGGTGAACATGAGGTTGGCGGTACTGCATGGATGTATCTTTCAAGTGTACCTTTTGACAAAGTTGGCTTAAATACGCACGTTCCCAATGAACCTATCATTAACTCTGTTAAAGATTTCCTTGCCATGGTTCCAATGGTCCTTACCATATGGCCTGGACTCTTTGTTGGGTTCCATTTACTGGCTACACGCAAAGAAAAAATGATGGAAATGGAAAAAGCAAAAGAACTCGCTAAACAAAAAGAAAATGATGAGAAGGAGGAGCAGGTATGAAACTCTTTTCAAAAGACCGACCTGAGATTCCAATCGTCGATCATCTTAAAGCAGATGGTACAGAATGGACAATCAAAGAAAAACTCTGGTTAGGACTGTCTATACCGGAATACAAAACACAGTTTCTGAGAAATCCTATAAACTGGCTAATGATTATTATCTGTGCCATAGGTATCCCACTGATTTTAGGTCGTTACATATACGGACTCGGTTGGGTAACCCATTCATCCAATGATTACCCATGGGGACTTTTTCTGGGATTTGGACTTTTTGGAATGGTTCCTCTGTCAGCGTCAGGCTTTATGCTAGGTACTACCGTGGAACTTTTCGGCAGAAAAGATTTTCACTCCATTGAACGCCTTGCCCTTCTAAATGGCCTTCTTGGTTACTTCTTTGCTGTAATCTTCCTTGAAGTAGATCTTGGTATGTGGTGGCGGTTACCCTATCCAATGTTCGTATCCCTGGGACCTGCTGCAGTTCTTTTCTTAGTTGCCTGGCATGTTGCCACCTATCTTTCTGTGCAGATAGCAGAAGTACTCCCTGCATTTTTTGAATGGTGTGGCTGGCTCAAGGGAAAACGTATAATCAGAAAGTATGTCTTAGGTCTCACTGTTGCTGGAATCATCCTTTCGACCCTACACCAGGGAGCACTGGGTGCCCTCTTCTGTTATGCGCCGGCTAAGATTCATCCACTATGGATTTCAGTTAACTTTCAATGGATTCATTTTTTCTGTTCATCTATTTTCGCCGGGCTTTCCATGGTCATCATCGCTTCAACACTGATTAGAAATTTCATGGGATGGCGTTGTGATGATGAATTCAAAGACAATCTGGACTATGTTACCATCGGACTTGCAAAAGGTGCCTCATACGCCATGATCACCTATTTGATCATCAAAATTGTTGCAGTGGCTCATGATCAGGAATGGACTTACCTCCTCACCGGTTGGGGAAGTTACTATATGCTTGAGCTTGGTGTGGCAGTAGTTCTTCCGATGTTCATGTTTGCAATTGGTATCAGAAATAACTGGTTGAAGCTTATCAGATTGGGTGCCTTTATCGCAGCAATTGGAATCATCTGGAATCGTCTCAATACTTCCCTTATCTGCTATAACTGGCAGATGTATCAAGAGATCCCGCACTGGAAAGAAGTATGGATCACGATCACAATTTACGCCATCTACTTTATGACCTACCGCTTTATCGTCTATCGTCTGCCCATCGTTTATGGATGGAAAGGTGAAAAATAGAGACTAGATGTCCCTATAACCGTCAAAGTTCTCAAGCTTAGCTTGAGAACTTTGACTTCTTCCGACAACCAATACCTTTGAGAATAAAAAGATGAGAAACTTTCTTTCACAATTATCATTGAAACGTATATTCTCTCTTTTTACAATCACCACCATATTATTGCTTTTTCTTGTAATTTTCTTTGCCGGAAAACAATATTTCCTCTTTCGACATTGTGAAAAACTCGTTGACTCCAGTCAGCACCTTCTCTTTCAATTCACCGGAATAAAAGAACATATAAATGAAACGCTTTTAAGCAACACTCCTTTAAATACTTCTGCAATAAATAAAGAGATCCAGGGACTTGATTCTCAACTCCAAAATATTCTGGAAGATATTTTGATCCCTGAGGAATTCAAACTTAATTTTATCAGCCAGCTCGACCTTGTCAACATTACTGTGGCATTGAGAAATTTGCAAAACAGAACTCCACAGACAAACGATAAACAGCTGTCAACAATCACCACACAACTACGCAATATTAATACAAAACTAACAAGCTTCCACCAGCTGATCAGCAGATACACTCAGACCCAGCTCCTGGGACTGCATAAGGCACTTGTCGGCATTCTTGCCATCGTAATTGCCCTGGTCAGCATTATGCTTCTCACCATAAATCGATATATAACCTCTCCCATACTCCACTATTGCAAAACACGTTCCCCGAAGAAAACCGATCCTGTAACATTATTTTCTTTACATACAACAATTGAGGCTCTGGCATCCCAACCAACCATATCCAATCCTGTGCAAAGCAAAGGGAACAGCCATGAACTGACACGTCTTTACAGATATAGCTCCATTGGCCATTTACTTGGCGGACTCAGTCATGAACTCACCAATCTTTCCAATGGTGCGCTAAATTATACCCAGGCAATTCTTGATCTCAGTGAAGATTTAAATTTAGATTCAGACTCCAAACAACTGCTGCAAAAACTTTTTGTTGAAGAAAAAAAGATGTCCCAACTTCTAACCAATATGATTCACTTCACAAGTGGTAGTGCACATGGACAGGCACAGGTTCTCAACATTGATGAACTTTTTGAGAATATTACGGCCCTTGTTCAAGGTACTTTAAAAAGTGAACGAGTCGAACTCAATATTAACCTTGACGATCCTGCCTTTATGCTGAAAAACCATGTAAGTGATCTGCAGCTTGTTATCTTATCAGCCTTGCAAAATAGCAGGACTGCTCTGAACAACCGATTCACTGGCAGTGAAGCCGGGCCGGGAAGTAAAACTATAGAAATCACCGTTCATGAAACCCTTCAGGATACCAATACTATCAACATTGAAATTATTGATAATGGTGCTAATCATTCAAAAACAGCAGAGAGTCATAAAACGGCAAGGGCGTGGCACAACATGAGCTTCTGCAAAGACTTTATACGGACATTTGGCGGCACTCTTACTCTGAACAGACAGAGTGATAAAACAAATCGCTGTATCATCAGCATCCCCTTAACTGAAGAAAAATTAAAATAACAGAGGATTGTTATTTTTGTGAATGTTTCCGTCTTTTCCACACCCAGGGTGGAACGGGTGTGTCATCATGCCAAAGTCCAATATGTTGTTGGCGTGCTCTTTTTTCAAAATCGAACCATTCATCACAGATTGCTTCTTTGCAGTAATAAATATATACCCAGGCCATTCCTTTTTTCACCAGTTCTTCATTAAGACACCTGTTATCGGCAAGAGTGACAATCGCTACCATCCTTCCATAATCATCCCAGTCCTTAACCTTTAAAGAAACGGTTGTCCCGGCAATCAGATTTGATGTTAAGCGTTTAGCAACTCTGGAGTAGGCCTGATGATACTCTGGAGTATCAATCCCCCAGAGCCTTACTCTGATACTTTTTGATTTATAGTTAACTACAATAGTATCGCCATCGATTATTTTTTCAACAAATGCCGTATCGGAACTCACGGCAAAGGCCATAGATGGACACAGGACAAGGATAAAAATGAATACAGAGGGGAAAAAAACTAACAGGTTAAGAGGAGTATAACTTTTCAGGATCATAAAAAAACCTCCATATTACAGAAGAAGAGCACAGGCAGTTGGCATTTAAGTACAAAGTATTACACCATTAAAAAAATGATATACTATTCTGACAACTGTAACCGAATCAGCAAACGATAAGATCTCAATAAAAGCTACCCGCTAATATCAACACCTACCTTCTTAATTTCTTGAAATAAAGAACAAAAAGCCTCTTGTTATTTTTTCCCACCTTATGATAAACTAACTCAATTGAGTATCTTGAAAATCAAAACATAGCTCTCTAAGACTTCTTTATCCAGTATTCGTTTCTATGGCCCCTAAAAAACACTCACTTTCACAATCAGAAGAGGAAACTCGGGAGTTCCTCCTCAGTCTTTCCCTTTTTGATAGTTTTAATATGGATGAACTCACCTTACTCTCGAAACATATGAGTTATATCCACTTGCAACGCGGCGAGTTTCTTTTTGTTGAAGGTGATAAGGGTGACTTTTTAGGATTTGTAGTACAAGGGGTACTCGAAGTATTAAAAAAATCGGCCACCGGTGAAAACGTTATCATCGCCCGCCTTACCAAAGGAAGCTCCATCGGAGAAATGGCACTCATTGACAAGTCGCCCCGATCTGCAACCGTAGTATCAAGACAACCCACAACCATGATAACGCTCACAAGCAAGGGTTTTGGTCACCTCGCTGAAAAAGCTCCCCTTACAGGTATTAAAATAATCCAGAAAGTTGCAAGACTTTTGAGTCTCAATATGCGCAGAACATCAAGCAAACTTGCCGACCTGTTAAATGTCTACCCGATATAACGTTTATATTTTCGTACAGTTACTCAAACACAACCGGCACACTCACAGCAGATATTATGTTAGCATCTCCCACAATACTTTTTTCAGACCATACCCCGGAAGAACACCTTATTTGTCTGCAACTTTTTGAAAAATATGCACCTGGGGGAGTCCACACCTGCTCAACCCCTGACAAACTCACCGAAATACTTACACTACAAAGAATTGACATTCTTTTTTTCGATCTCACATTATACCCTGCTGAAGAGTGTATGTCCCAGCTTGACGCTATTCAGAGTGATTTTCCAAATCTCCTTCTAATTGCAGCAATTCCTGAGGGCAATTCAAAACTCGAAGCGGCAATCCTGAGCCGCAACACCTTTTTTTATATTACCACTCCCTACAAGGATTCTGATATTGAGCTTGCTCTTAAACGTGCCCTGGCCAAACTCAACATTCAAACAACGGCCACTCAGGTGACCGCCAGGAAAAGCATGCCTCCGTTTTATGGAATCATTGGTCAAACCCCGGTGATGCAAAATTTATTTAATCTGATTAAGAAGGTATCCGAGGATGCACTTGCCACAGTTCTTATCAGAGGGGACTCTGGTACTGGCAAGGAGATGGTCGCCAAAGCCATTCATAGTCATTCTTCACGCAAAAATAAAAATTTTGTTCCGGTAAATTGTGCCGCCATTCCAGATGATCTGTTAGAAAGTGAACTCTTTGGCTACACCAAGGGTGCCTTCACTGGAGCCACACAAAACAAGATAGGTCGTATTGAATATGCTGACGGGGGGACCCTTTTCCTTGATGAAATTGGGGATATGAAACCGACTCTCCAGGCAAAACTTCTTCGCGTTCTCCAGGAAAGAGAATTTGAACCAGTGGGCGGACTCAAAGCAACCCCAGTTGATACCCGCGTTGTTGCAGCAACGCATTGTGACCTTGAACAGTTGGTATCTGAAGGGAAATTTCGTGAAGATCTTTATTACAGGCTTTCAGTTATTCCCTTGAAAATCCCGTCACTCAAGGATCGGAAAGAAGATATCCCCATCCTGCTTGACGCCTTCTTAGAACTACATGCAACCAAACGCGGCAGAGAAAAATTTACTATCCCAATGAATATCATGGTGGCATTGCTCTCATATGACTGGAAGGGCAATGTTCGTGAGTTGGAAAATCTTGTTCAGCAGATGTCCATTCTCTGCCCCGGTAAAGTAATACAAATCGAAGACCTACCGGAACGATTAACCACTGATTTTGATCCTGCAACCGTTGACTATGAACTGATGAATCATATTCTTTCCGGAATCTCCCTTTCCGATAAAGAGCCGGAAAAGCAATTACAGCAGTCTAAGATCTCGTTACCGGTTGGCTTGGAGTGGCAGGAAGGACAGGTCGACTTCAATGAACTCATAAACGATTATGAGTCTCAGCTTATTATTAAAGCCATGAAAATAACTGGAGGGAACAAAAAAGAAGCAGCTAATTTACTGAACCTAAAACGAACAACATTGCTTGAAAAAATCAAAAAAAAGAACCTACAGGGAATGTGGGAAGAAAGCTAAAACGGGGATCTACCCACAACTCAAGTTTTGAAGCTGAAGGTACAGAAAAGCTGAGGGCCCCGTGTAATACTGTTTTTATTTCAGTCTGAAATCCTTCATACTATGTATCTTGTCGTAATAACTAAAGGGATTAAGAATCATTTCGAAGTCTACGCTTATCTTGTCTTTTTCACACCTGAACCGAGTAACAAGATTTCAAGAATAAAGCACTAAATCAGGCCGCCATTTGTGCAGAGACAGAATTAATTTTTTCTTCAATGTCCGCATCACTGGCGGGGGCTAACAAAATATCAGCCACCCCGTACTTTACTGCTTTAATAACCTTCGTTCTGGTCCATGCCGGGCCAACTGCGATAAGTGGTAATGAGCTCATCGCACTGATCTTAATAGCTACTCCCAGCCCCTTTTCATCGACATCCGCCATTACCAGAAAGACAGCTTTCACATCACCTGGCAGGTAATCACTGGCACTTTCCTTATAGTCAAGGACCTTGAAAACAAGCCCACGAGCATTTAATACGGCGCTGATTTTGGAACACTCACCACCATCATTGCTGATTATGAGAAATTCGGGATTTTGTGCTGTATCGCTGCCTTCTTTCACTCCAACGCTCTCGGAGGTACCGGAGGCATCGGTCTTACCTGTCACAGAACTTGAACTCTTTACATTTTCGATAGGTGCATCATCGGCAGTTTCTTCCTGAGCCAGACCATCGAGCTTAAAGAGGTTGAGTGGGACAAGCATTTCTATATTTCCAAGTGATTTATCACCAATATTGATTTTGCTTGTAGCCATATAGTAGAGCACATCAGGCATCGGCTCGTCTGACTCAGCCTCAACCTTCATAGGTACAACCTTTTCCAGGCTGGTCTTTATAAATCGTATTTTATCAGGATACTGTTCTTCAAAAACCTTTGTATATACGCCTGAAATAATATTTGCGATTTCACCGTAGGCATCTTCAGAATCATCGTTAAATTCTTCTTCAGCTACTATGCTATCAAGTTCGGTCGGTGGTAACATAATTAAGGTACCGCCGATAAAAATCGCATCCTTTAATCCCACATAAAGAAAGCCCTGTCCCTCAATATCACCTACCACATCCATATGGGCAAGAATCTGCTTCCCGGATGCTTCTTCAAAGAAAAAATCTTCTTTGTTTACAATACGTGTGCAATGTTCCGTGAATGTAACCTCGGCCCCAAGGAGTGCACCGACCTCGTCTCCCATGCTGACACTACACTCTTTCAAACAGGCATCAACACGCTTTTTCTGCTTTTTGGTATCAAAAAAAGGTTCAGCGGCAGTACTTTCTTCAGTAGTGGTCCCACCATCAGCCGCCTGACCACTTCCAGAAGCTTCTTCCGATGGTGGCATAGCACTCGCGTCTGTCTCGCCTGCACCATCGGTCCCCGCAGCGGATGCGCTAGTATCTGTTGGGGCAGATGTGCCTGCCCCCTCTTTTTCAGAAACCGAAGGTGCATCATCAAGCCCCAGTGCCTCAGCCGGAATGAGCAGAACAAGGTTCCCCATTTCGACACCATTCAGCTTCATCGCCGAACTTACCTGATAATAATTCTGGTTTGGTATTGGTTTGTCGGACTCCAAATCGACTTGGATTGGACTGATAACTTCCTGAGCTTTACGGATAAAACGGAATTTTTTGGGGTACATTTCTTCAAATGTTTTCGTGTAGGCCCCAGCTATGATATTTGCTATCTCACCATAGGAATCATCTATTTCTTCGCTGTAGTCTTCTGAAGAGGACGCTTCATCCAACTCACTATCGGGAAGCATAATGAGGGTTCCACCAAGACGTATCGCATCTTTAACGGATACCAGGATGCAGCCATCACCTTCCAATTCTCCACTTAACTGCATTTCTGAAAAGACAAGCTTCCCCGAGGGTTCATCAAAAAATTCTTCTTTAGAAATCAATCGGGTTGAAAGGTCAGACATGACCAGAGTGGCACCCATAAGGCCGCCAACTTCATCGCCGACACGTTCTTGAACGAGTTCAAGAATTTTATCAATTTTCTTTTTAGCTTTATCTGAAGACATATATTTAGAAAAATTAAAGAATTATTAATACATTAGAAATTCTTACGAAGTCTGCGCTTATCTCATGTTTTGTGAAAAGAATTTCGTGCAGATACTTACACCCCTTAAGGGGGTACTGTAAATAATGCCGGCTTACCATTCATCACAGGTGTTAGTGAATTTTTACCCTTATTTCAGTATCGACAAGTCCTTATGTTTTCTTAACAACTTTGAGAGGGAAAATATATTAAATTTGAAAAAGGAAGCAAAGATAAAATTATTGGTAGGCTCGTTAAAAGATAAAACTTTAGATAACTATGCAGGCAGACTAGACCCAGGAAAGCTTTATATGCGAGGGGCACAAATTTTTTATCATAACAACCTTTATCATGATAGATATCTTGGTAACAACAAAGCCAGATGGAGGTTTTTTACAACACCAGAAAATACTATTTCTCAGTATTTGAATATATATATTTTAATTCAATCATAAATAGTCCATCATTCATGCTAAACTGAACGACAACCCTATTGGCACCAAACATGCCACTGGTGCGAAACGATTCCCCAATCACAGTGGTGGGAATAGCAAGTTCGATATCCTTACCCGCTTTGGCAAAAGAAATTTTGAGATTACCAGCTACCATATTGGCAATTTCACCGATGGCATCCTTAACATCTTCATCAAGTTCCAAAACTTCCATATCTAAAAAAGTTCCGGTTATATCTTTGGCAACCGACGCAGGACAATGGACCGCCAGCATTCCCCGGATATCCTTTCCAAGGCCAATCATACTGGTAATATTGGCTGGAATATCCCCTCCTCTTCCTTCGATTGTTTCTACGACTTCGAGCTCAACCATAAGCATGGTTGAAAAAACTTCCTTTGTCCCATCTATTATAGCCTGCCCAACATTCATCACATTTACTTTCCTTCAAAAAAATGGTCATTAAAACAAAAAAAGAACAGGCGCTCCACCTGCCACCTGTTCTCATGGTGAATCAATAAAAAAGAAGAAATTTTAGTAACTATTAACCAAAATTGAGTTTGAGTCGGAATTGCATAACGAATACGCTCGTATGAAACTGGGAACATGACCCAATTCGTCTTTATCTTTTGAATTGGGATCGTGTCCCCAGATTCCCGATTCCGGATAAATATTGTGCCGTTCAATAACATGGTGAATAATTACTAATTTTATTACTTTTCAAGGTCCATTTCGACAAGAAAACAACCCTTACCTGTATCAAATTCTATAATGACTTTTTCCACTTCTTTATCTGAACTAAAAGTATACTCTCTTCCACAAATGGTTGAAGGGAGGGATAAATCGATATCACGTCCATTTTCTGATAAAATAGTCTTAACATTCCCCCCTAACATATTGGCAACTTCACCTATGGCATCATGGACGTCATCATTAATTTCTTCAACTTCCATCATAAGAAAACTGCTTGTTATTGCCAAGGCAACACTGTATGGGACATGTATGGCGAGGACCCCTTTATGTGTCCCGGCAAGCCCTATCATCCCCGTAATAGTGTCATGAAGAACTCCATGGTCTGTCGTCACTTCCTTAACACTTATATCCATCATGACCATGGTCGAAAAAATCTCCTTGGTCGATTCAATCATCTTATCTTGAATCTCCACGCAAACCTCCTTGTGAAGCAATAATTATAGCAGTGGTCCAAGAACCTCATTCACTTTATCGGGAGTAAAAGGCTTCTTTATCGCTCCTACAGCTCCAAGGGATTTAGCTTCACCAATAATGTCATCACCTGTCTCGGTGGAGATCATCAAAACCGGAATATCTTTCATACCCTCACGGGTAGACTTCTCTCGAAGAAAAGCAATCCCATCCATATTGGGCATATTTATATCACTCAATACGATATCAACATGTTCTTTTTCAAGAACCTCCAAAGCCTGAAGTCCATCTGCTGCTTCGTAAATATTGTCAAAATCGAGCCCTGCCTGCCGCAAGGATCTTCCTATAATAATTCTCATGGTTTTGGAATCATCCACCAACAAAACATTCTTACCCATTCTTACCTCCTGCTATAAAACGAGATTTATAAACTAGACTATTCTTTTTTTGAACAATCGATCATATTAAAAATAATATATACCAATAAAACATTATCAGTTTTTTAGAACAAAAACCAAATATCTTTTCAAAATAATTCTTTCTACTTCAATCGATTGTATGGACTAATTTTTGCAATATTAATTTTCAAATTTAACACAAACTGAACATACAATGAAAAAAAACCTCACAATTCTCTTTATTTTCTGCTTGTTAGCGCCACATACGGCATCTGCTGAGAGTGTCCTGACCAGAATTAATAAAATTGACACCAAGGACGCTGTTGAGTTGTACTGTTCATTCACTAGCGTTCCTATCTATCGTTCTAATATCAGGGAAAAAAGAGTTGACTTCATCCTTGAAGACACAATTTTGGAACCTGCTCTCAACCTCTTTAAGGCAGATGACAGAATAGTCAAAATTTTGTCAGCATACAAAAAAAATAAGACAATCCTATCATTTTTTTTCAGGTATCCACCACAACGCTTTGAAGTCACCCCCAATGAAAAAGACAATCGGTTAACTGTAAACATTTTACTTGGCAACCCATACAGCACGGCATTACCTAATTTTTCTTCAAAACTCGAAGGACTTACAATACTGGAAAGAACTACCAAAGATTTTTCAAACCCTCTTATTGCTTCCCCTTATGCTGCAGACTGGAGAAGTTTTTTCAAACTTTACGAATCCAAAATACACCTTGCAATGCCGGTACAGTTTACCATGCTCCCCTTTCCTGCAATGGCAAAACTCCTTCCAGGCCAAGCAACAAACAATTCACTACTAAGTGATGAAATCCACAGACTGGCCGGAGAAAACCTTTGGGATGACATTCTCCCATTACTTCTTAAACAGATTACCATCGAATCAGATCCTGAAGTTAAGAAAAAACTTGCCCTTACTTACGGAGAAGTCCTTTCAAGAGATAATAATTTTGTTGATGCCTATAAACAATTCTATCTTTTAGCCGATGAATACGCAGATGAGGAGATAGGGATTTTCGCTAAATACCTCCTGGTATTACTGCGAGCCAGATTCGAAGACCCATTTATTGCAGATTATGAGCTACGTAATATCGAGCAGTCCATGACGCCTGCCAATCCTTTGACACCCTATTTCAGAATAACTCAACTTGAAACGGCACTGGCAACGGGACAATATTCACGAATGCGCGATCTCCTTGCACTTGACGACATTGGCTATCCAGAAGATACCTCAATGATAAAAGAATTAAGACAGGCTGACTACTGGTATGCAACAGGCGACTCAATCAAGGCCTATATCGGCTATCAGCTTCTTGATAAAAATGAATTGTTATTAAATAAAATTTTTTCTCTTAACGGATACTGTGACACCTTATATCAGCAAAAACAGTTCCCAGCTGCCTCACACTGTTACACGACTCTGAGTGGCCACATTAAAGATAAAAAAAAGCTTGGAATCACAACTTTAAGACAATACTTATCTGAATTACACTATAAAAGTCCAGCTGAGATGATAGATTACTTTGCCCGCATCGAAGATACATACCACGGTACTGAAGCCGGCTTCCGTAGCGCTATCAAAAAAACGGACCTGCAATACCTCACCCTTGAAGACTGGAGTGCCAACGCCCTTCTGTATTATAAAAGATTTGCCAAATTGGCCGCCTCACGTGAAGGTAGGGAGGAAGCGAGTTTTAAAGAAGCACTCGTTTATCGATTGAATAATGAAAATATAAAAAGCCTGAATCTTATTATGTCCTTTTCGAGGGATTTTAGAAAAGGTGAATTGCACCAGTCAGGCCAGGCTTTGCTTATTGAATTGTTTCCTCTTGTCATTCGTGAATATGTTGAAAAAGAAATGTATATGGAAGCCCTTATTCTTGCCAAGAAAAACCGTAAACTTTTCTTAAACAACTGGGTTGATATCGATCTTCTTTCCGAACTTGCCGATTCCTACAACTCCATTGGTATATATAATGAGGCATCAAAACTTTATCTCTACCTCATCACTCTTTCCTCAGAAGACAAGAAAGAAAGTTACTATCTTCCTATGATTACAGCTGCCTATGAAAACGGAGCTTACAGTATCGTTGAAGATTTCGCAGATCAATACAGTTATCGCTACCCCGACGGATCATCTCAAAATGAAATCCTATTGCTTCGTATAAAAAGTATGATTGCCAAAGAGCGTTTTTCTGATGCTATCGCAATGCTCCCGGAATTGATACCTGCCACCGAAGAATTTTCCCTTCTCGCCGCCACACTCTATTTTCATGAAAATGACTATAACAGAGTTATTTCTATCCTGGATCGCGATTTAACCATTAGTGAAAACAAACGTGCCAGACGTTCATTTATGCTGGCTGAAAGTATGTATCAATTAGACGATTTCGTCCGGGCTGAACATTTTTTTTCTGAAATCCCTTTAGAATCACAGCATCATGACCAGGCACTGTACAGACTAGGTGAACTTCTTAAAAAAAATGGCAAAAAGGATGCAGCCCTAAAAGTCTATGCAGAACTTGTCGAAACAGGAAAGAATAGGCTGTGGATCAGAATGGCCCAAAAAGAAATTGAATTAAACGATATTCTCTAGGCGAAGATCGTATTCTTCCCTAACCGGAGACAAAAAGGACATCATGAACCCATTAAACCCATTTGATTCAAATATTAATTTGCTGCAGAAGGTCCTGGATTTACGCGCCAAAAATCAGAGTGTAATCGCCACTAACATTGCAAATGCAGAGACACCAGGCTATGCCAGTAAAGTCTTCCAATTTGAAGAACAATTACAAAATGCCATATCTGCAAAACCCGGAACACTTGCGACCACCCATGGAAGGCATATTTCTACCTCTCCTGACAACGTGAGTTCAGTGACCGGCGTAATACATGAAGTGAAGGACAAAACAGGTCTTGGTGATGAAAACGGAGTCAGTGTGGATATGGAAATGATAGCCTTATCAGAAAATGAACTGCTCTATGAAACAGCGGCACAGTTATTGAAGAAGAAATTAACGTTACTCACATATGCAATACAGGAAGGCAAATAAATTTTATAGAGGCCCACAATGGATATCTTCACCACATTTGATGTCAGTGCATCAGCATTAAAAGCTCAACGCATACGACTGAACACCATAAGTTCAAATCTTGCAAATGTAGAAACCACCTCAACCCCTGAAGGCGGCCCATACAAAAAGAAATCTGTCTACTTTCAGACAAAACCGATTTCTTTTAAAGAAGAGCTTGATTCGTCGATACAAGGCGTTGAAGTGACTAAAATTCTGGAAGATTCTGAGGAACCACGAAAAATTTATGATCCGGCCCATCCCGATGCAGGAGATGATGGCTATGTTGCAATGCCTAATATAAGTGTCCTCAAGGAAATGGTAGATATGATGTCCGCCACTCGTTCCTATGAAGCCAATACAACTGTGATAAAATCAGCAAAACGAATGGCCTTAAAAGCACTTGAGATAGGGAGATAATTAGACCATGAACCCTCTTACAGGTCCCATAGGATCAAGTCCATTAGCGCTGCAACCTGCGGACACCAATCCCGTGGCCGTTGCCAAATCAGATTTTGCCAAGGTTATCAAATCAACCATCGATCAGGCTGTTGCTGCAGAACAAAATGCAGATAAGGCTATCACTGGCTTACAAAGCGGAAATGCCAAAAACCTTCATGAAGTGATGATCAGTGTTGAAAAGGCCGATATCTCACTTAAGATGCTCGTGCAATTTAGAAACAAAGCCTTAACGGCCTACGAAGAAGTTATGAGAATGCAGATTTAGTGAAATATCAAATTTCTGAGTCACTGTAAGATACTGAGGATGCCGTGTTTATACGATCGAGCAAGCCTCATTACAGGCAGTTAAGCCGAAGGAATGATAATACTTTTTTCTTTCTTTACCTTCAGTCTTCAGCCTTAACAGTTACAGCTCTGAAGTTAGGATAATACGTGCCACGCTGAATAGTTACAAATATTATTTAATAAACAAATCAATCAATCACCACAAGTCAGAAACTTGACTAAAACGTAATCACAAAGCTAATTTTTCCATTAACCCTTCCATGCAAAAAGGGAATTTTTCATGGCCGACGAAGAGAACATACAAAAAGAAGCAGTAGAAAAAGAAATTCAGATTCCTGAGAGAAAAAAGCTCTTCCGTCTTATTAAGGAATGGCCACTCTCAAGGAAGCTTGCATTGGTTGCCGTTGCAGGAATCTCCATAGCAGTATTTGCACTCATTATCATACAGGCAAGAACTGCAGATTACCAACTGCTCTATGCAAACCTGGAACAGAAAGATGCTGCATCAGTTGTCTCGTGGCTGAAAGGGCAACGTCTTGACTATCAGCTCAAGAATAACGGAAAGAACATCTGGATTCCAGCGAATACACTATATGAGACCCGGCTGGACCTTGCCGCTAACGGTCTGCCTTCTGGGGGTGGAGTTGGTTTTGAAATCTTCGACAAACAATCCTTTGCACTTACAGATTTTGTTCAAAAAGTTAATTACACCAGAGCATTACAGGGCGAACTTGCCAGAACAATTACCTCCTTGAAACCTGTAGAGGCAACAAGAGTTCATCTCGCACTTCCGGAAAAACGGCTTTTTAAGAATCAGCAGAAAAATGCTACTGCTTCCATCATTCTCACCCTTGTGAGCGGCAGTACCCTGGATAAAAATCAAGTGCAGGGAATCATCCATCTGGTCTCCGGGTCTGTCGAAGGACTTAACCCGGATGAAGTTGCTGTCATCGATAGTTTCGGTAAGGTTTTGGAAGGAAACACCAAACCAGATGAAAGCCAGCGCTTCTCCGTTGAAATGCTGGTATATCAGCAAGAACTTGAACGAAGAATGGAAACAAGAGCCCAAGATCTGCTTGATAAAACCATGGGCTACGGACAGGCCATGGTGAGAGTAACTGCCAGCCTTGATTTTGCCAAAGTTGAAAAAACGGAAGAACTCTTTGACGCCGAAGAGCCTGTAATTCGCAGCGAACAACTGAGCGATGAAAATAGCGGCACCACAGGTGCAGGTGGTATTCCCGGGGTTGAATCAAATCTTCAAGGGAACAATGCTCCTCAAACAGGTGGTGCCCCGCCGTCGAGCAAAACAACCCGTACCACTAACTATGAGATAAGTAAAACCATAAGCAAAACCATTAATCCCACTGGCACCATCAAAAACCTGTCTGTCTCTGTTTTGCTGGCAGATAAAATAATTCCAGCAACAGATGAAGAAAAACAGCCTGCAACAGAAACACGAACGACAAAGGAACTCAAGAGCATAGAAGACATGATAGCCAGTGCCCTTGGTCTTGATTTAAAAAGAGGCGACAATATTAATGTTACTTCCATGCCATTTATGGTTGAATCAAATGACCTGATGCTTGCTGCTGAAGATATGCCGGGGAACCTTCTTTACGAATATCTTCCATTGGTAAAATTTGGACTTCTTTCACTGGGAGTATTCATTTTCTACTTCCTTCTGGTGCGTCCAATTATAAAAACCATGAAGAGTGAGGCAATTGACCATAACCAGTCGGTTACAGAACTTGAAAAGGCTGTTCAAGAGGTTAAAGCTGCAAAAGAGAAGCTGGCCCGAAAGGCTGAAAAGGCGGATGAACCCATTGAAGTAGTTCTTGATGCAGTCACCATTCTGCGAAATGAAGTTATGAGGAATCATGTTCCCACAGCCTATATTATTAAAAATTGGATCAACGAAGGTTAACCTATGAGTTTTCAAACCCTCACCGGGCTCAATAAAGCAGCTGTTCTCTTAATGAGTCTTGGTGAAGAAGCCTCGGCAAAAGTTTTTGAAGAACTGAGTGATGAAGAAATTCGTCTTGTTACCAGAACCATCGCCACCATTGACCATATCCCTGAAGACGTAAAGGATACCGTATTTACAAGCTTCACAGAATCTCAAAGAATGTTTGCTGGCCTGTTTATCAAAGGAAATGAGTTTGCTAAAAAGGCTATTTCAGGACTCGAAGCAGGACCTCGAACAGACCTGTTACTGGATCAGTTTATTTCCGGTACCGAGACGCGTCCCCTTGAGACAATAGCACTCATGCAACCAACGATGGTTGCCGGGCTATTAGAAAAAGAACATCCACAGACTGTTTCACTTGTACTCTCAACACAGCACGTTAGCCATGCGGGTGAGATTCTCTCTCACCTCCCCGAGGAAATGCGAGCAGATGTTGTCTATCGTATTGCTATGATAGGAAAAGTATCACCTGAAGTACTCAACAAAATTGAAGATGCATTACATCGTGAGATTGGACAGGTAGGCACCAAACAACAGAGTCAAGTTGGAGGAATAGACAAAGTTGTAGATATCCTTAACAATCTCAAAGACAGCATGGATTCTGACATACTTGATGATATCTAAGAAACTGATCCCGATATGGTCGAAGAAATCAGGAAACGTATGTTCACCTTCGAAAACCTCACTGCCCTGGACGGACGCTCACTGCAAATGATTCTCCGAGAAGTGAACAACGACTCGCTCACCATGGCCCTCAAAACTGCTTCCGATGAAATGCAGGAAAAAGTTTTTGCCAACATGTCAGCACGTGCTGCTGATATGATACGCGATGATCTTGAGGCAATGGGTCCGGTTCGTCTCTCTGAAGTTGAAGCCATGCAGCAATCCATCGTTAAAATTGCCATGAAACTTGAAGAGGAAGGAAAGCTTGTACTTGGATCTGGAGGCGGTGATGAGCTTGTCTAAGTTCTACAAGAGCAACAATTCCTTTCAAACTACCCTCATACTTGACAGTACTGCCAACAAAAGCTCAGCCCCCATCTGGGAGTCAATTGTTAAAAAAGAGGCTATTCCAGAAGTTCCCATTGACAATGATATTTTAGATACCACCATTCTTCCAGAACCCGATCCCGCGCCCAAGGATACTCCTGAGGACAATCATCTTGATGAAGTTGAAATCCCTGCGATCTTAGAAAAGGATCCGGTTCCCACCCCACTTCCCACTCCGGTTGCAGAACCTACAATTGACCTTAAAATTTTACGTGAAAGTAGTTTTGCTGCAGGTGCTGAAGCTGGTAGAAAACAGGCAGAAGAAGACTTTGAAAACAGTGCCCAGACACTTCTTTGTATCTGTACCGAGCTTGATCGCCTGCGGGAAACCATTCTCCAGAACAGTGCAGGAGAGATGAAGGCGCTGGTACTTGCCATCAGTGAAAAAATCATTCGCCATTCAGTTACAGAACAGGAGGAAACCATTGTTGCAACAATAAAGGATGCCATTCATCTGGCCGTTACATCGGATGCTTTCCAGGTTCAAATAAACCCCGAAGACCTTAAGGCAGTTGAGACTCGAAAACAGGAAATCATCGACTCTATAAGCGGGCTTGATAATATTGTCCTTAAGCCAGACGCAACCGTGGAACGAGGCGGATGCAAACTCGAATCAGACTGTTGCACAGTTGATGCGAGTATGATCAGCCAAATCAAGGTTATTCACGACTCAGTCATGGCTGAAGCTACCCTGCCTCAACTTGCAGCTCCTTCCAGTCCTGCCCAAAGTTCATCCAATGACAACGCTCAGGGCTCTGCATGACACTTTTTTCAGGTTCCATTGACGATATTCATCCCATTAAAGTATGGGGTAAAGTCACCCGTATTGTAGGCCTTATTATCGAAGGGCATTGTCCCTACGCCTCTGTTGGTTCACTCTGTGAGCTCACACCACTTAACGATGGTGATCCTATTCTTGCCGAAGTCGTCGGCTTTGAGGACTCAAAAGCCTTACTGATGCCACTTGGTGAGCTTCGGGGCCTTGGCCCTGGAAGTACGATACGGGTAGTAAAAGAAAGTGCCACAATACAAGTTGGACAAAACCTTCTCGGGCGTGTAATTGATGCCATGGAAGAGCCCATTGATGGCTTCCCTGCCCCACTGCTTGAAGAAGAAAAGCAGATTTATTCATTACCTCCAGGCCCCATGGCAAGAAAAAATATAAGTGAACCATTGGATCTTGGAATACGTGCTATCAATGGTCTTATCACCTGCGGCATGGGGCAACGAATGGGGATTATGGCCGGATCAGGTGTCGGGAAAAGTGTATTACTCGGCATGATGGCCAGATACGCACGCGCCGATATCAATGTTATAGCACTCATCGGTGAACGAGGCAGAGAGGTCCGCGAATTTATCGAAAGAGACCTTGGAAAAGAGGGTTTAGCCCGTTCAGTTATAGTTGTAGTAACCTCGGACCAGTCACCATTGCTTCGAATGCGTGGTGCCTTTGTGGCAACATCCATTGCCGAATATTTTTGCGACAAAGGAAAAAACGTCCTCCTGATGATGGATTCCGTGACTCGTTTTGCCATGGCAATGCGTGAAATCGGCCTTGCCGTTGGAGAACCCCCAACAACTAAGGGTTACACTCCCTCTGTTTTCGCTACTCTTCCCAAACTCCTTGAACGGGCTGGACGGTTTACCGGAAAGGGATCTATTACCGGATTGTATACAGTTCTTGTCGATGGCGATGATATGACAGAACCCGTAGCTGATTCCGTTCGATCCATCCTTGATGGCCATATCGTTCTTTCAAGATCACTTGCCGCTAAAAATCATTATCCTGCCATTGATGTTATGAATTCAGCCAGTAGGATCATGCGGGAAATCACCCATTCCCGCCATATAGAACTCTCCGGTCGTGCCCGTAATGTACTAGCTACCTATAACGAAGCAGAAGACCTTATAAATATTGGTGCCTATGCCAAAGGATCCAATCCAAAAATCGATTTTGCCATCGACAAAATAGATGCAATTAATACCTTCCTCTGTCAAGGCTATGATGAAACTACGCCATTAAAGGAAACCATTGAATCATTAGGAACGCTCCTTAGCGAAAGAAAAGAAGATGGCACCGATCGCAAGGATAGACGAGAAAGTGATAGAAGCAGTAAGTAACACTCCTTCCACCTTAACAAAGCCATGCCACCTAAGCCCTTTACTCTTGAGTCCGTTTTGAAATTTAGAAAGCGAGAAGAGAGTATGGCGCAGCAAAAATTCATTCAGGCTACAATTGATGCTGAAAAGGCATTCAAAGATCTTGAAACAGCTCGAAAAACTCTCAGTCAACTGATCCTCACCCTCGAAGAAAAACAAAAACTGGGCATTCTTGTCCTGGAACTTGCCCGATATGAAGAACGAATACTCTATGGACGCACTCAAATAAAACAGCTAAAAAACACTTGTGAACAAAAACAAAATTTCGCGAAAAGAAAAAAACTGGAGTTACTCGAAAAAGCCAAGGACCATAAGGCACTGAACACCCTGAAAGAACAACAAAACAGAACATGGAAACTCCACCTCGATAAAAAAGAAGCTGCAATGCTGGATGAAATTGCTATTCTTCGTCACGATCGTAAGAACTATTAATCACTCCAGGTGGGCTTTACTCTTGTCACCACACCCTTTCTTCAAAAGGAACACTATGTATTCAAAAAATATTATCATCCAATGTATCAGCCTTTTTCTCCTTCTTGGATTCACTCCTTCTCATGGCTTAGCGGCTGCTCCAGATACTGAGCTTCCCAGTGGTAATAAAAATTTAAACAAAACGAAATCTGACGAAGTGAAACAAGATGTCCAATACCAATCGGTTGAAGAAAGACGACTGTATACTTTGCTTCAAACCGAACGTGACAATCTAGAAAATGAAAAAAAGGTTTTGGCACTTAAGGAGAAGGAACTAAAGACTCTTCATGTGGAAGCCGATAAGAAACTTAAGCTACTTAAAGGTGTTGCAAAGAATTGAACATCACTGAGTAAAAACAATGACATAAAGCACGAAAGCCTCTATAATAGTTGAAACTTCTGACCAAAGAAAATTCAATCAAAAC
>Ga0075120_10000091_pt1 | contig 64398 bp, 68 predicted proteins | sample AntAceMetag02UKL_FD_69792 | JGI IMG/M metagenome (GOLD analysis project Ga0075120, IMG submission 69792) | Saline lake microbial communities from Ace Lake, Antarctica - Antarctic Ace Lake Metagenome 02UKL | ecosystem: Environmental > Aquatic > Non-marine Saline and Alkaline > Saline | place...
CCAAAAGTAAAAAGTGCCATGACAGGCGAGACCATCTTTCTTGCTTGTCTTCTTGCCCTAAGGGAAATTCCGGAAAGAAGGTTTGATGAGGCTTTGTCAAGCGTTTTTTGGCGTGAGACTTCGTCTTTTTCAAGCGTTGATGAATACAAAAGCCCTATTGCTGCTCCGAATTCAGGGTAGTCAGGAAAAATCTTTGCTATTTTAAATATTGCAGACTTAGCGTTGCTGTGCCCTGTCCTGATGTCATTTATAGACTCAATAAGGAGACGTCCCAGTTCCCCTTTTGCATGCTTTGCACAAAAGACAAGTGCGTCTTCAAGGTTTGGGTTTACCCGAAGGCTCATAACAAGATAAGCAAAGACCGATAGTATCTCTCTTGAGGCCTCCTTTTTCTTTGAGGAGGCAAGCATTATTAAATATCTTTCAAACCAAACGTAGCAAAGCGGTCCGAGTAAAAAAAGCATGACAGAAAGTATGCTAAAACCCCACAAAGAAAAGATGAGGAAAAAAGCAAGAAGACTTAAGACAAAGCAAATTATGCCAGTTACAATGGCGGCAGATTCTATTTCCTTTGGCGCGACAGGAATCTTAAGAAAAGAACTGGCATCAAGGAGCTTGTTTTCGATACTCTTTTTTGGCCTTTGATTGATAAGCGAACCGAACTTATTGCAGAGTAAAATATACGTACCGCTCATTTTGATAAGCACTGCATGGATAAATTAGAAACCTGTCTTTCGAAATCCTGGTTTATTTGTTGTAGCCGGCTATTACTCAAAAGATTTTTACCGCCATTTTTTGCAAGACTAACGGCTTTTAAGTAAGCCTCTCCACGCTGCAAGGCTTCGTTTAATAAATCGGAAACCTCAAGACCGCGCTTTGCAGATATTTTTGAGAAGACCTGCGAATCTTCACAGTTTTTCATTACAAGCCCGCCTTTTTTCGCGTCGAATTTAAAGAGGGTTCTAAAGACGTTTTCTGTGTCAGTTCCCTCCCAGTCTTTTCTTACTTCTGCGATTTCGACAACGCGCCTTTTTGGGGCAGGATCCCCTTGCGATTTTGACATCTCGCATATGATGACAATATCTGTTGCTTTAAATGACTGTGGCGGGATTTTAAGGCTGTAGATGAGTCTTTCAAAAAGTGCCCGCGTGCTTTTTGCATGTATCGTTCCAAGAACACAATTCCCCGAGCCGCCTATGTTCATTGCTTCATATAACACTGCAGCCTCAGGACCTCTTACTTCTCCCATCACAATTGCCGAGTCCCCCATTCTAAGGAGACTTCGTATAGCAGAATCTGAAGATGATTCAAAAGAGGACTCAGAGGTTGAAGGTCTGACACGCATCCTTTGAATTTTGAAATCAAGTTCGGAGATAAGAGCCGGGACTGGAAGCTCAAAAGTGTCTTCAAGAGTAAGGATTCTGTTCTTTTTTGGCAGTGTTGCAATGAGTGCAGATAGAAGTGAGGTCTTACCACTCCCACGGTCTCCGCAGACAAGGACTGTTGTATCCTCGCGCACAATTGTTGCAAGAAAGCCTGCAGCCTCAGAACTAATCATCCCGTTGTCTATAAACTTAAGAAGGCTCCAGGGATCCTTTGCACTTTTTCTAAAGGCAAAGGCGGCACCATCAGGGCTTATCGGCGGCCCCGTAACATTTACCCTTACTTTTAATTCTGGTAAATCCATGTCCAGAATGGGGGTTGCCTGGGAAAACGGGCGCCCGCTTTTAAGCCTGAATTTTGATATGACCGATTCGATAAAGTCCTCGTTTAGATATACGTTTGTCTCACAGTCACCAAACTCCCTATGCTTTACAACGAGTGGATTTTTCTCGACTGGCGAATTTATGTAAAGGTCGGTTATGTTGGGGTCGCTAAGGATGTTTTCAATAAGTCCAAAACCAACAGTCGAACGTATGAGCGCTCTTGTCATTGCCAAACTCTCATCATTGCCAAAACCATGGAGTGCAGACAGCTTTAACATCTCTTCAGAACACATGCGTCTAAAGGTGTTCTCATCAATGTTCCCTTTTTTTGACTTAAGGCGAAAGAGCGCCTCTTTTATCACGACAAGCTTCTCTTTTGAAAAGCGGTATTCATCAGGCGTTATCACATATTTCTCATAGTTGTTCTCCCCTTCTATTCTGACCTGCCCCCCTTCTATGCCATAATCCATTAAGCAAGCCTCACCATCACTAATGTCAAATGATAATCTGGCGCCTGAAAAGAATGGCTCAAGAGAATAACCTGGAAGCTCACCTTTGCCGATTGCAGTTTTTGATATCTTATCTACCGCGTTATCACATGCTCCAAGCGCCCGGCGCTCGCAGTCAAGACAGGCTTTTTTAGGGACGCCTGAAACCTTGATGTCAGGGTTCTCCTCACAAACTATTCCTTTTGAAAGCAACTCGAATGGGCGTCTAAGGAAGGCTTTCCTTATTGACCTTAACTGAGCCTCGTGTTCCTTGCCGCATTCGCCGCATTCTTCCGGAAAATCCAAAAGAAAGGGCTCGCATGCTAAGTGCAAATCAAGAAGAGCTTCGCACGCTTTTTTGTCAAATTCTTTTCGCACAAGACCATCGTTAAGAGAAAGTTGTGCACAATTGTTTTCCCAGATGATTTTTGCGCAGTTAGACAAACAGTCAGGGTCGCTTAAATCTGATTTATGGGAACAGCCCTCACAGTTTATTCGAACACCGGATTTTTCTGAAATAATAAAAGTCCCTCCCGATTTTTGACAGTTGGGAGCAAGCTCTTTTTTTGCTTTTTTTAATGAGAGTGAGAATTTCTTTTTTCGTTTTACCTTTATGTTTTTTGGCAACGCCTGAGCCAAAGCATTCTTTTGACTTTTAAAATTAGCGACCCTTCCTTTAGGTCCATAAGCCCCATTATTTTCCATTTCAAAGACTAGGATAGTCATGTTGGAGAAGGCAAGACTAACAAAGGATATTTCTAAGGAAAACGACTTATAGTTATTGGAGGATAATATTATTGCCGGAGGATAAGTTCTAGCCAACCCAAACGCATAAGACTCTTACAACTTTAAATAAACCTTGCATTAAATATAATGAGTGTGCGATGAAGTCCGCACAGGCAATACTCGCCAAAACCGCTTTTTTCAGCTGATGACTTCTACAAGAAATAGTTAAGGCGGGCTAAATGAACTTATTACTACTTGTTGGGATTGGCGGATTCATCGGGGCGATTTTAAGGTATTCTGCAAGCGGATTTATACAAAATGGAATGGTATCTTTTCCGCTGGGGACACTAGGGGTTAATGTCATAGGAAGCTTCTTTTTGGGTTTTGTAATGTATGCCTCAGAATATCAGGGCATTTTCTCAGAGGAGACGCGGGTCTTTTTGACTTTGGGAATACTCGGAGCATTTACCACAATGTCAACATTTAGCTACGAGTCATTTAAACTATTGGAAAACAACGAATTCATACTCCTAAGCATCAATATAATCGGGACACTAATGCTGACAATCGGCGCTATTTATTTAGGGCGCTTAGTAGTATTGGCGTTGTGGAGCTAACGAAAATGAAAAAAGAATCTGAAGCAATCTTGTTAAGGATATTCATCGGGGAAGCAGACAGATACGGGGGAAAGCCACTCTACAAGCATATAATTGAATTATGCAGAAAAGAGGGTCTTGCAGGAGTCACAGTCATAAAGGGCATTGAGGGCTTTGGAAAAACAAGTCATTTTCACACAACATCAATTTTAAGCCTGTCAACAGACCTCCCCATTCTAATTGAAATCGTAGACAAGAAAGAGAACATAGAACGCATCAAAGAAAAGCTGGACAAGATAATCAGGAAAGGCCTCATAACAGAAGAAAAAGTAAAGATATTCATGTATAAGGCAAACGAGGATTAGCAAAAAATAATAAAAGGGCCGAGCCCGGGATTTGAACCCGGGTCGCCGGATCCACAGTCCAGCAGGATAACCAAGCTACCCTAACCCGGCCAGCAAAAGGCGACGCAAGAAACAAAATGCCTTAAGAAGCGGCTTATTTTTCAAACTATATAATAAAAACAAACAATTAATATTATTAATTAAATAATTTATATTATCTTTTCAAAAGATTACTAGATATTAAAATGCCAGCACCACATTCAATGAAGAAAAAGCCAATACCGCATTGTGTATCGAGAAATACAGCACACAGGGAGCGATTTGAGATACACCCACAAATGCGTTTTCTGCATGAGCATGATTTTAAGCCAGAGCTAAAGGAGGGGCCCGCATGGACAGAGCAATATCCAGGTGGAGAAGAATTAACCCATCACAATGTTTATGTTACCAGTAAAGGCCATGACGAACCATTACTCAAGCCCGATGGAAGCCTAATTAATTTAGAAGAAGATAGGGTGGCCACGATACATACAAAAGAAGGCAAGGAAGAAATATACCGCATACCAGGCCTTACCCGAATTACTTTTAGGAAACAGAAAAGTAATTATTAAAATAACAGATATCTTACGGTCTTTTTGCCGAAAGCTTTTTATACTCCACTCTACAAATATCCCCACGCGTTTCTTCGCGTAGGCGTTTTGCCTCTTTTACAAAAAGAGTACTTTTCGTCGGTTTAGGATTCAACCCTTTTTATAGGTTGTACTTCTAAATTAGGTCCGAATAACTGGTCTCTGCGCAACTGCGCGAAATGACCACACTTATTCCTGTGTCGTCAAAGCAAAGCATACGTTAAGCTTTCCACTTTTTCGGCGCAACACTCATGAGGAGATACAACCGGCGTTAAGCCGATTCAATCTGATGTGGTGGAGAAAGTACGTGATACCTTTTTTAATAAAGTGTGAACAATAACAACCAGCCAAAAACAATCAACTCAAGTTGATCCTGCTTGAGGCTGCCGCTATTGGAATCCGATTAAGCCATGCAAGTCTCAAGGAGCTTGTCTCCTTGGCGAACTGCTCAGTAACACGTGGACAATCTGCCCTAGTGCGGGGGATAATCTCGGGAAACTGAGGATAATACCCCATAATTCTCTTATACTGGAATGTTTTGAGAATGAAAGCTCCGGCACGCTAGGATGAGTCTGCGGTCGATTAGCTTGTAGGCGGTGTAATGGACCACCTAGGCAATAATCGATAAGGGTCGTGGGAGCGATTGCCCTGAGACGGAATCTGAGACACTATTCCGAGCCTTACGGGGTACAGCAGGCGCGAAACCTTTACAATGCACGCAAGTGTGATAAGGGGATTCCAAGTGCATATATACCATATATGCTTTTTTCTAGTCTAAAACGCTAGTAGAATAAGGGGTGGGTAAGACCAGTGCCAGCCGCCGCGGTAAAACTGGCATCCCAAGTGGCAGTCACCATTACTGGGCTTAAAGCGTTCGTAGCTCGTTTGATAAGTCTCTGCTGAAATCCTACGGCTTAACCGTAGGGCTTGGTGGAGAAACTATTAGACTTGAGGATGGGAGAGGTCGGGGGTACTTCTGGGGTAAGGGTGAAATCTTATAATCCTAGAAGGACCAACAGTGGCGAAGGCGCCCGACATGAACATGCCTGACAGTGAGGAACGAGAGCCAAGGTCGCGAAACGGATTAGATACCCGTGTAGTCTTGGCCGTAAACGATGCTGACTAGGTAGAGCGTGCGCTACGAGCGCATGCTATGCCGAAGGGAAACCGTTAAGTCAGCCGCCTGGGGAGTACGTCCGCAAGGATGAAACTTAAAGGAATTGGCGGGGGAGCACTACAAGGGGTGGAAGCTGCGGTTTAATTAGATTAAACGCTGGACATCTCACCGGAGGCGACAGCAGGATGAAGGCCAGACTGAAGGTCTTGCCGGACGCGCTGAGAGGAGGTGCATGGCCGTCGTCAGCTCGTGCCGTAAGGTGTTAGGTTAAGTCCTAAAACGAGCGAGACCCACATCTTTATTTGCTACTTGTTCTTCCGAGAATAAGGCACAATAAAGAGACTGCCCGCGATAAGTGGGAGGAAGGTGTGGACAACGATAGGTCCGCATGCCCCAAATCTTCCGGGCTACACGCGTCTTACAATGACTGGTACAATGAGTTGCGACCCCGAAAGGGGGAGCCAATCTCGAAAGCCAGCCCTAGTTCGGATCGAGGGTTGCAACCCACCCTCGTGAAGCTGGAATCCCTAGTAATCGCTGCTCATTATACAGCGATGAATACGTCCCTGCTCCTTGCACACACTGTCCGTCACTCCAACCAAGCTAGGTCCAGGTAAGGATGTGTCCCTTGATACATTCAAATCCGGGTTTAGTGAGGGGGGGGAAGTCGTAGCAAGGTAGCCGTAGGGGAATCTGCGGCTGGATCACCTCCTTACATATAATACTATATGAATCTCTGTACTTATCCACCACTTCACTCTTATAATTTTACAGGCAACTGTAAATTTCAATAAGAAATACTATGAACTTCCCGACACTTAGAGCCATATCGGGAAGGGAAGCAACTATGGTTTCATTTGTAAACCGATGATGTTGTGCTTGGAAGTCCGTAATTTGGTGCTACTCTGTATGGTGGATGCCTTGGCTTCAGAGCTTATGAAGGACGTGGCAAGCTGCGAAAAGCTTCGGGTAGGCGCATGCAGCCTTTGAACCGAAGATGTCCTAATTGCTCCGACAAGGATCGGGAAACGCGGTGAATTGAAGCATCTTAGTAACCGCAGGAAAAGAAATCAAAAGAGATGTCGTTAGTAAAGGCGATCGAAAGCGACATAGCGCGAACTGAATCCCAAGCAGTAATGCTTGGGACATGTGGGTTGACCTTTTACGAGCTTGATATGTTAGTTAAACACTCTGGAAAGTGTGGCCAAAGAGGGTGATAGCCCCGTAGATAAATCATATTAAGCCGATTGAAGGTATCAAGAGTAAGGCGAGTTGGATATCTCGTCTGAAGATAGGAGGCATTTGCTTCTAACGCTAAATACTACTGAAGACCGATAGCGTAATAACAGCGCGAGTGAAAGGTGAAAAGGATCCGTAATAGGATATGAAAAGAGCCTGAAACCATGCAGATACGGGATGGCATTGCACGCCTGGGCCTGTCAGAAGGAAACTATGACAGGATGCGACGTGTTTTGCCGTTCGTCTCGAAACATGAGGCAAGGAGTGTACCTATTTGGCGAGCAGAAATGCATAGGGAAACCGAAAAGTCCGCAGCTAATTTATTAGTGAGGGACATGGTTGGTAGCCATTAGTCAGGTGGGTACGACCTGAAACGTTGCGATCTAATCCTGGGCAAGGTGAAGTCCCACGTCTGTGGGATGGAGGCCTGATAGAGGTATTGAGCTCAGTTCATTCTCGTGACCTGGGATTAGGGGTGAAATGCTAATCGAGCAACGTAATAGCGGGTTCCTCTTGAAAGGAGCCTCAGCTCCGCCTCACGCGAGGTAGTTAAGGATGTAGAGCACTGATTGGAGAGCAAGGGAGGGGAACCTCCCACTTTCCTGTCAAACTCCGAATTCTTTAACGCCGTAGACCGTGGGAGTGGGGGCGCCGGGGTAAGCCTGGCGTCCGAGAGGGAAACAACCCTGACGAGAGCTAAGGTCCCTAAGAACTGGTTAAGTGTAAAGGGAGGGGTGTTTAGTCTAAAACAACGGGTAGGTTGGCTTAGAAGCAGCCATCCTCAAAGGAGTTCGTAACAGATCACCCGTCGAGACTGCATGCCCCGAAAATAATCGGGACTAAACCAGTCACCGAGACTCTCGAACCGTCTGACAAGACGGTTTAGTAAGGAGGTGTCTTGCGGGGGTAGAAGCATTTCCATGCGGAAATGTGGACCCCGTTGGAATAAGAATCTTGCCGGAAGTAGCAGCAAATTGGGGTGAGAATCCCCAACATCTTAAGGGCTAGGGTTCCTCATCAATGATTATCAGATGAGGGTTAGTCGATCCTAAGGTTACGCGCAATTCGTAGTAACCGAAAGGGAAACAGGTTAATATTCCTGTACTATCGATTGGAGCGGCGACGCTAGCTTGGCTTCAGACGCATTGGGATAAGCATAAACTAAGCAGAGAACCGCTGTGGAGTACTGTAATAGTGAGAAACAGCAAAAACTGTGAAGGCCTTCGGGTTGTCTTATTCCTGGTGCCCCTGAAAATGGAGCCATTGAATCCATTGTTAATCGTACCGAGAACTGACACTGGTGCCCCTGGCTGAAAAGGCTAAGATGTATTAGGACAATTTACTCAAGGGAACTCGGCAAATTGGCCCCGAAACTTCGGGAAAAGGGGTGTCAGCCATACAGTAGAAAACTGTTGTTTGGCTGATTGCAATAACACGGTGGGTCCGACTGTTTACTAAAAACGTAGCCGATTGCTAAGCGGAAACGCCTTATACAATCGGTGACTTCTGCCCAGTGCAGGTATCTCAAACTCCTTTTCAAGGGAACGAAGGACCTGTAAACGGCGGGGGTAACTATGACCCTCTTAAGGTAACGTAATACCTTGTCGCTTAATTGGCGACTTGCATGAACGAAGTAACGAGACTCACACTGTCCCTGAGTAGAACCTAGTGAAACAACAATCCGTGTGAGCACGCACGGGACTTCCAATGGGGCGCGAAGACCCCGTGGAGCTTTACCGCATCCTATTGTTGATGTATGGTTTTGATTGCAGAGCGTAGGTAGGAGCTTTCGAAGGCCGGTTTCCGGATCGGCTGGAGGCAAACATGTAACACTACCCTTTTAAAACTGTACTTCTAACCTTTGGGGACATCAGTAGGTGGGCGGTTTGGCTGGGGCGGTACTCCGTTGAAAAGATATCGACGGAGTCCAATGGTAGGCTCAGACGGTTTAGAAATCCGTCATAGAGGATAAAGCTATAAGCCTGCTTGATTGTGCCATGATCAATAAGTGGCGCAAATGGGAAACCATGGCTTAACGAACCCCAGTACCTTATAAATGAAGGTCTGGGCTGTCAGAAAAGCTACCCCGGGGATAATGGAATTGTCTCAGCTAAGAGTCCATATCGACGCTGAGGCTTGTTACTTCGCTGTCGGCTCGTGTCATCCTGGCCCTGCAGCAGGGGCCAAGGGTAAGGTTGTTCGCCTATTAAAGACACACGTGAGCTGGGTTTAGAACGTCGCGAGACAGTTTGGAGGCACCTGTTGGAAGTGTTGGTCGTCTGAGGGGAAGGATCTTCTAGTACGAGAGGAACGAAGAACCGAGGCCTCTGGTCAGCAGCTGTTGCATAGCACGCTGCTCAGCTACGCCTTAAGGGATAAGGGCTGAAAGCATCTAAGCTCGAAGCCTGCCCTAAAAAGAGACGATCTATGCTCCCCTAGAAGAGGGGTTTGATAGGACGGGAGTGCGCGCAAGAAGGCAACGACTTGTTTAGCTCGCCGTTACTAATCGCTATATCCATCTTACGGATATAAAACCCAAGCACAACATCATCATTTACTCTTTTCTTAAGATTATTTGATGCAAATTTGGCTCAAAAATCTTAATATTCTTTATATCATAGCATTAGCTTTTTTAGCCTAATGCAAGAAAACTTCCAAGCACAACACCGGTTCTAAATAAGATTTTCTTACCCACATAACTATTATATGGTTATATTAGGTTAGTTCTGGGTAAGATTTTCTTATTTTTAACAATTTAATCTCAATTATTAATATCGGGAGCGGTCCATGCGGATACCCGGGGTGATTTTTCACTTCCGGAGGAAGCTGGTACACCATAAAATGGCAGGGAGGTAACTCCTACACAGAGATGTGTGCTCTATCACAGAAACGAAGCAGTTCCTAATGAATACGATGATAGATTCTTGAGGTTCTTTGGAATACTGCATGAAACGGATTCATCTGCCAGGTGCAAGGCAATTTTGCCGCTTAGTCGAATGCCGCACGTGTTTAGCCTATTTACGACGGGAATTTTCCCTGAAGGGCTCGTACAGAATACCAGCTAAGGACCGGACCCGATATTCATTCTTTATAGTCTTTTAACCCAATTCTTTCTAACAATTTAAAACAAATGCCTAGTGAATCAGAGATACGAGCAGTTCAGGAAGCCTTTAATGCAAACGGCTTTGAGATATACCTTGTTGATGGCCTTAGACGCTATTTTGACTTTATCGCAAAGCGTGAGGATGCCTCATTTATAATTAAATGCCTGCGCAACATAGATAATCTTGGCGATGAGGCGGGCTGTGAACTCTTAAAACTTGCAAACGCCTTTTTGGCTCAGCCATTACTTATTGGAGAACTCGCAGGAATATCACGATTAGAGGACGGTTTAGTATATTCAAGGCATCAGATACCCTCATTAACCATCACGACGGCAAAAGCGATAATAAACGGCGATTGCATATCTAAATTCACCTCACGCGGAAGGACGCTTGTAGGTATTGAAGGCTCCACTCTTCGTGAGATGAGAACCAAACGCGGAATGAGTCGTGAAGAGCTTGCAAAGGCGCTCTCCTGCTCCGGACAGACAATATACCGCATGGAAAAGCAAAACCGTGCAGAAGAGGAGATGTTCGAGCGCGTTCTTAACTTTTTTGGAAAAGAAATACAGGTTCCCGCAATCCAGATAACAGACGGCAAGACAGAAAACGAGCATGAACTCTCAGACCCCATCAAAAAAAGGATAGTAGGGGAATATCTTCGCCTCAAGCTTGAAAATACTGCGTTTTCAAACCCTCTGGATTTTGCACTTGACGAAAGGCTGCTTTTTACTCCGGTTTCAAGAACAGAATCAGAACTTAGAAGCAAACAAAAAATAGCAAAGAGTCTGGAGACTGCACTAGACTGCAAAACAGTTCATATAACAAAAGAAAAAAAGACAAGGCGACTTCTTGCAATCTCCTTTGACGAGCTCCACGCCATAGCATCAAAAGAAGAGATTCTCGAGAAGATTGATTAAAGCTTTTTAAACCTTCTTATAGCTTTTTATAGACAGACAAACTAATACCACCTTGCAAATCCAAGAGAACAGTATTTGCATATATGAAGACTTTTTCGACTAAATAAAAGCTAATTTATAAAATGGCTGGACAACAGATACCAGTAGTCCTTCTTCCTGAGGGCTACACTAGGACACAAGGAAGAGACGCTCAGAGAATGAACATCATGGCAGCAAAACTGGTTGCCGAAGCCGTGCGCTCAACGCTTGGCCCAAAAGGCATGGACAAGATGCTAGTTGATGATCTTGGTGATGTAGTCATAACAAATGACGGCGCAACAATTGTTGATGAGATGAAAATCGAACATCCAGCAGCAAAGATGATAGTAGAAGTCGCAAAGACTCAGGACGAAGAAGTTGGCGACGGAACGACAACAGCAGTTATCCTTGCAGGAGAACTTCTTAAGAACGCTGAAACACTCCTTGATGCGGGAATCCACCCCTCAGTAATTGTTAGGGGATACAGAATGTCTGCTGCAAAGTCAATGGATATTCTTGATTCAATCGCAACAAAGGTTACTGTAAACGATAAAAAAGTCCTTACTGAAATCGCGCAGACGGCAATGACTGGAAAGGGTGCAGAATCACACAAAGAATACCTTTCAGAGCTTGCAGTAAACGCTGTGCTTCAGGTGGCAGGACCCGATGGAGAAATTGACGTTGATAACGTAAAGATTGAAAAGAAACAGGGTGCAGGTGTCAGGGACACCGAGTTTGTAAACGGAGTAATAATCGATAAGGAGATAGTCCACGACGGCATGCCAAAGGTTGTCAAGGACGCAAAAATCGCCCTTATAGACTCAGCTCTTGAAGTAAGCAAGACAGAGACTGACGCAGAAATAAGAATAACGTCCCCCGACCAGCTTCAGGCATTCCTTGACCAGGAAGAAAAGATGCTAAAAACCATGGTTGACAAGATTGTTGATTCAGGTGCAAACGTCCTTATATGTCAAAAAGGCATTGATGACGTGGCTCAGCATTACCTTTCAAGAAAGGGGATTGTTGCCGCTCGCCGTGCAAAGAAAAGCGACATGGAAGCCCTTGCAAAAGCAACAGGCGCACGCGTCGTAACAAATGTTGATGACTTAGGTCCAGCAGAGCTTGGCCACGCAGGCAAAGTCGAAGAGAAAAAAATCTCAGGCGATAAGATGCTTTTTGTCGAGGATTGCAAAGACCCAAAGGCAGTAAGCATCCTTGTTCGTGGTGGAACAGAGCATGTCGTTGATGAAGCCGCGCGCGCATTTAATGATGCCATAGGCGGTGTTGCATCTGCAATCGAAGTAGGAAAGGTCGTAACCGGAGGCGGAGCGGCAGAAATCGAAATATCAAAAGGGCTTCGCGAGTATGCTGAGTCAATAGGTGGCCGTGAGCAACTTGCAATAAACGCATTTGCTGACTCTGTCGAGATAATCCCAAGGACTCTGGCTGAAAGCGCAGGTGTTGATGCAATTGATGTTCTCGTTGAACTTCGTTCAAAACACGATGGGCAAGAAGGTAAGATGATAGGCTTTAATGTGATGGACAACAAAGTCGAAAACCTTTGGAATAAAGGCGTTGTCGAGCCGCAGAAAATAAAGACACAGGCAATAAAGTCTGCTGCCGAGGCTGTGGAGCTGATACTTCGTATTGACGATGTAATTGCTTCATCCTCAAAAGGTGGTGGTCAAATGATGCCCCCTGACATGGGCGGAATGGGCGGTATGCCAGGCATGATGTAATAAGGCTAGCTTAAAACTAGCCTTACTTTTTTTATTTTCTTTTTTCTTCCTTTTTTAAGTAACAATTCTCAAAATAAGCAAATTCTAGTAAACAAAATGCCTTCACTTAAAACCTCACAGGCTTCAAATCCCCTTGCAGGAGCGGGTATCGTGCGTTATTTCAATGATGACGAGGGCGTAAAGATTGAGCCGACAATTTTTATCGGAATCACAGTTGCCTTTATTATCATTGAGCTTGCACTAAATCTTTTTATGTAAAACAAGTCAGATGACTATTATTAAATAACAGTCTAGCTTTTGCTTTTTTAGCTTATAACTAAAATAATAAACTAGAATGGATTTTAAAGAGCCCAAAATTATTCTTGCAATAATATGTATAATTGGTCTATTGATTGTACTCGCAATTGTGTTGACCCAACCAAAAACTGAAAACGAACCCCAAACAAACCTCACGGTTAAGATATGTGGCGACGGCAATTGTATAAGTCCTGAAACCTGCGAGACTTGTCCAGAGGACTGTGGCGAGTGTGAAGAAGTCACGAGCCTAAACACAGAGCTTCTAAAAAGATGCCCAGACAATGGGCCGTTAGCTTACAAACTGGCAATAGAATCAGGGGAAGGTGATATTTGTGGATGTATTACTGATGCAACACAAAGGAATTCCTGTCTTGATTCAGTAACTAACAAGAACAGTTTTGAAACGGCGATTAATTCTCTTGATGTTTCAGCATGCGACTCCTTAACTGGAATTGCAAAAGAAAGCTGCGTTAATATTGTTTCTCAGGGTGCCGGAACAAGTACGCCTGAGAACTTAACCGAGTTTATTGCGATGCAGATGTATGAAGAAGGCAACCTTGAAGGTGCAATACCTATTCTTGAATCCATTTTAACTAACGACCCCAACGCCTCTTGGGCAAAAGTGCTTCTTGCAAACTCGTATGCGAGCCTTGGCTGGACTCAGTCAAATAAACAGTATGTGGCAAAAGCAGACGAGATGGCAAAAGAGCTTCTCGAAGAGAATCCAGAAAGTGCGACTGCAAACAGACTAATGGCATATGTCCTTGAAGCGAAAGGCGACCCGGAAGCTGCAGTAGCAAGCTACACTAAGGCAATAGAGGCAAGCCCGGATTTCACTCAAGCTTATATTGGGCGCTCGCATGCATATTCTGTTCTTGCAGAATACGACAAGGCTCTTGCTGATTTAGATAAAGCAAAGTCCCTTGACACTGCAGGCGACTTCCCAGTAATTGACTCAAGGCTTTGCGGTATCGAGTCACAGTTCTTTGATTTGCAGGATAAGGCAGTAATCGACTGTAGCAATGTTTTATCCAGTGAAAAGTCAACGTCTGAGGCAAAGTTCGCAGCGTATCTTGAGCTTGGCGACTTATACACCTTAGCTGGAATGTATGATAATGCACGCGCAAGCTATGATACAGCCCTTGCATATGGAATAGAAGACGCAGCAGCATATTCTGGTATTGCACACCTTGAAAACGTGCTGGGTAATTATGACGCAGCAATAACCGCAGCGCAAGGCGCAATAAACGATAATCCTACAAAGACTGTTGCCTACGTAGAACTTGCCTTAGCACAATTTGGCAAAGGCGACTATTCTGCAGCGATAAAAGCCGCAAACGACGGACTCGCAGTAAGCCTTGCTGACCAGTCACTAATTGGCATGTCTAAATTCACGGTACCTGCGCAGTTGTATTCTATACTTGCAGACGCGTATAGCGCATCAGGTGACTCCAACAAGGCTGCCCTTTATGCGAGTATGATTGATAGTGAACTTGCAAAATTAGACCAAGCTTAAAAAATGAAAACAAGACAAGACCTTTCCGGAGCAATTAAGTTCAGCGTATTTGTAGTAGCCCTTATCGCAGCAATTTCTTTTGTTTCGGCTCTTGATGTCGATTTGGCACCGGAGTCCATTCTTACTGGAGAAACACTTACCTGCACAGGGGACAACCCGTTTGGTCTTCCAGAACTAGGAGAAAAGATAGAATTTGATATTGAGTGGCTAAGAAGTCAGAGTCAAACAAGCGGCTTTACAGTTTTTAAAGTCTTAAGCGGTGATGTAATCAGCAACCCATATTATAATGTTTGGATTAGCTCAAACGAGATTACAACGACTTTAAGTGGAAGCGATACGAGCATCCCTTCCTACGTAAAATGCAGGATAACTATGAGAGATATCCCCTTTTCGGCAGTTACTGAAGAAGAATCTGAAGTAATTGAGTACACTGGAGAATCAAATGCGGCTGGAATAAGTCTGGGGACACGCAGTGGAAATTTCATACTATACGGTTCGCCAAAAGCAATAGTTTATTTTGGCGATAATGGAAACCCTGTATGCGAGCTTGCAAACGGTCAGCTCTCAGACGCCAACGGTGGTCAGCTCACCTACACCTTTGATTGGTACGGGCGATACAATTACCGTGAAGGCTATGACCAGTGGTCATGGACATGGCATCTGATAGTCTCATCAAGTGGATATTCTTTCGTAAACATACTCCCGACAGTAATGAACTATGTTGCCGTAAAATGCGATATAACTGTAAGCTCGCCAGCTGGTGGGACACTCACCTACAATTCAGGCGAGCTAATCCTTGGTTCATCAGATGAGGTTACCCAAGAAACGCCCACAGCATATGTTTCCCCGCTTGTCAACGGCAATTCAGTTTATGATGGCATGGATATAAGTGCATTTGCCGAACTCTCAATGGATTATGGTGTGACGCCCGGATTTGAATGTACCTGGACAAAAAACGGAGAGGTTCTCTCAGCAGAAAACTGTGAGATATCTTCAAGCCAAACAACAGTTGGAGATGAATGGAGCGTCACAGTAAAATCCTGTGTGTCAGGATACTGCAGTCAATACTCAGACCCGATAAGTTTTACTATAATAGAAGACCCGGCACTCACTCAAGGGGCCGCGCAGACATTAGAGATAACAGACTTAGATTGGATTCATCACTCAGTATATGTTTCGACATGTGGACGGCACGGTGTAAGTGGTGGACATTGGGCAGATACATGCACTGGTGCAAGATATTGTTATAACGGGGATCGTGAAGGTAGTGTATCCATTGATGTGGGTGAAGTCAATGAGTATGACACCCCAGAAATAGGTACAGATTCGTACTGCTACTATATTGAAAGCGTAAATGAATGGACGCCGTGCAGTCCTGATGCACAATCGATTCACGTAAAATATGCAACAGATGTAAATTGGGCGCTGACTCCGGTGAGTCTCATGCCAGGGGGCATTTGCCAAAATCAGGTTGATGTCGTTCCATGGTGCAATAACCAGCCAACTAGACCCCAAATATCAGTTGAGCCAAACGGCATTTGTACTCAGCAGGAATTCTCCTGCCTAGTGACAGAAGAAAGCGTAGATTTAGACAATGCGTTCTGCCCAGTTGATAACCCAGAATGCCAAGACGATATAATATACGACTATAGATGGGAGTCAAGAAAGGATGGAACTAGCGAGCTTATTCAAATGAATCAATATGCGAGCCTTAATAATCCAACATTGACTCATACCATTTCTCCACAAGTCGGTGAATCTGGAACTTGGATATCTAATGTCCAGGCAAAAGACCCTTACCCAAGCGATGGGGGTATAAGTCTAATTGTATATAGCAACACAGCCGAAGTCTTTGACTGCATAAACTGTACTTCAAACGGCGTATGCGACCCCTCACTTTGTCCCGCAGAAATGGAATTTGAGTGTATAGAAGACGAGAATGAGGCGATATGCTATTGTTACCAGGTTCTTGATTGCACAGTAGAAACTTATGATCCAGATACCGGAACACTCAGTGGTTATGTGTGCGATCCTTCTTTATGCAACACGGCATTACCCTACTGTACCGATGTAAGTGGTTCTTGTATTTGCAGTTCATCTTGTTCAGCAGGACACCAAGCATGTTCAAGTGATGCAGACTGCCCAGCAGGAACGCCAGACTGCAGAGATGACGGCTGTTGTTATGAATTCACAGAGTGCGAGAATGTAAGCGCACCTGGAGCCTGCGCGACAAAAGATGATTGCAATTCCAAACTGGGCTCAAGCGGAGTAAACTGGAGATGCGAAGAGAATATAACTACTTCAGGTGGAAGCATTAATCCTGATGACTGTGAGAATTGTGTTTGCAGACAGATACTGCCCTCATGTAATCTAGGCGATGGCATACGTCTTACAGGAGAGACATGCGATTCTGACAATGACTGTCCAGACGGCGGGTTTTGCAGTCCGGAAACTTGCCAGTGTGTCTGCGAAGCACCAACAGAATGTCAGGCATCAAGTTCAAGTTGTTCGATATATGATGATTGCGAGAGCGCTTTTGGCTCAGGGTGGAAATGCTCTGAAGTAATTGATGGTGGAGTTACAACCTGTGATTGTATCCAGACAACACCAGACATAATGTGTGGCAATGGGGTCCTAGACTCAGGCGAAGATTGCGAGGCAAGCTCTGATTGTACTATAGCAGGACAAATATGCACAAGCTCATGCCAGTGCAGAACAGAATGTTCCAACGCGAGCGATTCATGTGATGCGACTTTATGTGCGAGCAATCCGGATGGCAATGCATGCGTCCCAGACGGCGATTCCTGTTACTGCAATGAATGCCCAGTTACTGATTTCCAGGACTGCATTTCAAGTGCGGAATGTGCCGTCGGACAAAGTTGTGAAGGTGGCATATGCTCAAACACAAAGGTCCTAGACTCAGATACAAACTCAGGTTGCAGGGCTGAAGCTGTTGGCAGTGGATACGCATGCACAGCACACAAGAATGCAAACAAAGAAGTAAATGGGGACAACACCAGGGGGTATTGTTTCCCAGTAGATTATGGCGTTTGCACAACAACACTTAATCCCGGTGCGTGTAACGAGGAATACTTAGGGCAGGTCGCCTGTGATTTCATCTTGACTCAAGCTGACCGCAAAGTAAATTCCCAAATAGCGTTTACTGAGATGTCAACAGTGACTAATAACAAGAAGAATGAGAGTATCAACTGGAACTTTGACGTAGACTTTAAGAATGGTTGTGTGGGCACATCTGAAAGCTTTGGAAACCTCAACGTAGACCTTGGTGATGGAAGTGTAAATGCCGGAGCAGTCTCATTTGAAGTTCCACGTGGATATGTTTGTCAGTATGACATAGTTATGACTGCTAAAAACACAGTTCCAGTAACCCAAACTTGTTACGCGTTTAGTACTGATAGCGCACTTATTCCTGGTGAGAGCGTGCCTGAACTTCCAGCGATAACTCATCCGCTTGGAATGTACTCGACAAGTCCGGCAGACGCCGCAGAAGCGTACACTAAAGCGTTTATTGCAGTAGATAATTGTCCGGGAGCTGAGGATTCCCTTACGGGTGCAGCAGCGTTCCTTAGGGCGTGTAATGTGGGTGGCGCGAATGCGGACCTCTCATGCCGCCTTGCGCAGTACTACTCACAGCGCGCAGAAGAGGATATGAACTTTGGCAGGTGTTAAATCCTGTCAAACTAGTTTCTTTTTTCTTTATTTTCCATCAATCTAGTTAGTGAAAAGCAAAAATACCCCCAATATCGACGAAAAAGACCTGAAGATACTAAGAATCCTTCAAACAGACTCGCGAACGCCGTTTCTTGAGATTGCACGGAAGATAGGTGTTTCTGGTGCGACAATCCATGAGCGTGTAAGGGCACTACGGGAATCTGGAGTCATAAATGGGTTTTCTATAAACTTAGACTATCATCACCTAGGTTACGACATAACGGCAATAGTTGAGGTCACGCTTGAACATCCTGTAAAGACAACAGATCCGCTAAGCGTACAACTTGAAAAGATTCCTGAAGTTGTAGAGGCTCATCATATGACAGGCGATACGGATATGTTACTTATGATTCGTGCCCGCAGCATAGATGAGTTAAGAGATCTTCTAAAAGAAAAGCTTCAGCATCTTCCGGGTGTAAGGCGCCTTTCAACAAGTGTTGTTCTAGATTCACCGGTCATGAGGCAGGGTCCGCTTTTCTAAAGGCTCCTAGGATTTTGATGCCAGTTTGATGTCATCGGCCGTAACAGTCTTTCTGTCGGCGTGTTTTGCAAGGGCTATTGCATCCTCTGTTAGCTCCTCTATTTTATCCTTTAAAATAGCGCACATAAGATTTAGCGCATCGGCATCAACTCGCTCCGCACCAGTTTCTTTCATTATTTCAAGGATAGGCTCTTGTGGTATTTCCATTGCCTTATTTTGAGCATGCTATAATAAATAAAAGATTTGAAAAACTAACTTTTTTGAAGGTTTTTAGTTACAAGTTTCAAATTATGGGGCGTAAGATTTTAAAGTGACCAAGCTAAGCAAGGATTATCTCAAGAAAGAATTTGGCAAGAAGGCTGAGCATTACTACAAAGTAGACATGTTTGATGAGGAAGGATACGAGCGAAAAATATGTTCTAATTGCGGCCGCGCCTTTTGGACTTGCGACTCTGGACGCGAGCTTTGCTCTGACTCAACCTGCGTTGACTATGGATTTATCAACAATACCATAACAAAAGGCAAGTGGGATTATATCGAGACTTGGGAGCTATTTAAGAAATTCTTTGAGTCGCGAGGGCACACGCCGATTGACAGGTATCCTGTTGTTGACCGCTGGCGCCCCGACCTCTATTTTACAATAGCGTCAATCCAGGACTTCCAGAGGCTTGATGGCAAGAACATGAATTTTCTCTATCCAGCTAACCCACTTATAGTCCCGCAGGTGTGCCTGCGTTTCCCCGATATCCAGAATGTTGGAATAACTGGACGTCACTTAACATCATTTGTCATGTCAGGACAGCATTCATTTAATCATCCTAATGAGCCTGGGGCATACTTTAAAAACCAGTGCCTGCGAAACAACTTTGATTTCCTGAGTGGGACCATGGGCATTCCAAAAGAAGAGCTTGTCTACCAGGAGGATGTGTGGGCAATGCCCGATTTCTCAGCCTTTGGGCCTTGCATGGAAACCTTCTCACAAGGTCTCGAGCTTGTAAATTCTGTTTTCATGCAGTTCCAGACAGACGGCACAGACTACGGTTTCCGTGAGCTTGACATGAAGGTAATCGATGTTGGATGGGGCCACGAGCGCCTTGTGTGGTTCTCGAATGGGACTCCTGCAAGCTACGATTCACTTTTCGGCCCGGTATGCGACAACTTAAAGAAGATTGCAGGGATAAAAACAGACCCTGAGCTCTTTGCAAAGTATTCAAAAATCGCAGGAAGCCTTGATATGACTGAAACCCGCGACCTTGAAAAGGCTCGCGCAAAAGTCGCAGAAAGAGTAGGAGTATCAGTAAAGGAGCTAAAAGAGGAAATTGAACCCTTAACTGCAATATACGCAATTGCCGACCACACAAGGACGCTTCTTTTTGCAACAGCTGACGGAGGAATACCATCAAATGTCGGAGGCGGTTATAACCTAAGAGTAATCCTAAGGCGCGCACTAGGATTTATTGATGAGTTTGACCTGGATTTTGACTTAACTGAGATTGCAGGCTGGCACGCAAAGTACCTTAAACCGATGTTCCCAGAATTAACTGAAGGTCTGGCACCCTTCCAAAAGATAATCGGAATCGAAGAGGGAAAGTACGCTCAAAGCAAGACAAAGGCTCGCTCAACAATAAAATCCATGATAGAGCGTGGCGAGAAACTGGATTCAGAATCACTTTTAACATTATATGAATCCCAGGGGATAACTCCTGAGGAGATAAAGAAGTTCAAACCGGATCTTGTTGTGCCCTCAGGCTTCTACGAACAGATAACAGAACGCCATTCAAGCCTAAAAGAGGACAATTCAAAGACTATTCCGATAGACCCGAACTGCTCGACAGAAAAACTGTGTTACTGCTCCGAGCTTGAGTTTGAAGGGACTGTAATCAAGATAATAGATGATATGGTCATTCTTGACAGGACAGCGTTCTATGCGACAAGCGGCGGACAAGTCCATGACCTAGGCACCTTAAAGGGAATTGAAGTAACTGAGGTCATAAAACAGGGGAATGTAATCTTGCATAAGGTAAAAGACGCATCATCCTTTGTGATGGGTGAAGTTGTGAAAGGAATTGTAGATTGTGAGCGCAGGCGCCAGCTTTCACAGAACCACACGGCAGTCCACATAATAAACGGCGCTGCCAGACAGGTTCTAGGAAGTCACGTATGGCAGGCGGGCTCAGAGGTTCGCCCAGAAAAAGCAAGACTGGATATAACCCATCACTCCGCGATATCCAAAGAAGAGCTAAAGCAAATCGAGGAGATTGCAAATAAAATAGTCAAAGAAGCAATCCCAATAGATAAATCCATCCTTCCAAGAAAAGATGCCGAGGAAACGTATGGATTCAGAGTATATCAGGGCGGTGCCATACCCCAAAAGGAATTGAGGATAACTAAGATTGGCGATTTTGATGTTGAGGCATGTGGCGGGACGCACTGCGATAACACATCAGAGCTTGTAAAAATAAAGATTCTTAAAGTTTCAAAGATTCAGGATGGCGCAGTTAGGCTTGAATTTGTCGCCGGAAACGCTGCAGAGTCTGCATGCGAAGAAGCAAAAGAGTGCTACATCAGTTCTGTTGAGTCGTTAGCAGGACTAGTTTCTGCAGATTTAAGCACAAACTTCTCGGAAAAAGAAATGGAAACTGCAGCCAAGGCGCTTTCAGTGCCAATTGACCAGCTACCTTTGACAATAGAACGGTTTGTCTCAGAATGGAATAAATACGGAGCGGGTATGCAGTCTCTTGGCGGGCAAAAAGCAGAAAGTTCCTTAGACTCGGCAAAATCACTTTCCGAAGCCTGCGAAATACTTTTTTCAGAATGGAAAAAGCGCCAGAAGGAAATGAAGTCTCTGGCGTCAGAGCGCATAAAAGAAGAGATTTTGGCAATACCGGCAGATGAGCCAAAGATTCGCGGCATGTTTTTTGGAATGCGCCTAAAAGACTTAGAAGAAGACCCGACAACACCTCTTGAGGCAACTATGGGAAAAGTAATGGCTGTTGCCAAAAAATAGAAATGGAATACGATTTTAAAAAGACCGAGGCAAAGTGGAGGTCTGAGTGGGACAACAAAGAGGCGTTCGCGTCAGAACCAGATTCCACAAAAAAGAAGTTCTATATCACAGTCGCATACCCTTACCCCTCTGGAGGAATGCATGTCGGACACGCAAGAACTTACACAGTCCCAGATATCTTTGCAAGATACAAGCGCATGAAAGGCTTTAACGTTCTTTTTCCGATGGCATGGCACGTTACCGGAACCCCAATAGTCGGAGCCGTAAAACGCTTAAAAGACGGCGAGGAAAAACAGCTTAAGGTCCTTAAAGAGACTTATGGCATGACGGATGCCGAGCTTTCAAAGATTGATACACCTATGGACTATGCACGTTATTTTATTGATAACCATTATATCCCTTCAATGCGCTCCATGGGTTATTGCATTGACTGGCGCCGCCAGTTCACAACAAACGACGCGCATTACAATAAGTTCATAACATGGCAGTATGAAAGTCTCCACAAAAAGGGTCTTGTGCGCGAAGGAAAGCACCCTGTGCGCTATTGCACCTCATGTAAAAATCCTGTAACAACTCACGACCTTCTTGAAGGAGAATCTGCAGAGATGCAGGAATGGACGCTCCTTAAATTCCCGCTTGTTGGAAGTTCAGATTTACTTATCGCAGCAACACTTCGCCCAGAGACTATGTATGGGCAGACAAACATGTGGGTAAACCCAGAGCTAAGCTATGTTCGCACAAAAGTAACTACTCCTGGCGGAAAAGAAGAGAGCTGGATAATAAGTAGGGACTGTGCAGAAAAGCTCCCGTTCCAGGATTATTCTGTTGAGATAACAGGCGAAATAAAAGGTAAGGAACTCTGTGGAAAAGTATGTGAGGCCCCAGCAATCGGCCGTGAGATACCAATCCTCCCATCAAGCTTTCCTGATCCAAAGGTTGCAACAGGACTTGTCACAAGTGTGCCATCTGACGCGCCATACGACTTTATCGCACTAAAAGAACTCAAGGAAAACCCAGAGAGCCTAAAAGACTTTGGAATCGAGCCTGAAACGCTAAACTCAATAGATGTGATACCTATACTTTCAACAAAGAAGTTTGGAGCTTGCGCAGCAGAAAAGATATGCTCCCAGATGGGAATAAATTCATTATCGCAAAAAGACAAGCTTGATATTGCAACAAAAGAAGTATACAAGGAAGGATTCCACACAGGGGTCATGTCCAAAAATTCTGGCCCTTATGGGGGAAAGCCGGTTACCGTGGCAAAAGAGATGATGCGCGAGGACTTCTTAAAAAAAGGGGTAGCAGAGCTAATAAATGATTTTTCTGAACCCGTTGTCTGTCGCTGTGGCGCAAAGGTTCTTGTATCAAATGCAGACTCATGGTTCCTTAGGTACTCTGAACCAGAATGGAAAATACTCTCAAAAAACTGCGTAGATGCGCTTAATTGCATACCTGAAACCACGCGCCCAGAGTATTATCACACAATAGACTGGCTAAACGACTGGCCGTGCATAAGGAATTTTGGTCTTGGAACAAAACTCCCGTTTGATGAGCGTTTTATAATCGAGCCACTTTCAGATTCAACAGTATACATGGCGTTTTATACGCTTTCTCACATCTTAAAAGACTTGCCGCCAGAGTCCCTAAAGCCTGAACTCTTTGATTACGTATTTAATGAAGTTGGCGACCCTAAAACAATCGCAGATTCGTGTGGCCTTTCTGAGGAAACTCTAAAGTCGCTTCGAGAATCTTTCTCCTACTGGTATCCGCTTGACTGGCGCGGAACCGCATCAGAGCTGATAGGAAACCACCTAACATTTATGATATTCCATCACACGGCTCTTTTCCATAAAGCACAGTGGCCAAAAGGGATAGTGTGCTTTGGAATGGGTCTTTTAGAGGGCGCCAAAATGTCCTCTTCAAAAGGAAACGTAGTTCTCCTAAAAGAAGCGATTGATAAGTTTGGCGCTGATGTCGTGCGATTATTCTTGATGAGTAATGCAGAACCTTGGCAGGACTTTGACTGGCGCGAAAAAGAAGTTATAGGTGCCCAAAAAGCCCTCAATAAATTTTATAATTTGGCTTCTGAAATCATCTTGAAAAAGGACGCTGGCAGTGAGTCTGCAATCGACGCGTGGCTTCTTTCACGTTGGCAGGAGACAAAAAAAGAAGTGGGGACTGCTCTTGACTCCTTCCAGACTAGAAAAGCCCTCCAAACTGGCTTCTTTGAAGTATTCAAACTCCTTAATTGGTATGAGCGGCGTGGCGGTACTAACAATAAACTGCGTCTGGAGATTCTTGACGAGTGGGTGCGCATGATAGCGCCATTTACTCCATACGTTTCAGAAGAAATATGGTCTATGATGGGAAAGAAAGGCTTTGTACTTGACGCACCCTATCCGGTTTGTGATGATTCATTAATAGACAAGAAAGCAGAAGCCGCAGAAGACATAATAGAATCGCTTCTTGAGGATATCGCAAAGATAGGAGAAATAACAAAAAAGGCGCCAAGTAAGATATCATTTTATCTACCAGAATCTTGGAAGTACGAACTATTTGAAAAGGTTTCACAGGGCGCTCAAATACCCGACTTGATGAAAGATGACAAGTTTAGGGTCCATGGGAAACAGGTCGTAAAACTCTTTCGCAAAGCAAAGGAATTGAATTTCGATTCTGGGTGGGATGTTTCAGATGACAAAAAGGTTATAGAATCTGCGGTCCCATTTCTTAAATCAGAGCTTTCATGCGAAATCGAAATCGATCCAAAAGAAGACCCACAGGAAAAGCGCAAGTTCGCAGTTCCAAAGAAAGCTGCGATATTTATCGAGTAAGATGAGAATAGCTTGCCTTGGTGCGGTTCTAATGGACCAGATAGCACGGGTAGAGCGGTTTCCAGGACTTGATGATGAAGTCTTTGTCTCAGACTTAAAGCTTATGCCCGGGGGGTCTGCCGCAAACACCGCAGTCCTCTTGTCTCGCTTGGGATTTAATGTATCCTTTTTTAGTAAAGTCGGAAATGATGCTATCGGCGAGTCTTTACTCGCAGATTTTGAAGAAGAAGGCGTTGATGCATCAGGCATCGCGCGTTCACATTTTAGTACAGGAACCGTTTTTGTTGCAGTGCGCCCAGATGGGGAGCGAATGATGTTTGCGCATTCCGGAGCATCAAATGACATTGACCCCGAGTTCATTGATAATATGCAAACTGGCGAGTGCACACACCTCTTTCTTTCAGGCCTTGAAAACATAGCTGCATTAACGCGCGCGGCGCGAATTTTTAATGGAAAAGTAATATTAAATCCCGGTGCTCTTGTCGCAGACAAAAAGGAAGGGGCACGTGAACTTTTAAAATATGTCGATATCCTTATCTGCTCAAAAGAAGAAGCAGAAAAGCTTTCATGCGCGGGTGAACGTGATACTAAGGAACTTGCATCAAAACTTCATGATTTGGGTCCCGGGGCAGTTGTTATAACATCCGGGCAAAAGGACAGTTTCGCATCTGAAAAAGACGGCATGACAGCCAAAGAGAAGACTTTTAAAGTTGATGTCGTTGACACGACAGGTGCCGGCGATGCGTTTTGTGCAGGATTTCTCTCAAAATACCTAAGCGGCGCAGAACTTAAGGATTCAGTTAAATTCGGCAACCTTGTAGCATCAAGGATAATATCAAATCTTGGTGCAAGAAACGGAATAAAAAAAGGAGAAGACCTTTAAACTAGTACTTCTTTCCCCTTTGTTTTGATATGTCAAATTCTGCAGTATCAGCAACTGCCATTACTGACATAACACCTGCCTGAATGGGGTCAGTTACAATAAGGTCGCAAGCGTCTTTTGCCGAACCTGCCATATTAAGGGAAATTACAACTATTCCCATGTCGCGAACTTCCTTTACAGCATCTGTTATTTTTCCACCCATCATTGAACCTGCAAGGACTAGAGCCTCCACTCTTGGAAGTCTTCCTGCGGCACGGACTGCTTTTTCGAGTTTCTCTTCACTAGTAAGTGCTATTGTATCAATAGATATGTTTTCTCCGCGGATATTATGACGGTCAGCCTCAGATATGGCGCCTTTTGCCACTTCAGCGACTTGTGCCCCCCCACCAATTACAATTATCCTTTTTCCGTAAATCTCAGTGAATGTGGGAACTGGTTTTACCTTTAAGACATCCTTTATTACAACAAGGGCGCTTTGAGCTTTCTTTTCATCTATACCCTCAAGCTCGAGATAGATTTTTGCCTTGCCATTGCGTTTCTCACCAGTTTCTATATGACTAATATTCGCATTTCCATTAGCAATTACCTGAGTAATCTCAAAAAGAACACCCGGGATGTCCTTTGCTGTTATGTCAAATGCCACGACTGCGCTGTTTTTTGTCATTTTTTGATTATAATCTCGCCTTAAGTGAGTCCCCTGCCGTCTTTAGGTCTTCTTTTGCAATTGTAAGTGCAGGAACCATTCTTATGATATTTTCGCCAGTCACATTTACTAGTATGTAATCCTCCCTTCGCATATCCTCCATTATCCTCTTTGCAGAATCCGCATCTTTTGCAGGAACACCAATCATAAGTCCAAGACCGCGCGCGTCATTAAAACCAAGTTCTCTTCTGAAATATTCGCCTAGTTCTCCTGCGCGCTTTGCAAGACCTTCCTTTTTGATTGTGCGAACGGTTGCAAGAGCACTTGCACATGCAAGTGGATTTCCTCCAAATGTCGAACCGTGGTCACCAGGGTCAATCTCTTCGGCACATTTACCAGTTATTAATGTAACTCCCATCGGAAAGCCGTTTGCAACACCTTTTGCAGTACTTATGATATCAGGCGTAAAGCCCATCTGTTCACATGCAAAGTAGGTTCCTGTCCTGCCGTTACCGCTTTGGACTTCGTCAGCAACCATCACAACATCATTCTCATTGCAAATCTTCCTAACTTCAGAAAAATATTTTCTTGATTCCTCTAAGTTCTCCCTTGGGAATATTATGCCACCTTCACCCTGAATAGGTTCAACGAATACTGCTGCGGTGTTGCTTGTTATACTGCCCTGAAGGGATTCTAAATCACCATATACAGCCACCTTGGTATTTGGTATGAGTGGGCGGAAAGGATCCTGAATCTTCTTTTTGTCAGTTATTGAAAGCGAGCCCATAGTCCTTCCATGAAAGGAGTTTGACATAGTGACAATATCGGTCTTTTTTGTGAATTTGCGCGCGACTTTTATTGCGGCCTCATTGCTCTCTGCCCCAGAGTTACAAAAGAAACATTTAGTCTCAACCATAGGTGAAAGCATTGCCATTTCCTTTGCCAGTTCGTCCTGAATGGGGATGTAAAAAAGGTTTGAAACGTGTATAAGTTCTTTTGCCTGTTTTGTGATTGCATCCACCTGTGCCGGATGGCAATGCCCAAGGGGGACTGAAGCAATTCCCGCAATCATGTCTAAATATTTATTGCCTGCTATATCCCAGACATAGCTTCCTTCCCCTTTTACAAGCGCCAGGTCATAGCGTCCGTAACTATTAAGGACAAACTCCTTGTCGAGTTCCTTTATTTCACTAAAATCCATTTCAAATTTCAAGAATCTTTTTGTTTTATTCGGTAACCATAGTCCCGATACCGTTATCTGTAAGGATTTCAAGGAGTATCGCGTGGGATGTGCGCCCGTCAATCATATGCACACTCTTTACTCCACCATTGACTGCATCAATTACTCCTTTGACCTTTGGTATCATTCCACCTTCAATCTCGTCCCACTTAAGCTTCTTTTTAAGCTCTTTTGTTGTTATCTTTGAGATAAGGGTTTTTTCGTCCTTTGCGTCTTCAAGAAGACCGGGAACATCAGTTAAGAATATTAGTTTTTGGGCACCCATCGCCTTTGCGATTCCTGCCGCAAGCTCGTCAGCGTTGATATTTACCGCAGCTCCATTCTCATCAAGACCTATTGGCTGGATAATCGGAGTGTAATCATCGTCTAAAAAGTCTTTTATGACCTTTGTGTTAACAGAGTCCATTTTCCCAACATTTCCAAGTTTCTCAACACGCTTTGCAAGAACCATTTTCCCGCTTTTTGCAGTTGTTCCTATGGATTTGCAGCCAAGACCCTCAAGCTCTTCGACAAGTTCGCCATTGAGCTTGCCAAGTGCCATTCTTACGATGCCAAGCGTGTCATCGTTTGTGTGGCGCAGACCGTCAACAAATTTCGTCTCCACTCCAAGTTTTTCTGAAAGCCCTGAGATATCTTTGCCGCCACCGTGGATTATGATTATTTGAATGCCAACGCATTTTAGGAGTGCTATATCTTCAAGAAGGCTTTTTCGGGCGCTTCTATTATTAAGCATGCTGCCACCTATCTTTATTACAAACGTTTTTCCTGAGAACTTTTTTATATATGGTATCGCTTCAATCAGCGTCTCGACAGTGTCCATCATACCTTAGTTATATTCTGCATTGATTTTGACATAATCAAAAGATAAATCCCCCGACCAGGCAAGAGCGCTTTCTTTACCAAGGCCCAAATCAACAATTATCCTGATTTTCTCAACCTTTTTTATCTCTTCCCCAAGCCCCACTTTATCAAAGGTTTCAGCCGAACCCGCAAATAAAAGGGTTTTTTCCCCAGCGACATCATACCAAATCCTGAGTTTTTTCTCGTCCATTTCTGCCCCGCAGTATCCGGCCGCAGCTGCAACTCGCCCCCAATTGGGGTTGTTGCCAAATACCGAAGTCTTGACAAGATATGAGTCGGCAATGGCACGAGCGACAAGGCGCGCATCCTTTTTTGTATTGGCTCCAGTCACTTCGACTTCAACTAGAGTCGTTACGCCTTCACCGTCGGCAATTAGCATTCCTGCCATTTCCTTGCAAAATATATCTAATGCGCTTTCAAACTTCTTTTCGCCAGTCTTCTGTTCAGAGGTCGAAACAAGGAGTACTGTATCATTAGTACTCATGTCGTTATCGATTCCCATCATGTTAAAAGTATTGTCCACAGCGCGCTTTAGGCATCCTTTGGGCATCACGGCATCAGTTGCGATAAAACAAAGCATCGTCGCCATATTCGGGTGAATCATACCAGCACCTTTTGCAATCCCTGCAATCTTAAACCCATCAAATTCAAGGCATAGTTCCTTGGCTTTTGTGTCAGTTGTCATTATTGCCTTTGCAGCCTCAAGTGACTTGTCCCCGAGCTTGCTTACAGCTTCCCCAATCTGTCCTTTGACAAGACTTGTATCAAGGTATTTTCCGATGATACCTGTAGATGCCACAGCGACATTGTCTGCAGAGAAGTTAAGGAGTTCTGCCACGCGCCATGCCATGCTTTTTGCATCGCGCATACCCTGCTCGCCCGTTGAGCAGTTGGCGTTTCCAGAGTTTGCAACAACTGCGCGAATTCCCTTATCAAGAGTTTCCTTTGTAAGTTTGACTGGGGCCGCACAAATCTTGTTTGTTGTAAAGACGCCCTGTGCATTACAAACCTTGTCAAATACAAGGAGGGCAAGGCCGAACTTGCCTTCTTTTAGACCTGCAGTCTTAAGTCCCTTGATGTTGTCAAGGCCGCCATCCAGAGTTTTCATCGTTTAATTTAACCGCCCTTATTTGCAAATCCAAGAAAAAAAGCGTCCTTAAGAAGAACTAATGGGCATCAAGCCTTTTTATGCGGTAGCTTCTTATCCTACAATCCTTTTTGAAACAATAAAAATTCTAAATAAGGTTTTTATACACTTCCCCTCAAATAAGCCCACTTTCTCTTTAGGGCAGACGGGTTCTTACTCATGTAAGTAAGCGACTAACCTGCACCGAGCGCAAGATAAAAGTACCAAATAGGTTCTTGTTTTGAGCATTACGGTGCCTTAAATGATAAAGTTCATGCTCAAAATATAAAATAAAAATTCGACAAAATGGCACGAATGCACGCACGCAAAAAAGGCAAGAGTGGAAGCTCAAAACCGATTAAGTCGGAGTCCGACAAGTGGCTTGAATACAATAACGAAGAGATAACAAAGTTTATTGTAGAGCTAGCTAAAGACGACAAGGGAGCCTCCCAAATAGGGACAATCCTTCGCGACCAGTATGGAGTAGCAGACGTAAAAGCAATAACTGGAAAGAAGATAACAACGATTCTTGAGGAAAACAAGCTTGCAGGCGAACTCCCTGAAGGATTCGAAAACCTCCTTAGGCGAGCGCTTAAGCTAAGAAAACACCTTGAGAAAAATCCGCACGACAATTCAAACAATCGCGGATTCCAGCTCACCGAGTCAAAGATAAAGAGGCAGATAAAATACTACAAGGGGAAAGGCACTATGGAGCCCGACTTCTACTACAGGGCAGACCAGATTGAGCTCCTTTTAAGGTAAACCAAGCTTTCATGTCAGGCAAGATGATAGAGCGGCTTTCTCTAAAAGTGAAAATCGAAGATGAGGTGACTGAATTTGATTCAGCCCTTATTGACCAGTTCACAAAAGATGTTGACGCATTTCTTGCCTCAAAAAAAAAGCCAGATAAATCCCTAAAATGATTGACATAAAACTCATCAGGGAGGACCCAGAAGTGCTCCGGGCAAATATTGCCCGTCGTGGTGAAGATACAGGCATTGTATTGCGTGCAAAATCGCTTGATGAAGAGTGGCGTGCAGCTCTTCAGGAAGCAGAAGCTTTACGCTCCGAGCGCAACAAGGCAACAGCCCAGATATCTGTTGCAAAGCGTGAAGGAAAAGACGCAAGTGATGCAATCGCCTCTATGAAGTCAATCCCTGGGGAGATAAAGGACTGCGAAGAGCGCGTCGAATCTCTTAAAACAGAGCTTGACGCACTAATGCTTGAAATACCAAACATTCTCCATGAGTCTGTGCCAAGCGGAGAAGGTGAGGAAGGCAATATCATACTAAGGGAAATCGGAGAGAAAAAGGAATTTAGCTTTACTCCGCGCGACCACATAGACCTTGGCGAGCTCTGCGACCTAATCGAGCTTGAACGGGCGGCAAAAGTCTCAGGCGCAAGGTTCTATTACCTTAAAAACGAGCTTGTCGAGCTCGAATTTGCCTTAGTGCAATATGTCCTTTCAATTCTTGTCAAGCGGGGATTTACTCTTTTTACGACTCCTGCCCTTATAAAGGAAGAAGTCATGGAGGGCGCAGGCTACCTTCCAACAGGACGTGACTCAATCTACATGATAGAAGGCGAGAAGCTATGTCTTGTCGGAACAAGCGAGCAGGCCCTAGCCGGTCTTCACATGGACGAGATTCTTGATGCAAACAAGCTCCCCTTAAGATACTGTGGCTTTTCACCGTGCTTTAGAACGGAAGCAGGGTCACACGGGCGCGACTCAAAAGGAATATTCAGGGTACACCAGTTTGACAAAGTCGAGATGTTCATATTTTCAGACCCGGAGAAGAGCTGGGAGGAACACGACTTCTTAATTGAAACGGCTGAAGAAATCTGGAAAGGCCTTAAGATACCTTACCGCGTTGTTAACATCTGCACAGGAGATATAGGCAATGTCGCGGCAAAAAAATACGACATTGAGGCATGGCTCCCCGGGCAGGGAAAATACCGCGAAGTAGTTTCATGCTCAAACTGCACAGACTATCAGGCAAGAAGGCTTAAGATACGCTGTCGCGCAGATACTTCAGAGAAGACTGAATTTGCACACACACTTAATTCAACGGCATGTGCCATATCGCGCGCGCTTGTTGCAATAATGGAAAACTATCAGGAAGAAGACGGTTCAATCGTGATGCCAGAGGCACTGCGCCCATTCCTCAGGTTTGATAAAATCGAAGCAAAACCAAAAGTAGAATAACTCTAAAACCAATAAAATGGCAAAACCGGCAAAAAAGTCAAAGGCAAAGTCCGTTGACAAATGGAAGCTAAAAAAGAAGTACGAGGTCATCGCACCCGACATTTTTAATAATGTTATGATTGGCCCCATATTCGCTAAGGACGAGGAGACTCTCCTTGGTCGTACAGTTGAAACGACAATGAGCAAGCTTGTGGGCTCAAACCAGCACCACATAAAAGTCATGCTTACAGTAGACGGAACACAGGGCTTTAATGCAAAGACCTCAGTTAAGACAGTCGAACTCTCAAGAGCCTACATATCATCACAGACAGGCCCTGGTGGAAACATAGTCGAAAACGTATTTCGTGCAAAGACAAAAGACGAAAAAGACGTTGTGATAAAAACAGTGATGTTTACCCGCGGAAAGGCAACAACAGAACAGAAAAAAGCCCTCCGTGCACTCTCTGAAGAGATGGTAATCGAAGAATGCGCAAAGTCCGATTGCGACAAGCTTATTCAGGAAGTGGTATTCGGAAAAATGGGTTCAGCAATATTCGGCAAGGCTCGAAAAGTCCTGCCAGTTGGCCGTGTAGAAGTAAGGAAGCTGGAAATAGCTAAATAAAATAAAGGAGATTAATAAGATGGGCAGAGTTAAAACAAAAAACATCAAAAGAACGGCAAAAGCGTTGATAGTTGAATATCCAGAAGACTTCTCAGAGAACTTTTCTGAAAATAAGCTCAAAGTAGACGAGTTTACAACAGTCCAGTCAAAGCTGGTTCGCAATAAGATTGCAGGTGCAATTGTCGCAGAAAAGAAAAAAGTCATAGACTAAATTTCTAAAAATATCTTGGGACATAAGGAGGCATATTTTATTTTCCCGCCTCTATTCTTGCCGGTTTTTAATTCTAAATGTATCCAATTCTAATCAGATTTCAGATTAAATAAATAGCCTTAATGAAACAACCTTTAATCCGACCTTTTATTATTTGCTTTCAAAAATAGCTAAGTATGGACGGGTTACTCATTATATCAATAACTGCTATTCTCCACTCTCTTTACATAATCAGCCCGGCGTATTGTGCCAACGCCTTTGCAGTATTTGGCGGCGGGACACCAATAGACTTTGGCAGGACCTGGAAAGGAAAAGCAATCCTTGGTCCAGGCAAAAGCTGGCGCGGCCTTGTAATTGGGGTTATTGCAGGGACTCTTTTTGGCCTTTTGTGGTTCTATCTTTCACAAAGCGGCCCACTCTCAGAAACTTACTATGGATTTAACTTCCAGATAACTCAGCCATACTTTGGTTTTGTCTTAGGCTTTGGCGCGCTTCTTGGCGACCTTGCCGGAAGTTTTATCAAGCGAAGACTAGGGAAGAAACGGGGGGCGCATGTTCCGGGACTCGACCAGCTAGATTTGCTTCTGGGAGCGCTCGTATTGGGTTATATATTCATAACGCCGTTTCTTGCCTGGCAGGAAGTTATAATACTAATTGCAATAACGATAATATTCCATGTTATCGGGAACAGGATAGCCTTCCTTGTAAAAAAGAAAGATGTGCCGTGGTAAACCGCATTATAACATTAATTGTTTTATAATACCTTTTCATGACGAACTGCGTTACCGGCAATTGTTCTTTTCCAGCCATACCTTGGCATGAACTTCCCCGTCGTTTCAGGCGCAAAGTCGGCAGAGAGTCTTGTTATCCCATCACGTTTTGCAGCATCCTCTAAAACAGTTGTCATAAAATGGCTCAGCCCATGGCGCCGGTAATTGTATTCCCTAACCTTACCTTCAAAGATGTCTGGTGAGGACATAAACCACTTTGTGAGATTAGTTTTAGATAGATTCATGTCCTGAATGACGCCCTTTTCTAAAAATTTGGGAAGATGTTTTATTAATCCAGAATAAATCTCATCATTAGGCTTGTTTAAAAGTTCGCCTATCCCGTCAAATTTACCTTCCTTGAGGTATTCTAATGCCTTTTGCTTACGCCCCTCGTCCTGATTTCCTTTCGAGTTTTCTTTTCTTCTAACTTCATCGTATACCGAGATGCCCCGAAGATAGCCTTTACGATGGAAGTCCAAGAAACCAACGTTAGTTTCTTTCCCCCGCCATACCGAGCCTAACTTGTAATTATCATAACCCACCTTACGTTTGCCATCACGCTTTAGCCTCAAAACCAAAGGACGCTCTTTTCTAACAGGATCCCTTACTACCGCAATAGCCTTGCCCTTTTTAGTTTTTAGGGGCACCTCATGGATATGTCCGCCATGTTCTACTCGTAAAACGCGCCCGTTTGTCGTAACAGCACCTTCTGGCAAAAGAAGATGGGCTATCTTTTTGTTCTTCTTGATTGCCGGCTTTTCTGCACGGTTTTTTGTCCAGGACTTAAAGCGTCTCATAAATTATTTAATCGATAATTAGATAAAAAGTATTAATCACCATAATCCTTTCTCTAGTAAGATATAAAGAAAATCCCGGATTTAAGCAAGCCAGACTTCAGTAATAAAGCCCAGATAAACTCTAATCTTTTTATACCCATACCTTCAAATAAACCGCTTTTTCTTTAGGAGTGCATATCTAATTTTGCAATTCGATTGAAAAGCTTGCAAGCTTAACGACACTCTTTTAAGTGGGGACGCTCGCTTTTACAATAGAGATTAGTTGGCCGTCGAATCAAATGTTTTTGCGCAAAAGTATTGTGCAAATAGGACTCGACATCATATTCAAACATAAAAAATATATAAAATGGGAAACGGTGAATTTTCCGCAAAGAAGCTTGAGGACACCCGCAAGCACTTTAGATGGTACGATGAGTCTTACATGAGGCGTGAAAGGAAGCTTAAAGAGAGGCACGACCCTCTTGAGGGTAGAAGCCAGGCAAGAGGAATAGTCCTCGAAAAAGTGGGGATAGAAGCCAAACAGCCAAACTCTGCTATCAGAAAGTGTGTAAAAGTCCAATTAATCTTTAATGGTCACTTAATCACGGCCTTTACCCCTGGAAATCACGCAATCACATTCATTGACGAGCACGACGAAGTACTAATCGAAGGTATCGGAGGACGAAAGGGACGTTCATATGGTGATATCCCCGGTGTCAGATACAAAGTAATCCAGGTAAACGGACAGTCCTTAGACCAGCTTGTCAGAGGCAAGGCAGAAAAAGCCAGAAAGTAAAGATGGAAGACATAAAACTATTCGGACGATGGGATTTTAACGTTGAGGTTCTTGATGCAGGACTAGAGAGTTATATTAACTTGACTCCAATCCTTGTGCCAAATTCAGGCGGAAAGCATTCAAAGAAACGCTTTTGGAAGGCTGAAAAGTGCAATATCGTCGAGCGTCTTACAAACAAGATAATGCGTGGTTCTGTCGGTTCAAAGAAATTTGCCGGAAAGTACATGCGCGGTGCTGGTGCTACGGGTAAAAAGGCCCTTGCAACAAGGATTGTTGAAAGTTCATTTGAGATAATTGAACAGCGCACCGGAAAGAATCCGGTACAGGTTTTTATTGACGCCCTTCAGAACGCAGCTCCTCGTGAAGAGACAACAACAATCATCTATGGTGGTGTTCACTATCACCAGGCAGTTGATGTTGCGCCACAGCGAAGAGTTGACCTTGCTATAAAGAACCTTGTTGTTGCAGCATACGGCAACTCTTTTAACAAAAAGAACACAATCCAGAAGTGTCTTGCAGATGAGATTATTGAGGCGTCAAAAAACGACACGAAGTCCTTTGCAATAAAGAAGAAAGAAGAGCTTGAGAGGATTGCGCAGTCAGCGCGATAATCTCTTTTTTATTTCATTTTAAACCAAACCATAAAAACAAGATTAAGATGGGTCGTAGAGAACAGATGGTAGAGAAAGTCACAGGACTTATGAAGAAAAAAGACGTAATTCGTAACATGGGTATTGCCGCTCACATCGACCACGGCAAGACGACCCTTTCAGACAACCTTCTTTCAGGATGCGGAATAATCTCAGAAGAGCTTTCAGGAAAGCAGTGTTTCATGGACTATGACGAGCAGGAGCAGGCCCGTGGTATCACGATTAACGCAGCAAACGTATCTATGGTGCACACTTATGGAGATACAGAGTACCTTATCAACATGATTGATACTCCAGGCCACGTTGATTTCTCTGGGGACGTAACAAGAGCAATGCGCGCAGTTGACGGCGCAATTATCGTTGTTTGCGCAGTTGAAGGTGTCATGCCCCAGACAAAAACTGTACTCTCTCAGGCTCTAAAAGAGAAAGTAAAACCCTTAATATTTATTAATAAAGTAGACCGCATGATTAACGAGCTTAAGCTCACACCAGAAGCCATGCAGGAGCGCTTTGTTAAAATCATAAAGGAAGTCAATGTCCTAATCAAACAAATGGCGCCCCCGGAGTTTGCTGATGACTGGGTTTGCGGAATTGCTGAAGGAAAGGTGGCTTTCGGTTCAGCTTACCACAACTGGGCAACCTCAGTTCCCTTCATGAAAAAAGCAGGATTCGGATTTAAGGAGATTATTGAATACTGCAATAACGAGCAGCAGCGCGAGCTTGCAAAAAAGACTCCGCTTCACGCAGTACTTCTCGATATGGTTGTTAAGCATCTCCCTTCACCTGACATAGCTCAGAAATACCGTGTCCCAAACATCTGGAACGGAGACGAGAGTTCTGAAATCGGACAGTCTATGCAAAACTGCGACGACGACGGAAAAGTCGCAATGATGGTGACAAAAATCATTATTGACCCCCAGGCCGGCGAAATCACAACTGGAAGAATATTCTCAGGAACACTTAAGCGTGGTATGGAAGTATACTCTGCCGGCGCAAAAAAGAAGCTAAGGGTTCAGCAGCTTGGTGTTTACATGGGCGCAGACAGAGTAAACGTTGACGAGCTTGACGCAGGTAACATCGCAGCAATCATCGGTCTTAAGGACACATTTGCCGGAGACACACTTTCAGAAGTTGAGGACATGATACCTTTCGAAGCAATCAAGCACTTTTCAGAGCCTGTTGTCACAAAGGCAATCGAGCCGAAAAACCCGGCAGACTTACCAAAGCTTATTGAAGTCATGCGTTCACTTTCAAAGGCAGACCCGACGCTCCAGGTTACAATTGATGAAGAAACGGGCGAATATCTTATTGCAGGAATGGGCGAGCTTCATCTTGAAATTACAGAATACAGGATAAGAAACGAGCGAGGTGTTGATATCAGTTCATCAAACCCGATTGTCGTATATCGTGAGACTGTTGCAGGTAAATCTCCTGAAGAGCATGGGAGAAGCCCAAACAAGCACAACGATTTCTTCCTTACAGTGGAGAAAATGTCTGATGAGTTGTATCAGGCCTTATGTGACGGCAAGTTCTCTGAAGGAAGATTAAAGGACTCAAAAGCCTTCTGGCAGGATCTTACAGAATACGGTATTGAAAAAGAGATTGCAAAGAAAGTGCGTGATATCTACTCTGGCAACATGTTTATTGATGCAACAAAAGGTGTCCAGCACCTTGACGAGGTACTCGAGCTTGTGCTTGACGCCTTTGAAGACGTCATGAAAAGAGGTCCTCTTTCAAATGAGCCAGCCACAAAAGTTCTTGTAAAACTAGTTGACGTCAAGCTTCACGAGGACGCAGTCCACAGGGGTCCGGCACAGATTTACCCTGCAGTCAGAAACCCGATTAAGCGCGGTATGATTGCGGCACAGTCGGGTCTTCTTGAGCCAAAGCAGAATATCTATATCCAGACGCCATCAACTTATATGGGCAACGCCAGCCGCGACATCCAGTCAAGACGTGGAGTCATTATCGACATGCGCCAGGAAGGCGAGCAGAGTTTCATTGACGGGAAAGTACCTGTCGCAGAAATGTTTGGATTTGCCGGAGACATCCGCTCTGCAACTGAAGGAAACGTCCTTTGGTCTACTGAAAACGCAGGCTTTGAGCTGGTCCCAAGGGAGCTTCAAACCGATCTTGTCGCAGGCATAAGGAAAAGAAAAGGTCTTAATCCAAAGGCACCAACGGCTGCAGACTTCGAGGAATAAATTTTATTTTTTAAATAAAACACACAAAACAAAAACAAATAAAATGGCTGCAAAACTACCGCACATAAACCTCGTGACGATTGGTCACGTAGACGCAGGTAAGTCAACGACTGTCGGTCGTCTCCTCTTCGAGCACGGAGAGGTTGACGAACAGGCAATCAGGAACAACAAGATAGAGGCAGACAAGCTCGGTAAGAGTACTTTCGAGTTTGCCTTTGTCATGGACACCCTAAAGGAAGAAAGAGAGCGTGGTGTTACAATCGATGTCGCACACAAGAAGTTTACAACAAACAAGTATTACTTCACGATAATCGACGCACCAGGACACAGAGACTTTGTTAAGAACATGATTACAGGTACTTCACAGGCTGATGCCGCAGTACTTGTTGTCTCAGCAACAGACACAGAAGTCCAGCCACAGACGCGTGAACACGCGTTCCTTGCAAGGACACTAGGTGTTAAGCAGCTTATTGTAGACATCAACAAGATGGATGCAGTAAACTACGACGAGGCAAAGTACAACAACGTCAAAAAGCTCATCGAAGGACTTCTTAAGTCAATCGGCTTTAAGGCAGACTCAGTTCCCTTTATAGCAACTTCAGCATTCAAGGGCGACAACATTCTTAAAAAGTCAGAGAACATGACTTGGTACACAGGAAAGACGCTTATTGATTCATTAAACGATCTTACACCCCCTGCATCACTTGATGACAAGCCCCTTAGGCTTCCGATTCAGGATGTCTACTCCATAACAGGAGCAGGAACAGTCCCAGTCGGTCGTGTTGAGACGGGTATCCTCAAGCCAAACCAGAAGGTTATCTTTAAGCCAAGTGGAGCTGTAGGTGAAATCAAGTCAGTCGAGATGCACCACGAGCAGATTACAGAAGCACATTCAGGTGACAACGTTGGTTTCAACGTCCGTGGTGTCGGTAAAAACGACATCAGGCGCGGAGATGTTTGCGGTGACGTAAGTAACCCCCCGACAGTAGCAGAGGAGTTTACGGCACAGATTATTGTCTTGAACCACCCAAGCGTACTTGCACCAGGTTACACACCAGTCTTCCACTGCCACACGGCACAGGTCGCATGCACAGTTACTGCGATTAACAAGAAGATTAACCCTGCAACCGGTGAAGTAGTTGCTGAGAACCCCGACTTTATCAAGACGGGCGACGCTGCAATAATCACTGTCAGGCCGACGACCCCAATGTGTGTCGAGAAGGCAAGCGATTTCCCACCACTCGGGCGCTTTGCAATCCGTGACATGGGTCAGACGGTTGCTGCCGGTATGATCACCGACGTTAAGGCAAAGGTGTAAAAACCTTTAGCCACTTTTTATTTTTAGATTTCGCCTGCGTTTTTTCGCGGGCAATTCATTTTTAACATATCATCAAAATTCATGGGCTCTTAAGTAACCCTTCTTTAAGGGGTTGGGAGTCCACCCTCTTTTGGGAAAGTGCATCATTGCCTTTTGTTTTTGGCAAAAAAGCGTTTCCCAACTCACGCTAAAATCAAAAACCAAAATGAAACTACAAAAAGCAAAGATAAAACTCATCGGGCGCGATAAGGAAAAGCTTGATGACATATGCACGCAGATAATCGAGATAGCAAAAAAAGCTGATGTTGATGTATCTGGAATAATTCGAATACCGACAAAGAAGCTAAAGCTCACGACCCTAAAGTCCCCGGACGGCGAAGGAAAGGCCACCTGGGAACACTGGGAAATGAGAATCCATAAGCGCCTTGTAATGGTTGCCGCTGACGAAAAAGCACTTCGTCGCGTTATGAGGATTCAAATCCCAAAGGACGTTCACGTCGAAATCAGGCTCTAAAGTAAGAGCCTCAGTTTCTTTATTTTATTAAGATGGGTGATTCAAACGATTCTCCCGTCTCTTCTGATTCTTTTTCAAAAGTTTATTCCCTAGTTCGCGCTCTTGAGAAAAAGGGACCGATTCATGACCGTTCGGGCAAAGACTACGCACCAGGAGAACTCGTTTCTGCAATAAAAGAGTATGAGGACTACTGTAAGAAAGTCAAAGCAGGCGAGCTTGTTTTTGACAAAAAAGAGCATACGCGCCTTCTAAAAAAGATAACTACAAGGGAAGGCATAAGGGACACAGTTATCTCTGCAGGCAATATTGCCTGACAATTAGAATTTCCCACACACAAACCTGATTATCTGGTGAGTATGGTAAGGGGATTTTAGCTTTGGGCGCCCAACCTTAAGAATTTTAAAGCCCGCCTTTTCAAGAAGCCCCCTGAGTTCGTCCTCAGAGTAATAAGCATAGTATCTTTCAATATTGTAACGGTGGTCAAACTCAAAACTTTCTCCTTTCCCTTCCTTTACACTGAGATAGAGTATGCCTCCATTCTTTAGCGCCCGCTTCGCATTTTCCAAGGCGATTGGCGCGTCTTTTTTCTCGATACTAAGAAGTGCTGCAGAAAACCAGGCGCCGTCAAACGATTCTTCCTCAAGTTTTAAATAAAGCATGTTCATGACTTTAAATTCGGCGTTGGGCGCGACTTCTTTTGCCTTTTCTACCATCTTTTCTGAGAGATCAATACCTAAAACATCAAAACCCAAATCCGAAAAGAACTTAGCATCGCGCCCGGAGCCACAGCCAATATCAATGATTTTCTTTCCTTTAAGAAGCGAGGCAAATTCCATTCTTGTCGCTATTTGCGGAGCTTCTAAGTCCCTTGTTTTATCGTGATACGCATCGACAGTCGCATCGTAGCCCGCAATATTCTTTTTGATAACTTCCATTCGTATTATCTATTAGGGACTAAGCTTGAAAAATCTTTTTAACGCACATTAGTGCCTTTTTATATTAAGTATAACTAACTATATCACAAAATATAACTCTATATCATATTTCAATGACAAAGACAATCACCCGAGCAAGAAAGGCAGGAGGCTCTCTTATCCTAACAATCCCCAAAGAACTCAGATCCGCTCTAGGAATTGAGGAGGGGCAACTTGTGGAAGTCGATATTGCAGCAGCGCATGTCGATTTTTTTGGAGCTATACCCAAGCTAGATCCGTACATATAAAAAACCCAACCCGATTAAACCCAACCAATAATGCCCGAAAGGTATGTGCTTGATGCTCATGCCTGGGTCGAGTACCTTAGGGGAAGCTCGCCTGGGCGGCGCGTCAAAGAGGCAATAGATGAGGGAGAAGCCTTCACGTCCCCAATAACCCTAGCCCAGGTTTTAGAGCACGCATCGCGCTCAAAAGCAGATTTAAGTATAGTCTCAAAGGCGATAACTACAATGTCAGATATCGTCGAAGTTGATTCAGAACTGGCAATAATCGTAGCACAAAAGTCTGCCAAGTCAAAAAAGAGCGCGGCATTTGAAGCCATCTATGTCGAAGCGACGGCAAAGAAGCTGGGTGCGCATATTCTTTCAGGAGACAAGTCAAAGACTTCGGCAAGGACAATTTCAATCCTGAAAATCAAGTAAATAATTGGTCGTTTTTTATTACACAGCCTCAAAATAAGCCGCATTTGCTCAAAGGTAGTCTTTATGGCAATTGGGCAAAACATTTCATTCCTTTTCATGCCGAGGTGGCAGAATCTGGCTAATGCGCTGGACTTGAGATCCAGTGGGCTTCATCGCCCGTCTGGGTTCAAATCCCAGCCTCGGCGTCTCACTTTATATTGGATAATGCTTGACACCAAGGCTTATGTCAAAGTCATAAGTCCGGCATTTGCCCTCCACCTTGCCACCCAGCCTCGGCGTCTTAATCTATATTAGCTTAGTCTCGACTTGAGGCATTAGGCAAGGTCATGTGCATAAACGACGCATCCACCTTGCCACCCAGCCTCGGCGTCCAACCTTTTATTGGATAATTGCCTAAAGCTAATATGAAAGTTTCCCCCTTTCTCCAACTTTACAAAGATAATGAAGGAACCATCAAAAGTCTGTATGGCTCAAGTACCAAGTTAGCAATACTTGATGCACTATACGAAAATAAGCCTCATAGACTCTCTGATTTGAGGTACAAATTAAACTTAAACGCGCCAAACACTTCTGCTAATTGCAAGGGTCTTATGGACCTTGGGCTAGTGGAAAAACCTGACGGAGATTACACATTAACTGAGTGGGGAGAACTGGTACTAGAGAGAATTAAGGAAGAATTGCAGTTTTACTCAAGCTTAAATAAATTTAGAGAATACTGGGACAGTCATATTCTCTCCGGTTTGCCTGAAGAGTTCAGGCAAGAAATAGGCCTCTATGCTACTGCAGTCCTCTTAAAACCCAAGGCGGACGTAATTGATTATCCAGATAGGCGATGGATTGAACTGTACAAAGGAGCTAAAAAAAGATTGTGGGGTGTTACTCCCGTCTTCCGCGACGATTATATGGAAGCAATCATGCAGGCAATCAACAATAATGCAAAGGTCCAATTGATATTTACTAAAGAGATACTCGATAGTATGCTTAGTAAGATACCAAAAGACCAGATATCAAAACTGCGTTCTATGAAAAATCTGCAGTTTTTCTTAATTGAGGACCTTTCCATAGCATTCACAATAGGCGACGATTTCTGCACGATAGGCTTCAAATCCAAAAAAGGACCTTCAACTTACATGGACATGTGTATAGAGAGCTGGGATCCAAAGTGTGTCCAGTTCCAGTTGAGGCTGTTTGATTATTTCAAAAAGAAGTCGACTGCCGTCAAATTGTGAGCGCACTTGTGCTTTTGGATATCTACCTTTAGATTAATAAATCTTTAAGGCACCCATTTCTTTTCTTACACTTAGCCTTCAAACTAAGGCGTGATGGAACTCCTATCATTTATTTTAATATTTGCCGCAGCTCTTCTTGGTGGGTTTTATGGCAGCCTTAGCGGGGGTGGAAGTCTTGTTACAATCCCTGTAATTCTCGCATTAGGTATCCCGCCGCAGATCGCAATAGCATCAAACAGGGTCGGCGTCATAGGCTTAGGTGTTGTCGGCTGGGCAGGCTTTGCAAAGAAGGGGTATGTTGATAAAAAATTAGGATTTATAATTGCAATACCCGCCGCCTTTGGTGCAATAATCGGAGCGTATGTACTTCTGGCAATAGAACCGTTTCTCATTAATTATATAATTGCAGGAGTCACGCTTTTTGTCCTGGCGCTAATGGCGCTTAATCCGCAAGCTGGTATGAAAAAGATAGATATGAGCCCCTCAACTAAGAGGTATCTACTAGGAGCCACAATCGCATTTTTCCTTGGAATCTATGCGGGCTTTTACGGAGCCTCATTTGGGACTTTTCTAGCCTATATGATGATATTCTTTTTTGGTCTCACTTTTCTTGAGACAGCAGGTACCAGAAAGATTGCGGTTTTATTCTGCGCGATAATATCGGGCACCATATTTATCTGGGCAGGGCAAGTGAACTGGGAGGTAACTCTTGCCGTACTTCTTGGGATGACACTTGGCACTATTCTTTCGTTAAAATACGCCGAACGCCTTGGCAACAAATGGATTAGGAGGATATTTTTTGTCGTGGCAATTGCCGCAAGCATTAAGCTTATCTTTTTCTAAGCTTTCTTCTTAGGCTTTTTCTTGGGAGCAGATTTCTTCCCTTCCTTGATCTTTTCTAACTTTTCAACAAGTTTGTCATAGTCTTTTTTCTGGACAAGGCCAAGCGACTTTAAGCTTTCAGAGATGCTCTTGTCAATATCTTTTGCAAGGGCATTGTGGTCTTTTTTCTGCCTTTCCATGACCTTTTCAGCCAGCGCCTTTGCTTCTTTCTTGTCAATTATCCCCATCTTTTCAGCCTGGGTCAGATATTCGTTTAGCTTCTCTTCGGCAATAACGCCAAAGCCTGCCGCAAGGAGAATTACCTCCTCAATTATGCTTTTTGTCATTTCAAGTCCATTAGATTAAATCTAATTATATAAAAATATACTTACTTTTATACTATTCCTGATAAGAATAATGAACTTAAAAATGGAACTAAAAGATCCACAGATCCTTATTGCAATTATCGCAGGTATAATTTTAGTAATCGCCATTGCAGTCTTCTTGACAGGCTCCGCGCCCGTTGTAGAAAAGAATGTCACAACACCTATTACAAAAGATGTTTGCGGCGATGGGGTTTGTTCTCCCGGCGAAACAGGTGAATCATGCCCTGCCGACTGCCGTGCACAAAAAAGCGAGATAGAAAAAGTCATAGGAGCCCTTGACACCAAAAAATGCGAAGGCCTTTCAGTTGCCGATGCAAATTACCTTTCATTAACAGAGAAACAAGACTACTGTTCGTGTATCAACATAACTGAAAAAAGAGACGCCTGCAGAATTGCCCTTCTTGATAACCTTTATTACACAAACGCAATAGACACTTTTGACCCAAGCCTTTGCCAGTACATTGTCTCTAAGGAAACAAGGGATGCGTGCACATCAGTATCAGGTTCCGGCAAGGCGTATGTGGAAGCTACCGGTGAGTACCAGACACTTGTCTTATCATACTTGTCAAACCAAAATTATGCTGAACTTATGCCCCTTCTTGAACCACTATTAATTGAGCATCCTGACGACGCATGGCTCTTATCTGTTGCAGTCGATGCTTATTCAAATCTTGCCTGGGAAAGTGGCCCAGAAAGTGGAAATGCAACAAAGGCGATAGAACTGGGCAAAAAACTCGTTACACTAAAACCTCTTGATTCAAACTCGTTTGTATCTCTAGGTCATGCTTACGAGGCGGTCTTAATGCCGTTTAACGCTTCAGATCAGTATTCAAAAGCTCTTGAAATGGATGCTAAAAATATTCCAGCGCTTGTTGGGCGTGGACACGTTTATGCATATGCAGGCATCCTTGAGAATGCGACTCAGGATTTCCTTGAAGCAAAGGAATTAGACCCAGATCATAAGTACACTGAAATATACCGCCAGCTTTGCAGTATTCTTAGCACTAATGATAATTACTTAACTGAGGCAATAGAAGATTGTGAGATAGTTGTAAACTCAGATTCAAGCCTCCTGGCAACAGAAAAAGCAGATGCATACATCTCAATTGGATATCTGCAGACAAGGGCTGGAGAATACGATGCTGCAATAGGCGCATACGAGATGGGTATTTCGTTCTTGCCGGAATACGCCCCGCTTTACTCAAGTATGGCACACACGTGTAGCATTGAAGGCGATTATAAGAAAGCCCAGGACAGCGCGCAAAAAGCAATTGCAATAGATGCAGGCAGTTCAGCAGCATACTATGAGCTTTCCTATGCATTATACAAGCAGGGTATGCTTGACCAGGCAGAAACGGCTGGCCTTAAGGCAGCAGAACTTTTGCCAAGCGATGAGACACTAATTGCGTCAACTGCATTATCACTTGAAACAGACATCTATGCAAATCTTGCAAACATATATTCAGCAATGGGTGAGGGAGACAAAGAAGCCGAGTATGCGGCAAAGATATCAGAATAAAAATGGACTCTAAAACACAACTGGGAATCTTAATAGGACTAGTACTTTTGCTTATTCCGGCAACAGCACTTGCGGCAGCACCGGGGCCAGCTCATGTAGTTCTTGAAGATGATGGCAACTATTCCTGTAATTATATAACTAGAGTCAACACTTGGGGAAATTGTATACACCACGTCCAGGAAGCAACAGATGTAAACTGGAATTCCGTGCGCGTTGCTTCACCTGCTTCTGATTGCGAACACGTAGTCAGTTTAGAAAAATATTGTAATTCAAGACCTTCTGCAAGGATAAGCCTTATAAAAAATACGGCGGATGAGTTAATATGTAGAGTACTAAACTACGCAGATTCAGAAGGGGACGATTTGTCTGTCACATATATCTGGTCACCCTCTGGGATTCATGTTACAACAGACGGCCCAAAAGACGTATCTGAGAGCTCTTCTTTTGATTCTTATGTTGAAGGTGAGACTGTTGCTTGCGACGCGACGGTTTCTGATGGAGAAGGTGGAACGATAAGTCTTCATACAACAATAAACACACTAATTATAAATAATCCGCCGGCAACACCTCTGATTTCAGTAGAGGGTGGATTTACAACAAGTCCTTTATCAGCCGTCATATCTGGATATGATCTATGTGGGCCAGATTGCCCAAATCCCAGTATACTCATTGATTCTGACGGGGACATAGTATCATTTGATTATGAGTGGTACAAAAATGATGTTAAAACAGCTTACACAACAGCAAGTGTCCCAGACTCAGCACTAGTCGAGGGCGATATCTGGAAACTTAAAGTAAGGGCATTTGACGGGATGGACTTCTCACCCTGGGCGACATCGACTGCTGTGGAAATCAGGGAAGTTCCTGAGTCATTTATAGCTGATACATACCTTACATCCCACACAAGGCAAGTTCAAAGGAGCGTTTCTTGTTATTGGGAACGTATTGGAATCTTTTACCATGGACCGAACTGTATCTTGATTTACGATGATGACCTCACCTATTATACTAGCTCTTACGCGAGTTCTAATGGAGGTTCCTGGAGCCGCTGTTCAGCGGCATATACACCCACAGGCCAAATGGTGGGGACATGTAAAAGAGGAGTCAATTGCCGTCACGATTCTTATGCGGTTCGCAATACCTGCACGGGCACATATTATTGCAGTAACACATATGGCGGTTCTTATTCGACAACAATGACTGTTACCGAAAGCTACCAACTCTGTAATTATATAGATGCAGTAACAAGCTGGACGTCTTGTCAGGATCATACCCAGTATGCATCAACTGTAAGCTGGGCAACGGTAGAATCAGAAACGTGCGGACATGCAGTTCCTCTTGAACGTACATGCAATAATGTTCCTTCAATGCCTGCGGCGCTAACAATTCCTGAGGATTCTTGCATAAACGCAGACCTTGAGTGCAGGGTGACAGGAACAAGTATTGATTTTGATTCAGCTGATGAGATAGAGTACCAGTATGAGTGGTATTATGGTGGTACAAAGGACGATTCAAAGACCTCGCAAAGCTCGTCTACAACTGCGGTTATAATCCCGGCTTATGGACAAAATGGAGAATGGGCTTGTCAGGTGACGCCACTTGACGACTGGGAGACTGCCGCGGCTCAAGGGTGGTGCGTGGAAGACGCATGTCCGCCACAGTCAAGCTATCCTGTTGCAAGTGCGGATTCTGATGTCGATGAATGTATTGATTGTACAACAGACGCAGGAGCATGCGACCCAAGTCTTTGTCCTGAAGGTTATTATGAATGCGTTGGCGCGACATCTGGCAGCTGTTACTGTTATTCTAGGATAAATTGTACTGATGAAGAATCGGGTGCATGTGATCCCTCACTTTGTAATAGCATATTACCTTACTGCAACGATTTAGGCAGTTATTGTGGCTGCAGTGCCCAAAAGGCCTGTCCAGCAGGACACCAGGCATGTTCAAGTGATGCTGACTGCCCGGCAGGAACGCCAGACTGCAGAGATGACGGTTGTTGTTATGAATTCACAGAGTGCGAGAACACAAGTGCTCCGGGTGCGTGTGACACAAAAGATGATTGTCAGACTAAACTTGGAACTCTAAATACCCAATGGAAGTGTCAGGAAGACATAAGTGCATCAAGTGGAAGCATTAATCCTGATGATTGTGAAAACTGCGCGTGCAAACAGATTCTCCCCTCTTGTAATATTGAAGACGGCATACTGCTAAATGGTGAAAGCTGTGACTCGGATGATGACTGTCCAGATGGAGGTTTCTGCAGTCCGGAAACTTGTCAGTGCGTTTGTGAATCACCGACTGAGTGCCAGGCGGCAAGTTCAAGCTGCTCTATATATGATGATTGTGAGAGCGCGTTTGGCTCTGGGTGGAAATGCTCTGAAGTAATTGACGGTGGGGTTACAACCTGTGATTGTGTTAAGACGACAATAGAAAGCTCTTGTGGCGATGGCTCCAAAGATGCTGATGAAGTATGTGATCCGATGGCAGACCCAACAGGATGTCCTTTAGGCGAATCCTGTACAAGTTCATGTGAATGCAGAGTCGAGTGCTCTAATGCGGGTGCATGCGATGCGAGTTTATGCGCTTCAGGCGAGGCATGCGTTCCTGAAGGGGCTGATTGTTATTGCAGTTCCTGTACTCAAATCTCTTTTGAAGACTGCAATAGTGATGCTGATTGTTCCAGCGGCAGTTGTGAGGGCGGTATATGTTCTACAGACGGAACCGCGCTTTCAGGGTCGGCTTGTGATAGCCCCGTTGCTCAAGGAAACGGATATTACTGCCAGCCGCACGACAACGCCAATTCAGAAATAAATGGTCAGAACTTCAGAGGCTACTGTTTCCCAGATGGCTATGCTTCATGTGCCAAGACTCTTGACCCGGGCGCCTGCAATGAAGATTATACCGGCGAAGTGACTTGCGACTTCCTGACAGAATCCATTTCAGCTGAGCCCGTAGTCTTTAAAGAGAAATCAACGCTTACCTCCAACAAGGCAGGTATAAACATACCCTGGGACTTTGATGTTCAGTTCGGACAAGGATGCACGGTATATTCTGACACTCTTGGAGTAAGTTCAATAGAACACGGCTCAACAGAAGAAGTCGGTACGGTAACAGTTGAGGTACCAAAAGGATATGTGTGCGAGTATAACGTTCTAATGACTGCGCCTTCTGGTGCTTCAAAAACACAGAAATGTTATGTCTTTAGTCCAGAGTCATTGCTTCTCCCCAGTGAGAGCGTGCCTGAACTTCCGGCGATAACTCATCCGCTTGGAATGTACTCGACAAGTCCGGCAGACGCCGCAGAAGCATACACCAAAGCATTTATCGCAGTAGATAATTGTCCGGGAGCTGAGGATTCCCTTACGGGCGCAGCAGCGTTCCTCAGGTCGTGTAATGAAGGTGGGGCAAACGCAGACCTTTCATGTCGCCTTGCGCAGTACTACTCACAGCGCGCAGAAGAGGATATGAACTTTGGCAGGTGTTAAATCCTGCTTTTTCTTCGTTTTTCTCACAAACCTTTTTATACCCTTACCTTCAAAGATAGCGCTTTCTTCCACATTGGAGGAAATAACAGGCACCCGCCTTCTCTGTTTAGGCGGCTATGCGATAATTTTTTGCATTAGCCCTCTAGTTAACTAGGTGGTTGCCATAGTCAATAAATATATAATGGCAAAACATCACAAGCCACGTTGTGGATCTACAGGGTATTCCCCAAGGGTCAGGGCAAAGAAGGAGACGCCCTCAATAAGTGTGTTTCGTCCTGAAACAGAAGTAGGAGCTTTAGGCTTCCTCTGTTACAAAGCAGGAATGACACACATTATTGCAAAAGACCTAAACAAAGGCAACCCGACTTACAACATGGATGTTCAGATTCCAGTAACAGTCCTTGACTGCCCGCCGATGAAAGTCATTGGCATAAGAGCATACGTTGATGGATATGAAGGAACTGAATCCCTCACTGAGATATTTGCAGAAAAACTAGACTCCGACCTCGCGCGTTCCATACAAATCCCAAAGGAAGTCAAAAACGCCGAAAAGGAAAAGAAGGTCGCAGACTACATGGATAAAATCACAAAATTCGTTCTTATTATCGCAACTCAACCAAAGCAGTCAGGCATCGGGAAAAAGGCGCCTGCTGTAATGGAGCTTGGAATCGGTGGTGATGTTTCTGCACAGTGGGAGTACGCTAAAAGCATTCTTGGAAAAGAAGTTCCAATCGCAGATATTTTCTCTGAATCAGATTTCATTGATGCAATAGCAGTCACTAAAGGAAAAGGATTCCAAGGACCCGTTAAGCGTTGGGGAATCAAGATACAAAAAAGAAAAGCCAAGCGTGCAGGGCACATGAGGCATATAGGTTCAATTGGTGGTTGGAAACCGGCAAACGTCTCATGGCTCGCCCCTATGGCAGGTCAAATGGGATATCACAACAGAACAGAATTCAACAAGCTCATACTAAAAATTGGTGAGAAGGGCGAAGAGATAAACCCCAACGGCGGTTTTGTCGGTTACGGCATAGTCTCCGGAAACTATCTTATGGTAAAAGGTTCAATTCCCGGTCCAAAGAAAAGAGCCATTGCACTCAGGACTTCAATCAGACCTCCACAGGCCAAGACCTCATATTCAATAGACCACATTTCAACAGCCTCACAGCAAGGGGCATAAGAATCATAATGGCAGAAAAAGCTACATCAGGAACCAAGAAGACAGAAACGAAAGTAAAAAATACGCTTTCGGCAAAGATTCTTAGCCTTGAAGGAAAGGCAACAAAGGATATCAGCTTACCTGAGGCTTTTGAAACCGAGCTTCGCCCCGACCTAATACAAAGGGCATTTGTCGCAGAAGCGTCATGGGCTCGCCAGCCGTATGGAACAGATCCTCGTGCAGGATTCGAGTCAACAGCAGATTGTTTTACAAGAAGAAGAGAATATTACAGGCTTACAGTAAACCGTGGAATGTCAATCTTGCCACGTCAAAAGCTCCCTGGCGGTGGTCTTGGACAAGTCAGGTTCGTCCCACAGTCAAAAGGCGGTCACAGAGCACACCCTCCAAAGGCTGAGAAGATTTGGGAGAAAAAGATTAATGAGCGTGAGTGGATACTTGCTTTGGCCTCAGCAATCGGTGCAACAACTAACGTTTCTTTAGTAACCGGAGAAAACCGCAACCACGCAGTCTCAAAAGACATAACTTTACCACTTATTGTTGATAATTCCTTTGAGTCCATCAAAAAGACAAAGGATGCAATGGCAGTATTTGAGAAACTAGGACTCTCAGATGATATCGTGCGTGCAAAGGATACAAAAGAAAAAGCCGGAAAAGCACGCACAGGCAAGAAGAAGACAAGAATATCAGCACTTGTTGTCGTCTCAGGTTCATGTGATGGTGCGCGCGCGGCAGAAAACATTGCAGGTGTTGATGTGATTGATGTTGACGACCTCACCGTAAGGCTTCTTGCACCAGGCGGAAACCCGGGCAGGCTGACTCTCTGGACAGAAGGCGCAATAGAAAAATTATTAAACTAAAACGATGACACTACTCTTTCCAATATTGACTGAAAAGTCCTTTGACCTCCTTGAAAAGGAGAATAAACTAGTCTTTGCAGTTAAGGATTCGGCAACAAAAGGAGATATAAAGGCCGCAGTTGAAAAGGAATACGGAGTTAAAGTTGAAAAAGTCAATGTACTTAACGACTTTGCCCGTGAGAAAAAGGCGATGGTCAAACTCTCACCGGACTCCGATGCGGGAAAGATACTCGGTGATTTAGGATTAATGTAATAAAATGGGTAAGCGACTAGTATCTCAGGCAAGGGGCAAAGGAGGCCCATTATATCGTGCATCGTCTCACAAGTTCGTCTCAGACTCAAAGTATATGGGTCTTAACGAGTTTAAAACTGGTGGTGTGATGCAGGTAATCGATATTGTCTGCGATACTTCCAGAAGCGCACCTCTTGCAAAACTCTTAACAGAAGACTTTAAGACGACATATCTTGTCGCCCCCGAAGGACTTTGTGTCGGGGATATTTTGGAGTTTGGAAAGAAAGTTCCAGTTTCAACAGGAAACTTAATGTGCATCGAAAACATACTCGAAGGAACTCAGATATATAATCTAGAACTTACTCCCGGAGACGGCGGCAAGCTTGTTCGCGCCTCAGGACTCAACGCATATGTAGTTTCACAGGATGCCGAGACTAAAAAGACAATAGTCAGGCTTCCATCAAAAAAGAAAATCGAAGTTCGCTGGGGTTGCAGAGCTACAGTAGGCTCTGTTGCAGGTGGCGGACGGACTGAAAAGCCCTTTATGAAAGCAGGCAACCGCGCTAAAAAAGAACGCGCACGTGGCAAACTTTATCCAAAGACTTCAGCCGTTGCGATGAATGCACAAGACCACCCGTTTGGCGGGCGCACAAGTATTGGTCGTGCAACATCTGTTAGCAGAAATGCTCCACCAGGACAGAAAGTCGGAAACATCGCACCAAGAAGAACTGGTGTTAGAAAGAGCAAGATTAACAATTAATTATAATGGCAAAAAAAGAGTTTTTATTTCATGGAAAGAAGCTTGCAGAGCTTCAGGCGATGAGTATCAAGGAGTTTATAGTGCTCCTGCCATCACGCGAGCGTAGGTCTATTGAGCGTATGTTTGCTCAAAAGGATAACAGCGACATGTATAAACTTTATCTTAAGATAAACGCGAAAAAACCAAAGATAAGAACCCATTGCCGTGAGTTCGTAATACTCCCCGAGATGGTGGGTACGACAATAGCAGTTCACAATGGAACTGAATTCAAGGACGTTATCATCGTTGATAAGATGCTTGGTCACAGGCTCGGCGAATATGTCCTTACAAGAGTATTCTTAACACATTCGACACCGGGAATCGGTGCTTCGAAATCAACTAAATTTGTATCGGTGAGAGCATGAAGGTCGGTTACGCATATACTCCGGAAGACGAAAGCTTCGTCGCAAAGGCTTGTGGAAAAGAGCTCCGCGTTAAGATTAAAGACTGTATTGAGGTTTGCGCATTTATCCAAGGCAAGAAAGCCAAGGATGCACAAAAAGTACTCGAAGATGTCCTTAACGAGAAAGCACTTGTTCCAATTAAAAAGACCAAGAAGCAAAGCGGTCACAAAGCAGGAATGGCGCCATACGGTGCACGCCCGGTTAAAGCGGTCGGCGAAGTTCTTGATGTCCTTAAAGCCGCCATTACAAATGCAGAGTTTAAAGGTCTTGACGTTGACAATTGTGTAGTCATATCGGCCCTTGCATTGCGCGGGCACAAGATGCGCCGCAGGCGCCCAAAGGGTCGTCAGGCAGTATATGAAATCCACTTAACAACAATCCAAGTGTTCCTTGAGGAGAAATCAGAATAATGGCTATTGAAAGACTATTCATAGGCGAAGGCGTTAAAGAGGCCGAAATCAAAAAGTACCTGACTAAAGAACTAAAAAGGGCTGGCGTCGCCTCAATTAAGATACAGAGGACGCCGCTTGTAACCCGAATAGTCCTTGAATGCGATCGTCCTGCAATTGTTATCGGACGAAAGGGTCGCAATGTCAAGAACATAACACGAACCATAGAAGAAGATTTCAAGATAGAAAAGCCAGAACTTGAGATTAAAAAGGTTGAAAAACCAAATCTTGAACCTACAATTGTTGCATACCGTATCGCATCAGCTCTTGAGCGCGGAATGAATTCAAGGCGCGTTGGATACAGGGCACTTCAGTCTATAATGCATGATGGCGCAAAAGGCGCAGAAATCTCACTTTCAGGAAAGCTTGTTGGAAAAGGAGGACGTTCACGTGTCCTTAAGATGAAAGCAGGATACATGAAAAAGTGCGGAAAGCCTGCAATCGAGCAAGTTCTTCACGGTGCAACAATAGCAACATGTAAGGCTGGTGTCATCGGCGTTGAAGTTAGCATCGTTCCACAGGGAGTAAGATTCCCCGACGAAATAAGTATTATTAAGCCAGAGGACTTTGAGATTGTTGAAGAGGCAGTCGAAGCAATCGAATCCAAAGCTGAAAACGCAGTAAAAGAGACTCCCAAGGCAAAGCCTGAAACCAAAGCTAAGGATGATGCGCCAAAGGAAGCTCCAGTTGCAAAGAAAGTAGTTGCAGAAGAGACTCCCAAGGCAAAGCCTGAAACCAAAGTTAAGGATGATGCGCCAAAGGAAGCTCCAGTTGCAAAGAAAGTAGTTGCAGAAGAGACACCCAAGGCAAAGCCTGAAACCAAAGTTAAGGATGATGCGCCAAAGGAAGCTCCAGTTGCAAAGAAAGTAGTTGCAGAAGAGACACCCAAGGCAAAGCCTGAAACCAAAGCGTAAAATGGCAATAATCAAATCAAGTGAGGCAAGGGAGATGACTCCCGATCAGATTGAAGAGAAAATAAAAGAACTCAATACGGAAGTTTCAAAGATGAGAAGCCAAGTTCGTTCGGGCGGCGCGCCTGAAAACGGCGGCAAGTTAAGAGAAATCAAGCGAACAATCGCAAGACTCAAAACAATTAAGTCTCAAAAAGTAAAAAAAGCGTAAGCTTTTAATACCCCAAGCATCAAACTAAGCACATCAAATGTCAGATATTTGCGATAAATGTGGATTGCCCAAAGACCTTTGCGTCTGTGGAGAAATTTCGAAACAGCAGGCAAAGATTGTAATCCGCTCTGAAAAAAGGAGATATGGCAAAAACGTGACGTTGGTTGAAGGTCTTGAGTCTGATCAAAAAGAGATCATGAAAAAACTTAAGGCCAAGCTCGCATGTGGTGGGACAGTTAAAAGCGGTATAATAGAGTTGCAGGGCAATCACGTCGTGCGGGCAAAAGTCGCCCTTATAAAGGAAGGCTTTCCCGAAGACACAATTGCAGCATAATGATAACGCCTGATAACATAACAAGGCATGAGCTATTGGGTCTTTTGGTCAAGGTCCTTGGCGCAACAGACAGTGGACTTGTCGGGATTTCCGGTGAAATAACCGGTGAGACAAGGAACACAATCACTCTCAAAAGCCCCACGGGGCAAAAAACGGTAGCAAAAGAGAAAACTTCTCTTTTGATCCACACTGACAGTGGCGATGAGTTACTAGTCAATGGGTCACTCCTTCTAGGTAGACCCGAAAACCGCATCAAAAAAAGGCCGAAGAGGCTATGATGCAAAAAACAAAACAGAATGGCTGAAAAAGCTGTAGAAAACAAAGAGGTTCCCACGCAGGGGATTGCAACAAGAGGCTCTGTAATTGAGGGTGTAGTCATAAGTGACAAAATGCAAAAGACAGTTACTGTCCGCGCAGAATACATAGTAAAGGTTCAAAAATACGACAGGATGAAGCGTCGTCATTCAAAGATTAAGGCGCGCAACCCTCCTGAGATTGATGCCAAGGCAGGTGATTTCGTAAAGATTGCCGAATGCCGTCCGTTATCAAAAGACGTTCACTTTGTTGTAATAGAAAAGAAATCCAAATCACAGTAAAAATGCAAGGAATTACCTCAAGTATATCAAGATGTTTGCCTATAGGGGCGCAGCTTACAGTTGCCGATAATACTGGCGCAAGAGTCTTTGAGATAATTACAATTAAAGGATATCGTGGAAAGCGCAGGCGCCTTGGCGCAGCAGGTATCGGCGATATGGTTATTGGAACTGCCAAAAAAGGCAAGCCAGAAATGAAACATCAAGTTTTAAAAGCAATTATCATCCGCCAAAAAAAGGAATTCAGGCGTCCTGACGGGACGCGCGTAGAGTTTGCAGATAATGCATGTATCCTAGTTGATGATGAGGGCAAGCCGAAAGGTACTGAGATAAAAGGGCCTGTTGCAAAAGAGGCACTTGAGCGCTGGAAGCAAGTCGGAAGCAACGCAAAGATTGTAGTTTAAGATTAAATCTAATAATGAAAATAAAAACTGTTCAGGCAAGAAAGCAGCGAAAGGCGCTTGCAACACTTACTCTTCACGAGAAGCATAAGCTTCTTTCAGCAACGTTCTCAAAGGAACTTAGAGCAAAGTTTGACCGCAGGAACCTTCCTTTGCGAAAAGGAGATCATGTAAAAGTTCTTGTTGGCAGTTTTAAGGGAGCCGAAGGCGAGGTTATGAAAATAGACCTTAACGCTCTTAAGGTATATGTAGACAAAGTCGTATCAAAGAAGCGTGATGGGTCAGAAGTCCCACGCCCGATAAAGGCATCAAATCTAATGATTACAGAACTTGATATCAGAGATAGAAAGAGACAGGCAGTCCTAGAAAGAAAGGTTTCAAAGACTGTTGTTGAAGCTGAAGTCAAGAAAGAAGAAGCAAAGCTAAAAGCTGAAGAAGAAGCAAGAATAGCCAAGGAAGCTGAACTCAAGGCAAAAGAGGACGCTGAAAAGGCAAAGAAAGTCGAAAAAGCAAAAGCTTCCAAGACAAAGGCTGGAGCCAAAGAGCAAAAGGATAAAGTTTCTGAAAAATCAATTGACCGTAAGACTAAAAAAGACTGGATAGCTGAGAAATGAGCCACTTAAAATCACTTGCGTCGCCAAAGACGCTAAAAATACATAGGAAGGAGACTAACTGGGTGATGAAGTCAGCTCCGGGTGCGCATCCATTAAACGCTTCAATACCACTTGGCGTACTTTTGCGCAATCAGCTCGGTGTTGCTTCAAATAGAAAAGAAGTAAATTTCATTCTCCACAACAAGGGAATTCTTGTCAATGGCAAGGTTATAACAGAAGACAAGCTTCCGGTAGGTCTTTTGGATTTTGTTGAGATTGTTTCCTTAGAAAAAGTTTATATCATAAAAGTAGACCACAAGGGGCGACTCTTTGCCGAAGAAGTCGACAAGACAAAGACTTCAGAAAAAGTTTCAAAGATTGTTGATAAGACAATGCTTAAGAGCGGCAAGATACAAGTCAATCTTTATGATGGAAGAAATATTCTTATCGACGCAAAAGATTCAAAGAAGTACCCTGTTGGTGCAAGCATAGTCTTTAAGTTCCCGGAATTCAAGATATCCTCCATACTAAAACGTGAAAATGGCAATTTAGCACTTGTTGCAAAGGGTCGCCACGCAGGAAAGATTGGGAAGATTGAGGACATATCAAAATCAGGACTTAACTTACAAAGCCTTACGACAATCGATGTTGATGGCGAGAAAGTAATAACAAACACAGACTACATCTTTGTAGTTGGTGAAAAAGAGTCTAAAATATAAGAATGGCAGGTTCAGATTACGAGAAAGATTGGGAGAATCCCATGAGAAAGCCACATGTGGCAAAAGTAGTGCTTAATATCGGTGTTGGCTCAGGCGGCACAGATATGGAGCCAGCCATGAAACTCTTAACAAAGCTCACTGGAAAATCTCCAGTTCAGACATATTCAAAACACAAGATTCCGGCATGGGGGTTAAGACTAGGTCTTCCAATCGGGACAAAATTAACTCTAAGAGGCAATGAAGCCTACGATTTCCTTAAACGCTCGCTTTATGCGATTGAAAACAACATTAAAGAGAAGAGCTTTGATAACCAGGGGAATTTTACATTCGGTGTTGAGCAGTACGCTTTTTATGAAGGTGTCAAGTACGACCCTGATATCGGAACAATGGGCCTCCAGCTTTCAGTGACTCTCGAGCGTCCTGGTGCAAGGGTACGTTCAAGGAAGATAGACAAGACAAAAATCGGCAAAAATCACCTTATTGGGAAAGAAGAATCAATCGCTTATCTCAAAAAGGAATTTAACGTTAATATAGAAGAAGAGTAAAATGGCTGAGGAGAAAGTTTGTAGGATTTGCGGCAGAAAGCAGGCTGTCATAAGGAAATATGACCTTAGAGTCTGTAGACAGTGCTTCAGGGAAGTAGCTAGAGACCTCGGCTTTGAAAAATACAAGTAAAAAGATGAAAAGGGACATACTAAACGACGCGCTCGTTGCAATAAAGAATGCAGAAGCTGTTGGAAAGCCTGAGGTAGTCTTCGGTCCGACATCAAAACTCTTATCAGGAGTCCTTGATATAATGAAGGGCTTAGGATACATCGAAGCTGTCGAGAACATAAATGATATTCGTGGCGGCAAGTTAAAGGTAGTCCTTAACCACAAGATTAACAAGTGCGGTGTCATAAAGCCACGCTTTGCAATAAAACGCACAGAGTATGAAGGTTGGGAGCAAAGATATCTTCCTGCCGCAGACTTTGGTGTGATAATCGTTTCGACCTCAAGTGGTCTTATGACTCACTACGATGCTAAAAAAGGAAACTTAGGCGGCAGACTAATAGCCTACATATATTAAATATTAAAAAGATGTACTCACTTGAATTCGAGCTTCCCGATGGCGTGCAGGCCGAGGTAAATGGAACCGAACTCTTTGTTCGTGGAAACGGCAAGGAGAACCAGCGTAAATTTAAAGCAAAGCATGTCACCATTTCTGTTGAAGGGAATAAGGTCTCTGTCGCAACGACCTCCACTAAAAAGGGGGACAAGGCGATTGTCGGGACAATACTTGGCCATATCAGGAATATGGCAATAGGTGTAAACGAAGGCTTTGAATACAAACTTAAGATGGTATATGCCCATTTCCCAATGACGATAAAAGTTCAGGGTGGCAAAATTTCAGTCGAGAACTTCTTAGGTGAAAAGACAGCGCGCAAAATAAACGTTGTGCCTAATGTTGATGTGAAAATTTCGGGTCAGGATATTACTATTACAGGATTCAATAAAGAGTCAGTTGGACTCTGTGCAAGTCAAGTAGAGCAATTATGTAAAACTAAAAAGCTTGACCGCAGAGTATTCCAGGATGGAATCTACATAGTCGAGAAAAACGGCAAAAAACTTGTATAGAAATGGTTGAAGAGGATATTAAGCGGACTGAGAAGAAAGAGGTTTCAAAGAAGCCTGAGGTTTCAAAGAAGCCTGAGGTTTCAAAGAAGCCTGAGGCAAAAGTAGCTAAGACCGCATACAAGATGCCACGCTCAACAGAGTCTTCAAAGAATGCGCGTGAAAAGTCTCGTCTCGAAAAGAAGAAAGGTAAGTTCAAGCGTCAAAACGAGGGCAAAAAACTCCGTGTACCGCGGCGTTGGAGGACTCCAAGAGGAATTGACTCAGGACACAGAATTGACGAAAAGTCAAAGCCCGCACATCCGCGTTCAGGTTATATGACACCAAAGGCTGTCAAAGGTCTTGATGTTACAGGATACGAAACGATTAGAGTCTTTAATGTAGCGGAGTTAGAACCGATTAACACAAAGACTCAAGCCATAATCATAGCATCCTGTGTAGGAAAGAAGAAGAGGCTTGAAATCCAGAAACTTGCATTGGAAAAGGCAATACCAGTACTTAACTATAAAGAATGAGCAACTTAAGGAGTCAAAAGAGGATAGCATCAGAAGTGCTTGGTATCGGCAAAACTCGTGTTTGGATTAACCCTGGGGCAGCCGAAGAAGTTTCACAAGCAATGACGCGTGATGATGTTCGAGAGGCTGTAAACCAAGGTCTTATTCAAGAGAAGCCAAAGAAGGTACAGACTCGTGAGGGCGCAAAACGTCGCCTTGCTCTGAAGAAAAAGAGAAAAGGTATTGGCCAAGGAAAAAGGAAGGGTGGAAGTGGAAGCCGCCAGTCCAAAAAAGAACGTTGGATGAATCGCGTTCGCGCACAAAGAAAGCTCCTAAAGTCGCTTCGCGAGGGAGCGAAAATAGATGCTCACACTTATCGTATTTACTATTTGAGGGCAAAAGGAGGCAACTATTCCTCTTTAAAAAACTTAAAAGAGTCGATGAAGACAGATGGGGCATTATAATTAAAAGATGGCAACAGGACCAAAATATTCCGTGAAGTTTAGAAGGGCGCGAGACGGCAAGACAAACTATAAGACACGCCTTGCGCTTCTTAAGTCAAGGACCCCCAGGATGGTTGTTAGGATTTTCAACAAAAACATAACCTGCCAGATTATCGAGCACAAAAAGGATGGCGATGTCATTCTTGCAAGTGTATGCTCAAAGGATATCGCAAAGCTTGGATGGACTAGTGGCGGTTCGAATATACCTGCAGGTTATCTTATAGGCTACCTTTGTGCCAAAATAGCAAAGAAAGCAAAAATCAAGGAATGTATTCTTGACATGGGTCGCTATAATGCAGTAAAAGGCACAAAGCCTTTTGCAGTCCTTGCAGGCGCGATAGAAGGTGGTCTTACTATACCTTATGATGAGAACATACTCCCAATACAAGAGCGTTTAATAGGTACGCACATCAATGAGAAAATACCCACTCAAGTTTCAGAAGTCAAAAAGGCAATTGATTCCAAATTTTAAAAATGACAGCAGATCAGACTAAGGAAAACGTGGCAAAAGAGCCAGTCGCAGCAGAAGCAAAGGCTGCTGTTAATACTACACCATCTACAACACCATCTACTACACCTTCTAATAACAATAAGCCTGGCGGAGGATATAGACCCGGCGGCAATAATAGATCTGGAGGCAGTCAACAGCGCGGGGGTTACCAACAACGTGGAGGTGGCAGCCAAAAAGGAGGCTTCCGAAAGAAAACCGGCAACAGGCCACGGCGCAAGTTTGACGATGATGTAGACGTGATTTGGGTTCCAAAAACAAAAATTGGAAAACAAGTACTGGCTGGTGAGATAACGGATATTGATACTATCCTTGAAGCTGGAATCCCGATAATGGAGGTTGGCATAGTAAACAAGCTCCTCCCTGAATTAAATGAAGAAGTGCTTGACGTCAGGCGCGTTCAGAGAACTCTTGACTCTGGTAGAAGAATGAGATTCTCAGTACTTGCAACAGCAGGTGACAAGAATGGACACGTTGGTGTCGGTATCGCAAAAGGTGTTGAAGCAGGCCCAACAATAAAAAAGGCGATAAACCGAGCAAAGCTCAATATTATTAAAGTAAAGCGATCATGTGCCTCATGGGAGTGTGGTTGCGGTAAAGAACACACAGTACCCTATAATATAACAGGGAAGATGGGTTCAGTCAAAGTAACGCTTAAGCCCGCACCAAAAGGCGTGGGTCTTGTTGCTGGAGATAACTCCAAAAAAGTATTAGAGTTTGCGGGAATAAGTGATGTATGGACTTCATCAAAAGGTCACACAAGGACTGTTATCAATCAGGTTCTTGCAGTATACGACGCACTGAAATCCGCGACAAGTTACAAGGAAGAAGCTTCAGGAAAACTTAAGAATAAATCCAAAGCATGATGGCAGAAAAAATCGCAATAGTTCGCGTACGTGGCGAATGTGATGTCAAGAAGGACATAAAAGATACCCTTAAAATGCTTGGTCTACAAAAGATCAACTGGGCAACTATAATTGACCCGACTCCATGTAACATGGGGATGATTAATAAGGCTAAAGATTTCATAACCTGGGGTGAAATTGACGAAAAGACTCTTGGAGCCCTCATCGCAAAATGGGGTCGTAAAGGAAGTGACAAGAGACTTGAGTCAAAAGAGGCCGAAGAACTTACAAAAGCAATCCTTGCCGGAAAAAGTACACTTAAGGATGCGGGCGTAAAAAAAGTCTTTAGGTTACACCCACCAACAAAAGGGCACCCTGCAGCTGGCATAAAAGTTCACGTTAACATTGGCGGTGCGCTAGGATACCGTGGAGCCAAGATAAATTCCCTTATCCAGAAGATGGGCGGGATAAAAGAGTAAATATTAATAATCATAATAAAGATGGCACAAAAAAACCGCAAGATTCACACGAAGCGTGGAACGAGAAGCTGCGGATATGGATGCGCGCAAAAGCACCGTGGTGCAGGTTCAAGGGGTGGTCGCGGAAACGCAGGAACTAGCAAGCACCATCAAATAAAGGCACGCCTAGACGGCAAAGTCTTTGGAAAACACGGATTCAAACGTCATCTAAGCTTAATAAAAAAGGCTAATTACATAAACCTCTCAGAACTCAGTAAAAAGATTGAATCCTGGGTTGAAGCTGGATCCGCCAAAAAAATCGTCGGAGGCTTTAGTGTAGACCTTGGCGTCTTAGGATACGACAAGCTTCTGGGCGCAGGTAAAGTCACATTAAAACTTGAGGTAACAGTTGTCTCCTCTTCTGCAAAAGCAATAGAGAAGATAACTGCAGCCGGAGGAAAAGTAATTACCGGAGATGACGTCGATTCTGTATAAGTTTGAGCCTCTCTACAGGCACTTTCCAGAGATAAAGCCTCCTTCGAGGCACATTACACTTAAAGAGAAGTTTATCTGGGTTGGCATTGCTCTTGTGTTATTCTTACTTATGGGGCAGATAACGCCTGTTGGCGCCGTTCAGGCCTCTGAAAGCAGTCTTGGTGTCTTACAGGTTGTTTTCGCATCAAACTTAGGTACTTTAATGTCTGTTGGTATCGGACCAATAGTTACAGCCTCAATCATACTTCAGCTTCTTGTTGGAGCAAAATTAATTAATCTAGATCTTCAAAACCACGAAGATCGTGGCGTTTTCCAGGGAACCCAAAAACTTCTTGTTGTAATAATCGCTATTTTCGAAGCATACGCATTTACAAGTGTTGGTGCAATACCAATCAGCGAACCTGGCAATATGACCCTAATAGTCATGGTCACATTACAGATAGCATTCGCTTCAATAATACTAATGTTCCTAGACGAGGTTGTCTCAAAGTGGGGCATAGGAAGCGGTATCGGGCTTTTCATCGCAGCAGGAGTATCTGTTGTAATAATCAACGGCGCGTTTTCACCTCTTGGTGATGGCACAGGCGGATTTATCGGAGACATACCAAACTTCTTTGCGCAACTGGCACAAGGCACTTTGGATCTTGTCCTCTTGTGGCCCATAGTTATGACTGCACTCGTATTCCTGGTAGTCGTATATTTTGAGTCCCTAAAAATCGAGATACCCCTTTCTTATGGCCGATTTGGGATAGGGGCGAGGTACCCCTTAAAATTCTTTTATACCTCCAATATACCAGTTATCCTAGCCTCAGCCGTACTCGCAAATGTTGTAATATTTGCAGGACTATTTGGGCTTACAGTCAATGGTCAGATAGAGCAAGGAACCATACCATATTATGTAACGGCAAATAATCTTCACGGAATACTGTCTCCTGCAAACATAGAGAGGCTATTTACGGCTCAGGAAATAATGCACTTGATAATCTACACAATACTTTTCATAGGGTTGTGTGTACTGTTTGGCGTATTTTGGGTCGGAATGCAAGGTATGGATCCAGATACTGTCTCGGAACAGATGGTGGGGTCTGGATTGCAAATACCCGGGTTTAGAGCGGATAAACGGGTCATAAAACGAGTACTTGAGCGGTATATCCCGCAATTGACTGTCGTTTCGGCAGTTTTTGTAGGGCTTCTTGCAGTTAGTGCAGATTTAACCGGAGCGCTTGGAAGCGGGACAGGAATCTTACTTACCGTGGGTATCTTATACAGGATGTATGAGGATGTCAAAAAGGAGCAGTTAAATGAGCTTTCGCCCGCATTAAGGAAGTTTATCGGCGGTTAAGCTCTCCTTTTATTCAATTGATTTTCACTAATAATAAAATATACAAAATGCTTTGTGTAGTGTTGGGAATACCTGGTGTCGGAAAAACGACAGTGCTTAATGCCGCGGCCCAAAAAGCCGAGATGAAGAGGCTTAATTTTGGAAACTACATGTTTGAGGTTGCAAGCGAGAAGAATCTTGTTACAGACCGCGACGACATGAGAAAGCTTCCAAGGAAAGACCAGAGAATGCTTCAGGAGGCAGCAGCAGAGAAAATAAATGCAGACTCCCGCGAGGGTAACTGCATCCTTGATACTCATGCTTCAATCAAAACACCAAAAGGCTACATGCCAGGGCTCCCAGAAGCCGTCTTAAGAAAGCTTGGACCTGACGCATTTGTCCTTGTTGAATGCGATGCAAGCGATATATTTAATCGCAGAAACCGCGACGCGACGCGCGTTCGTGACGGGGACACTATGGAGGCAATCACGGAGCATCAGATGATAAACCGATGTTTTGCAGCAACATACGCAGAACTTACAAATTCAACGCTTCTTATTGTTAAAAACGAGGAAGGAAAAGTCGAGGCGTCAGGCGAGAAAATCTCAAAAGTCTTTGACTAATTCCTGATTATAAATTATTTTAATAGACTCTTAAGTAATCAAAACGATGATTTGGGAAATTTTAATACCCTTGCTGGTTGTAGGCCTTCAATTTATAACAGTAGCTTTAGAGCTTCTAATGAAGGATCGCAATGTTGCAAAGGAACTTGAGTTTACAATCATCAGAAAGCAAAGGAAGATAAAAGAGCTTCAGAAGGCAAAAGATACAGATGCCATGATGGCGGCAAACAAGGAGCTCATGTCCCTTATGGGCAAGAAGATGAAGCTTCAGCAAAAGACTATGCTTATATCTTTTCCGCTCTTTTTGTTCCTGTTCTTTTTTGTTTTATATCCTGTTCTCAACGTAGCGCCACTCACCGCAGGAGAATTTAATCCAGTTGGTGTCTATGTAAAGAATTTAGACGCAGGCGGCAGAACCTTGCTGGCCACACTTGACGGCGAATCCGAAGTCATGGTAAATGGCAGTTCAACACAGGATCTAGAGCTTTCACCAACAGGAGTATCTGGGGATAATAAAGAGCTTTGGTGGGGAATAAGTTCTAGTGTCGGCGATAGGCAATACACTATTGTTTTTACAGATGGGGCAACTAATGATTCCCAGACATATAACGTTCACTTCTCAGAAAAAGGTGCGCTTACCCCCGATTTTTCACCCGATAGTTCAGAAAAGAAGACACTTTCTGAAAGCCTCAATGTAAAGCCACTTTACAAAGGTGTTGAGATAACGCTTTTTGGCATGACAATAGGATGGTTCATATACTATTTTGCATTTTACCTCGTTTTAAGCATAGCCATGTCCCCCATTAAAAATCGCATAATATGGGGTCATCACAAGGGTGTAAAACACCTTGAGAAGATGGCATCAAAGAAAAAGAAGGAAGAAAAGTAGCTTTTAAACTAAAAGAGTCAAATATCGCCGCAAAAATGAAGCAGAACAAAAGCAAGAAAGGAACACGAACTGTCCAGAGGCGCACGCGCGCTGGCAACACAGTCTCACATTCCTCAAAACAGAAGCCAAGCGCAGCCAAGTGCGGACGCTGCAGTGCTAAACTTTCAGGTATCGCAAGAGACGTCCCAAGCAAGCTAAAGAAACTCCCCTCTACAAAAAGAACTGTAAAGAGAGAATTTGGCGGTGTCCTTTGCCCCAAGTGTGTAAAGGAAATCGAAGTATACCGCACTCGCGTTGAGGACGGTTGCGAGATAAAGCGTGATCTTACGATTGAAAAATTCCTCCCGAAAGGCTGGTATGCATCAATCGATGTAAAAACGCCGGAAACAAAGGAAAAGAAATCCTCGGCTAAAAAAGAGGCCAAGGAATAAGCATCCTCTCAAGTTCCTTTGTCCCCACTTACTGATAAAGATGATTATCACAGTCGGCGGAGATATCGGAAGCGGTAAAAGCACTCTTGCACGCTCTTTAGCAGGAGAACTAAGGCTCGAATATAATTCTGTCGGAGAAATCCTAAGGAAGATGGCCGACTCAAGAGG